>Ga0134096_1000427_pt1 | contig 47345 bp, 30 predicted proteins | sample 7_2taG_FD_94448 | JGI IMG/M metagenome (GOLD analysis project Ga0134096, IMG submission 94448) | Switchgrass degrading microbial communities from high solid loading bioreactors in New Hampshire, USA - 7_21_20_110_A3 metaG | ecosystem: Engineered > Bioreactor > Semi-continuous > Anaerobic >... | reverse complement strand
GTTTTTCCCTGCGCCAGCAGCAGCCGCCCTCTGACCAGCGCCAGCTGCTCGCGGTGACCGGACCCCTCCAGGCGGTCAAGGAGTTCTCCGGCATTGTCGAGCTGTTCGTGGGCTTCACGGCTGTTCCCCCGGGCCTGGTGAACCTGGGAAAGGCACAGCAGGGTATAGAACAACACCGTCCACTGGCCGGCAGTTCTGGCGATCCGGGCGGCTTTCTGACAGCAGGCTGCAGCCTCATCGAGCTGGTTCCACTCGTAGTAAATATCGGCCATGTGGAGGTACGGCCCGCTGCTGTAGGTCTGCATATTGTGGGCGGTGGCCAGTTCCAGCGCCTGCCGGCATACTTCCATGGCTGCGTGCAGCGCGCCCCGGTGCAGGCGCACCCGGACCAGGATGGACAGCAGCCCCAGGTAGATATTTGGATGGCCGTCCGGCGGGAGACTGGTCTGCTTTTCCACCAGGATTTTCTCTGCTGCCCCGGCGTCGCCGCGGTACAGGTGGACGATGGCGATGTTGGTGACGGCCAGCATGCGCAGGTAGCGGTGATCTTCCGGCAGCATTTCCAGTGCCTGGCGGCTCAAATCCAGAGCGAGATCGTGCTGCTCCTGGTTTAAGGCGATCGAGGCGCGCATAATGGCGGCCTGCCCCAGAAGGGAGCGCCTGCGGCGGGCCGCCACCTTCTGTGAGACGGCCTGCGGAGGCCCAGACTGCTCCAGCGCGCGCTGGGCATCCTGAAGCAGCGGTTCGATAAGCGCATAGCTGCCGCGGATTTTGTGACACCAGGCCAGCCAGGTGCATAACTCCGCACTGGCGCGAATCACGTTGGCAGGAAGCCGGCTGAACCAGCCCAGCAGGGTGGACACTTCTCCCACCCGTATTAGATAGTCTGCGGCAGGATGGATGTAGCGCGCCGCCCGCTCCCAATCCTGAGCAGCGAGCGCATGTTCGACGGCTTCCACGAGGTATCCGTGTTCAAAGAACCAGTCGCTGGCGCGGCGGTGCAGCTCGGGAACGAGCTGCGGATAGGCATGGTTCAGGTGATCGCGCAGGGTCTCTGCAAACAGGTGATGGTAGCGGTACCACTCGCGGTGGTCGTCCACCGGTACCAGAAAGAGGTTGTCCTGTTCCAGATGGTGCAGGATTTCCTGGTATCTGGAACCCTCAATGGGGGAAGGACTGGTCGATTCAAGCGGCATCCAAACGGCGAACTCGTCCTCGTCGAGCACAGCCTGGCAGAGCGGGGCGCTGATGCGCTCCAGGATAGAGGTAAACAGCAGGAAGCGCTGCACCGGCACAGGCTGGCTGCGCAGCACTTCATCGCTGAGGTAATCGAGGACGTAGCGGTGACTGCCGGAAAAGCCCGGCAGGGATTGGGCCTGTTCCCGCCGGCCGGGAGCCGAGCGCATGGCGATGACGGCCATCTGGATCCCGGCGATCCAGCCCTCCGTACGGGCTTCTAATTCAGATGCGTCTTCGTCGCTGAGCGGCAAACCCGTTCCCTGCTGCAGGTATGCGCAGATCTCTTCACGGGTGAAGCGCAGCTCCGGCTCGCGGATTTCGGCCAGCAGTGCGGATGCGCGCCAGCGTGCCAGGGGCAGCGAGGGGTCCCGGCGCGTGGAGATGACAAGCTGCACGGCAGGGGGCAGATTTTCCACCAGGAAGGTCAGGGCGCGGTAGATAACGGCGTTCGTGATAACGTGCAGGTCATCGAGCACCAGCAGGACTGGTGTTTGCAGCAGATTCAGCTGGTTGATGAGCGGGATGAGGGCGTTTTCGAGGGGGAAGTTCTGCGAATTACGCAGCGCCGCATACAGCAGATCGGGCTGGATGGCGGGATCCAGCCACGCGAACGCGGCGATCAGATAGGTGGCAAAGCGGGTTGGGTCGTTGTCGCCCGGATCCAGCGACAGCCAGGCTGCCTTCCTTCCCTGTTCCAGCGATTCCTGTGCGTGGATCCAGGCGCTGAGCAGGGTGGTCTTACCGAAACCAGCGGGCGCAGAGACCAGGATGAGCGGCAGATCAGCGGCTTCCTCCAGGCGCTGGACCAGACGCGGCCTGGAGACCAGGCTGCGGCGGGGGCGCGGGAGGTAAAGTTTGGTAGCCAGCAGATCAGGCACGGCAGAATCCTTCCGGGCAAATGGACCGTTCCGGTATGGTGTGCAGTACAGGATGTTGGTATACCTGTAAACATGAGTGTCAGGTCTTCATGATCCCCGTTATATGAGTTAATACAAAAAGCGGTGTTGTGGGGTTCATTTCGCCACAACACCGCTTTCTGGTATGGATCTGGATTACGCATGGCGGTTGAACATGCGGAACTGTCGGAGTACGGTCAGTGCTGCCGCACCGCCCAGGATCAGAGCTGGGACAACGTAGAGCAGATTTAGGCCTACCAGTACGATTTGAGCAGCATTTGTAATCATGATAACCTCCCGTTTTTTTTTTCAGAACCCGTTTTTTTGCTTCGGCGTTGTTTTCAATCGTTGTCCACAGTATACGCACCCGGCGTCCCGGGATCGTTACGGTGAGCGATACGATATAAGTTCGTAACGAGTTACTGGGGGTATTTTTGGAGAATGCGGGGAGTGGAAAGCAGCGCCACTGGCAGGTCTACCGCCAGCTTACGATCCGGACGTTGATCGCAGGTGTGGATGGCGTATCAAATGCCTGAACCATGCCTCCTCCCTGCGGCCGGTTTCGTCATAATATGTATCAGTTTTTGTATCGCTGTTATTGTCCTGCAGCGTTACCCGAAAGGCGTAGAGCAGCGTTTAATTGCAAAGGTTTCACTGGTCAACCCAATTCAGGGCGCTGTATAAGCTGCCGGTAGTTGTCCAGCACGGTAGGTGGAAAAAAGCCGGTGAGGGAAATATGAACGCGATCGAACGGGTAGAAGCGGCAAAGCAAGGCAGCCTGGAGGCCTTCAACGAGCTTGTACTGGAATACCAGGATCTGATTTACCAGCATACGTATGCGCTGCTGGGGAACCGGGAGGGTGCAGAGGATGCGGCACAGGAGGCGTTTCTTCGCGCCTACCGGAGCCTGGGAAGCTTTCGGGGAGGTTCCTTTCGGGTGTGGTTACTTCGCATAGCCACAAACGTCTGCTACGACGAAATGCGGCGCTGGAAGCGGATGGAATGGCTGCCGCTGTCTGTGAAGGGTGAGGACAGCGAAGATATGGACGAGCCTTCCTGGCTGGTTGATACGCAGCCCCTTCCGGAGGAGAGCTGCGAGCAGAACGAACTGCGTAAAATGTTGCAGCGTCAGGTGGCAGCGCTGCCGGTGAAATACCGCACCGTGATCGAGCTGGTTGACATGCTCGAGCTGGATTATGCCGAGGCTGCACAGGTTCTCAACGTCCCGATCGGGACCATCAAGAGCCGCCTGGCGCGCGCTCACATGCAGCTGCGCGGCCGGTTGAACGGCGCTCCGGCCGTCATGCCGGCTGCACTCAGCGCATCGCCGTGCTGATTCTACAAATGCCTGACTGACATATGATCTAAAATTTCTGCAGGGCCTGCTCCATTAGAGCGGGCCCTGTTGTTTTCCTGTATAATCGACCGGGGGAGAAAAGTTCACCAGCGAAGGGAACTTATGACGGAACTGGTTAGTGATCTTCTTCGAGACTTCTGCTGGGCGGCGGGAATTGAAGATACCTTCATCCCGCAGGTGCGGCCGGGGCTGCGCCGCCTGGAAGAATATGAACTCACGCAGCACTACGAGCAGTGGCAGAGCGATTTCGACCTGCTGGAAGAGACCGGCGTGCGCGCGGTCCGCTGGGGGATACCCTGGTACCGCGTGCAGCCTGCTCCAGACCGGTGGGAATGGGGCTGGGTGGATGACGCCCTGACGTACCTTGTGGAGGAAAAGGGAATCCTTCCCATCATCGATTTGATGCACTACGGTACCCCACTCTGGCTGGATAACAGCTTTTTGAACCACAGCTACCCCGACCGGGTGGCGGAATATGCCGCACAGGCGGCTGAACGCTATGGACGCCTGACACGGTATTTCACGCCCTTCAACGAACCGATGGTCTGTTGTTCGCAGTGCGGATACGACGGGATGTGGCCTCCTTACCTGAGGGGAGATGACGGCTACGTCAAAATCGCCATGGCCGTGGCGCGCGGGATGCAGAAAACGGTGCGCGCCCTGAAAGCAGAGCTTCCGGATGTCCAGACAGTACAGGTCGAAGCTGTGTGGCACCTGTATACTGACAATCCTGAACTGCAGGAGCGCGTCCATTTGCACAACGAACGCCAGTACCTGTGCTTCGACCTGTCGCTTGGCCGGGTCACCGAATCCCATCCCCTGTGGGGCTACCTGAAATCTTACGGATTGACGCCGCGCAAGCTGGATGAACTGCAGGCGAATGCGGTTACGTACGACTACTTTGGCGCCAACTACTATCCCTGGTCTGCCGGGCCGGCTGCGGTCCGCCGGCGGACGCCGGGGCTGTACCGCCGGGCGGTGCGCATCAGCGGCCTGTCCCTTGCCGGCAGGCTGCAGGAAATTTACCGGCGTTACCAGATTCCGGTGATGGTAACCGAGACCTCATCCCTGGGCAGCCACGAGCAGCGCGGCACCTGGATGGACGAGACGATCCAGGCGGTGCGCCAGTGCCGGGAGCAGGGTATCCCGGTGGTGGGATACACCTGGTTCCCGGTGATCACCATGGTGGACTGGAAGTACCGCACCGGCCGCAGACCCGTTGAGGACTATTTAATCCACCTGGGCCTTTTCGATGCTGAATTCGATGCCGGCGGCGTGCTGAGCAGGCGCCGTACGCCGCTCGTGGAGCGCTACCGGCGGCACCAGGCGAGGGGCATGCCGCCCGTCGCAGATATTCAACAGCCTGTGTGGGAGGCGACCGGTCGAAGCTGACTGATGACTGCACAATACACCAACCCGGTCTACCCCTCACCGTTTCCCGACCCCTTTGTACTCAAATACCGGGGCGTTTACTGGGCCTACTGCACCGGCTTCTGGCGCGACGGCCGCTGCTTCGGTATCCTGCACTCGCGCGACCTCGTGCACTGGAGCGAGGCCAGCGGGGCGCTGGCACCGCTGCCCGGCGAGCACACCTGTTACTGGGCGCCCGAAGTGAGCTATTACAACGGCCAGTTCTATCTGTATTACAGTGTGGGGAATGAAAAGCAGATGGAGATCCGGGTGGCGGTTTCTGATGCGCCGCAGGGGCCATATGAGGACAGCGGTCACCGGCTGACGAAGGAAGCATTCGCCATCGATGCCCATGTTTTCCAGGATACAGACGGCGCTCGCTATCTGTTCTATGCCACCGACTTCCTGGAGCACGAGCGCATCGGTACCGGGACGGTGGTCGACCGTCTGGTGGATCCCTTTCACCTGGCCGGCAAGCCCGTGCCGGTGACACGGGCAAAGTACGACTGGCAAATTTATGACCCCCGGCGCCTCGACAGAGGCGGCGTGCGCTGGCATACCGTAGAAGGCTCGTTTGTGTTGAAGTATAAGGGCCGCTATTATCAGATGTACAGCGGGGGCAGCTGGCGGGATCCCGGCTACAGCGTGGATTATGCCACCAGTGCCAAGATCCTGGCCAGCGAAGAATGGGAGCAGACCGCCGACGGACAGCAGCGGCTGCCGGTGCTGCGCTCCTTTCCGGAGCGCGGTGTGATTGGCCCGGGGCACAATTCGGTGGTGCGCGGGCCCGATAACCGTCAGCTCTTCTGCGTTTACCACCGCTGGCAGCAGGGAGACCCGGACTCCGCGTGTAAAGATGAAAATACAAACGCAGGCCGCGTGATGGCGATCGACCGCCTGGAGTTTACAGGCAACCGCCTGGTGGTGCTGGGTCCCAGCAGCGACCCGCAGCCAATTCCCCTTGACGCGACGCTGCGGCCGCTTCTGCAGATGAACCCTGATCTGCCGGCCACGCCGGGGTGGCGCTGGATGGGCGGGAAATGGACCCTGCAGGATGGCAGATTGACCCAGGAGGAGCCGTATCCGGGAAAACTGGCCGAGGCCCTCTTCGAACTGCCAGGCGGTTCCTTCCTGCTGGAAATGGGGCTGCACTCTGCAATGGAACAGCAGCGCTCCCCTGGGGCGTTCGGCATCCTGCTGGAAGGGGCAGGTCAGGATGGAGACCCACAGGAATTATTATCCCTCGACCTGCTGCCCACCACACTGGAAGGCGGCAGAGTGACGGCCATCATCTCCACAGGGTCTGGAGAGACCCGGCGGGAAATATCTGCGGACCTGCCCGCCGGATTTCAGGTCGCAGCGCTGCATCTCCTGCGCATGGAGGTGAATGGACGGGCAGCCGGTCTGGCGCTGGATGGACAGCACCTGTGGCAGGGAAAGCTCAGCGCGGCGCCGGAGCGGCTGGGGCTGTTCACGCGCGGCATGGCAGCCGCGTTCAGCGACATGGAGCTGACTCTGGGCTGGGAGGATCGCTTCGACCACCCCCGCGCCAGCCTGGAAGACCTGGGGTGGCGGGTTGAGAGCGGCATGTGGCGGCTGGAAGCGCATACACTGCGGCAGGCAGACATCTCCGGACCGGCGCGTATAACCAGACCGATCGCTCCGCTGAATTCTTTCGAGCTGGTCCTGAATATGCGCCTGGAGGAACAGCAGGAGGCTGGCGGCTGCGGGCTGGCCCTGACCGGCGGTGAAGGCAGCACACAGGAACTGACCCTGCTGCTGCAGCAGGTGGGCAGCGGCTGGGCGCTCAGCGTTCCGGAGCTGGCCCTTGAACTCTCCCTGCCGCCCGAATTTGATCCCCGGGAGGCGCAGCAGTTTCGCTTCCGCCGGCTGCCCGGGCGTATTCAGGCCAGCTGGGTCGGCCCCTGGAAGGTGTATGATCTGGGAGAGGTGGAATGGAGCCCGGATCCGGAAACCATCAGCCTGGTTACCCGGCAGGCGGCCGCGGTTTATGATCTGGTGAGGGTTACGGCGATACCGGATTTGCGGATTTCACAGGGATAGGTTATTTATGCAGGTATTATGACAGGTCCCAGGATACCGGTTCGCACGCGTCAGGGGGCACCGCGGCGTCCGGTGTAAGTTCTCCGCATGCAAACCACGCCTGGCAAGATCGCAGGTTACTGCTTCCAGAAACATCGCTCTAGAAAAACAGCTGTGTCCCTGCGGTTGATTGTGCAAGAAAATTTGTTGTAAGGGCACGGCGCTGCGGCGAAACGGGGAATTATTATCCAGTCACCGGCCCAGACTGAGCGAATGCTGCTCAATGCGCGCCGTGCCCAATAACGCATGCAGGACGCTATCCCTGTGCGGGTGCAGTGATTTACTGAAAATTGACGTTTTTTGGCCTCCCTCCCTGGCCCTCTTATAAGAGCAGGTGTTTATTCTCTTCATGGCTGCCAGACATCTAAAACTCGCACCCGGGCCCTTTTCGACTACGCTCAGGATGCCCGGGTGCGGGATTTATTGCCTGCAGGCTTCTTCGACCAGGCATGCCATCATGCTTCGCGTGTCCATGACCGGGCCTGACAGCCCGAAGTATGCGGATCATGCTGTTCCTCACGCCTGCGGGCGCAGCAGCCGTGCTAAGCTTACGGCCATACCATATGGCACAGAATGAATTTTCTGATCCCTGCATTAATAATCTACCCCTGTGAGTCCCTTGCCATCTTCTGTTTCGCCACGCATCTACGCCGCTCACAGGGGAAAGAACGGTCGCCTGCAGGAGCAGGGCACGGCGTGCCCTGGATGTTAAGTTGTGGACTTACCGGGGGAATTACTGCAGCGGTGTGCCCCGGGATGCGGTGTACCCCCAATCATCTCCCAGCGCCTCGCTGTGTGAACTCAGCGACAGATCTACCAGAGCTGCGGAATTTTTGAAGAAATCGCGCCCTTTCTCCTCGGCAACCTTGAGAAATGCTTCGACGACCTGCGGGTCGAACTGCGTTCCCGAGCAGCGCTTGATCTCCTCCAGCACCGCTTTGAAACTGCGTGTGGCGCGGTAGGGGCGGTCGGAGCACAGGGTATCGACGGTGTCGGCCAGGGACAGGATGCGCGCTCCCAGCGGTATTTCTTCCCCCTGTAATCCATCCGGGTAGCCTCTCCCGTCCCAGCGTTCGTGATGGTGGCGCACCAGGGGCACCACGGCATGCAGGCCGGACATCTGCCCGACGATTTTGGCGCCGATATCCGGATGCCGTTTCACAATGTTGTACTCTTCGTCGGTGAGCGGGCCGGGCTTGCGGATGATGGTGTCGGAGATGCCCACTTTGCCGATATCGTGCACCAGGGCTGCTTTCAGGAGCGTATCCCGGTCTTCGGGCGACAGGTTCATCTTTTCAGCGATCGCGCTGCAGTAAACGGCCACCTGCGTGGAATGGCCGTACGTGTACATATCATAGGCGTCGATTACCGCAGCCAGAGTCTTGAAAAGCTGCAGGTTTGTGCGTTCCAGGTCCTGGTTAAGCGCCTGCAGCCGGGTCACGTAGCTCTTGCTGTTGTTGACGTACAGGCGGAAAGAGTAGCCGATGGACAGCACCGGCACAAAAAAGATCGCCAGCCCCAGCACGCCGTAGCCTTCGTACGCCATGGCCAGCACACCGCCGCCGATGATGCCGCCGACAATGCTGATAGGCGCGGACCACCGGAAGTCCTTCTTCCAGATGGACTGCACAGAACGTCCGGTCTGAATGGATAGCACGCCGATCAGGATGGCGATATTGGCCAGCGTGTCCACTGTGGCGGCTGCCACGGTGGGGATGACATTGCGCGGGGAGATGATCTGGCCGGGCGTGCCGCCCAGGAGAAGGAAGGTCCATCCAGCCAGCGTCGCGGCAATGATGTACATGCCGGTGTTGAACGACGCCCGGCGGAACCAGGAGGCTCTCCCCTCTTCGGGCAGCCGGGTGAGCAGAGTGTTGGGGATCACGGTCACCAGGCCGCTGCACATGTGCACCAGGGCACCGGCCCAGGGACCGAAGAGCAGCAAACTGCTGATGGCAACGATCCCTGAGACAGAAACACGGCTGCTGCGGCTGCTGGGGAATAACTCCACACTGCCCAGTTCGGAAATGGCTGCCAGCACGGCGAAGAGCAGCAAGCCAAAGCGGTCATCCGGCAGCTGACCGGCGGCTACAATGGCGATGCCGAATCCGATCACAGCCACCGTGGTTGCATAGAACGCAACCAGGTCAACCGGCTTCTTTGGAACTTTCCCAGCGCTGGCGATCATTGTGTTCATGTTGAATGCTAGCCACCCAGCTGAGAACAAAATTAATCCGTCTGGGCATCTCCAACCCGGCGGAGTTGGTCTTCAGGGAAGATACCTGTATCCACCCCGATTATAGGTGAAGGGCCGCCGGCAGGCCGTAAAAAATTAATAAAGAAGTTGTAAAGTGCCCGGTAAAAGGATAATAATCGTCCTTATTTGCTTGCAGTCCTGGTCGGCAGCGTCTGCAGGAAGCTGAAGACCAGCCTCAGGTCATCGTCTGTCATCTGGCTGTAAACCGGCCAGGGCATGCGATTGGGGTCCAGACTGCGCCCTTCAGGGGTGATGCCGGTGCGCAGGGTGCGGATGAAATCAGCCTCCTGCCAGCCGCTGAGGTTCCCAGCAGGGGTCAGGTCCGGCGCTGGGGGACCATCAGGCGTTAAGGGCGGTATGCCGCCGATCAGCTCCATCCCATGACAGTCGCGGCAGCCTCCCAGGGACACCAGGTAACCGCCATACGCTACGGTACCTGCCTGCGGCGCCTCCTGGTGCTCCGTGATCGGCGTCCCAACAGGGCTGGGGCCCATCATCCCCAGCTCGGTCATGATCTTTCCAATCGTGTTGGCGGAGAGCGGCGGAACCGGATTGTTCACCGGCTCCAGCGTTCGCAGATATCCGATCAGCGCGGCGATATCGGCATCGCTCATAACATGGTAGTTGAACGATGGCATCACCACCAGCTCCCGGCCTTCCCGGTCGATCCCTTCGCGGATGGCGCGGGCGATTTCCGCATCGGTCCAGCCGCCCAGCCCGGTTTCGACATCCTGGGTCAGGTTCGGGACCGCAAAAACCGCCTGGACGGGCCCCAGCGTGACGTCTTCGACGTTCCCGGCCAGGAAGCGGGCGCCATTCTGCCGCCCGGTGTGGCAGTCGGTGCACCCCATGATGCGTACCAGATATTCACCGCGCGCTATCCCTTCCGGACTGGAATCCGCCGCCAGTTCATACACCGGCCGGTTCTGCACCTTTTTGAACTGGGTCTCGCCGTAGATCACCAGGCCGAGCGCGACCAGGAGGATCAGTCCGATAATCCCGGCCAGAATCACCCCCGCAGCTTTCAACACCTTTTTCATCTGTCCCTCCCTGTTTTTCTTACGTGATGTGCACTGTCCTGCAGCATCGACCAGCACCCCCGTGCTGCTGCAGGGCCGGCTGCTGTATCGATCATAACGGATCGACAATCCGGGAGGTATCGATCCGGGTGTGTGCAGCGATACGAAAGGTGATACAATTTCAATTGTATGGAATGGGGGCGTTATCACGACTGTTTCACGAAAACCATGATCGATGGATGAACCGGTGTTGTTCGGGGAGTGGCTGCGGTAGCGGCGCAGGGCACTCGACCTGACCCAGGCAGAACTTGCGCGGCAGGTCGGGTGCTCGATTATCACCATCCGGAAGATTGAGTCGGGTGAGCGCCGGCCGTCGCAGCAGATCGCCGGGCTGCTGGCGATCCACCTGGAAGTCCCGGAGGAGCTGCGCAAAGAATTTGTGCAGGCGGCGCGAGGCAGGCGGCCGATGGCAGCGATCCCGGGACCGCAGCCTTCAAGTGCACTTCCCGAACCTGGCGGTTCTGCGCGGGTATATCGACTTCCTTCGCCGGCCAGCCCGTTGATCGGACGTGATCGGGATCTGCAGGCAGTATTCCTCTACCTGCAGGATCCGCAGTGCCGCCTGCTGACCCTGACCGGCCCCGGCGGCATTGGAAAAACTCGCCTTGCGCTGGAGGCCGCCCTGCGGGCGCGAGAGGAACTGGCAGCGGAATTCCCTGATGGGATCGTTTTTGTGCCGCTGGCTTCGGTGACCACCGTGGAAGCACTGATACGGGCAGCCGGCGAGGCGCTGGGTGTCCCGTTTTACAGCCATGAGAGCCAGGCGGCACAGCTGAGGCGCTATCTGGAAGAGCGGCGGATGCTGGTTCTGCTGGACAATCTGGAACAGCTTCTGCCGGACGGAGCGGCAGGAAGCCAAGCCGGGCTGGCGGACCTGCTGACCACCCTGCTTGAGCAGGCTCCCGGGCTGAAGCTGCTGGTCACCTCGCGCGAACGACTGAACACGGGCGAGGAGTGGATCATCGAGGTGCAGGGGCTGGCCCATCCGCAGCCGCAGCCGCAGGCCGCTGGTTCGCTCTCACTGGAAGATTTGAAAAGCTTCGAGGCGGTGGCGCTGTTTCTACACTGCGCCCGGCGGGTTTCGCCGCAATTTGCGTTTGACCAGCAGACGGCGCCGGAAATCGCCCGGATATGCGATCTGGTGCAGGGGATTCCGCTGGGCATTGAACTGGCGGCTGCCTGGGTGCGTGTGCTGAGCTGCCGGGAGATCGCCCGTGAGATCGAGCGCAACCTGGACTTCCTGACAACCAGCGGACGCGGTATACCCGCACGCCACCGCAGTTTGCGTGCGGTTTTCAGCCACTCGTGGGACCTGCTCAATGAAGAAGAGCGCAGGGTGTTCAAATCGCTGTCAGTTTTCTGGGGCGGTTTCACGCGCGCGGCCGCAGAACAGGCTGCGGGGACTTCGCTGGCGACGCTGCTGGCCCTGGTGGACAAATCGCTGCTGTACCGCGATGGGGATGGCCGCTATGATCTGCACCCGCTCATCCGGCAGTTCGCAGCCGGCTATTTAAAGGAGAACCCGGAAGAGCACCGCAAGACGCTGGAACGTCACTGCTGCTATTTCCTCAAATGGGTCAAAGAACAGGAAGAGGCACTGAAGGGTCCGTCACAGCTGGCGGTGGCTGCAGCGATTTCTCGGGACCTGGAGAACATCCGCCTGGCCTGGAGCTGGGCAGCGCGTCACCAGATGGTGATGTTAATGGGTCAGGCGATTTCGAGCCTGTTCTGGTTCCACGATCTGCTCAGCTGGTATCAGGAAGCAATTGTGCTCTTCCGCCAGGCATGTGAAGCCCTGGATCCGGATGGCGAAGCGGTTGATCCGCAGCATGTGCTTGTCTATGCCCATGCCCTTGCCCAGCAGGGATATTTCTGCCTGCGCTACGGGCGCTTCGCGCGCGGCCGTGCGCTGCTTTTGCAGAGCATGCACCTGCTGGAAGATGAAATTATCCAGTCAGGTCTGCAGCCGGGAGAGCCGCTTCTGGAAAAGGCGCTGGCCGATGTACATGCACACCTGGGACTGCTGTACCTTTTCCAGGGGGACTTCGCAAACGCTCAGTCTCAGTGGCAGGCCAGCCTGGAGATCCGCCAGCGCCGCCGGGATCACTGGGGGTGCGCACACGCTTTGGTGCATCTGGGTTTGATCGCCCACCACCGGGGAGATTTCGACCAGGCCGAGCAGTGGATGGGCGAGGCGCTTGCGATATGGCGTGAGACCGGAGACCCGCTGGGAATCGTGCGCAGTCTGGGGTTTCTGAGCTTAAATGCCAATGCTCGCGGCGATGATGCTCTGGCGGAGGCACGCGCGCAGGAGAGCATCGAACTCGCCCAGGCTGCCGGCGACCGCTGGGGCACTGCCTTCGGGATGATCGAGCTGGCACGGGCGTACTTCCTGCGCGGCGACCTGGACGAAGCGCAGCGCCTGCTGGAGGAGAATCAGGTTTTCTTCCTGGATGCGGGGGACAGCTGGAACGCCGCCGGGGCCTATTACGATCAGGGTGAGATCGCCCTGGCGCGCCAGCACTGGCAGGAAGCACAGGTTTTCTTCCGCAAGGCGTTTCAAATCGCCCGGGAAGCGCAGATCCTGCCGCTTGCGCTGAAGATTGCGGCGGCTGTGGCCGCCGCTGCCGCAGGCCAGGGTGCGGTTCCACAGGCAGCGGATCTGGCCGGCTACGTCAGCGCCCATTCAGCAGCCGGCAGCAGCACCCGGCAGCGAGCCGAACAGGTGCTGGCATCCATTGCTTTGCAGAAGCCTGCCGTGCCGCCGCCTGGGCCGCGTGATTTTGAAGATATTGCCGCGCTGGTGCTGGACCCCGGCAGCGCTGGATAATTCCTGATTACAGGCGCGATGAGTCGACGACCAGCACGTCCTTTCCCATCGAATTGGTCGCCTGGGCGGGAATGAATTTGGAATCTTTCAGCGGGCTGTCCACGAAGACCTGCGACAGTTCATACCCCGCCACTCGCCCCTCGTTATCGATATAAACATCTGCCAGCTGGCCAATGCGTTCACCAGCCTGGCTGACCACGTAGCGCCCTTTGATCTGGCTGGCTTTTAGCCACGCATCGCTTTCTGAGGGCAGCACTTCCTCCCCACGACGGGCCAGAATCACATCGACGCCCCAGACTTTAATATCGCTGCCGCGAAGGATCTCTGTCTCGCGGTTCAGCAGGCTGCCCCTGGAAACGGCCACCGCCGCCACGCGCATCGCCCCTGAATCGAAAAACAGCGACGAGACCTCCCCCATTTTTTCGCCGGTCTCAATGTTGATCACCGGCTTGCCTCCCAGCCGCCGCCCGGGCTGAACCAGGCCCTGCAGGTGTTCTCCAACCTGCGCCTCTGATTCCGCGGGGTGTTCAGTGGATTGAATCTCCTGATCGGCATCGGATGAATCGTACGAGAGCGCCATAGGTGCCTTCCCTCCTTAATTATGTAACCCCCGAATGCTCGTCCCTATATGTATTAAAAATTATAGTCTATCCTGAAGTACCTGAGAAGCAGGCGGCATTCGTTAAAATGCCTGTTGCATATTGAAAAGTATTCATCTATACTGAGATTGCGGTATTTGTTACATAATTTACAAATACGAATGAACGGTAACCGGTTGAAGCGCGAGCATATGCCAGGTTCGTTTACAGGGCCGGACCGGTCTTTTGATGACCTGATCCTTTGAGTCCAGCTCTGGTGACTGTTTTTCCAGTGTGAACCGCAGTGAGTGCCGTTTCAGGAGGTGGCCCCATGGCTGCGCGCCGGAGTATAAACCCGTTCTTATGGCCCAGCCGGTTCAAACGGCGGCCGGTAGTCATATTTCTGTGCCTGCTGACCAGTTTGCTGGTCTTCTGGGCCTTATCTGCAGCCCATCCGGCCGCGGCCCGCAGGGCTGCAGAACCGTTTCCCGGTTACCCCCCGCCGGCCCCCGCCTGGGCCTATGAGCCCTGGGTGTGGGAGGACAACGGCAACACACGCGCAGCGATCGAGGGGGTGGTGAAGGGCTATCGTGACCGCAGCATCCCGGTCGGCGCGGTGATCATCGACAGCCCGTGGGAAACGCATCTCAACACGCTGCAGTGGGACACCTCCCGCTACCCTGAACCCCAGAAAATGATCCAGAATTTTCACCAGCAGGGGGTCCGTGTGCTGCTGTGGATCACCGGGTTCGTCAACACCGACAGCCCCGACTACAACTTTGTGCGCCAGCAGGGGTACGCGGTGAACAACGGGCAGAATTTTTCCTGGTGGAAAGGCACCGGTGTGCACCTGGATTTCACCAACCCGCAGGCGCTGGCCTGGTGGCATGCCAGAATGGACTCCATCCTGGATATGGGGGTTGACGGGTGGAAGGTGGACCAGTCGCCGGATTTTGTGCCGGCCACGGTCATCACCGCCGCCGGGAGCATGCCGCGCCAGGACTTCAAGAAGTATTACTATGCCGACTTTTATGACTACTCCCTGAACCGAGACATTGAAAACGTCACCATTTCACGCCCTGTTTCACCACAGGGCGGCACCGGCGCCTCGATCTCGAAAAATCCGCTTGGCTGGTGCGGTGATTTCAGCGGTGATTTCGCCGGCTTGAAGAGCCAGATGGAGTATGTCTACGAGGCTGCCCGTCTGGGCTACGGCGCACCAGGGGTGGAAGTGGGCGGCTACAACGGGGCAAAGCCCACCAAGGCTTCCCTGCTGCGCTACGCCCAGTTTGGAGCCCTGACCCCGGTGATGGAGAACGGTGGGGCCAACGGCGGCCTGAAGGAGCACCTGCCCTGGACGTGGGGCGAGGACGCGGTCAGCATTTACCGCTACTATGCCACGCTGCACAGCGAGCTGGTCCCTTTCCTGTTCTCTTACGGGGTGGAAGCCAGCCTGAGCGGGAAGAGCATTATCCGCAGCCCGGACAGCACGCGTGCCCAGCACCTGCTCGGCGAGGAGCTGTTCGTCTCTGTGATCACCAGCAATACGACCAGCAAGCAGGTGACCTTCCCGGCCGGGAGCCGCTGGATCGATTACTGGGATGAGACCCGGGTGTACAGTGGGGGCACCAGCCACAGTTACAGCGCACCGCTCGACCGATATCCCATCTTTATTCGCAGCGGTGCGATCGTTCCCATGAACGTGAGAAACAACGTCACGGGCCATGGAGACGGCGCAGCCGGTAAGGTGACACTGCTGGTCTATCCGGATGGTAAGAGCAGCTTCCTTTTCCACCGGCCCCTGGGGTCCGGGCTGGACTATGACGACGTCCAGATTACGGTGGATGAGGCAGAGGGCAGCATTCAGCTCGCCTCGGCGGTACCAGCGAGCTACCGCCTGAGGGTGAAGAGCTTCAGTGCGCCGGCCTCCGTCAGCGGCGCCGACAGCTGGCATTATGACGCTGTAAAACAGCTGGTGGTGATCGACAGGCAGGGAAGTAATTTCAAAATTACGATCCAGGGGCTGCATGCCTACGGCAGCGGGCCGGGCAGCAGCCCGACGCCGGGCAAGACGCCGGCGCCGGGGCCAGGACTGATCAGCAGCCTTCAGGTTTTTGATACGGCCAACGCTGCGGACTGGTCGGTGCGCACCAACCTGCAGCCGGGAGACCAGCAGTACGGCGACCGCCCGTTCACCATCACCAGCATTGGCGGCGGGCTGGCAGGAGCGGACTGGATCCGCACAGCCAACGATTCAAAGGAATACACGGGCACCACGCTGGTGAGCTTTAAGGTCGCTGCAGATGCCGAGGTCTACGTGGCGCACCGCGACGACCTGCTGTACAAGCCGGGCTGGTTGAGCGCCGCGCAGGGCTGGACGGATTCGGGGATCGATCTGGTCAACAGCGAGCCCTACACCTACAGCCTGTTTAAGAAGTCTTTCAGCGCCGGTTCCACCGTCTCACTGGGGAAAAACGGCGGCAACAATACCAAGGGGATGTATACGGTGCTGGTGAGGGCTGCGGGCAGCCAGCCCCCGCCTGCGGCCACCCGCACGCCAACGCGCAGCCCGACCCCTGCCGCCCCGACTCCCACCGCCGGGCGCACTCCCACGGCGACTTCGCCGCCCGCCGTGACTCCGACCCGCAGCCCCACCCCCTCGCACACGCCGGGCACTATGCCGGCTCAGACTGGAGCGCCGCCTCTTTTTGCCGATGCTTTTGACCGCCCGGATGCCGACGTGATCGGCGGCGGCTGGACTGAGCTGGAGCCGCTGGGTTCGAAGGCGGTGATCCAGGGCGGGCGGATGTGCTTCAGCGAAGCTTCGGATAAGGTGAACCGGCCTTATGTCAGGCATAAATTCTCGCGGGTCTCCAGCGGCACAGTGCTGTTGACCCTCACGATGGATTGGACGCGGACCGGGACGGACAATGATTACGCCGTCTATATCCAGCTGGGCGACTCGGCGCAGCTCAAACCCGACGACCATGCGGCCGGGATGGGCCCCAGCCTGGTGTGGACGACCGTGAACGGGAAGCCGGAGACCCTGGGGTACCTCAAGAACGGTGTGGTCACCGCCATGAGCACTGTGCGCGGGCCGGCCGTGATTATCGTCAGCATCGATTTGAAGGCTTATACTTATGAGGTCAGGGTGAACGGCCAGACGGTCGGTACGGGGATCCCGTTCGAGAAAAACATCACACCGGACACGATGCGCATTTTCAGTGACCGGTTGAATGAGGAGGCTTTCAGCGGGAGATGTTTTGACGATATTGAGATCAGAGCTGTTCCAAAATAATTCTTCCAGGCCGCCGTGAGGTGTCGTTTGATGGATCATGCCCGGCAGGCACAGCCTGTCGATGTCCACACCGTACACTGAGGATGCCCGCACGATATCATCCTTACGACATTGAACACAGCCAAATTCGTCAGGAGCGTGGTAATATCCTGTTTATGGTACATTCGCAGGAAGGTGTTTGATCTCGAACCTTCCACCAATCGTGAAAATTGAAGAAAAGAGGCTGTTTGATGAAAAAAACGAAATCCCCTGTACGTGCGGTCTGGGCGATTCTGATCGCCCTGGCGCTGGCCGCAGGGGGCTGCCAGCAGAGCCTGCCTTCGGGGGTTACACCGACGGGACAGGCCCCGACAAACGCAGCGACTGCGCCTGAAGCCACCTCCGCGCCGCAGCCTACCACGGAAGCTCAGGAACCTGCAGCGCTGGATTTACCGGACCTGACATTTGCCGCTTTCCAGGAGGCGCAGGTCGAAGTTAACCCGGCCCTGCCCCCGGCAGCGGACTACGGTGAGAATCTGGAAAATGTCACCAATGCCTTTATCCTTTCTCAGGAGCAGATCGAGCGCCTGTCTCAGGACGGGTTTGTGGTGACCCCGGGCAGTGAAAAAGAGTTCTTCACCGTTTACGAAAAGGCCCGCTATGCCAACGTGCCCATCTTCGTGACCAGCGACTCGCTGCTGCACAGCTACCACCTGCTTTTCGACAAAGTGCTGCGTACGGCGGAGACCGAGCACTTCATCCCGCTGCTGCGTGAGCTGAACGCCGCCGTGCTGGCCCAGGCTGATGCCCAGTACCAGGCTCTGCAGGGCAGCGAATGGGAGGATGCCGCCCGCCGGACGGTGGCCTTCCTGGCGGTCGGCAGCCGTCTGATGGACCCGGAGATGGAGATCCCCGCTTACGCCGCCGATCTGGCCGGGGCCGAACTGGAACTGGTCGAAGCCGCTTCAGGGATTGAAGCATCGCCGCTGTTCCCCGATCTGGAGTTTGGCGAGGATTACACCCAGTACATCCCGCGCGGTCATTACACGCGCAGTGAGGAGCTGCAAAACTACTTTAAGAGCATGATGTGGTACGGGCGGCGCACCTTCCGTCTGCGTACGGCCGATGCGGAAGCCGGCCGCCGGGAGACGCGCGCCGCGCTGCTGCTCGTGCAGGCGCTGCGCAGCAGCCAGGTAGACGGCAGGCCGGCGTTCGAAGCCTGGGCTGATCTCTATGCTCCCACCGTATTTTTCGTTGGCCGCAGCGACGACCTGACGGTGGTGCAGTACGCGGAGCTGATCGAGGAAATCTACGGCCCGGGAGCCACGGTGAACGACATCGCCGATGACGCCCTGCTGGACGATTTCATCGCGCGCGCCGACCAGCTCGAAGCGCCGCGCATCCTGGGGATGGTGATCCTCGACGAGGACGATGAAGAGGAGACCACCAAGGGGCTGCGCTTTATGGGGCAGCGCTTCGTGCCCGATGCCTACGTTTTCCGGCAGCTCATCTACCGCAACGTGGGCACGCGCGACAATCCCCGTTCCCTGCCGAAGGGTCTCGACCTGCTGGCCGCCATGGGATCGGAGCGGGCTTACCAGCACCTGGATGAGCTGGGCGATACGAGCTACGAGAATTACCCGCAGCAGATGGAAAAAGTGCGTTCCTGGCTCTCGGGGTTAAGTGTTGAAGAATGGACGGAGACGCTCTACAACGCCTGGCTGTACAGCTTCTTCCCCCTGCTGGATGAGGCAGGCAGTGGATACCCGGCCTTCATGCAGACGGAAGCCTGGCAGGATAAGCAGTTGAACACCGTTTTAGGGAGCTGGGCGGAGCTGAAGCACGACACCATTCTGTACGCCAAGCAGGTGTACGCCGAGGCGGGTGCCGGGCCGCCTGCACCGGAACCGGTCCCCCCGAAGGGATATGTCGAACCGGTCCCGCAGTTTTACGCCCGCCTGTCTGCGCTGACGCAGATGACCCGCCAGGGCCTGGGCGAGCGCGGCCTGCTCGTCGATTCAGACCGGGACAGCCTGCAGCGCCTGGAGAACCTGGCGCGTGAGTTCCAGGTGATGGCCGAGAAAGAGCTGCGCGGCGAACCGCTGACGGAAGCGGAGTACGATCGCATCCGCTTCTACGGGCGCGAGCTGGAGCACCTGGTGATGGCCTCCGCCGATCGCGATGGCGATGACGAGTTTGCCCAGAACGTTATGGAAGAAGAGCCGCAGGCAGCGGTGGTTGCCGATGTGGCTACCGACGCCTGGTCGACGCCTCCCAGCGTGCTGGAAGTGGGCGTGGGGCGCATCAACGAAATCCACGTTATCGTCCCGCTGGTCGTGGATGACGGCAGCATCCAGCTGCAGGTCGCCAAAGGCGGTGTGTTCTCCTACTACGAGTTCCCCTGGCCAGCCAGCGACCGTCTGACCGATGAGAAGTGGCGCGGCATGCTGGATGAAGGCCAGGCGCCGGAGCTGCCAGAGTGGACGGCGAGCTTCTACATCGAGGCGGATGGGAACAGCAGCCTGCAGGCCGGCGTCCAGCAGTACCAGCTAAAGCTGGGTGAGATGGTGTGGTATCTGTCTCCGTACGAGGCGGAAGTCATACCAGGCCTGCAGCCCATGGCCGCTTATGTGGAGGATCTGATCGCCGCCGGGCAGTATGAGGGCCGCCAGCTGATGAGCGTCAACTTCCGTTCCTTCGACCGGCAGTCCGATTCGACGGCGGTGGTGACGGTGCGTGAAGTCTGGCAGGACCAGCTTTTCGAAGGCGAATACCCTGAAATCGGCGCCCAGCCGCTGGCAGAGCGCGGGCCGTACACCCTGGATGTCACCTACACCCTGGAGAGGCAGGTAGAGAGCTGGGGCGAGACCTGGGTGGTCACACAGGCCGTCTACCAGAGCGAACCACCGGAATGGCAGAACGTGACTCCATAAGGAACAGGCCGGGCGAAGGGACTCGCTTCCTGGGCATTTTTCTGGTTCTAATGCTCCTGGGGCTGACCGGCCTGCCCGGCATAAGGACGAACGAAGAGACTCCGGCGGCTGCAGGTGAAGCCGCCGGAGATCTGTCAGTTTATCCGTGGGTCTACCTGCGCGCTGGCCAGCCCCTGCAGCCCGGTGAAACGCCGGTGGAGGTGATCGCTGTGGGCGACCTGATGCCGGGACGGGGCGTCAGCGAGCAGGGCGGGAGCCTGGCGCTCGCGGCGGGCTGGCTGCGGGACGCCGACCTGACTCTGGGGAACCTGGAAAGCAGCCTGGGGAATTACGATCCGCCGGAGAACCCGGGTGACCCCAGCAGCCCCTACTTGCTGGCCGCCCCGCCGCAGGCCGCCTATGACCTAGCCTGGGCCGGGTTTGACCTGCTGGGCGTGGCCAACAACCACACCCTGGATTTTGGCCCGACCGGTTTAAAGGAAACGATCTCCTATCTGCAGGCGGCTGGGATCGCCGCCGCAGGGGCCGGGCCGGATGAAGAGGCGGCTTACCGGCCGCAGATCGTGGATATCGCTGGCCTGCGCCTGGCCGTGCTGGCCATTAACGCGGTTTCAACCCCACAGCAGGGTACGGATGAGCCCGCTGCTCAGGGCTGGATCCTGGCTGAATGGGACCCGGAGCGTGCGGTGCAGGCCGTGCAGCAGGCGAAGCAAGCCGTAGACGTCGTGCTGGTCTCCATCCACTGGGGCTATGAATACCAGCCTCTGGCCGACCCTGCGCAGGAGCGAATAGCCAGCGCCCTGCTTGCGGCCGGCGCCGATGTGGTGCTCGGGCACCATCCCCATGTGGTCCAGGAATTGGAGGTCCGCGAGGCCAGCGGCCAGCTGGTGGCGTACAGCCTGGGGAATTTCCTCTTCGATCAGGAGCGCGCGGAAACGCGCGACGGTCTGGCCCTGCGCCTGTTTTTCGACTCTCAGGGCCTGCGCGCAGCTCAGGCCCTGCCCGTAGCGGCCGGGCTGCGGCCGCGCCTGCAGGACCCCGAACGGGCCGCCCGGCTGTACTCGCGATTCGCGGCTGCGCCAGCTGGACGTGCGGCGTTCACCTGCGGAGAGGAAAGCTGCCAGCCGGCCGCAGCCGTGAAACAGACCGGCGGGAGCATCTTCGAGGTGGGTGAGATCGACCTCACCGGCGACGGCCGTGCCGAGCTGGTGCGCCGGGAGGCGGAGCAGGTCATTGTCTTCGATGATGGCCAGGAAGTCTGGCGCAGCCCGGCGGAATGGCGGGTGCTCGACCTGGCGCTGGGCGACCCCAACGACGACGGGCGCGGGGAGCTGCTGCTGTCGCTGCGCAAGGCGGATGACGAGGGGGGGGAGCGCAGCCACCCGTTCATCATCGGATTCCGGGGCGGTATCTACCGCATCCTGTGGGGCGGCTCGGCGGTGGAATACCCGATCGTGGAAGTCGAACTGGGCGATCTGGACGGGGACGGAGTCCAGGAGCTGGTGGTGATCGAAGAGATGCCGGCCGGCGCGAAGGCGCTGAGCGTCTGGCGCTGGCACGGGTGGGGGTTTTCCCGGCGGTGGCGCAGCGAGCTGGGGGAGTACCGGAATCTGCAGTTCATCCCGGCGCAGGGTGACCAGCCGGCGCGCCTGCAGGCTGAGAGAACCCCATAGCTGTTAACGCTTATTTGCTCGCCTGCCTGACCGGCAATGACCTAAGCATGCTTCACAGGTTTCGCATATTGTTCACCGCCTGCTGATCAGAACCTGTAGGCGAGGGGCAGCGTTATGATCGCCAGAGCGGCGATAGCTTTTGCTGACTGCTGGCCCGGTCAGCCCTCGTCGTGATCCACAGCATGATGACCGTACACTGGCCACAGACCGGGAGGACACTGGGCCGGATCGTTAGATGATACAATTCTTTAACGGACTGACTGTTCAGTTTCTATATTCTCGGTCGGATAAAGATGACTGGTAGAAAAAACATCTTCTCCGACTCCGGAACAGGACATGTCGTCCGAAGAGGATCCAGTGACCGAAGCGGCGGAGGCGATCAGCCGGCCATGGAGGAATCTTCCGAAATGCACCATAAACAGGGTCACGATCACTCTGGCAGCAGCCGTTCAGACGGCGCTGAAGTTCATCCTGCCGAAAACCCCCATAACCATATTCATGACTACGACGATCCTCACGGACACAGCCACGATCAGGGGTATGAAAAAAGCGGTCTGTGGAGCTGGCTGTCTCACCTCTTCCAGCCGCACTCGCACGACCATAGCACCGCGGCACTCGACCCCGCCCTGGCAAATGAGCGCGGGATCTGGGCACTGAAAATTTCGCTCGTCGCCCTGCTCGTCACCGCCATTTTTCAGGCAGGCATTGTCGCCATCAGCAGCAGCGTCGCCCTGCTGGCCGACACCCTGCACAATTTTTCCGATGCCCTGACCGCAATCCCCCTGTGGCTGGCCTTCTCCCTGGCCCGCCGGGCTGCGAACCGCCGCTACACCTACGGCTACGGGCGGGCTGAAGACCTGGCCGGAGGGTTGATTGTGTTGATGATCTTCGGCAGTGCGGTGGTGGTTTTCTATGAGTCCATCCAGAAAATCATCCACCATCAGGCGGTGACGAACGTCGGCTGGGTGGCGGCCGCAGCTGTGATCGGTTTTATCGGCAATGAACTGGTGGCGATCTTCCGCATCCGGGTGGGGCGAGAGATCGGCTCGGCGGCATTGATCGCCGATGGGCTGCATGCTCGCACGGACGGTTTGACCTCACTCGGAGTGCTGGCCGGCGCAGCCGGCGTCTGGTTGGGTTTTCCCCTGGCCGACCCCATCGTAGGCTTTGTCATCGGGTTCGCCATTCTGATCATCGTCTGGGGGGCGGCGCGGGAAATGTGGCTGCGCATGATGGACGCCACCGATCCTGCTCTGGTAGAACAAATCGAAAGGATCGCGCGGGGTGTGGATGGTGTGATGGATGTCAGTGATGTCACGCTCCGCTGGTTAGGCCACCGGCAGCGCGGCAAGCTGCATGTGACCGTCGACTGCCAGCTCCCGACGGTGGAGAGCCACCGCATAGCGGAAAACGTGCGGCACGAACTGTTCCATGCCCTGCCGGCGCTGGTCGAAATGACGGTTCACATCGACCCGTGCGAGTGCGACAAGTCAATCGAGTATCACCCGACGGCTCACCATATGTCTTCGGATTAAATGTAAGCCCCTGCGTATTTTTGTGCAAGTTAATTTGTTATTAGGGCACTGCGCTGCGTCGAGAGCCAGAGTCCTTTTTCCGGAAGACCGTCTGGGCTTGGGCCACTGCTGCTCTAAGTGCGCCGTGCCCCCCTGACGCGTGCCTATCAGCATCACCGGTAAGCCCTGGTTACCTGATTCAATATCTGCCTGTGGAAGAGTTGTCTGCCGTGAAAGATGGCAGCCGCGTCCGCACCCATGGATCGAGTGGGCTGTTTTTGGGACAGGGTATTCGGGCAGCTTGAACCACTGAAGCGCTGAAAAAGCTGAAACACTGAATACACATTCCTTCAGCGGTTCAAGTGCCTGAGCAGCGAGCGGGAAGCCGCATGACCATTTCCATGCAGGGAAAGGCTCAAAGGGTCTGCGCCAGGTTATGGATCCACTTCCTGGAAAGAAAGCGGCGCATGCCCAGCAGCCATTTGGTGAGTTCTTCTGTCATCACCAGCAGGTAGACCAGATACACCGGCAAATGGAAAAGGAAAGCGCCGGCGACGGCCAGGGGCACGCCGATGGCCCAGATAATGCCGGCGTCGAGCAGCAGGGCGAAGCGTGTGTCGCCGCCGCTGCGGAAGATGCCGACGAAGAGGATGAGGTTGGAAGCACGCAGCCAGAGCAGCAAGCTGATGATTACCAGCACTCGCTGCGTGTAGTCAATAACCGCTGCCGAGACCTTATACATGCCCAGCAGGGGCTCGACGCCAAGCAGGATCAGGCTGCCGACGAACAGACCGCCCAGCGCTCCCAGCCCCAGCGAGCGCCCGGCGTACTGGAAGGCCTTGGTCTCCTCTCCGGCGCCGATGCGGTTGCCGACCAGCACGGCGCATGCGTGGGCGATGCCGTTGAACGCCACGATCGCCAGGTTGTCGATCGATGAGGCGATGTTCATCGCCGCGATCGACTCGGTGCTGATGCGGGCATAGACGATGTTATAGGATGTGACCCCCAGCGCCCACAGGACCTCGTTCACGGCGACCGGCGCGATGGGTTTCAAGATGCGTGCTGCGAAAGCGAGGTCGAAGTTGAGGATATCGACTAGCGACACCGCAGCCGGGAGGCGGCGGTATAGGGTGATGCCAACCAGGACTAAAGCCTCCAGCACCCGGGTGATCAGCACGGAGACCGCCGCACCCAGGATGCCCAGCCTGGGCAGTCCGCCAATACCGAAAATCAGCAGGAAGCTCAGCAGCGCGTTGAAGGTCAGCGCGGTTCCACTCACAAACAGGGGCAGGCGCACATCTCCGGTGCTGCGCAGCACTGCAGAAAAGCAGAACGTAACCGGCAGGAAGAGAAAGCTCCAGCCGAATACCCGCAGATAATCGCTGCCCAGGCGGATGACCTGCGGGTCCTGAGAGTAAATTCCCAGAACGAAGGAAGGGAGGAGCACAGACAGCAGGAAAAAGGCCGTCCCACCGGCCATTGCCAGCTTGAGCGCCAGGCCGAGAACCCGGCGGATGTTGGGGACATCTCCCTTCCCCCAGAGCTGGGCGGTGAAGATGGCGGATCCGCTGGTGATGCCGAACAGGTACAGGGTGAGCAGGAAATAAACCTGGTTGGAGAGACCGACCGCGGCGACTGATACTTCACCGAGCTGGCCGATCATCATCACGCTCACCAGATTGAGCGAAGACATGACCAGGTTCTGCAGCGCGATCGGCAGCGCAGTGGAAAACAGGCGCGCGAAGTACTCGCGATCGCGGTAGAAGTTGAGCAGTTTTTCTCTGCGTTCCCGGAAGAGGGCCAGGTTCAAAAAAGGGATCTCCCTGCGAATGGATTAACTCACCCGCTGTAGGATGCGTGCAGAGGTACTACCCTGGATCAGCCCTGCAGGGCTGCAGCGATGGCGGCGATGAAATCGGGGCTGCTGCCGCAGCAGGCGCCGACGATGCGGGCGCCCTGATCGACGTAGGCGACCACCTGGCGGGCAAAATCCTGCGGGCCGGTGTCGTACACTGCCTGGCCATCGACGATCACCGGCAGGCCGGCGTTCGGCTTGGCGATGAGCGGCGCCCCGGGCAGTACGCTGCTCATCTGCTGCAGGACTTCGCTGACCACCTGCAGACCCTCTCCGCAGTTCGCCCCGATCGCGGTCAGTCCTAAAGGCCAGAGCTCCTCGGCCGCCTGCTTTGCACTCACCCCCATCATGGTGCGTCCCCGGCGGCCAAAGCTCATGGAGAGCAGCACGGGCAGACCGGTGACCTGGAGCGCCGCACTGACCGCAGCGCGGGCTTCTTCCAGGTCTGTCATGGTCTCCACCCAGACGGCGTCCACGCCTCCTTCTGCGAGCGCTGCGGCCTGTTCGGAAAACACCTCGAAAGCCGCCTCATAAGTCAGCGGGCCGAAGGGCTCCATCAGTTCGCCGGTCGGGCCGATATCGCCGGCAACAAAGCGTTCCGGTCCGGCTGCCTGGCGGGCCAGCCGCGCGCCGGCCAGGTTGAGTTCACGAACACGCTCCTCCAGCCCGGCCTTTGCCAGCTTCATGCGGTTGCCGCCGAAGGTGTTGGTCAGGATAATCTGCGAGCCGGCCTGCAGGTAGGCACTATGCAGAGAGAGGATTTTCTCGGGCTGCTCGACGTTCCAGATTTCGGGAGGGCTGCCGGCCGGCAGCCCGGCGCTCATCAGCATCGTCCCAGCCGCGCCATCTGCGATCAGCGCGGCTCCTGACGCCAGGATCTGTTTTAGATCGCGGCCTGACTGACCGGTGGTTAATGGGGACGGGTCTGTGGCTGGGTTCTGCATGGCCTGGAGCTCCTTTGCATGCGCGATCCTGTTCGATCGCAGGGAGATTGAATTGTTGAAACGAATAAGAGAGAAAGAATTCGAGTGGTAATCATATTACAGGTTGAACTGCTGCGCAAGCCTTTCCGGAAGGGGTAGGGGAAACCCCCCTGTAAACTGGGGATTTTCCCATCGCGGAATAGGAACATTCCGTATTGTGATCTTTTTTCTGGCGGGTTATATTGCATCTGTACAGCGGGGGGCTGAAACAGAAAGGAAGGATCATGCGCAGCATTCACGCTCTTTACGACCAGTATGAAACCGTCGATCAGGTGGTTGAGGTTCTGCAGGAAAGCGGCATTCCCATGCGCAGCATCGTGCTGAAATCGGGCGATCAATGGGGGTACCCGGCCCTGCACGCCAGCGAGCCGCTGGTGAAGCGTGAGTTGGTCTATCTTCAAGTGCAGATTCCGGATGGGCTGGAAAAGCAGACCCGCGAACTGGTGTGTAACTCCGGCCCCGTGGATGTGCGTGAGGAGGGCAGTAATACTGGCAGGCAGAGTCCCCGGATGGCGGTTGTTCCCGCACGGCAGTCCACGCCCATTCAACCAAAGTAAGGTGTGGAATACGGTGCGGTTAAACAGAAGCCACGCGAACAGCGTGGCTTCTGCAATTTAAGTGTGAAAGGCCAGATGCTATGCGGCCAGAGGCTGGCCCATGATCTGCAGGAAGCGCTCGCGATCCATGGTCTCGGTTTCGAGCAGCTCCTGAGCGATCTGCTCGACCTGATCCCGGTGGGTGGTCAGGATGCGCCTGGCTTCTTCGTAGCAGCTTTCCAGGATCTCATGCACAGCCTGGTCGATGTTTTCACACGTTTTCTGCGACCCCTGGAACGCCAGCAGCGAGCGTTCACCGGAGGCCTGGAAAACGCGCAGCCCGGTGCGAGCGTCCATCCCCAGGCGGGTGACCATATCCTCGGCCAGCCGGGTGGCGACTTCCAGGTCGTTGCTGGCGCCGCTGGTGATGTCCTGGAGGAAGATCTCCTCGGCGGCGCGTCCGCCCATTAACCCGGTGATTTTGGCCAGCATTTTACAGCGCGAGATGAGCATCTGATCGTGATCGGGAACGGCAAGCGTGTAACCGCCGGCCTGCCCGCGCGGGATGATCGAGATTTTGACCACCGGATCCGAAAGTTCGGTGTGGTGGATCACCACCGCGTGCCCGGCCTCATGGTAGGCGACGATGCGTTTTTCGTCGAGGCTCATCACATGGCTTTTACGCTGCACGCCGCCGGCGATCTGTTTTTCCACCGCCTCTTCGAAGTCGGACATTTCGATGCAGGAATGGCCGCAGCGCACGGCGTTAATGGCAGCCTCGTTGACGATGTTAGCCAGGTCCGCGCCGACCAGTCCGGGCGTGGCCCGGGCGACCGCCAGCAGGTCGACCTCTGGCGAAAGCTTTTTCCCCTGCGCGTGGATCTTCAGGATTTCTTCGCGCCCTTTCAGGTCAGGGCGGTTGATGTAGATATTGCGGTCGAAGCGTCCCGGGCGGGTGAGGGCCGGGTCGAGCACGTCCACGCGGTTGGTGGCTGCCAGGACGATGATGCCGTCGGAGGGCGAGAAGCCGTCCATCTCGACCAGAAGCTGGTTCAGGGTCTGGTCCTGTTCCATTTCGGCGCCGCTTTCTGAACGGCGGCGGGCACGGCCGACGGCATCGATCTCATCGATAAAGACGATGCAGGGGGCCTTTTTGCGCGCCTTCTGGAACAGGCTGCGGATGCGGCTGGCGCCCACGCCGACAAAGACCTCGGTAAACTCCGAGCCCGAAGTGGCGAAAAAGGGCACGCCGGCTTCACCGGCGACCGCCTTTGCGATCAGCGTTTTGCCGGTGCCCGGGTCGCCGACCATCAGCACGCCGCGCGGCATCCTGGCGCCCATATCCGCAAAGCGCTCGCCGTCTTTCAGGAAGCTGACCACATCGCGCAGTTCCTGCAGGTGGTCATCCAGTCCGGCGATATCCTTGAAGCGGATATCCGGCACGTCAGCAGCCTGGAACGTCTTGCTGCGGCTGCGGTCGGCCGTGTTGTACCGGTAGGTGAAGAAGACCACCGAACCGATCAGCCCGGCAATGAGCAGCAAACCCAGGGGGCTGGCGGCCGGCGATACGCTGGTCTGCGCCATTTCAAACTGCACGCCGGTAAGCTGGCTTTCGGTGAGGCCCAGCAGGTGAAGCTGTTCGAGCAGAGAAGCATTGGGGTCGCGCTGGGCGATAACGGTCTTGCCATCGGCAGCTGTAATGGTCAGCCGGCCGTTCAACGAATCCACGATGCGTGTTACCCGGCCGCCGGCAATTTCCGCGGCGACTTCGCTCAGTGGGATGACCTGTGGTTTTTCCTGGGAGTTGGGCCAAAGCGCTGCAGTGATGACGATCAGGATCAGGACCGCGCTGCAGGCAATCACTAACAATCTGCGTTCTCTGACAGAGATCTTGCTTTCTGAATGGTTCTCTTTATTCATCTACCGCTACCCTACCTATCTATGAGAGAGGGGCCTCTTCCGGTAACGAAAGGAAATCCCCTCATATGCAGAATGCACAGGAGCGTGCACTTCCGAGACCTTTTCATATGACAATAAATATTCGTGAGGGGTTATTTTATCAGGCCTGAGTGGAAAAGGCGGCGATAATGAGAAAAGTCACAAAAATGTAAGTTATCTGGGATGATCTATCTTCTTTCACACATGGCTCCAGGCCTGCCCATCCCCGGTGTGTTTACAGGCTATAATTTGACCTGACCGGCTGCTGATCTGTTCCCCCGCTGGGGGCGGTTCCTGGAACAGGAGTGCACAGGCCCGGCTCTGGACGGCCCCGGCCGGCGTGCTGTTCGGGGCGGCGAACCTATTTCTCACTTAATCATAAGAAGGCAGGGAAGAAAATGAAAACCGATCCTTATCTGTGCGGGCGTCCGGTGACCATGGGCACGCGTCACATGGCGGCCAGCTCCCATTACCTCGCCAGCCTGGCCGGATATGACGTGCTGGAAGCCGGCGGTTCGGCCGCCGATGCTGTCATAGCCATTAATGCAGTGCTGGCTGTCGTCTACCCTCACATGTCGGGCTTAGGCGGCGATTTCTTCTGCCAGGTCTGGGATCCCAGAGAGGGCCAGGTGCGGGCGCTGAACGCTTCGGGTCGTTCCGCTGCGCGTGCCAGCATCGAACTTTACCGCTCCAGAGGTCACGCCGGGATCATTCCGGTGCGCGGACCGCTGGCTGCTCTGACGGTGCCCGGCGCGATTGACGGCTGGTGGGAGCTGCATCAGCGCTACGGCCGCCTGGACTGGGAGCGCCTGTTTCAGCCTGCCATTCGCTACGCCGGGGAGGGCTTTCCTCTCACACCAAAATTCCAGGCTTCCATCGCAGCGAACAGCGAAGTCCTGAGCCAGTATGAAGCGACCGCTGCTGCCTATCTGCCCGGCGGACGGCCGCCAAAGGCAGGGGCGATCTTCCGGCAGCCCGATCTGGGCCGCTCGCTGCGCCTGATCGCCGCAGGCGGGCGTGAGGTGGTTTACCGCGGAGAGCTGGGTGAAGCCATAGTGCGCGGCCTGCAGCAGGCCGGCGGGCTGCTGACCATGGACGACCTGGCCAGCCACACCTCGGAATGGGTGGATCCGCTGCGCAGCGATTACCGCGGCTATGAGATCAGCGAACTCCCGCCCAATACCCAGGGGATTGCAGTCCTGCTGATCCTGAACCTGCTGGAAGGCTTCGACCTGCAGGCGGTTGGCGAGGGCACCGCAGACTACTACCACCTGATGACGGAGGCCGTCAAGCTGGCCTATGCGGATCGTGACCGCTGGGTCACCGACCCGACCTGCATCGAAATCCCTTACGAGCGGCTGCTTTCAAAGGAGTATGCCCGCCAGCGGCGCGCAGGCATCGATATGCAGCGAGCCGCTCCGGAGAGCCAAATTGCCCCCGGAGACGGCGGGGATACTGCCTATTTCTGCGCGGTCGACAGCGACGGGCTGGCGGTCTCAGCGATCCAGTCGCTCTTCTGGGGATTTGGTTCGGCGTTCATGCCTCCCGGCACCGGCCTTCTGCTGCAGAACCGCGGTTCGTACTTCTCTCTGGACGAGAACCACCCCAACGCACTGGCGCCCCGGAAGCGCACGTTCCACACCATCATACCGGCCATGGCGCTGAAGGACAGCAGGCCGGTGCTGGTCTTTGGTTCGATGGGCGGCGAAGGACAGCCGCAGACCCAGACGGCCCTGGTCACGCGGATCATCGATTTTGGCTGCTCCGTGCAGCAGGCCATCGAGCTGCCGCGCATTCTGTACGGCCGCACATGGGGTCAGCCAACCCAGACGCTGAAGCTGGAAAGCAATATCCCTGGCGAAACTGCGGCCGAGCTGAGCCGCCGGGGGCACGATGTGGAAATTTATCCCCAGTGGTCGCCTTCCATGGGCCATGCCCAGGCGATCTGGATCGATCAGCGCGAAGGCGTGCTGCACGGCGGCGCAGACCCGCGCGGCGAGGGCCTTGCGGTGGGGCGCTGAAGAAGGGCAGGTCTCAGACCTGCCCCTACGAGTTATCTGCCTGGTCAGGGATCACGGTGACCCGGGTGCCTTCTCCGGTGACTTTCCAGCCGCGGCGGTCTGTCACACGCGGGTTGTAATCCGGGCTGGTCCAGCGGAACAGCCACAGGGCCTCTTCGGTGCGCATGTTTACACAGCCGCGGCTCATTGGCTCACCGAAATTATCGTGCCAGTAGGTGCCGTGAAAGGCGATGCCGGCTTTGTGAAAAAAAGAGACCCAGGGCACACCGGGCAGCTCATAGGCATCCAGGCTGCCTGTCAGGCCGCCGTCGCCCATGTGTTTGGACGGGTGCTTGCGCTCCACCCGAAAATCGCCGCCGGGAGTTTCCATATAGCGTTTGCCCGTGGAAATGCGGGTGTGCAGGACGACACGGTCATCTTCATACGCAGTGAGAGTCTGTTCGGGGATGGAGACCACGACATGCTTGCGCTCAGGCGGGACCCCGGGCGAGATGGGAGCCAGCTCGTCGGCTGAGATCAGGCGGACATGCCCGGCCGGCACATAGTAATGCACCTTCAGCCACTCGTCGGTCAGGCGGTACCAGGGCTCGCCCTGCGGGCTTTCCGCCGTCCCGGTCACCCAGTGGACCGACCCGTAATACAGCCGGTAAAGCTGCATCCAGCCGCCATTACGGGTCTGGTAGATGGCCCGGGTGAAAGGCACAGTGATTTCCCCCAGCCGCCCGGCAGAAGAGACATTCGTTACAGGCGTATTGAGATGGGCGTAATCGACGCGCTGGATGTATGCGCTGTGCACGAAACCGCGCTCCAGCCGGTACCAGCGCGGGTTGTGTGCAGGCCCGTGTTCAGCGATCACTTCTTCTTTCAGCCGCAGCAGGGCATCGCGGGGCAGCTTCCGCAGGATCTGGCTTTCCGTGTGCGGGCGGGCGTAAACCGGCAGGTTTTTCCTGGCGGCGCGCCCGAGCATCTCGGGCGCTTCGGGCGCTTTCAGCGGCCATTCCGACAGGCTTGGGGGCAGCGGGCCCAGCGCCAGGGCGGATAAGGAAAGCAGCGAGAGCTTGAGGAATTCGCGTCGGGAGAGACTCCGGCTCATCTTTAAAAGCGGACCTCAGGTCGAGGAGCCTCCCATCTCCACCGCGAGGACGTCGTAATAAGTGCCAGCGCCAAACCCGTCGATGAGCACGTGATCACCCGGTTTCAGCTCTTTCAGCCCGCGCAGGAAGGCGATCATATTGGATGCAGCGCTGACGTTGCCGAAATCGGAGAGCAGCCAGGGCATGGGGATGTGAATGCCTTCGCGCTGCAGGTGTTTTTCTTTCAACTTGTTGATCTTGTAGTTGGCGTGGTGAACGATCGCAACGGCGATGGATTTATCCGGCATGTTGAGGGCCTGCAGGCGCTCCTGGTATGCCTGGAACACCTCACGCACCACTTCGACGCCGGTGCGCACAAACAGCTTGACCATGCCCATAGGACCGGCCATCACGACCGTAGAATCATCCTCTGGTTCGTGCATCATTCCGGACACGCGAATGTGGTTTTCGCCCTCGTGGTGGACCTCCAGCAGCGATCCGCTGGCGCTGCGCTGGCCGGTGTGCGGGTAGGTCATGCGCACGGCCAGCACGCCTTCTTCGTCGAATACCTCGTGGTCTCTGCCCACCAGGAATTTCATTGACTTCCCGGGGATCAGGCCGATCACTCCGGCACCGTTGCCGAAAAGCTGCAGCGCGTTCTTATCGCGGGTGCCCTGCATGTAGCGGCTGAGGCCTTCAATGCCGCCCACCAGGACTTTCTTCCCCAGCAGCTCACGGGCGATGTTCCTGACCAGCCCTAATTTTTCCGAAATGCGCGGGTTCAGGGCCATGTGCAGCGCAGCAGTGGAACTGTCACAGGCTTTGTGGATGATCACCTTGAGGGCTTTTTCGGGGATGCCGGCCAGGGCGGAGATGCGAGCGGCATAATCCTCGATGACAGGCGCGCTGACGCCGATCAGGACTGCGTCCACCTCGGCGGGATCCCAGCCCAGGGCCTGCATCGCTTTACGCAGGAAATGCGCCCCCACCTGCACCTCCAGTTCGATGTGTTCTTCCTGGCTCAACAGCGGGATGTGGTGGCGGTGGTTAAAGCCCAGCTCAGAGAGGTTGAGTAAATCATCCTCACTCATGGCTTCGCCCAGGCGCTGCTCGACCAGTTCCTGGAGGGCGCGGTTATCGTAGCTCTGGCCCCACGCACCGTAAACGCCGCCGGTGCCGGTCACCGGGCTGGTGACCTGTTCGGTCCCGATGGCTATTCCACCAGCCAGTGGGATCTCCTCAATCTCGACCTGCGGACGATCAAAGAAAGAGGTGTAAACATCTACTGGATGTAACGATTGTTCAGTTGCGCTCATGGTCTCCATCCGCTGATTCTGATAATCACTACCAGTAATAACCCCATTATACACAGCGGTTACGCTTCTTGAATGAGAAACCCTTCTTTACGCTCTATTCTTCTTATGTTAAGATTAAAAATCTTCATTTTCCCGCGATCCGACCTTTATTCAGCAGAATCGCAAGGATGACAGACAATCGAATATTGAACGGAGGCGAAGATGGCTGACTTTAAGCAAAATCTGCGTGCGTATGCAGATCTGATTGTTCGAGTAGGTGTCAACCTGCAGCCCGGACAGGACCTGATGATCACCAATATTATCAACCGGGGAGTATCCCTGCAGACCGCTCCACTGGTGCGCGCCATCGCTGCCGCTGCTTATGAAGCCGGCAGCAGGAAGGTTGACGTGATCTGGTCGGATCCGGAACTCAGGCTGCTCAACTTCACGAAAGCCTCACCCGACGCCGCAGTCGATTATCCGGACTGGATGGCCGACGCGCTGCAGCGCCACGTTGAAAACGGCGGCGCTCTGGTCACCATCCACGCAGATGACCCCGGACTGCTGAGCCAGGTGGACTCGGACCTGGTTTCTGCCGCGCAGCAGTCGGCGCTCAAGAAAACCCATCATGCTCGCCAGTATACGCAGAGCAACAAGGTCAACTGGCTGGTGATCGGGGCTTCATCCCCCGATTGGGCCCGGCGCGTCTTCCCGGATCTGCCCGAAGAGGAGGCTGTGGACCGGCTGTGGGAGACCATTTTCAAGGTCTGCCGCGTGGACCGGCAGGATCCGGTGGCCGCCTGGCAGAATCACATCGAAGACTTGAAGAGCCGCACCGATTACCTCAACCACAAACACTACACGGCGCTGAAGTTCAGTGGTCCGGGCACCGACCTGACCGTTGGCCTCCCGGACGGGCACATCTGGCGGAGCGGCCGCGGGCAGACGCAGTCGGGCATCCCCTTTATCCCCAACCTGCCCACAGAGGAGCTGTTCACCGCACCGCATCGCGCGAAGGTGGAAGGCGTGGTGACGGCCACCAAGCCGTTGAGCTACGGCGGCTCACTCATTGAAGACTTTACCATACGCTTTGAAGGTGGTAAAGTTGTCAGCGTTTCGGCGCGCAAAGGGGAGAACGTGCTGCAGAAACTGGTGGACACGGACGAAGGCTCGTCGCGGCTGGGTGAAGTGGCCCTGGTGCCGTACAGCTCGCCGATTTCACAGACCGGCATTATGTTTTTCAATACGCTCTACGACGAGAACGCTGCCTGTCACCTGGCGCTGGGTTCCGCATATCCGTTCAACCTGGCGAACGGGGAAGCAATGAGCAGCGAAGAGCTGCTGGCGGCCGGATGCAACCGCAGCGTTGTGCATGTAGACTTCATGGTGGGTTCAAACCAGATCGATGTGGACGGCGTGTGTGCGGACGGCACCCACGAGGCAGTGATGCGCCTCGGCGAATGGGCGTTCGACCTTTGATGCGTTTTCGCTACGGGGGTAGGTAAATTTACAGGTGATGAAAGTGGCATATGGGAAACCAAAACCGCTCTCCTGAACTTTCACGGCTGGACAGGCTGCGCAGCATCTACCGGGAATATCCGGCCCAGTTCTGGGTAGTGGTGTTTGGCACCTTTATCGACCGGCTGGGCGGGGCGATGATGTTCCCGTTCTTCACGCTGTACATCACGCAGAAATTCAACATCGGCATGACCCAGGTCGGGGGGCTGTTTTTCCTGTTCTCGATTTCGGCGGTGGTGGGCAGCATTGCCGGCGGGGCGCTGACCGACCGCCTGGGTCGTAAGATCATGATGATCTTTGGCCTGGTGATGAGCGCCACATCCGCACTGCTCATCGGCACGATCGACCAGCTGGCGCTGTTTATGCTGGTGGTCCCCGTTGTGGGGCTGCTGGCTGAATCCGGCGGGCCGGCGAGCCAGGCCCTGGTCGCGGATATCCTGCCGGAGGAGAAGCAGGCCGAAGGTTACGGGATCATCCGTGTGGCGTTCAACCTGTCGGTAGCCATCGGGCCGGTTCTGGGCGGTTTTCTGGCCTCGCGCTCGTTCATCCTGCTGTTTATCGCTGATGCTGTCGCCAGCCTGATCACGGCGGGGATCGTGTTCTTCGTCATCCAGGAGAGCCGCAAACCGGCTGCCCAGGATCAGCCGCAGGAGAGCGTGGTCGACACATTCAAGGGTTACGGCCGTGTGCTGCAGGACCGGGCCTTCCTGTGGTTCATGGTGGCCTCGATGTTATCTGCGCTGGTCTACCTGAATATGAACACCACGCTGCCCGTGTACCTGCGCGACAACCACAGCGTGACCACGCAGGGGTTCGGGTACATCCTGAGCCTGAACGCCATTATGGTGGTGCTGCTCCAGTTCCCGACCACCCGCTGGGTGAACCGCTACCGCCCGCTGATCGTGATGACGGTGGGCACGCTGCTTTACGCGCTCGGTTTTGCCATGTACGGTTTTGTGAACCTGTATGCCCTCTTCCTGGTGGCCATGGTGATCATCACGATCGGAGAAATGATGGTCAGCCCGGTGGGGCAGGCAATCATCGCGCGCATGGCGCCGGCGGACATGCGCGGGCGGTATATGGCAGCATTTGGATTTTCATGGGTGATCCCTTCCGCTGTCGGACCTGTGCTGGCCGGGCTGGTGCTGGACAATCTGAACCCCGATCTGCTGTGGTATTTCGCCGGCATCATCGGTGTGCTGTCCGCGCTGACCTATTTTGCCCTGGAACAGCGCGCCGGGCAGACGAAGTATGCTGCGGTTGACCAGCGCCTGGAGATCATGGAGCGCCTGGAAAACGGTGATCTGAGCGTCGAAGAAGCTGCCCGCCTGCTGGAAGGCATCGGCGAAGGCACCTGGGCGAAGCTGGCCGGGCAGCATGTCGAAGCTCCCCGCAGCCGCCGCAGCGTGCGCATCCGGGTCAGCGATCTGCGCTCGGGCGCCGTGAAAAGCGAGCTGTCCCTGCCGGTGGGGCTGGTCAGTATGGCACTGCACGCCAACGGAAAGCTGTCGCCTGCACTGGAGCGCTACAGCCTGGCGGACCTGGGTGAATTAATCAGCCGCAGCCTGACGAAGGACAGCCCGCAGCAGCTGGAAACAGACGACGAACGGGTGGATATCAGCCTGGAATAAGGTAAGCGGATAACGGCCGCACTTCTGGAATTGAAAAAGCCCTGGCGCTCTCACCTGAAGCGGCGCCAGGGCTTTCGATTTCCTTAGCAAACCCTCAACCAGTAGAGGATGTTAATGTTCCGGGGTATGGTCTGCCTTCTCGAAAATGGGCAGGTAGCGCACGCCCAGCGTGAAAGCCAGCAGTCCGTAGCCGAGCACCCCGGCGCTCACGGCAAACTCCGTCCAGGTGGGGAAGTAGGAGGCCGCTACGACGTTGCCGAGGACACCGGGCGACCAGTCCGGCGGTACGACCAGGCCGGAGAGGGTCACGTTCCAGCGGTTGATGACCACACCCATCACCACCAGACCGAGACCGGTCAGCAGGGCGCGATCGTCGCGCTGCAGGCTGGGCGTCAGCAGCAGGATGGCCGGGACGATGCCGCCGAAGACCACTTCAAGCCACCAGAATGTCTGCATGTAAGGTGTGGTGGCTGAAAGCCGTTCGAGTGCGCTGATGGTACCCGGGGCGTGGCTGTAGTACGAGGTGGCTGCCCAGTCCCAGATCTTCAGATAAAGGTAGGCCAGCAGCACGAACCCGGCGAAGCGGGCCACATCCCGCTTCAACCAGCTGCTGACCAGTTTGCGCTGGGTGATTTTGGATGTCACGACGGTGGCAAACAGGGTCAGGGATACCCCGCCGGCGACAGCCGAGACGATGAACATAACCGGCAGCGAAGGCTTGAACCAGATGGCGCGCCCGGAGAGCACCCCGTATGTGGCTCCCAGCGAAGACTGGTGCAGCATCGAGAGACCCATACCGATGACAGCCATTACGGGCGTCAGGCGGTGCAGGCTGTGGGCGAACCGGCGCAGCTTCGGCCAGCGGGCGAAAAAGCGGCTCTCGAAAATAACCGGAAGGAACTCCACCATCAGCACCGTCGAGTACAGAATCACGCACCAGGTGATTTCCCACAGGACAGAGTGAACATTCCAGTAGACCAGCGGGTGCCAGAAGCGGTCCGGCCGGCCGATATCCATGGCCAGCACCAGCATGGCGGAGGTGTAGCCGAGGAAACCGACGAAGACCGCGGCGCGGGCCATGGGCTCGAAGCGCCTGACGCGGAACAGGTAGACGATGGCGGAAAAGGTGAACGCACCGGCGCCCAGAGCGATGGAGGAAAGGTCCTGCGTAATCCACAGCCCCCAGGGGACGCGATCGGTCAGGCCGGTCACCTGCAGGCCAAAGATCAGCGTACGCAGGATTCCGACCAGCCCGAAAGCGATCATCACCAGCAGCATGGCGACCCACAGCCGGAAGGGAGAGATCGAGATCCGCCGTAGAGAGAGGGGGGTGGTGGTCATTCAGGCCTCCTTCTCGGGCAGAACATAATGCACCTTCGGTTCTGTGCCGAAGTCCTCGCGCAGGCGGAAGGTCACGTGCTCGTTCAGGAACTTCGAGATCGGGCTTTCGGGGTCTTTGATGTTGCCGAAAACACGCGCTCCCACCGGGCAGATGTTGACGCAGGCCGGTGTGGCCTGGGGATCCACGCCCGGGGTCAGCCCTGCGGCGAGCCCCCGGTCGATGCGGTGCACGCAGAATGTGCATTTTTCGACCACGCCGCGCGGGCGGCGCGGCACTTCGGGGCTGCCCCAATCAGGGGTGTAAGGGTTCTCTTTATCGGGCACCTTCCAGTTGAAGCGGCGTACGTCATACGGGCAGGCCACTTCGCAGTAGCGGCAGCCGATGCAGCGGTCGTAATCCATGGCGACGATGCCGTCTTCGCGCACCCAGGTGGCGCCAACCGGGCAGACCTTCACGCAGGGCGCCTGCTGGCAGTGCAGGCAGGGGCGGGTCATGAAGAAGTCGATCCCGTCTGCGGTGGTCTCCGGGAAGCCGACATTCCAGCGCATGTTGTCATCAGCTACATCGTTTGTGGCCTGGCAGGCACGGATGCAGTACTGGCAGCCGATGCAGGTCGCCAGGTTGATGCCCATGTGCCACTCGTAATCGCCCGAAGCGTGTGAATCGTGTGTGGCCCGCCCGATGCCTTCGATGGCGTCTGCGGAGAGGGGGCCGGTGGTGACCATCTGGGTCACGACCATGGCACCGGCTGTGGCTCCGCCGATCTTCAACAGGTCACGGCGAGTGAGGATGGGGGCTTTCTCCGTCTGCTTTCCGGCTTCGTTATTCTTCTTCGTCACCGGCATCCTCCTCTTTGCGAGCCCTGCGAAGGTTATTGGCAACAATCCAGGCCGTGGAGCCACCCAGCACCAGGCCGACGATGCCGCCCTGGAAGAGGGTGGTCAGATTGCGGCTGGCCAGTGCGGCCTGAAGGGTCTGGGTCTGGGTTTCGAGGGCCTGAATACGCTCTTCGGGCGTATGCACCCTGGCGGCCGGCGTGGGCTGGGGTTCGGGGCTATCACCGGCTTCACCGGCTTCGAGGGCTGCAGCGGCCCCGGCCTCCCAGCCCGGCAGTGAAAAGCCGGCATGCAGGGTGTCGGTGTGGCAGGCAACGCAGGTGGCCGGGGTGATGGTAAAGGAGTGACCGGTGGGGACGATCCCATCCACCGGCGGTACTTCCGGCGGGATGACCAGCGCATGGCAGTCCACACAGCCGATGCCTTTCTGGCCGTGCAGATCTTCCAGATATTCGCCCATGCTGTCTTTGTGGCAGTTCAGGCACATCTGGTCGGGATCTTCAAAGCGGGCGGACTGGCTGTGCGGGTTGTGGCAGTCGGTGCAGCCGACGTTGGCTGCCGAGTGGCCGGTCAGGCGCCATTCACTCAGCGTGGTGGTATGGCAGGCGCCGCAGTAGGCCGCGTCATCGCGCACCGGAGCCGGCACCTCGGGATGGTTCGGGTCCACCTCGCCGTGACAGGCTTCGCAGGTCACGCCGGGAGCGGTGTATTCGCCGCTGGTTGCCTGATAGCCGGTGGTGTGGCAGAGCAGACAGTCGCCCTGGTCGTTTAAACCGTGCCAGCGCTCCTGAAAGACCGGATCATCGAACGCATGCGCATGCGAGCTGTTTTCCCACTGGTTGACCACGTCGAGGTGACAGGAGGCGCATTCTTTGTTCTCAGGTTCCGGCTCCTGGGGGTCCGGAGCGGCAGCGGCCAGGCCAACCGCGGCCAGCCCGACCAGCAGCCCAACGGCGAGGCCGATCAGCAGAGAGAATAAACGTCTGTGCTCATAGGCGAATGATTTCATGCAAACCTCACGATGCAACCTTCACAGGTTTGTCGGACGGACGGCTGGTGGGGGGAGCCGCCGGCCCCTCCTGGCAGTCTGCCAGGCGACCATGGTCTCGCAGATAATTCCAAAAAGCCTGCTGCGCGCTGCTGAACGGCGTGGACAGGCAGCGGCCGGCGTAAACTGTGCGCCGGATGTCCAGATCGCGAACCGGCACCGGGACCACGAAGTCCGGAACCAGGCGTGACATCAGCAGCCGGGGGATGAATGCGATTCCGCTGCCCTCCAGCACGGTGAGGGCAATCCCCTCCAGGCTGCCCAGGTTCATGATCGGATTCAACTGCGCAATGGAAAAACCCTGGCGGGACAGCTCATCGCTCAACATTTCGTAGAGGTCCGTGTCCTGCCCGGGGAGGATGAATTTTTCTCGCGTCAGTTCCTGAAAATCGACGGCTTCTCGGCTGGCCCAGGGGTGATTGCGAGGCACGATCAGCACGATCTCCTCATCCGCGATGGGGATAAACACCAGGTCCGGACTTTTCACCGCCTGGCAGATAACGGCGATATGGATCGAGCCATTCACCAGCGCTTCCAGCACCTCGGCCTGCGAGAGGACGCGGCAGTTTGCCTTTACCTGCGGGCAGGCATTGTGAAAACCGGCCAGCAGGCGGGGCAGCAGGTAGCGGCCGCTGGGTGCACAGCAGCCGATGATCAGGTTCCCCTGCACCTCGCCCCGGATCGATTCCATGGTCTCCTCGATGAGCGTAGAAAGGTTGACCACATCCTGCGCCAGAGGGACAAGAGCCTTCCCGGCTTCGGTTAGCTGCAGTGAACGCCCACAGCGCACAAACAGAGGCAGGCCGAAGTGATCTTCCATACCCTGGATGATCCGGCTTACCCCTGGCTGTGTGATCTGCAGCCGCCTGGCGGCCTGCGTAAAGCTTAATGTCTCGGCAGCAGCCAGAAAAACATTAAACTGGTGGGCGTTCAGACTTAACATCTTCTCATAATCTTCCTGTAGAGCATACTAGCACAAAGCAAATTTTATTAACAAGTGACAATGGTCATATACTGGTAGGGATGAATGATAAGTGTTTGTTATTTAAGTCACTTGAATCTATGTCAATGTCTTATATAATCCTTTTATGGTTCTCATTTGTATTTAATCCTTTTTAATCTGGGAACGCGGACAAGAGGAAGACGCGGATGAAAAGGAACCTGATCCCTGCACTGATCCTCGTGCTTATTCTGCTGAGCGCCTGTGCCCAGCCGTCGCCCCCCACAACCGAAGCGCCTCCGGCCACGACGGCGCCCGTCACCCGGGTAGAGCCTGAGGCGGTTACGCAGCAGCCGGCGAGCACCCAGGCGGTCGAAACTTCGCCTGTGGAACCTGCCGGAGAAGGGGACGCGTGCCTGGCCTGTCACAGCAGCCCGGAACTGCTTGCCGCCAGCGCAGATGCAGCGGGAAGCACTCAGGCCGGGGAACTTGATAAATACCTGGTCGACGGGGAACAGTTCCCCCAGTCGGTTCACGGTTTGAACGGATGTATGAGCTGCCATGGGGGGCAGGCAGCTGAGGATAAAGCGACCGCACACCTCGGTATGACGGCGGATCCGGGCAGCAGCGCGCAGGCGCTGTGCGGCGAATGCCATCCCAATGTGACTGCCGTTCATGCCGGCAGCCTGCACATGAACCTGAGCGGGATCCGCTACGCGCTGAAGCAGCGCAGTCTGCTGGCCGATCATCCGGCTGTGGACGAGGCTGTGGATGCGGTTTTTGGCGATTACCAGGCTGCCTGCGGCGACTGTCATGTCAGCTATCCGGAGGCCGCCGGCGGCGGGCTGATTGCCGGGCATATGTTCCAGCGCCGGCCGGACATGGAGGCCACCTGTACTGCATGTCATAACACCCTGGCTAGCGCGGAGTTTCTCGGTGAGAATGGGCACAGCGGGGACGTGCACTACACCCAGGGTGGTATGGAATGCGTGGACTGCCATGAGGGAAGTGAAATGCACGGGCAGCCCGCAGAATGCCAGACCTGCCATCCGGGCCCGGAAGGCCAGCAGCTGCCGCCGCCCAATCACCGCTACGATGGCGTACAGTCTCCGCGCTGTGAAACCTGCCATATCACCGTGGCTACCGGGAATGACGACATTCTGATGCACGAAATGCACGGCAGCAAACTCTCCTGCCAGGTGTGCCATGCTACGGTTTACCAGAACTGTGAAAGCTGCCATATCGAGGCAGACGGTGAGGTGGATTTCGAAGCCAGTCCGGGCTTCCTGATCGGGCGGAACCCCATGCAGACTTACGACCGCCCATATGAGTACGTTCCGGTGCGGCATGTACCGGTGGAACCCGGCACCTTCGACAGCCTGGGCGCAAACCTGCTGAAGAACTTTGCCAGAGTGGAGACCTGGAAATACGCCACACCGCATAACATCCAGCGCAACACACCGCAAACCACCACCTGCACCGCCTGCCACGGCAGCGACCAATTCTTCCTCACGGTAGACAAGATAGACCCGGCAGAGGTGGAAGCAAACCGGAATGTGATTGTCGACCAGCCGCCTGCGGAGATTACCTCTTCGGAGCAGTTCCGCTGAAAGATTCACATATGATAACTGGACAGCGCCGGCGAGAACCGGCGCTGTCTTCGTTTACCCGCGCGGATCCAAATTGAGAAATTCATTTTCCGGACAAAATCCTTTAATCTGTACTCAAAAATGGATCATTAAGGGTATAATTTACATTTAATAACCTGTTCCGAACGAGCCGAAACCTGGGGGTTGGAGGTGTTTTATGGAATCGTTACACGATGGAGTGCAACCGGTCGATGTAGGCAGCAGGCTGCGGCAGCTTCGCCAGGAGCGCGGCAAATCTATGCGCGCACTGGCACGCGACAGCGGCCTTTCGACCAATGCACTCAGCATGATCGAAAGGGCGCGCACATCGCCCTCTGTCAGCACGCTGTACAAAATCGCGGAGGCACTTGAGGTCCCCATCACTGCATTCTTTCGAGAAGAACCAGCCCGGCAGGAAATTGTTTTTTGCAAGTCCACAAACCGCAACCGGGTCTCCTTCCCCTTTGGATACTGGGAAGGCCTGGGCGGTGAATATTTCGTCGGCCATGTTGAACCGTTCCTGCTCACGCTGGAACCGGGCGGCAGCAGCGGACCATTTGGAATGCTGCACACCGGGCACGAGTTTGTCATGTGCCTGAAGGGCCGGCTGGAGTATGAAGTGGAAGATGAGACCTACGAACTGCTGCCGGGTGACAGCCTGATCTTTGCCGCTCAGCTCCGCCACCGCTGGCGCAACCCGGGAGACGAGATCGCACAGGCTGTTTTCGTTCTGGCTGGCTTCGAACAGGGCGAGCGCCCCAGCGAGTTCCACATTTCTTCCGGTATGAAAGGGGGCGCAGAAAACGGTGAAAATGGCTTTGACGACGACAACGGCGATGAAGGCAGCGATGAAGGCGGCGAGGAAAGCGTTGAAATTTAAATCAACTTAACCGGGGAACCCGTGCTATAATTCAGCCGTTAAGGAACCACCTTCTCGACCTGAAACAGCATGTTCTGGATACAAACCCTGGCTTCATCCAACCCGCAGCAGTGCGTTGAAACCTGCACAGTCCAGCGCGGCGGAAACGCCAATCCGCTCAACAGGCGTTGGGCGGGAGCTATCAGGTTTTCGGGTCGCTAGTTCCTGGAAGAGCTGATCTATCGCCCGACGCGAATGCGGAGGGCGATTTTTTATGGAGATAATGCATGTATAAAACTCATACCTGCGGAGAACTGCGTGCAGATGATACGGGTAAAACGGTGAAACTTGCCGGCTGGGTGCACCGCCGGCGGGATCACGGAGGGGTGACCTTCATCGACCTGCGTGATCGCTTTGGGCTGGTGCAGATCGTCACCAACCCCGACTCGTCCCCGGAAGCTCACCAGACGCTTCAGGCTGTGCGGAATGAGTGGGTGATCCAGGTCGAAGGCGTGGTGCAGCGCCGGCCGGAAGGCGCTGAGAATCCCAACCTTCCTACCGGTGAGATCGAGGTCGAGGCCCACGTGGTGCGGGTGCTCAACGAGGCCCGGACTCCACCCTTCTCGATCAATAAAGATGAAGATGTGGAGGAGTACGTCCGCCTGAAATACCGCTACCTGGACCTGCGCCGGGAGCGGATGCGCTATAACCTGGAGCTCAGGCATAAGGTGGTGTCCTTTATTCGCAATTATTTAAACGCTCATGGTTTTATCGAGGTCGAGACGCCGATCCTGTTCAAGACCACGCCTGAAGGCGCGCGGGATTACCTGGTGCCGTCACGCCTGCATCCGGGTGAGTTTTATGCGCTGCCCCAGTCGCCGCAGCAGTTGAAGCAGCTGCTCATGGTGGCCGGCGTCGAACGCTATTACCAGATCGCGCGCTGCTTCCGGGATGAAGACCAGCGCGGCGACCGCCAGCCGGAGTTCACCCAGCTCGATATGGAAATGTCGTTTGTCGAGCGAGAGGATGTGATGAACCTGGTGGAGGATATGTTCACCAAAATGGTGGCCGAGGTGGTGCCGCACAAACGCCTGCTGCAGAGCCCCTGGCCGCGGCTGACTTACCAGGAGGCCATGGACCGCTACGGCAAGGACAACCCGGACATCCGCTTTGGAATGGAACTGGTGGATATTACAGACCTGGCCGCCGGCAGCGGCTTCAAAGTCTTCCAGGGGGCGGTGGAGAGCGGCGGACATGTGCGCGGGATCAACGCCCGCGGCCTGGGCGATTACAGCCGCAAGCAAATCGATGAACTGACCGCGTTTGTGCAGCAGTACGGCGCGAAAGGGCTGGCTTACCTGGCTATCACTCCGGACGGCGAACAGCGCTCCTCCTTCGCCAAGTTCCTGAACCCGGAAACCCTGCAGGCCCTGCTGGATCGCATGCAGGCCCAGCCTGGTGACCTGCTGCTGTTCGTCGCCGACAAGCCCGCCGTGGTTTACGAGACCCTCGGCCGGCTGCGTGTGCTGCTGGGCGAGCGGCTGAATCTGGTGGACAAAGACGTGCTGGCATTCTGCTGGGTGATCGATTTCCCCTTTGTCAACTGGAACGAAGACGAAAAGCGCTGGGATCCCAGTCACCACCTGTTCACCTCCCCGATGGAGGAGGACATCCCGCTGCTGGACGTGGATCCCAGCAAAGCGCGCGGCACCCAGTATGACTTGGTGCTGAACAATTATGAGGTGGGCGGTGGGTCGATCCGGATTCACGACCGGAACCTGCAGGAAAAGGTGTTTGCCCTGATCGGCCTGGATCCGGAGGTGGCCCGCGAGCGCTTCGGTCACATGCTGGAGGCCTTCGAGTACGGCACACCCCCGCACGGCGGGATTGCGCCCGGCATTGACCGCATCTGCATGATCCTGGCGGACGAACCCAACATCCGGGAAGTGATCGCTTTTCCGAAGAATCAGGCGGCGCGCGATGTCATGGGCGGAGCCCCGTCGCCCGTGGAACCGGAGCAGTTGAAAGAGCTGCACATCCAGGTGGTGAAAGAGCCGGAGCGCAAGGTGAAGGCAGGGTCCGATTTTTAATCTAATCGCCCTACTCAGGCTGAATCTTTTGTGGTATAAAATGGGTGCCCTGCTGTGCGCGTGATGCTGCACCCCGGTTTTGAGCCAACACTCTTTAAAAGGGTCTCAATCTTCAGGGAAGGACGCGATAGGCTCCGGCCAAGGCGGAACTCCCGAGGCGGGACCCAACCTGCGAAGGCAGGTTCAAAACTTTGCTGCACACGGTATGGCGGGGTTTTTCAAACGCCCCTGAGGGCGTGAGAAACATTAACACGACGTCTCTCCGGTGATATGATTTCACTCGGGAGACGTTGTGCATTTAGCGCATTCTGTTTTTGTCTCTAGGATCGAACGATTAAGGAGCACAAAGGAAGATGAAGGTAGAATGCCCTGCCTGTCACGCTAAGGTCCACTTGGGCGGGAAACCACGCATGGGGCAAAAAGTCAAGTGCAGGTCGTGCGACGCCGAACTCGAGGTCGTGTGGCTGGAGCCGCTGGAGCTGGATTGGGCCTACGACGAAGACGAGTTCGAGGACGAATACGACGAGGATTACGAGGACGCCTACTGATCCCAGCAAATCATAAACAGTAAAAAGCAATCAGGCCGGTGAGGAGATGCTGCTCACCGGGATTTTAATTTAACGATACCGGGCTGGTACTTGCTGCGGAAGTGGGTGATGCACGGCGAAAGGTGGATGATGTTATGCCGGGAAAGAACAGCGTTAGGACATCCTTCCTTTGCGCATAGCCAAAAAACCGCTTGAGGAGCTGAAAAATCCTTTTTTTAAATGGGAACCTTTAGGCTGCGGGATTCGTCTGGCTGATTAATCATCAGGCGCGTTTGCGCAGGGCTTTCTATTTAAAACGACTGCTGCCCACAAGTTATACGATCCCAACCCGGGAGGAAAAAGGAAGAGAAAATACGCAACCGGAATCGCTGCGCTGCTGCTTCTCGTGTTTGCAGCAGGCTGCAATTATCCGGGTATGACGGCTCCCACCCCGTTTGTGTTCCCAACCGCCGACATGACGATGACCGTTGTGTTCGCCCCCACCGGTACGGAGCAGGCAGCAGCGACTGCCACGGAGGAGAACCTCCCGGCGGAGCCGGGCGTGACTTCGACCACAGCGCCGGCCACAAGCTCCCCGCCCGGCGGCAGCCCGACCAGCCAGCCGCAGGTGACGAACACAACCCAGCCGCCCACGCAGGCGCCCGCCGCGACCCGTACGGCGACAGGCACCCAGCAGCCAGCCAGCAGCTCCGGACCTTCCGCCCGAAGGGGGACGAGCATCACCGCAGCTTATTTGCGAGACCGACCCACACTGGACGGATCGTTTGACGAATGGACACTTGACCGCTACCGGATTGAATCTGTCGTCGCCGGGAGCAGCAGCGTGTCAGGCGTTGAGGACCTCTCCGGCCGGGCGATGTTCGGCTGGGACGAGGAAAATCTTTACATTGCGGTGCGGGTGCTGGATGACGTCTATGTGCAGGAGGCCAGCGGTGAAGATCTTTTCAAAGGCGACAGCATCGAAATCCTGCTCGATACGGACGTACCGGCAGACTACTATGTGCAGAGTCTGAGCCCGGATGATTTTCAGCTGGGAATCTCCCCGGGAGCGGGCGAGCCAGGCGTGGATCCTGAAGCTTACCTGTGGTATCCCAGCAGCATCCGCGGTTCACGCAGCCGGGTCAGGGTCGGAGCCATGCGGACCGACGAGGGCTACCGGCTGGAGGCAGCCATTCCCTGGAGCACCTTCGAAGTTACGCCGCGCAGCGGGCAGCACTTCGGGTTCGCCTTTTCGATCTCTGATAACGACCGGCGGGGTGAAGCAGTGCAGCAGAGCATGGTCTCCAGCTCCGCCGCACGGGTGCTGACCGATCCGACCACCTGGGGTGATCTCACACTGGGCGGTGCACCAGCGCCTTCAAACCCCACACCTACCCCCGGCAGCACAACTGGAGCGCTGGAGGCCGTCTATACCAGCCAGGCCCCGGACATCAACGCCAACCTGGGCGACTGGTCTTCTGGCCGCTACGATGTGAATGCTGTCGTGTTTGGCGGGGGAAGCTGGACGGGTCCCAGCGACCTGTCGGGCGACCTGCGGCTGGCCTGGGATGAAGATAACCTTTACCTGGCCGTGCGGGTGTTCGACGATGTTTATGTCCAGACCGAATCCGGACGCGATCTGTTCCTGGGAGACAGCCTGGAAATCCTGCTGGACAGAGACCTGGCTGCCGATGCTCAGGTGCGCAACCTGAGTCCGGATGACTTCCAGCTCGGCATCTCGCCCGGTTCTCCGGGTCCAGGAGATAACCCGAACGCTTACCTGTGGTATCCACAGAACAGCGAGGGCGCGCGCAGCCAGGTCCGCAGCGCCGCCCGGCGGACGGACGACGGGTACATCGTGGAAGCGGCGGTACCCTGGAGCGTGTTCGGGATCGATCCGAAAGAAGGGGATGAGTTCAGGTTTGTTTTCTCGATCTCGGATAACGACTCACGCAGCACCGCACGACAGGAATCGATGACGGCTACTACTTCCGGGCGCGTGCTGACCGACCCGACGACCTGGGGAAGGCTGAAGCTCACAGCTCCCTGAAGGGACGCCGAATCTGAAGCGGACGGTGT
>Ga0134096_1000412_pt1 | contig 48163 bp, 44 predicted proteins | sample 7_2taG_FD_94448 | JGI IMG/M metagenome (GOLD analysis project Ga0134096, IMG submission 94448) | Switchgrass degrading microbial communities from high solid loading bioreactors in New Hampshire, USA - 7_21_20_110_A3 metaG | ecosystem: Engineered > Bioreactor > Semi-continuous > Anaerobic >... | reverse complement strand
GACGGGCTACGATTTCAGCTATGCTGTGGTCCGGGGAGAGCTCGATGTAGTCGATCAGGCTGGACGACACGAGATTGTGCGCGACTCTGACTCCCATGTCCCTCTCGGGATAGACTACCCGGTCGGCACCGACCCTCTCGAGCACCTTTCCGTGCAGCTCGCTCAGTGCTTTGCACACCACGTACCCTATCCCCAGGTCCTTCAGTATGAGCGTAGCAAGTATCGAAGCCTCCAGGTCCTGTCCGATCGAGACTATGGCCACGTCAACGTTTCGTATCCCCAGGGACCTCATGGCGTTCTCGTCCGTAGCATCGGCCTGCACCGCGTGAGTCACGAATCCCTCGACCTGTTGGACCCGCTCCTCGTCTATGTCGATCGCGAGAACCTCGTGGCCGAGGTCGGACAGCGTCTTTGCCACGCTTGATCCGAAGCGGCCGAGGCCGATCACGGCATACTGGTTCATCCTTACTCACCGCCAGAACCAGAGATCCCACGCGGCCGCCCCGACAGCCACGGTCGACAGCCCGGAGCCCAGGACCGCGGGGTTGCACAGTGCTGGTTCAACTATGAGTCTACTATTCACGCACATGGGGTGTCAATCGACCGGGAAATCACAAGAGGTGGAAGGCCTAGTTAGGCCTGTGCAGCGGCCCGTCTGCGCATGCCCACGGACAGACAAGAAGCCTCAGTGCCGATCAGAGGGATTCGGCCGGGCTGAGGCTGGAGGCCTGTGGTCACTGCCTCACTGAGGCTGGGTGCCTGTGATTATTGTCTGCGTCTTCTGTCCCCTATGGAGCATGCTTTGAATCCGATCGAGAATGGCCGGGGCGACATCGATTAGCCTGCTCGCGATCGCACCATGGACCACCGGCAGCAACTTGACTTCGCCTCTGGAGACTACCAGAAACGCTGTCGGCTGAAGCGAGACGCCCGCCCCGCTTCCCCCTCCGAACGGGAATTTCGACTGCTGTCCTGAATCGCCCCCACCGCCCCCGCGCTGCTCCTTGCCGCCGTCAGATGAGAACTCACTGCCTCCCGCGGCAAAGCCAAAGGACACTCGTGACACCGGGACGATCACGCTGCCGTCAGGCGTCTCCACAGGGTCACCCAGGATTGTGTTGACGTCTATCATCTCGCGGATGCTCTCCATGGATGTCTTGATGAGGGTCTCGATGGGATGCTCAGGCATTTTCAGGCCACCTTTCCTGATGCGAATCGCCGGCGCAGCAATCTGGCTGCTTCCCGACGGATAATATAACCCAAGGATATCCTGAATATGCAGTCAATCGCGAGTGTCACGGTGGCTGTCTCGTAGAGAGGCTTGACGTCGATCGAAGGATAGGCACCCGGAGAGAACCGCATGAACTGTCTGATTGCGGGACTCAGCACCCCCAGGCACGCATACACCGCACCCGCGGCAAGCGCCGTCGCTGAAGCTTCGTCCAATCCGAGGCCCAGGCGGACGTCGAGCTTCGTGCAGTTGTACCCGGGCTTTCCAAACGCGTTGGCCGCGGAGCCGAGCACCAGCCGCACTATCCTGTTGCGAAGTGACAGACCTGAACCTTCGCGGCCGTCCTTAGCCTCCAGCGCCCTGCGCAACGCGTTCCAAAGCGATTCCGGTTCACCCTTGGCCGGAATCGCAGGCTTGAGTTCTTCGGAAGACGTGACTGGCAATCGCAGCACGCCTCCAAAAAGCCCGATCACTGTGTTCATCCTGAAGCCCGAATGGTCCTTGAGAATTGAGATCGAGATGGTGGCTGGAAGTTCAAGAACTGCAACGAACGCCAGGAGGATAGCTGCGATGAGGGTCAAAGCCAACTCTGGCACGCTTGACCGCTCCCATCTAACACGCCGCTGATGAGCACCAGTCCATGTGACACCGCCCATCATCTACCATACCCTTGGCGCCAGATGGCTATTCGTCAGCTTCGCCGGACGAATCCCTATCCGAACTGGCGGCTACCTGCAGCAGGTCAGCCGGAGTGTCGACACCGGTCAGCGGAGGAAGGTCTGCCAGTGAGTCGAGACCGAAGGCTCTCAGGAACGCGTCAGTGGTGCCGTAGAGCAGCGGCCTGCCCACGGTTTCTTTCCTGCCCTTCTCCTCTATCAGTCCGCGGGCGACGAGATTTGCAAGGATGCTCGCACACTGCACGCCCCTTACAGCTTCGACCTCGGCGCGGGTGACGGGCTGTCTGTAAGCAATCACCGCAAGCGTCTCGATCGCTGCAGGCGAAAGACCGCGGCGCTCCTCAAGCCTGCCCAGCTGCGAGACGAAATACGCGTTCTCGGGCACAGTCGTCATTTGGTAACCGCCGGCCACCCTCACAACCTGCATCCCATGGCCATGCTCCTTCAGTCTGTCGGCTACCATCTCGACGAGACGGAGCGAGGTCTCTTCGTCGATCCCCATTGTGGCAGCGATCTCACTGGCTTTCAGTGGAGTTGAAGAGGCGAAAAGGAGAGACTCGATCACCGACATCCTCTCCTCAATGTTCACGTGAACGTCCTCCCTTTCTTCGAACAGATACCAACAGTATGTCGCCGAATGGAGCACTCTGCTTCGCTGCGATCTCGCCCTGTCTTATCAGCTCGAGCATGGCCAGAAACGTTGTGACTATGCGCTCTCTCTGCGGCGCAGGCCCGAACAGTGCGAAGAACGACACGCTGCCCTGCTGCTTCAGGAGACGGCGAAGCCTCTGGATCTCGGACATGACTGTGATGCGCTCTCGAGCAATGACTGTCGGTTCGTCCGCCGTCTCGCTCTCGGCCGCTCTGGACAGCGCCGCAAGGAACGCCCTTGCGAGCGCTGAGGCAGTGATTCCTCCGACGTCGGGCACGTGCTCGTCCGATCCACGGACGATCTCGTCCACCTCTCGGGTAAAGACGTGGCTCCAATACTCCGACCTCTCCCGAAGTGCTGACGCAGCCTCTTTCAGAGCACGATACTCAATCAGACGCTCGACAAGCTCTGATCTTGGATCCTCTTCCTCGCCTGTATCTGCATCGTTCCGAGGTCTCGGGACCAGCATCCTTGCTTTGATCTGCATGAGGGTGGCCGCCATCACAAGGAAGTCCGCGGCCTGCTCGACGTCGACGAACTCGGCGTGCTGGAGGTATTCCACGAACTCGTCAGCGATCTTGGCTATCGGGATATCATAGACATCGATCCGGTGCTTGTGGATCAAGTGCAGGAGAAGGTCGAACGGCCCCTGGAACACGTCCAACTTGATGTGATACTCATTCATAGCAGCATCCCATACCAGAAGAAGAGGTGCTGAAACGGGATGCCGGACCACCGCATGACCCATGGACCAAGGAAACTGACGATCGGCCAGATAATCCGCCAGAGCCATCCTAGCAGCAACAGCATGAGCAGGATGAACATGCCGTACTGCTCCAACCTGGCGTAGTGGTACGCCAGCTTGCCCCGCAGAAAGCCGAACACGATACGCGAACCGTCAAGGGGAGGGATCGGCACGAGGTTGAACGACGCCAATGACAGATTGACTATGACAGCTCCAGCGAGCGCGCCGGCCAGATACGGGCTGCCTCCTCCATTGACTGCCGAAACCACCGCTGCGCGAAACGGAATGGTAAACGCAACCGCGAGAAGGATGTTTGTCAAGGGCCCCGCCAACCCCACCAGTATCGCTCCAAGACGCATATTGCGGAAGTTTCGGAAATTGACGGGAACAGGTTTTGCCCAGCCGAAGCCGTACCCGGATACCAGCGTCCACACGATCATCAGGGCGCCGAGTGGGTCCAGGTGGGCCAGAGGATCGAGTGTCAGCCTTCCGTACCTCTTTGCGGTCGGATCGCCCATCAGATAGGCGGCATACCCATGAGCCACCTCGTGCAGCACCAGCGAGAGCAGAAGGATTGGAAGCATCACGAGAAGCCGGAGCAATGTGCTGCCCACGTGCGGAATCCTCCGAATTTGGCTTGTGTCGCTCTAGTCATAATAGCACATAGCGTTTTTTGCAGTCAAACGCTGGCTCACGGCCCCATGAGCCAGCCTGCGCCTTCTGATCATGTCGACGAACGCTTCGAGCCGAGTCACGACCCCGGCTTCGCCGGTCTGTTCGTCTACGACAAGGCTCATCGAGGCGATTCCATGGTCTTTGCTGACTCGGTGAAGCACGCTCTCAGCCACTATCTCAGGCATGCACGTGAAGGGCGCCACCTGAATCACCCCGTCGTACCCCTGTCTCCCGTACTTGACAGCGCTGGCGACCGTCTCTCGACCATGGCCGCCTACCGTATGGCCGAGATACGGTCTGGCGAGTTCTCCGGGCCTGAAGCCGCCAGACATGTTCAAGAAGTCCAGCAGGACATTGAGCTTCAGCCAGTGGCTGATGCTGAGGGGACGCTCGACGATGACACCGAGCTCCCCGAGTTTGCGCTCGACACAGTGATTGGCGAACGGTTCGAGCACTACATAGATCTCGCCGACGACCGCAACTCGGACAAGGCTGCCGGCGGCATATTCGGCCTTGTCTGCGTCCACGAGGCTGTCGATCGCGGCCAGTCCGTCCTCGCAGGCCTGCCAGACGCCCTCCACCGTCTCTGCTGCATCGATCGCTTCCAGGGCCCTGCCGAGTGCGGCGGAAACGGCTCCGCGCTCGCGTTCCAGCGCTCGCGATCTGTTTGCCAGCGACTCCAGCCTGTCTATGGCAACGATCTTCGACCACGCAAGCCTCGCGGCGTGCAGAGCCTGAGAGAGCGTCACAGCTGGGAACAGGCTCTTGAACGACTCAAGTATGTGTCTCGCTCTGCCTTGGGGCGGATCTATGACCACCATCCGAAAGTCATATCCCATGTCGAGAAGAATCTCTTTCTGCAGTTCTCCGTAGAACCCAAACCGGCACGGCCCGACGCCTCCGGCCATGATCACCGTGTCCGCGCCCAGGTCGAGCGCTTCGGAGAGATTCCCTACGGATATCTTCAGCGGAAGGCATGCGAATTCGGGACAGTGCTTGACGCCGATTTCCAGCGTCCTCTTGCTGGTGGGAGGTGGCACGACGACGTCACACCCCAAACCTGTGAAGAGAGCCTTGAGCGGAATGAACAGCGTGCCCATGTGCGGAAAAGTCAGTCTCACATGCAACCCCTCTCAGCCCTGGTCAGCATATCTACGAAAGCCTCCAGCCTTGTCACGATCCCCGCCTCGCCCGTATGCTCATCGATGCTCAGATTGAGTACCGGGACCGCCGACCGCCTGCGGCACTTCCGAGTGAAGAGGTCGTAGATCATCGATCCAGGACCGCATCCGAATGCCTGAACGATGATGATTCCTGAGATCGACGGGTCCGACGCCATGGCCATCCCCGCGCCGTAGATCCTCTTCTCATGTGTCCAGAATATGTGGCGCCCGAGTTCAGCGAGATGCGGCTCGACGGCATCCTGCAGTACGCTCTCGGGAAGTATGGCCGACGCACCCATCTCCCGGAGCCGGTCGACCAGACCCATACTCAACACGCGGTCGATGATGATGTACGGATGCGACAAGACGCCGATCCGAAGACCGGCTGCTTCCTCGCAGTCAACTGCTTTCCGGCGGCCATCCGCCTCTGTGGAGCAGACGGCCGCCGCCCTTGAGCAAGTGCGCCAGACCGACAGCGAACGCGCAGGGTCTTTAGACAGGAAGGACGCTGCCCTGACGACTGCTTGCGTCATTGCGCGAGCAGACTTGGACAGGTCGATCGTGGGATCTATGAGGCGCACTGAGTCCCTCAACGCAGCTCTCACCATGTCCGGGAGACCCAGGAACTTGGGGCACATGTAAGTTCTCTGCTCGAGACTCACCAGGCGGGGTACGAACAGGTAGTCGCACCGTTTGGCCATGTAGGCTGCATGTCCTAGGTAAACCTTTACAGGAAGGCAGGCGTCCTCGACTGAGAGCGAAACTCCGATGTCTACGATGTCCTTGGCAGTCTCCGGTGAAACAGCCACCGCTGCCCCGAGCGTCTCGAAGAACTTGACCCAGACATCGCCGCAGTCATAGTGCACGAGGGCTCGCGGCATCCCAATAGTCAGCATTGAAGTCCCTTCCAGCTCCGACTGTCTACTCCATCATATTCCTCAGCGCAGAAAGAACCTTCTTCTCGATTCTCGAGATCTGAACCTGCGATACTCCTATGGCTGCTGCCACCTCCGCCTGAGTTTTTTCCTCGAAGTAGCGCATCAGGAGTATTCTGCGCTCCCTCGCAGGCAGCCGCTGAATGGCCTTCTTGAGGGAGACTCTGTCGACGACATCGTCAACCCCGCTGCGTTCTGCAGCCACAGTGTCCTGAACGTGAAAACCGCTCTCGTCGTCCTTTCCTGCGCTCTCATCCAATGAAGTGACGGGTATGGCCGCCTCCATGGCGTAGACGGCTTCCTCAGGCGACACGCCCACAGCATCTGCGAGTTCGGCAATCGTAGGCTCCCTCTGCAGATCGGCGACAAGCTTCTCTCTCGCAGCCATCAGCCTGCTGCCCAACTGGCGCACAGACCGGCTGACTCTGATCATGCCGTCTTCTCGTATTAGCCTCTTGACTTCGCCTGCAATCACGGGAACCGCATACGTCGAAAAGCGCACGTCATACGTCAGGTCAAAGCGGTCTATCGCTTTCATCAGGCCAAGGCATCCAACTTGGAACAGGTCCTCAAACTCACAGCCCGCAGGCGCGAGATGCGATACGACACTGTAGACGAGCCGCATGTTGTGCTGCACCAATTTGTCCCTAGCCGAAGTATCACCGGCTTGAGCCATGGCTATGAGTCGCTTGGTTGTTCCCTCATCAAGGAGACCAAGCCTGGGCAGGCTTATTTTGGCCTCAATGGCTGACATACATACTCTCTCCCGGAAATTCCGGCGTGCAAAAGCTACGCTGGGCGCAGCTGGGTTCGCGCCCACTCGTGCACAAACGGTGAGTCATTCTTGATCTGTCCCGTCGTCGGTGCCACCCTGACCGCCAAAGGCTTTGAACAGGACAACTCTCGTGCCTTGTCCTAGCTGCGAAGTCACCTCGAACCGAGTCATCAGCGCCTCCATGAGAGTCATGCCCATGCCCATGCGTTCCGGATGAGTGGTAAAGGCAGGTTCTCTTGCTTTGTCTACGTCCTCCATTCCTTTTCCCTGGTCCTCAACAACCACCTCGATTCCTTCATCGTACAGGGTGCAGTCGACTGTGACGTACTTGCTCTCATCTCCCGAGTATCCATGGATGATGGCGTTTGAGACAGCCTCGGATACAACCAGCTTGATGTCCTCGATGTCGTCGACGGTCAGATCGTCCCGTTGCGATGCGAAGCACGCAACAGCAACTCGGGCGAATCCGACGTTATCGGGCCGGGCCTGAAATGACATCTTGACCCTGTTGATACTGTGCACTATTCTCCCCCCTGCAGGCCGACGACTGCATCATCCTGCGACGCGAAAACCGGGATTATGCGTGTCAAGCCCGTCAACTCAAAGAGCTTCCGCAGCTGCGGGGTGAGGCTGCAGACGGCGAGCTTCCCTCCCATCTGACTCACTGTGCGATAGCGCCCGAGAATCGCTCCCATGCCTGACGAATCCATGAAATTGACGCCAGACAGATCGAGAACCACGGTCGGAGCAGTCCGAGTCTCAAGCAGCGCCGGATCTACCGTCGCTTTGAGTTCTCCTGCAGTCTTGAGATCGAGTTCGCCGCAGAGGCTGACAACCAGACACCCACGATCATGCTTCGCTTTCACTGACATGGACACATCCCCTCTCACTGCTACCAGTCCGATCGTGGACGGGCCACTGTGTTACTAATACTTCGCCATGCAAGTAATTCCTTCCATACGAGCTGAAGCTCTCATTCGCGAACGCGAAAAACCGGCCAATGCGGCCGGTCACGCACTGCGGTCGATTTGATCTTCTACCTGAATACCATCCCGAACAGCTTTCTCACCGAACGGAAGAAGAGTTTGACGGGGTGCCCTCTCTTCACCGCCTCGGTCGCCACAAGGTCGACAGATCCAAGGACCTGGCCGTCCTTGCTCACCACCAGTGACCCGACCACCTGACCTTCTGCTATCGGCGCAGTCAGCCTCTCTGTCCAAACGAGTTCCTGCTGCACATCCCGAGATTCGGTCTTCTGCAGCACAATCGCGAAATCCGACCGCGGCGACGCCGGCACTGTCTCCAGCTCACCCTTTGACACGGGAGCCGCGCCCAGCACCTGCCCAGCCTTGGCTATCGGCACTGCCTGGTAGTTCGCGAAACCGTAGTCGAGAAGCTTCCGGGTGTCGTCGTACCGCGCCGTGGACGTAGAGGCTCCCATCACTACTGAGATAAGTCTCAGGTCTCCCCGTTTCGCAGTGGCAGTAAGGCAATGCTTCGAGGACTCGATGTATCCGGTCTTGAGGCCGTCACAGCCCTCGTAATACCTTACGAAGCGATTGGTATTGTTGAGGACCGGATTGCCGCCCCTGACCTGGTCAATCCAGATCGATGTGTAGTCGAGAACTCGCGGATAGTTGAGGAGCTCCAAAGACATGATTGCAAGGTCACGCGCTGTCGTGAGATTCTCAGGACCGCCGCCGCCACGGAGCAATCCCGTGGGATTCACGAAGACGGTGTTCGTTGCGCCGAGCTCCACGGCGCGCTTGTTCATCAACCCGACAAAGACCTCTTCAGCTCCGGACACGTGCTCGCCAAGCGCGACTGCCGCATCGTTGGCTGAGGCGATCGCGACGGATTTGAGAAGGTCGTCGACGGTCATCTGCTCACCCGCAGCAAGCCAGATCTGCGTTCCACCCATCCGCGCGGCGTTTTCGGAGGCGGTGACTACGTCGTCGGTTGATATCTGACCTCTGTCCAGCGCTTCCATGACCAGCAGCAGAGTCATGATCTTGGTCATGCTCGCAGGTGGTCTCTGGGTGTCTGCATCCTTCTCAAACAAGACCTTGCCTGTGTGGGCTTCCACCAGAATGGCGGAAGGCGCCGAGATATCCAGCGTCGCAGCACAGGACACATGGGCTGCACTGCAAACTGTTGCGATGCAGAGAACGGTCACAGCGAGGGCCGTCCATTTCGCAGAAGTCGAGAACGCAGCGTTTCGAATCCGCCCGATCATGGGCTATCCCCTCCCCAGTTGGTCAGCGCGCCCGCTTCATGTAGATAGTTATTCCTGAGAGCTGCAGAATATTCTGAGGGGATCGAGCACGACCGGTGGGACCGCGACCGGACCGTCCGTAACAGCAAAGGCATTCTCCAGCACCGGCCTGGCATCGCCCAGACGCCGCGGCTCACTGGTGAGCATCTTCGCAATCGGTTCTCCTGATTCCACACTCTCACCGATTTTCTTGTACACGATCACGCCTGCAGAGTGATCGATCGGCTCGTCCTTCTTCAGCCTTCCTGCACCGAGGAGCATCGCCGCGCGGCCAACGAGGAATGCGTCACATCTCGAGACAGTGCCCGCCCGATGTGAGACGATGACCTCTTCGCAAGCAGCCCTGGGCATGATGCCCGGGGTATCGCAGACTGTAGGATCTCCTCCCTGGTTCTCGACGAACTCACGGAACTTCTCGAGCGCCGCACCCGATGCAAGAGAGCGCTCCGCGAGCAATGCGCACTCGTCGAGGGTGCCGGCCGCGCCTGACATCAGAAGCATCCTCGCAGCCAGCTGCACGCACAAGTGCGACAGGTCGCCGGGTCCTTCGTTCTTCAGAGTAGAGATGGCCTCGTCGACCTCGACAGAGTTTCCGACCGCCCTGCCAAGCGGCTGGTCCATGGCGGTTATCATCGCGTCCATTTTTCGGCCCAGGCCATTTCCGATGCACACCATGGTTTCAGCGAGCAGCCGCGCCTGGTCGAGTTCGCGCATGAACGCTCCGCTGCCGCACTTCACGTCGAGCACTATTCCATCCGCTCCACCGGCCAGCTTTTTGCTCAGAATGCTGCTTGCGATCAGCGGAATGCTCTCAACCGTCCCAGTGACATCTCTGAGCGCATAGAGCACCTTGTCCGCGGGCGCCAGTTCCTGGCTCTGTCCTATCACTGCGATCCCGATGCGGTTCACGCTGTCGATGAACCTCTCTCTAGGCATGACGGGATCGAACCCGGGAATCGATTCGAGCTTGTCTATAGTCCCCCCGGTATGGCCGAGAGCCCGGCCTGACATCTTCGCAACCGGCACTCCCAGGCTTGCGACGAGCGGAGCCAAGACCAGTGTGGTCTTGTCGCCCACGCCTCCGGTGGAGTGCTTGTCGACTTTGAACCCTCGCACTGCGCTGAGATCGACCGTGTCGCCCGAGCACATCATCTCCCGCGTCAGTTCCCGGGTCTCCGCGAACGTCAGGCCTCGAAAGAAGATGGCCATGCACATGGCTGAGGCCTGGTAATCAGCCACTTCACCGCTCAGGAGTCCTCGAACAAAGAAGCGGATCTCTTCTGAGGTGAGTTCGTGCCCGTCCCTCTTCTTGATAATGAGGTCGACCGCCCTCATGCTACTCCTCCCCAACCGCTTCGCGCAGGAAGCTCTTCCCGTTCTTGCTCAGAACCTCGCCGAGCAGGGCTTCGCACACTGTTGCCGCTACATCGTAAAAGCCCTTTCTGATTCCCAGATCTGCGTTGGTGTCTCTGCCAGGACAGTGGACCAGGAGAGGAACGTACTCCCGCGAGTGATCGGTGCTCGCCGTGGTGGGGTCATTTCCGTGGTCCGCAGTCACTATCAGCAGGTCGCCCTTGGTCAGGTGCTGCATCAGGAGACCAAGAGCCCGGTCGAACTCGGCCAGGGCCTTTGCATATCCGTGTGGATCGTTCCTGTGACCCCACAGCATGTCGAAGTCGATACAATTGGTGAAGATCAACCCTCTCCGCACGCTCTCCATGTACTTGATCGTGTCTTCCAGGCTCTCCAGCGTATCATGGGAGTGCGTGGACGCGCTCAGGCCTCTGCCGGAGAAGATGTCAGAGATCTTGCCTACCCCGACAGTCGGAACGCAATGATCGGACAGAATGTCTAGAACTGTGGGACCGGGAGGGGCTACCGAGAAGTCCTTTCTCCCGGCCGTCCTCTGAAACGACCCTGGAACGCCTGTGAACGGCCTCGCTATGACGCGCGAGACTCTGTACGGCCCGTCAAGAATCTCTCTTGCGTGTGCGCAGATCTCATAGAGCTCCGGCACAGGTATGACATCTTCGTGCGCGGCGATCTGAAACACGCTGTCAGCCGATGTGTAGACAATCGGCTTGCCTGTCCTCAAGTGCTCCGCGCCCAGTTCCTCGATTATCACCGTGCCCGATGCCACCTTGTTTCCCAGAACGCCTCTTCCTATCCTTGCAGAAAACGAGCGGATCACCTCGTCAGGGAAGCCATCAGGAAATACCGGAAACGGCGCATCGAGCTTAAGACCGGCGATCTCGAAATGACCGGTCGTCGTGTCCTTTCCTGGAGACACCTCCTGCATGACCCCATACGAGCCGAGCACGTGCCCTGAGGCGGGCACGCCCTTCACCGGCAGCCCGACTATGTCTGCCGCCCGCCCGAGGCCGAGAGCTGTCAAGACTGGAAGCTCAACCCCACCAACCAAGCTGGCGGTGTTCTGCAATGTAGCGCTGCCTGCGTCGCCGTAATCGGCAGCGTCGGGCGCCTCCCCTATTCCTACTCCGTCCATCACGATGAGGATGACCCTCTGCAACTCAGACATGTGAACCACTCCGCTCATTCGGCCCTGGACTGCGCCCGCGGGTGTGCTGCCAGATATATCTGTTTGAGGCGAGACTTGTCCAGATGCGTGTATATCTGAGTCGTCGAGATGTCGGCATGTCCCAGCATCTCCTGAACCGACCTGAGGTCCGCCCCATGAGATAACAGATGAGTGGCGAAAGAGTGTCGAAGAGTATGAGGCGTGACCCGCCGGCTGATGCCCGCGGCGCGCACTCGCTTCTTGATCAGCTTCCACAGTCCCTGCCGGCTGAGAGCCTCGCCGCGGGAGTTGACGAACAGGGCCCTCGTGCCCGTCCGGGAAACCAGTGCGTTCCTGCACCCGGAGATGTAGAGTTCGAGTGCAGCTATCGCCTTAGATCCGACAGGCACTATTCTCTCCTTCGACCCTTTGCCGATGCACCGCACATAACCCAGTTCCAGGTGCACATCGCCCATCTTCAGCGAGATCACTTCCGACGCTCTCAACCCGGTCGCGTACATGAGTTCGAGAATCGCGGTGTCGCGCAGATCCAGTGGCTCATGCCTGCGGTTGAACGCAAGCAACCTCTCGACTTCCTCCTCAGTGAGCACCGTCGGAAGGCGCCTTTCGAGCCGAGGCGACTCGATGTTCATTGTGGGGTCTGACGGGATCCGCTTCGTTGCCAAGAGGTACCTGTAGAACCCTCTGACGGCAGAAATGGCTCTGCCTACACTCCTGGGCGAAGCTCCGTTCCTCCTGATCTCGGCAACAAATGAAGCGATAGCAGTCTGCTGTGCATCGGCAAGAGCAGTACCTTGCTCCTCCTCCAGGAACTGCTGGAGCTTGGCGAGATCTCTTCTGTATGAGACGACGGTGTTCTTCGACAGACCTTTTTCTATAGCCAAGTATTCGAGATAGCGCTCGATCAGCAAGTCTGTGTTCACTGCATCGCCCCCCCGCTCATTGAGACATATTCGCCTATACCGGCGGGTACACCTTCCCAAAAGGCTGCGCCGGACCTGCGCCCAGAACAGGCTGAAGCGAGGAACAGAAGCTCGAGGGCACCTATGCGAAAAGCCGAAACGCTTGGGCGGGAAAACGAGGAGCTGGACGGCCTACGGACAGAGGAGCGAGGAACTGGAAGCGAAGGGTCAAAACACGAATGGAGCCACCCTTCGGACTAGAAAAGGCGATACCTGTGACTCGACCACAGCTGCAAGCACAAGAAGAATGGAACAGAGCAGGCAGACCACTGAGAATGACAGAAGGCGCTTCCACCACGGCGACGAACCGGAGCCTGCCACCGCCCTGACAGTCGACCAGGCGTGCCCGAGACCCGCGGACCCTGACAGGACCAGCCCGGAAACCACAAACAGATTGTGCGGAACGACCGACGCAGCCGCCAGGGCCAGCCCCCTGATCGACCACTCCTCGACCAGTAGGGCGACAGTGAATCCGGAGGCGAATCCCTGCAGGAAGATGACAAGGAGTATCGCAGGCGAGCCGATCACGGTGGCTGCCAGCACCCATATTATCGCAAGCTTTTGAAGGTTCGTGAGAATGGCGCTCTGGATCGGAACACGGACTCCAGATATGCTGTCGGCAAGTGATTGGCCGAACCTGCTCAGGTATTCGACGAGCTCCCCCTTTTCGCTCTGATCGAGAGTCTGTGCTCCCACACTGCCGAAGATGATTCCCATGACCAGCATTATCGAAGTCATGACCAGAGGAATCGCGATATCCCTGAACACAGGCTGCCGGTCGGCGATACGCCTTCTCCTAGGCCGCACCAGTCATTCCTCCCAGACCTGAAACAGCGGACCCAAGTTGAGGTACGCTGCGGGCGCTGTCCAAGCTTGCTTGTCTATACAGAGTATGCTGACAAGGCTGAGCATATGACTCCGGCCTAGCGCGGCCGCCAGCAGGTTCCAGGCTCAGGGAGGCTTTCCGCGCCCTCGCTGGCGGCTCTGGCAGCGAGCCACCCGCTCGCAGAAGCGACTGCAAAGTAGGCTTTGTCGGCATCGAGCGGGCGCCCCATGGTTGACACGGAGACCCCGGTCTCTTCGAGGAGGCGGAGTCCCGGCTCACCCTGAGATTCGACTATCCGGTGCTGCTCGGAAACGCCAAGTGTCGTCAGCGCCGACCTCAACTCTGAACCGACAGACGGGATCTCCACCGGGACCGGGATGTACGTCGGGCAGTACACACAGAACCTTAGGACCGACTCGAAATGATGGCTGAATCCCCTGTGCCGTTCCCGGTCGTCAGAATCGCTGAAGCGCGGAGTCAGGACAGCCGTGCCTCCGAGGCGGTACGCGGAGTTCAGTGCCTCGCCCTGCTCCATTCCGGTGTGACCGAGCGGTGTGCCAGTGCCGACTATCCCAGGACCCTTCGAAACTATGATTGCATCGGCTCGCGCCACGTGCCTGGCAGTCAGAAGGCCTGAGAACAGGTTGACTGCTTCATAGTCGCCACCAAACGCGTGACCCACGGTTACGGTCGCCTGAACGAGTCCCTGCTCCTTCAGCTCACGCACCGTTCGACTGAAAGCGATCGGCAAGGCGCCTCCGTCCGTCATCACATAGCACACAGTCAGTGACGGGTCGTAAGCCTTCACACCGGCCGCGATTGCGGGCAGCGCACTGTGCAGCTCAGCCGAGACTACCGGTGTGCCTTCGAGTGTCAATGCGGGATCCTTGAGCACGGCGTGGTAAGGACTGCTCTCTTCTTCGACTGATAGCACGGTCAGTTGCAGCGGTGTGTATCTCAGTCTGACTATGTGGCCCTTGCCGGAGTGCTGCGGAAGGGAGGCTGACAGGTTGACCAAGACAAACCCAAAGCCGCCTGTCCCCAGTCCCAGCTCGAGACCGACAGTGTTGACGATGACGAGATCGCCAGGCCGCGGAGTCGCCGCGAGGCCCGGGTACGCACACGCCTTCACTGTGACAGGAAGGCACTCTGTCCCTATGGGATCGTCACAGAGATCGACTGTCAGGACAACAAAATCGTTTTGGACGTCATCGACTGAAGCGACAACGCCGCGGCGCAGGCTGGTGGAGGTCACACTGTCACCTTCCCGGACTGCCTACTGAGGCCAGGCTTCTGTGAAACCTGATCCACGGTTACAGCTTGTCCAGGAAAGGTCATCTCAATCTAGACATTGAGAAATGAGATCCAACGTGCGGTGGAGAACAGGAAGCGCTTCTCGGACCGATTCGTCCGGCAGACTCGAGCTGAGCTGGTCACACGCCCAGTCTTTGATTGCGTGCAGCTGCGCAACCGGCTTGACCATTTCGGCAGGCCGTATTGCGGAATCTGAGGAACTCTCGTACGACGACAGGAACTCGAGGACCGAGGTGCGCAGAGAGGCCAGTGACGGCTGCCGACAACCGGCTACCAGCCTGGCTAGTGCCTGTGAAACGTCGATGCACGGGTCTCCCCATGCCACATCCTCGAAGTCGATGAGAAAGTACCGGGAGGCGCTTGCAAGTATGTTTGACGCCGAGATGTCCCCGTGGAGCGGAATGACCCGGCTGCCCTCACTCAATCCCTCGGACAGACACAGGCTCAGATCTATCAGACGATTGACTTCAGGTAGAACTGCGCTGTCCCGGAGTCTGGAGACTAGTGCAGCCAACACGAGCCTCGGACGGGCAAGTTCAAGGCCGTCCATGCGGTGTGTCTCATGCGCTGAGATTCCGTCGAGTGCGATCTGCTCTGCCGCGCAATGATACTCTCCGAGAAGCTTCCCGACTCCCGGCGGGTCGAGCGCGAGCGAGCCGAGCGGGTTCCCAGGAACATAGCTATGCATTTCCCAGATCAGACCGTCGCTAAAGACCAGCGTTTCGCCACCTACGGCTTGGATTAGCGAGTAGGTGGCGAATCCGCGTTCATTCAGCATCCGCACTAACTCATGCGTGTGCCTCAGGCGTTCAGTCCATTGCCCCGAGTCCAGCACGCACTTTTCTACGAACCGCGAGCCGGACGAACGAACCAGGAACACGTGTCCATGACCGGGCAGGGGCTCCAAGGCATCTACCGGCTCTATGCCGAAGTGCCTACTTGCTATCTCGCCGGCGAGTGCAGACACATCGAGACTCATCGCCATATCGCTGCCTCTCCGAGGTACAGCCTCCGCCACTTCACACGGTTCCTAGAGTCAGTCGTATCGACCCCCGGAAGATGTCGCCCTTCTCAATGAACTTCGCGCCGGTACAGCATGGGCACATCTTGAGGTTGAACGCATTCGTAACACAAGTGTATGGCTCGAGGCAAATGAATGGCGCATCCGGCGTCTTCCCGGTCCAGACGACCCAGAACGGATAGGCCTCGTCCACTTGGATCGTGAGCCGGAGGCCAGATCCCCTGTCCTCGACTACGGCTGCCCGATCGGTCACTCGGCCATAGAGGTCGTCCAGCTTGAGGGAAGACACAGGAGTGAACTCCCTCAAGTCATGCCCGCCGACCGGCTCAACTATCTCTTCCGTGGGGAGGCAGTTCGTCAAGACCCAGCGCTCCTGTGCGCGCAGCCTTACGAAACACGACTCCTTAGTGGAGGCGGGAGTCATTGGAGTGCTGAAGTACGGGTGGAAGCCGATCCCAAATGGAAGCCTGTCGTCGCTGGAGTTCTCGCAACTCGTAGAGACGATGATCTCGCCGTCCTTGATAACATACTGCATCGTCAGCGTGAAATCTTGAGGGTAGACCTCTCTGATAGCCTTGTGATCAAGCGAACGGACTGTCGTCTCCAGAACCGCTCCCTCAGAGTCGGATGCGAGCTGCTTCGACACCTTCCACTCGACATTGTGGACCAGGCCGTGGATGTGGTGGTCGCCGTGGTTTTTCGGGAACACGTAGGTCCTTCCGTCGACCTCGAATCGGGCGAACGCGATCCGGTTCGGCGGCATCAGCACTGGGAATCCGAATGCCGTGGGGGTCTCGAGGAGGTCGTTGACTGTGGGCGGCTCGTACAGGATTCTCGTATTCGATCCGACGCGCAGCGCGATCATGTTGCTGCCGACCGCCGGTACGACTACCGCCTGAATACCCGCTACTGAATCCGTGAGTTCATACGCGTCAAGCGATCCGAAACTGCTCTTTCTGACCTCGTACCTGGACATTGCGCATCACCTCTCATATGCATATCCAGTGGATTTCGTCACTTCAGCCCTGAAGGCGCTGATCATGGCAGTCGTGACCGGTCCCGGCACTCCACTGCCTATGACACGCGAATCCACTGTGGCGACAGGCATGACCTCCGCAGTCGTGCTCGTGATGAAGACCTCATCAGCCCCGAAAACGTCGGCCCGCGACGGAAAGGCCATGACGACTGGGATAGACATCTCTTCCGCAAGGCGGAGCACCAGCTGTCTAGAGATGCCCGAGAGTATGTACCTGCCCTCTGGGGCAGTGGTGATGACGCCGTTCTTGACGACAAACAGGTTCCCACTCCCCGACTCGACGACTCCCAGTCCTTCTCTCTCAACGAGCACGTCGTCGGCGCCTGCAGCCCCGGCACGCATCTTCTGCAGGACGCTCGCAACCAGGCTCGTCGTCTTGATGTCGCATCGGTGCCAGCGGATATCAGGCAGTATGGCGACTGATATTCCCGAGCTGTATACACTGCTGTCTCGCACACCGTACGGTTGGCAGTACAACACGAAGGTAGGCTTGAGGCCGTCGGGTGGAGAGTACGCCCGGTCCGCCACTCCGCGCGTCACCTGCAGATACAGTATGGATGGGTCCGGTCCGCACTCGCGGGCGGCTTTCGCACAAAGCTCTCGGACTTCGTCAATCGGCTGCGGCCAAGGTATGTCGAGTTCGCGAAGACTGCGGCCCAGCCGCTCCAGGTGTCCCTCAAGGAGAAATGGAACGCCGTTGTAGCAGCGGATCACCTCGTATACAGAGTCCCCAAACTGAAACCCTCTGTCCAGTATAGAGACACGGGCGTTGTCCTCGTCAACGCGAACACCGTTCAGGTAGATTATCCTTTGAACCATGCAATTCACCATCGATTCTGGGTGGGATGAACTAGGACCTCTGCACCCTCACACCTATTCTCTTCTTCACTTGCAGTTCCTCCTTGCCTTGTATGCGGAAACCGTGTGCAGGCCCTGGCTTCCTAGATGTGCAGGACATCGACCGGCAAGGGCGAATCCGATAGAGAACCACCGTCACCGCAGGAGGTACGACCAGTGGAACTGCTTCTTCAGATATTCACTAGTTTCCTACGAATCGGGCTGTTCACGTTCGGCGGCGGCTACGCGATGCTTCCGATGTTTGAACGTGAGATCATCGAAAGGCGCCGCTGGATCGATCACAATGAGCTGCTCGACATATACGCGGCATCCCAATCCTTGCCCGGCGCAATCGCCCTCAACTCCGCCACTTTCATCGGGTCGAAGGTCAAAGGCGTTCCAGGTGCTGTTGCGGCATCGTTTGGAATGGTCACCCCTTCGATCGTCGTGATTGTGATAGTCGCATCACTGCTCTCGCAACTCTCCGACATTCCACTAGCACAGTATGCCCTAAGAGGAATGTCCGCAGCTGTGGTCGCGCTGATCCTTCATTCGGCACTGCGACTTGGAATGAGGTGCATAAAGACGCCGGGAGGCCTGCTGGTTGCCGTGGCGTCGCTGGTCCTCATGCTCGCCTTCTCCATGAGCGTAGTCAAGATCATTCTTGGAGCGGTCTCTGCCGGAGCGATCTTGTCCTTGATCTCGACAAGGCGCGGGAAGCAGCGAGGAAAGGAAGGCGCCCAATGCTGATTACACCACTCTTAGTGTTTGCGAAAGTCGGATTGCTGACGATCGGCGGCGGACTGGCGATGATCCCCCTGCTCCAGGAAGAGATCGTCTCGAGGGGCTGGATCACGATCGACGAATTCACGCAGATGATCTCTATTGCTGAGATGACGCCAGGGCCGATAATAGTGAACCTCGCGACATTCGTGGGGTATCGGCTGGGCGGGATACCGAGTGCCGTCGCCTGCACGCTGGGAGTCATTCTGCCGTCGTTCGTCGTCGTCACGCTGATATCGTCTGTACTGTTCAGGCACAAAGACCACCCGTTCATATCCGGGCTGTTCGCGGTGGTCAGGCCGGCGGTAGTTGGCCTGATTGCGGGTGCGGGCCTCACGCTCGCGCGGCAGATTTTGCTGACAAATACCAAGACCGGCTCTGCGGCGCCCGGAGCCGAAGCGCTAGGCCTCCATGGAGTCGACTCGGCAGCGGTGGTCATATTCGTGTGTTCAATGACGCTTCTAGCAAGGACAAGGCTTCACCCTGCCAAGGTTTTGGCCGCTGGAGCAGTGCTGGGGATGCTCTCACTGGGCATTGCCGGCCGGTGAGGCCGTATCGATTCGGCGCTGCAGGCAGCTGACTCCGCAACAAAAGCACGCGGGCGAGCTGCGGGCAGGCGGTCAGCGCTGCCCGTAATATGCTCCTTTGCCGTGCTTCCTGAAGAAGTGGCGGTCCAGCAGATAGCCGGGAATCGGAGCAGCGGCCGGGTTGAGCGTCGCGGTTCCATGTGCGATCTTGGCGACTTCCTCGAGGACGACGCTGTTGACAACTGCGGACATCGGGGAGTCGCCCCAAGTGAAGGGACCGTGCCCGCGGACCAGAACTGCCGGGACAGCGTTCTCGTCGAGCTGCGCCATTGCCTCGACGATAACCCGTCCAGTCTCATATTCATACGCGCCGGACACCTCTTCTGCTGTGAGATGCCGCGTGCACGGTATATCTCCATAGAAGTGGTCTGCGTGGGTGGTCCCGAAGCACGGTATGGCGCAGCCGGCCTGTGCCCACATGGTCGCGTACGTGGAGTGGGTGTGAGCTACTCCCCCGATTTCTGGGAAGGCCTCATATAGAACAAGATGGGTCGGGGTGTCTGACGAGGGTCTGTAGCTGCCCTCGACTACGTTGCCGCCGCGGTCGACTACGACCATGCTGTCGACCGTGAGGGCGTCATAGTCCACCCCGCTGGGCTTGATGACTATCAGTCCGCTCTCTCGGTCTATCCCGCTGACGTTCCCCCATGTGTACAGTACAAGGCCGCTCCTCTTGAGCGCGAGATTTGCATCAAGAACCGACCTCTTCAGTTCGTCGAGCATCTGGAGCACCTCTCAGTGTTAAGTCGCGGTTGCCGGCAGAAGACTGCCGCCCTGCGTCCCATACTTCTCCAGAACGCGTGGCGTTCCTCCTCTGACGCGCCACTCTGCGAGCGTACTCCAACAGGTAGCGTCTGGCCCTTGTCTGTATGTTCTTCTCGTCGAACAGAAACGGTTTTGAGTTCATCTCAATGAGCCAGGTGCGGCCGGAGGTGTCGACACCGACGTCGAAGGAGGCTTCTGCGAGGTGCAGGCCCAAGGCCTGCTCGACTTCGCGCGCCGTTTCGCAGCAGAGCCGCCGTATCAGAGACACGACTTTTTTCATAGTTTTCTGGTCACCGCCGCAAGCCCTTGCAATCCCCTGACTGAAGGAGAGACGCGACCCTCCGCGGGGGACATGAGTTGTGATCTGGTTTGGCCCGGCTACCCGTGTGCCCGCGCCGGTCAGATGCCACTGTCCGTCGCCGCGCTTCTGCACCATCACACGGAAATCGAACGGCCTTCCTTTGTACCGGGTGAGATCTATCCCCTGCTGTATGAGGTACGTCTTGCGTCTCAAGTAGCTGCTGACCGCACTGGCCAGCTTCGACTTTGAGAGGCGTCTCTCGTTGATCCCGCGCTTCGTTCTGTTGCTGCTGAACAACATATCCTTGCCGACGAGGCGCACGACGCCTATTCCGTTTCCGAGCGTCCCGTCGCTCTTTTTGAGGTAGACCGTCTTGTACCTCGAGAGCATCTCCTCGAAGTCCTTAATCGAACGAAGCCGCCGCGTATCCGGAACATGTGCAGCGATCGTGCTCGAGCTCTTCGCGACGCGGTAGACCTCATACTTGTTGAGATACCTTGTGTTGAAGAAAGGGACGCCCTCACGCCTGAACACATCGAACATCAGGCGTACCCGGTGGTCCAACTCCAGTTTGCGCGTGGGCACTCGGTTGTAGACGACGTCGGGAAATCTGAACGAGCGCCTGACCCATTTCCGGCTCTTGGGCAAATACGTCCTCCCGAATATTCGCATCGAGTTCACGTCCACATCTTCTGGTACGAAGACGAACGCTGTGAATCCGTATTTTCCCGCATCTCTGCAGAGGCTCCTGAAGCGAACGGTCTGATTTCCAAAGGGCGCATGCCTCGGCACGCTGCCCCGCGCGAGGCATGTTGCGACTCCAAGGACTGACCTGGGTCGTTGTGATGAGCCGCTCTTGGCTATGGCCATGATTTCGACGCCTCCCGATCACTCTTGACGGCGCAGCCGGCCGTCTCGGAGAGCGTTCCTATAGAGGTAAATCGCGTACTCAATAGGTCTCCTCACCGAGGCTTCCCGCGCTCTGTCAGTCGTCGATGGTTTCACAACATCCACATGGGGCTTGCCGTTGACCTCGATGAGCCATAGGTTCAGGCGTCGATCGATCCCGATGTCTATGCCGAGTTCTCCGACCGGGCACTGAGACGTGCTCTCGACCGCACGTGCAATCACCTCGCCTGCCTTCCGCACATCCCTCAGCACGCGCTGCGCCTGCTTCGGTCTCACGCGCGCCAGAACCTCGTCGAGGGGGACTCCTGACCCGCCTCTGCTGATGTTGGAGGCGTATTCTCCCCTCCTGGCTATCCTGGCAAACATCTTCGTCCTGAGCCACTTGCCGGACATGTTGCGCTGCATGAGGAGCCTTACATCGAAAGGCGATCCGTCCACGTCAAGAAGGCGCAGATCGGGTTGGATCAGGTAGCGCCTCCCCGCGATGAGCCGGCTGATGCGGCCGTAAATGCGATCGACGTTGGGGGCGTTTTCGCTTACCGGTTTCTGGCGCCGGTTGCGGAACCAGCACACGACACCCTTAGGCGTCTGCTCGACCACTACTATGCCTTGACCCAGGCTGCCGCTGCTCGGCTTGAGATAGACCGAACCAAACCGCCTCAACCACGATTTCAGCATGAGACGCCCCTGGAACCGCGCGGTTGTAGGGACCATGTGGCGGACATCAGGGTGCCTCGACAACTCCGCATACACGGCCCACTTGTCCATGAAGCCCTGGTTGAACAGATGGACAGACTTTTGCTGGAGGGCGTAGTTGATAACACGTCTTGCCTGCTGCGAGCGCTCGTGCGCTCTGCTGGGAATGCGGTTGAACAGAACGTCGGGGAAAGGAAACTCTCTGATATGCCATCTGCCTCCTCTGCGGAACTCCGGCACCCTGCCGAAGACGCGCCGCGTGCGGAGGTTCACAGCGTCGTAAGGAAGGACGAATGCGATTAGTCCGAGCTCTTTTCCTGCAGCGCAGAGCTCTCTCAGGTACTCCGTGTCCCGGCCGAACGAACGACTGGGTATCGCCGACTTGCGCTGCGGGGCTGTAAGCACGCCCACGTAGGGTCCGATTCTCAGGCGGCGCTGAGTCGCGGCTACTCTGATCACGTCACCCGAGCTGATCCCCAGGTCCTGCGCGATCTGCGAACCTAGTACCATGGACTTATTCCCGACCTTGTCGCTGACTGACACCTGTGCCACTCTGGAGGTCAGTCCCGCTCTCAATGCGAAGCGGCCGCTGCTCAGCTTTAGAGCTGACGCGGTCGCTTTTCCTATCAGCACCTGATCTGGAGTGTCCAGTGCATGAACCTCAACGGTCACTCTGTGTTCTGTACGAGACAACGCTCTTACCTCCTGGCTTCGCAGACACCAGGTACGCGGCGTACTCGAGAGGGCGCTCGACACTCTTCTCGGCTTCTTCATCCATGCGGAGAACCCTGAAAATGCTCCGACCCGGCCGGGGGTTTGCCTCAATCAACCGAACGCCTCCGTTCTTGTCGATCACGAAGTCGAGCCCCAACTCCCCGAGGCGTGGGTACCGCAAGGCCAGGGCTCTGGACACGACTAGGGCCGTCCGCATGAGTTCAGCATGCGTCCTCTCCGACGCAACGCCCGTCGTTCGCTCCATTTCCCGAAGGAGCGCCTCTAGTGTCACCGGCCGTCCACCGCGGTGGAGATTGCAGACGTCACTGCGGTCGACGGCCACTCTGGCCGCAGCTCCAGTCACCCGCCAAATGCCCCGCCCGTCCCTCTGAACCAGAGCACGCACGTCCGTCCTGCGTCCGTTCCAGATAACCGAGTCGACGGTCTGCTGAACTAGGTACCGGCGAGAGCCGATCGTCGACTTAAGCAGCTTAGCAAGGTCCTTCTCTCCGAGATCCGTACATTCTATGTGTCGCAGTCTATTGGTGAAACCCGACGCCCGGAACCTGTGGCTAAGTCTGCGGACTCTAAGAACGCCTCGGCCCTGGGTCCCGACGGCTGGCTTCACATAGGCATCGCCCCACTTCCGAAGCAGCCGAAACACAGTCCCCAGACTGTCGACTTCTTGTGTCTCCGGAAGACAGGATTTCGTCTCCGGTCTGGACTGAAGGTATCTGTGTATCACCAGCTTGTGCCCGATTACCGGGTTGAAGATGGGTATGCCGTTCGCAGCGAAAACGGCCCTCAAAGCTCTTGCAGACCGCCGGTCGGTGGCCTTTTCGAACACAGAACGGTCATAGACGACGTCTGGGAAAGGGGCGATCGACACGGGCCAGGATCCACCGGGTTTGCGCACGACCAGCCGGCGGCTGCTGATCAGCGGCTGCCCGATCGAGAAGGCATAGAGAGTGATGCCCATCCGTTCCGCCCTGGCGCAGAGGCGCTCGAAGAAGGTGTTCTGCTCGCCGTAGGGCGGCTTATCGCTGCGCTCGTCCGCGAACACTCCGATTACGAGCCGTCTCGAGCTCTCAAGGTTGGGCTTCACCTTCGGGCTGCTTCCGTTTGGCATTTCTGCTCCTCTCGACAACCGCCGGATGTGCGCGCACGACACCACCCGACCTGAGATCGGGTGGCGGCACCGCTTCGCTAACTCGGCAGCAACTGCCCAGGCCCGCCTCCGGTGCTCGGAGACGAAAGGGATTCGCTTCCGTGCGCCTGCACAACGACGGCGCTTCCACTAACTGTCAGAGTCACCCTGCTCGTAGTCCTCGTCGCTCACTTCGATCTCCTCATCGCCAAGATACTCATCTTCCGCAAAATCGTCACTCGTGTCGCCCTTGTCGTCACTGTCACACCTGCCCGGGTAGACCTTCACACAGAGCGCCGATTCGCCTATCACCTCCGCCCGCCATGTCCGTACACATGTCACCACTATGTCCTTTCCGTGGACTTCGGCCTTTACAACCCTGGGTCCGTAGGTGTTCCAGACCCTCACGTCGCTGACTCCCTGCGCCGAGCACTCATTCCTGCTCAGTCGAACCGTGTCCTCAAACTCAACTGGAACAGTTAGAAGAGCTGTTTCCTTGCAATCGTTGTAGGCGTACCAGATGTTCATTCCATAGGTGCCCTTGATCACAACGGCGCTGTCCACATAGTTAGCTCTATACTCGGTGTCAGTGATCTCAGTCCCCAAGATCTTCGTGGGAACGTGGTTGGGATGGAACGATCTGGCCTCGGTTACGCTCTCGTCCCCTTCTCCACAGACTGTCTTCACGAAGATCTCCCTGAATTCGAAGTACTGGGTCATTGCGAGCCACACCCCTTCGCATCCGAGTTACCCGGTTCCATCGGATCAATGCTACTTCACTATATGGGATATCGGACCAATGTGTGAAAGAGGAATATTGCCGAAGTAATGGGACGCAATCCGGCCCATAGCAGGCTGTACAACTAGTGCCCCTATCGCCGGGAATTTCGTGGAGGAAGAAGGAGTCGCTACACGAAGTCCAACCGGTAGCTAGCTGGCCTTTTGTCGCTCTGTTGCCGACAAAGGGCCGGCAAACCAGTATTGAGTTCTGCACCACGCAGCCGAAACGAAAGGAGCAGTCGCAGTATGAGTTGCACCAGTACACGCAGGCGGTTGGGTGCATTGGCCGCGCTATTCGCGCTTGTCTTGATCCTGGCCGCTGTCAGTCCGGGTCTGGCTACCTCGGACTCGCAGAAAGTGACCACCAGCTTTGAGTACGACGAAGACGGCTGGCGGATGACAGTCAACTTCTTCGGCAAGATCTACACGGTGGACTCGAAGTACCTCGAACCGGTTGAGGAACCTGGCGGAGAAGACCCGGGTGGAGAAGATCCTGGCGGAGAAGATCCTGGCGGAGAAGATCCCGGTGGCGAAGACCCGGGCGGAGAGGATCCTGGCGGTGAGGACCCAAGCAGTGAGAAGCCCGAACACTATGTGACAAGGAAGTCAGGAAAGCTGCTCCCAGGGACAGCCTACGAGACGACCTACTATGTGATAGAAAGCAACAAGCCCGGCCCGACGGTGTTCGTAGTCGGAGGCGTGCACGGTAATGAGCCCGCAGGGTATCTCGCCGCGGATCAGGTGGCAAACTACCGGATCTCCAGCGGAAAGCTCGTAGTGCTCCCGAGGGCGAACGTTCGAGCCATACAGCAGAACAGGCGGTACGCGAGTGGAGACCCCGACCTCAACCGGTCCTTCCCGCAGGCCGCCACAGAGACGCCTGACACTCCGCTCGCTACGGCTATTTGGGACTTGCTGAAAGCCCACAAGCCGAAGTTCGTCATTGATATGCACGAAGGCGTCGACTACTACAAGGCCGGCACCGGTTCAGTCGGACAGACAGTCATCTACCATCCGAACTCAGAGGCGCAGGCAACTGCTACGGCGATAGTCAACGCAATGAACGCGCAGATCCAGGAGTCAATACGCAAGTTCACCCTGCTTCGCTATCCAGTACAGGGCGGGCTGACGAGAGCGTCTGCAGACTACCTTGGCACATACTCGATGGAACTTGAGACATCTCAGAAGCAGACACTCAGCACGAGAATAGACCTGCAACTGAAGATGCTCGGCGTTGCGCTCGATAGATTTGGCATGACGCCTTCTGACGACATCCCGATTCTCGATGGGGATGAGTACAGCGGCCCTTGGCCTCGGAAGCTCGCAGAAGGCACCCCTTTTGAGACTCTGATGTACAAGATCGAGGGAAGCGAGCCCGGGCCTTCAGTCCTGGTCGTGGGCGGAGTCCGCGGAGCCGAGCCATCCGGCGTGCAGGTGGCGAACGAACTGTTGAACTACACCATTGAGCGCGGGACGCTGTACGTACTGCCTGAGGCCAACAAGCAGGCTGTCGCGGCCGGCAAGAAGTATACGGAGTCGGGAGACCTCAACAGGCAGTTCCCACAGAGCGCCGGAGCGCCCGCAACGAGTCCGCTGGCGCAGGCGATATATGACGCCGTTGACGACCTCAACATCGAATGGGTTATCGACCTCCATGAGGAGTCAGGGTACAGATCTACGAGCGCCTCTGCGGAAGGAAACAGCATCGTTTCGCATCCGCAGCCGGCTGCCGGCTATGTCGCACAGCTGCTGAGCCAGCTGTTGAACAAGGAGATAGCGTCCGCGTCGCAGAAATTCGTGCCGCTCGCATCGCCCGTAAAGACAGGCCTGGTCAGGTCGACTGCTGACACCCTTGGAACCAACAGCTTCTACGTGTCGACTTCGACAAGCGACTCACTGGCGACGCGAAAGGCCTATGCACGTCTGACTGTAGACTACCTGCTGGCCCACCTCGGGATGCGGGACATCCCTGCAGAGCAGATCACGCTCGCTCCTGGGACTGACTACGCGACCCCGATGACTGTCATCAGAAGCGCCGTTCCGGGGCCGACTCTGATGGTGGTCGGCGGAGTGAGAGGCAACGATCCGTCAGGCCCGGCCGCGGCCGACGTTGCTGCCACGTTTGACGTCGACGCCGGCACGCTGATCGTGCTCCCGAGGGCGAATGCGAAAGCGGTGAAGGCGGGCCTGGCCTATGTCAGCGCCGACGGAGACCTCAATAGGCAGTTCCCGGTCAGCTCGACTGACACGCCCAAGGGAGTGCTTGCCACGGCGATATTCGACGCTCTGAAGAAGCACAACGTCGACTGGCTGCTGGACATGCAGGAGGCCGCAGGATACCGCTCGACCACTGCTGGGTCGCTCGGCAACACATTGATACACGTTCCCGGCGACGTCACCACTCCGATGGTGAATTCGCTGGTCGCCAAGCTGAACACCGGACTCCCGCAAGGTCAGAGATTCGTCTCGCTTGCCGGCCCTGTAACGTCCGGACTAGTCCGATCGAGCCAGGACGTTCTCGGAATCAACTCGATCTACCTTTCGACCTCGACAAACGACAAGCTCGAGTCCAGGAAAGCGCTAAACCTGGCTGCGATCTCTCACATGATGGAATCACTCGGATTGACAGCCAAGTAAGGCAGCAGAGCATACCAGTCAACTGGGACTCAAACACTGCAGACGCCGGCGGGGCTCTGACGCCCGCCGGCGTCTGCCTTTCTCATACGTGAGTTTGTCGTATTGCCGCGTGCCGAGGGTCGGCATAGGCTAGTGTTGAGTGGCATTTGTCTGTGAAAGGTGTATCCAGCTCATGGCAACTCTGCTTCTCCACAGTGGTCAGCCCAGCGTGAAACTACTCAAGCAGGCCGCAGATCCATCCATTGTATTCTCACGTTCATATGTGCCAGGGAACTGGGACTGTGTCATCCGGTGGGGGAACGCCACCCCGACCGAAGCGAGATGCGTCGAACTGAACAACGCATCTGCGCTCAAGCGGCTGTACTCGCGCTCGCTGGCAGCGAACCTGCTGGCAGTGAACCGCATACCGTTTCAGACAGCGTCTTCGTCCGCTCAGACCGTGCAGCGGACCCCGGTCGTCTACCGGATCCACATTGCTGACATGAGTCCGATCTCAGTGAGTGCGGTGCTGAGAGGCAAATTCAGGACGATCACAGAATACACGTCGCCGCGCATCGAGAGGGCAATAAGGGTGGCGCGGCGGACTCTCTACTGCCTCGGACTCCACTTCGGCCGAGTCGACTTGGGAATCACGGAGACGAGAGCGCTCAAAGTGATAAGCGTCTCAGCTGCACCGCCGCTGACGCAGGCACTCGCGAAGTTGTACGCCCGCGCCCTCACCGCGATGACCAACCGGAGGCTCAGCACCAGATCGATAGATCCGGGCACGGTCGTCCTCGGCGCAGATCCTGAGTTCGTGATGTTCTCGCCTTCGCTCAAGCGCGTCGTGTTCGCTTCGGATTTCTTCAGCAAGGACGGTTTGGTAGGCTACGATAGCCAAAGCTACTACCGCGACCGGGGAACCACCCGATCGCGGAGATCAGACCCAGGCCCAGCTCATCTCCTGCCCATGTGGTAAGTGAGATGAGAGAAGCCCTGCGGCTTGCCCTCCAGAAAACTGCGCGCGTGCACACCGTCTGGCTTGCCGGAAGCCAGCCGCTCAGAAACTATACGACTGGAGGACACATCCACTTCACCGGAGTGCCGCTGTCGTACGAACTGGTGAGAGCCCTGGACAACTACCTGGCCATTCCGTGCATGCTCATTGAGAATTCGAAGCGGGCGGCGGGACGGCGGCCGCGGTACGGCTTCCTCGGGGACATAAGGACCAAGCCTCACGGAGGATTCGAATACAGAACGCCGGCCAGCTGGCTTGTCGCTCCCCACTTCGCCGAGGCGGTCCTGTATCTGGCCAAGCTGATAGCTGTGGAGCACAGAAGCTTGAGCGCAGACCTTCTCAGCTCTCCCGATGCGGCTGCGGACTTCTACAAGGCCAAGAAGGAGCGCTTCCGGCCGCACATCCCCAAACTCTGGGCAGACCTGGAACGCACCAGGTACTACGAAACGTGCAAGGAAAAGATACGCATCCTGAGGCGGTTGATCGACCACAGGAAAACCTGGCAAGACCGCACTGACATCAAGAAGAGATGGGGCCTGTGAGCGTCAGAGGCTCATGTCAGTACTTCACTCGCTTGCCCGTTGCGATGAAGATGGTCTGTTCAGCGATGTTGGTCGCGTGATCGCTTACCCTCTCGAGGTACTCCGCCACGCGCAGCAGAATCGGCGCTTGACGAATGACCCGCTCGCTGGGATCTCTCTTGAGGAGAGAGTTCAGCTCCTCTGCGATGTGCATGCACAGCTCGTCAGCCTCATCGTCCTTCTTGCAGACTGCTTCGGCGAGAGCCGAGTCGGTGTTCACAAACGCCTCGAGAGAAGTCCTCAGCATCACGAGGGAAATGCCTGCGAGCTTCGGAATGTGAATCAGCGGCTTGATGTACTCCTCATCCCTGAGTTCCAACGCGATCTCTGCGATATTGCAGGCGTAGTCGCCCACTCTCTCGAGATCGTTGGCTATCTTTACGAACGCGATTATCCTCCGCAGGTCGCTGCTGACGGGTGTCTCCAGACTGAGCAGGCCCATGACACCCTCTTCGATCACTATCTGCTGATTGTCTATCAAGTCATCAGAGTTGATGACCGCCCGCGCCTTGTCCGCATCGTGGCTCTTCAGGCTTTCCACAGCATCCCGGATCGTGCACTCGACAACCTCGCCCATCTTGAGAAGGCTTGCCTGAACGTGGTCAAACTCCTCAAGGAAACTCCTCTGCATTTGTACGGATTCACCCCCCCCTTACAACTCCGAAGGGTCGATGTCGGCAACGCTGTCGACGATCAGATCTGGCCTATAGGGAAACTGCGGCAGCATATCGAGGCTCGTCACCCCTGTGAGCACGAGACAGGTCTTCAGACCCGCCTCCATGCCGGCGACAATGTCCGTGTCCATCCTGTCGCCCACCATGACGGTGTTCTCCGAGTGATCGCCGATGGCCCTCAGCGCCATGCGCATCATCAGAGCGTTCGGCTTGCCTACGTAGTAAGGCCTGATTCCGAGAGCGCGTTCAATCGGCGCAGTCAGCGAGCCGCACGCCGGCACGTTGCCGCCTTCCGTAGGGCCGACGAGGTCGGGGTTCGTGGCTATGAACCGCGCGCCGCGTTCGATCGCCCGCACTGCCTTTACCACCAAATCGAAGTTGTACGATGAAGTCTCCCCTATCACAACGTAGTCGGGCGAATGCTCCGTGATCGAGTAGCCGACTTCATACAGCGCATTCGTCAGTCCTGCATCTCCTATGACGAACGCAGACCCATGAGGCTTCTGCCGCTGCAGAAAGCTCGCCGTGGCCATCCCAGAAGTGTAGAAATGGTCCTCGGGCACATCGATGCCCAGCTGGTCCAGTTTTCGCTTCAGGTCTCTCGGCGTGTGTCTCGAGTTGTTCGTGAGGAAGAGAAACCTGTGCCCGCCGCTTCGGAGTCTCTCGACGAACCGATCGGCTCCGGGGATCAACTGGTGCCCTCTGTAGATTACTCCATCCATGTCACAGATTATGCTCTTTGGCATGTACACCTCTCCCCGACTATTCCGTATGGACCGTCCTTCAGAACTGCGATCGACGGCTCGCAGCCCTTCAGCGAACGCAGCTCATCTGCCGCTGCCCAGATCGCAGCTTGAGCGACCTCTGGTAGGCTGCAGAGCGACTGCGTGTCGCATCCCCTCTCTCTGAGATACTCAAGGGCGGTCACGCCTGGGATTACACATTCGTCATCCGCCGACAGCCCCGCGGCTGCATAGATGAAGTGCCTCATGTCGAGCTTTTTGAACACTTTCGCCCACATCTGCACCTGCCACTGCTCAGGGATGAACGCCCAGTCTTCAGAAAAGATCAGCTTGATGAACCTTTCAGCTCCAAGAAGTTTGAGCAGATGAAGGACCGTCCTGTATTTGGCGCTGCCGAGCGGCGCCGGGTCTGTATGGTCTGCGATCATTATCAGGCGCGAGCAGGCATCGGCAAGGGCGGGAATGGCGACCACCGCAGCCTTGGCCGCCTGATAGTGGTTCACGCCTACGAAGCCCGCATGGGTAACGACCAGATCATACTGCCTTTCAATGGGTATGGATACATACCGGCTCAGGTGAAGGGCCGCGCTCTCGTGAGCTCTCCTGAGGTCGCCTGCGAATACGCCGGTCAGCTCCATGCGGCTGTTGAGAGTGACATTCACAATGAAGTCGACTCCGGCAGCTTCAGCGACCTCCAGCGATTCCTCGTGAACCGGATTCCCCTCCAATACCAGATCTCTCGCATTCGGAGACTCTAGCAATTCAGCGCCGTGGAACACATAGGTGCTGCTCTCGCTGATCAGCCCTGGACACACTGACTTCCGTCCTCCCGACACCCCGGCCATGAAGTGGCTCTCAACGAGCCCCGTCAGGATCTTCAGATCCGCCTTCATGTAGAGCCTGTTGATGTAGACACAGCTTCCGCGGCTCGTTGTGCAGAGATAGACCAGGTCGTCGGCTCTGCAGTCGTGGTTCACCACTCTGATGCCGTTTTCGAAGATGCGCTGGTCCAGCATCTCCATGAGTTCTCGGGTGCAGAGGGCCCTGTGCGTACCTGTGGCGACCAGGACTACCAGGTTTGTCGTTTTCACTCCGTGGTCGAGCAGCGTGCTCACGACGGGCCAAAGGATCCCCTGCTCACCGGAGTACGGAACGGGACGGGTGTTGTCAGACACTACTACTACGGCGGTCGCATCGGGATTTGCTGCGACCGCTCTTCTGACGATGACCGAGAGCGGCTCCGAACCGATGGGATTGTTGAGCGCGCGATGGATGGCCGACTGAGGATCAGCCAGGGGTCCGGGCTCAGTCATCGACAAGACATCGGCGCCAGGCGGAACTGCTATCGTGACCTTTGATCTGCCGAGATCAAGCGTGACTTCACTCGCCGTGTGCGGCACTTCTTACCCTCCCTCGCTGCATTGTCCTGTCACATGTTCCTGATCAAGGAGAAGTCGCCCGTCTTCGCGGCTTGGAGGATCGGACCCATGAACTCATCGACCAGCGACGCGTTGAGTGACACCGGCATGTTCTTGAGCTTCATGTCGAGCTGGGGGTCTTTTGCAGCGCGCAGGGCCCGCTCGATGTGAGCATCAGTGAAGCCCGGCAGATCTGACAGTTTCGTGGGGAACCCTATGCTTCGATAGTGCGCGATCATCCCCCTGGCTACTGCCTCGCCGAGCTCGCGCGCTGAGAGGTCTGACAGGTCCTCAGCGATGTATCCGAGTCTCTGGTATACCTCGCCAACCTTGCGCAACCTGCTCTCAATGGCCGGAGCAAAGAACACTGTGTAGTAGGGGTTCATGATCGCAACGCCTCTCCCGTGGCTTGCGACGTCGACCAGAGAGAAGCTGGTCAGGTGCCCGCCGTTGGTGCCGCCGACCATTATTGAGTATCCGCCGAGGTCGGTGGCGAGTCCGAGCGCCTCGCGGGCCTCCATGTCGTTCGGGTCTGCGAGCGCGTCGCCGAGGTGCTTCACCGCGAGTTCGATCCCTGTCAGCGCAGCTTCCTCGACCTCGCCGAGTCTATCTGAGGGTATGCCGTAGTAGACCTCGAGGCAGTGTCCTATGCCGTCAAGCGCGCCGTCCATTGTCAGCGAGGCGGGCATCGAGACGGTCACCGAGTAGTCGAACACCGCTCGGTCTGGCACGATTGCGTCGTCCACTATCAGCTTCTTTTGACCGACCACGGGGTCAGTTATGTTCGAGTACTTAGTCAGGTGCGCGCCCGAGCTAGCTGCCGTCTGGACAGCAATCAGCGGCCTCAGTGTGCGGCCTGTGTCTGCCAGGGCCGCACTGACCTCTCCGGTTCCGAAGTAGGTGTCTATCTCAGGGCTGTAGCGTCCAAGCGCGGAGAGGGCGTTGGCAGCCTTCGCGGCGTCGATGGTGCTTCCACCGCCCACAGCCACGATCATATCGGGTTTGAAGTGGAGCAAATAGGTCTCTATGCGGTAAACATCTTCCCTCGGTGCGTTTGGAGCCGCATCCGGAACCAGAGTGGAAGGCACCATCGTCACGCCATGGCGAGCCAGAGAGGCCGTCACTGATCCCACGACGGCTCTGAGGTGCTCTCCCTTGTTGGCGATCACCAGTGCCGTGCTGCCGAGTTCAGCAGCAAACTCGCCGACCCTATCGATCACGCCGATTCCGAAGGCGTAATCGTCGCCCTTGAACCGGATCAGGCATTCCGCTGCCTTCGCCTTGAGATCCATAAGCTCGACCTCCTGACCTATCCCATGGTTTCACAAATCCAAGCATTTCTTGTACTGGTACCGTTCAACAGCAGCCGCTGTCAATCCTGCCCTCAACCCTCGACAGCCCTGAGACGGGAAGTCTGCCGCTGCTTCATAACGAGATTATAATAGATGCCTCGCGCCTTCAGCAACGACTCGTGGGTGCCCAGCTCCGCCAGGCGCCCTTTGTCTATGACCATGATCCGGTCCGCGTTGCGGAGCGTCGACAGTCTATGGGCGATCGCGAACGTGGTCCGGTTCTTTACCAGGCGCGCCAGCGCTTCCTGGATCTGTTGCTCGGTCTCCGTATCGACGGAAGATGTCGCCTCGTCCAATATCAGTATCCTGGGATCGTGCAGAAGCGCTCTCGCGATGGCTATCCGCTGGCGCTCCCCTCCCGAGAGACGCTGCCCCCTCTCGCCTACGAGCGTGTCATAGCCGTCTGTGAACCTCATGATGAAATCGTGAGCGTTTGCTATCTTAGCCGCCCGAATGACATCGTCCACCGAAGCCTCCGGCTTGGCGTACCGGATGTTCTCGAGGACGGTTCCGGAGAACAAGAAGGTTTCCTGGAGGACCACACCTATCTGGGAGCGCAGGTCCTTTTGGGAGATGTCTCTGATGTCAATGCCGTCTATCAGGATCCTGCCCTCATCGACATCGTACAGCCGCATGACGAGATTGATCAGCGTTGATTTGCCCGCGCCGGAATGGCCGACAATGCCGATCATCTCTCCAGGCTCGACTTCGAGGCTGACGTTCTCCAGAACAGGCTCGTGGCTGCGGTATCCAAACGTCACATCCTCAAAGGTCACCCTGCCGGCTATCCGGTGGTGAACCGGGTGCTCGCGGTCCTTGATGTCCGGTTCCTCATCGACGACCTCAAACACCCGCTCGGCGGAGGTCATAGCTTCTGCGAACCACCTCGGGATGAAGCTCATCCAGCGAAGTGGGCCGTACAGCATCCCCGCGTATTGACTGAACTGAAAGAGCTCGCCGACCTGCATCTCCTCACGAAGCACCAGGCCTCCGCCGTAGTACAGGACCAGGAAGTTCCCGAGACCGAGAATGAACCCCATCGCCGGGAATAGCGTATTCCAGGTTTTCTCGTTTCCTGCTGTGACAGTCGCCAGCTGCCGGCTGGCCTTTCTGAACCGTGCGACCTCGCGGTCCTCCTGCCCAAAGGCTTTCACTATCCTGATCCCGCTTAGGATGTCCTGCAGCAGCGAGTTGACAGCGTCGTGGAGGCGCCACTGGCGCCTGAAGACCAGCCTGATCCACTCCTGCATCAGCCTGACCGCAGCAAGTACGATTGGAGTCGGAAAGATCACGAGGAACGCGAGTCTCCAATCGCTCATGAACAGGATGACTGCGACGCCGATCAGCACGAGGGCCTGGTTCACGGCCATCGTCGACTGGCTTTCTATGAAGTGCTGCACTCGTTCAGTGTCGCCGGAAACCCGGTTCATCAGGTCGCCCGTTTTTCGCCTGTCGAGATAGGCCAGAGAGAGCATCTGTATCTTGCCGAACACCATCGCCCTTAGGTCTCTTGCCAGACGCCCTCCGGTCGTCACCATCAAGCGATTCCTCACAACGCTGATGCCCGCCGCGCACAGGTTCAATGCTCCGATCGCCGTCACCAGCAGCAGGATTGTCTTCGGTTCGTGCCTGCCGGGTTTCAGGTAGCCATCTATCAGCACCCTGTATATCACCGGCACCACGAGATGAATGCCTGTGATCGCCCAGAGCAGGACCACAGCCAGTGCAAGCAGCGGCCAGTACGGGCGGGCGATCTCGAACAGCCGCTTGAGCACAGCCAGCTTGTTCAGGCACGCGGGGCACACCGTTGAACCCTCGGGGTAGCTCCGGCCGCACCGCGGACAGGTGTCGTCTTCAGGAGTGCTGAAGACCCTCGGTTCCTGCCCCTCTGCAAGCTGGGAAAGCGCCTTTGCGATGAGCGCATACCGCGCCGCGTGACTCACTGAGTATCTAGCCAGGATCGTGGGCTCTCCATCCACTCTGGCTTCGAGCACGCCGTTGTGCACCAGCGAAGTCGCCCTGTACTCAGACCCGCTGGCAATCGACATATCTCGGACCACGTTGACCTCGTCCGTGACCACGAGACGTGTGCGGCTCAGCACCACAAAACCCGCGACGAAGCGCCCGTCCAGCGAGACGTCGGACGGAACACAGAACAGAATCGGCTCTCCTGCGAGTCGGCACTCGACCTCTTGTGCCAGTGGTTCGGGCAGATCGTAGATGAGCTTCATTGAGCATCTCCTCGTGCAAGCTGATGTCTGTGGCTACAGCAGTGACTCTACCAACCTCGAGTGCCTGGACTGCAGTTTGGTGTAGTCCTCTATCTCGAACCGGTTCCCATCGACATCCACAACGAGGACTCTGGCATCGCCTATCTGAAGCAGGCTCCCATGTCCCCGCCTGACGGTAAACCTTCTCGGCCCTGCGTTGGTCATGACGTCCCAGTAGCTGTATCCGAACTCCTCTTCAATCGACCGGATGCTCGTAATCACCGGAGCGAAGTATCGCCGATCGAGTTCCTCTGTGATCAACCGACGAGTCGCCTCGTCGAACTCACGCAGCGACTCGATGATTCCGATCTCCTTCGACTCAGAATCTCTCACAGAGATGTAGCTGTCGCAATCACTCAGCGGAAACGCCCTGTGCAGGTTGACCCTCTCGTACTTCTCACCGGTATCGAGCTCGAGACTCAGAAATCCTCCTCTGCCGCGCTCGAACCGGCATTCGGCCGGTCGGAGGTACCGTATCTCGACGTACTCCCTTAGGCTCTGAGTGCTGTCGTCTCTCATGAATCTGCCACGCCCCTTATCCTGAGCGCCTCGCGCTGCTTGTTCAACATGTTGTAGTAGACTCCCTTGAGCTTGACCAATTCAGAGTGAGTTCCCACCTCTACGATCTTGCCTTTCTCCAGGACGACCAGCCTGTCGGCATTTCTCAGGGTAGACAGCCTGTGAGCTATTGCCAGGGTGGTTCGCCCGCTCACCAGCCGCTCCAGCGCTTCCTGTATGAGCCGCTCAGTCTCAACATCCACTGACGAGGTCGCCTCATCGAGGATCAGAATCCGGGGGTCGTGCAATATCGCTCTGGCAATGGACAATCTCTGCTTCTCTCCGCCGGACAGATCGTGGCCGTGCTTGCCGATGACCGTGTCGTATCCATCGGGCAGCTTGACTATGAAGTCGTGCGCATTTGCAGCCTTTGCGGCTCGGATGATCTCCGTCATGGTTGCACCCGGCTTCGCGTAGGCGATGTTCTCCGCGATGGTCCCTGTGAAGAGGAACACGTCCTGAAGCACCATGCCTATCTGTGACCTCAGGTCTCGTATTGCAATATCCCTCACATTGACTCCGTCGATCAGCACAGAACCTTCTTCGACGTCGTAGAGGCGGGTGATGATGTTAGTAAGTGTGGACTTGCCAGCGCCTGAGTGGCCGACGAGCCCCACCATCTCCCCGGCTTCTATCGTCAGATTGATGTCCTGCAAAACTGGCTTGTTCGGCTCATAGCTGAACGTGACACCCTTCAGCTCGATGGCTCCACGGATCCTCTCCATCCGAACCGGATTGGGAGACTCCGCCACGTCCGGCACTGCGTCGAGGACTTCGAATATCCGCTGCGCAGAGTTCATGCAGCTGGACCACCAATCGACGATCTGTGTCATGAACTCGAGGGGCCCGTAGATCATGCCGATGTACCCGGTAAACGTAATCAGGGTGCCGAAGGTCATGATCCCCTTGGCCACCTGGAGACCGCCGTAGCCCCATACCATTAGCCCGCCGATGCCCATGACGAAATGGACCAGCGGAAACACAGTGCCCACAAACCTGCCTGCGTCCACATTGACCCTGAAGACGCCATCATTGGTGGTAGAAAACCTGGCTATCTCGGATTCCTCTTTGCCGAAGGCCTTCACGACTCTGCGACCGGTGAGCACGTCGTTCAATAATGAGTTCATCGCGCTGCGCCTCCTGAACCTTCGGGAGAACAGCGACCACAGCCTGGGGAACACGCGCTGCAAGACATAGACGATCGCAGGAGCGGGCAACAGAACCAGCAGCGCCAGGCGCCAGTCGAGCGCGATCATGGCCGCCGCGATTCCGGCTATCGTCACCAGGTTGACCACGAAGTACGGCAGGCCGTCGTGAAAGAAGTACTGAAGGTGATGCGCATCGTTGTTGATTCGCGTCATTAGGTTCCCAGTCTGCTTGTTGCTGAAGAAGGACAGCGACAGCCTCTGCATGGCGTAGAACACCTCAGACTTGAGGTCGTAGATGATCTCCGCTGACACAGAGGAGTTGATCCGGCCCTGCGCTATGCTTATGAGCAGGGCGAGCAGCTGCGTACCGGCGATGAGCAAGACCGCTTCTGCGACTCGGCCGCCGAACCTGCCCTTCCCGACCAGTACCTCATCAAAGAGGATTCTGCCGCTCAGAAAAGGAGCAAGGAGGCGGAGTGCGGAGCTCGCCACCATGCAGGCCAGGATCAATCCGATCTGAACCCGGTACCTCGGCGCGAATGAGAGAACTCTGGCAAACAGAGACCTCTTGTCGAGACAGCGCGGGCACACTGCGCGCCCCTGATCCGGGTACAGCAGACCGCACTTGGGGCAGTACTTGGGCGCCCGATCGTCTGCGAAATCCTCATCCGTCAGCTCTTGGCCGTCCTTGATCTTTGAAAAGAGCTTGGCGAATATCCCGAACTTGCGGGCGGCGGAGTTCGTGTACCTGCAGAGAACCACGTCGGCACCGCTGATGTGCGCGCTGAGCATGCCGCCCAAGGGCACGCTCTCGGCATTGAGTCGCTCTATCTCTTCGAGCTTGTACGCACGAAACCCAGTTTCGCTCCATGCAGCCGACTCACGCCGTCCGCCAAACCCTTCTCTTCCGCCAGCACGCCCGGCCTGCCCTTCCACCACCGCAACACTGTCGCCTGTGAGGACCGCCCAAGCTTCTGCGAACTCGCCATCGAGCGACAGATCCGCCATGGCGACTACTCGAATATCTGCAGGCCAAATCCCATGCACCGCGAGGGCCCGCCTCGCGTGCTCTGGCAATGGCTCAAGCCTGTTCATTGAGCACCTCCAGTTGCAAAGGACGCTTCACGCGCGACTCAGAGCCGTCCGGCTCCGACTCCCCCAATGACAAACGGAGCCGCGCGGAACGATCGCCCGCCTCTAGGCTGCTTTACGCTCCAACTCAGCCGCCCTGACCGCTCTGGCTATTGCTGGACCACAGGGATTATGCTCTGGGTGTTCACATCCACCAGCCCTCGATTGGTGATCCTGAGTTCCGGTATGACCGGAAGGGACAGGACCAGGAAACCCATGAGCGGGTCCATGCCACGGACCCCTGCGTCAGTGAGAGCCCGCTGAAGCCTCTCGAGATCTCGAGCGACCTCCGGAACCGGTCTGGCTGACATCAAGCCGGCCACGGACAACTCCAGGCGAGCAAGGACACTGCCTGATCGGACGAATACGACTCCGCCTCCGAGCCGCTCGACCTCTCTCGCAGCCATCAGCATGTCTGACGCATCATATCCGACAACCACCAAGTTGTGCGAGTCGTGCGCCACCGTCGTAGCCACTGCACCGTACTTCAGATGCAGGCCGGATACGAACCCTCTGCCGATGCTCCCATCCCTGCCGTGGCGCTCGATCACCGCTACGGCCGCGATGTCCTTCTCAGGCGAGACAACGACGCGGCCGCTCCGTGCCTCGACCTCCACGGTCCTCTTCTCGGTGAGCAGCGGGACGTCGCCGACATGCACCGCATTGACCAAGACGCGGGTGGCGGATTCGTCCACACGCACTACAAGAGACTCCGGGCTCAGCCCATCGGGCAACCTGACTGTGCCGCGAACGGCATCTACGTCCTGCGACTCGCCTCCCGCAATGAGCACGCTCCCGTTTCTGGCAGCCTCCTGCCCTGCTACAAGCACCACTGTAGGCTCACAGGTCTCGAGCGCGGGGACAAGGCAGATGTCGGCCCGCTTTCCGGGCGAAATGGCACCGCGGTCTCGCAAACCGAACCGCAGTGCAGCGTTGAGCGTAGCCATACGTATCGCGGTCTCCGGACGGATGCCCTGAGACACGCATCCCGCCACGACATGGTTCATGTGACCGCGCCTGACCAGATCGGTCGGCAGCGTGTCGTCCGTGCACAGCACTACGTTCGGCGGAACGCTCGGAAGGCGGCTGAGCACCCGTGCGACCATTGAGACGCTCTCAGAGTGCGAGCTCAGCCGCACCTCCACCCACATCCCGCCTCTGAGCTTCTCAAGGATTTCCTCCTCCGAGAGGTTCTCGTGATCGGACTGCGGACCTCCGGCGATGTACGCCGACAGATCGCGGCCGCGCAGGCCCGGCGCGTGGCCCGAGATCACATCGCTTGCCGCCGAGGCCGCCCTCAGTATGGCTCTCATCCTCGGGTCGCCGTTTATCACCGCAGGGAAATCCATGACCTCTGCGAGGCCGAGCGACCGCTCCAGTGCGAGTATGGCCGACACCTCGTCCGGGCCGATCGCTGCGCCGGCTGTCTCAAGCGCAGGAACGGAGGGCACGCACGAAGGCGCCTGAAGGAACACCTGCAGCGGCCCGCCGTCGCTATCAGCGTGCATGAACCGCACTCCATCGACCCCAAGGACGTTCGCGATCTCGTGCGGATCCGCTACGACGGTTGTCGTGCCCTTGGGCACAACGGCATCTCCGAACCACCGCGGCGTGACCATGGAACTCTCTATGTGGACGTGGGAGTCAATCAGACCCGGAATGGCGAACTGGCCGTCCGCGTCGATCTCGACGGGGGCCTTCAGCGATCCCCGGTCCTCGGTGACCTCACCTATCTTCTGCCCGGCTATCCCGATGTCCGCGAAGATGACCTCGCCAGTGAAGACATTTAGCACGCGGGCGTTGCGAACAACCGCGCTGTACTCGCGGTTCATGATGGAATTGACTATATCTCTCTCCACAAGCGTCTCTCCCGTTCCTATTCCCACGCGACTCTCTGAACCAGGATATCTGCTATTCTGCGCATGCCTTCCACGTCCTCCGGACCGAAGCGTCCGACCAGCGGACTGTCTGCATCGATCACGCCGAGCACTTCGCCGCCTTTCAGCAACGGCACGACTAGTTCCGACCGCGACGCGGGGTCGCAGGCTATATGTCCGGGGAAGTCGTGGACGTCGAGAACACAGATGGCCTCGCGCTTCTGCACAGCCGTCCCACAGACTCCCTTTCCCACCGGAATCACCGTGCAGGCCGGCTTGCCCTGGAACGGACCCAGCCAGAGTTCATCGCCGCTTAGCAGATAGAACCCGATCCAGTTCAAGCTGGGCAGACCGTGATAGAGACATGCGGCTACGTTCGCCAGATCCGTCACCCACCTGTGGTTGCCGATCAAGAGACTCTGAACCTGCCGAGTCAATAGGTCGTACAGAGCTGACATGCGCTCACCTCCAGACTTGTGATTTCGACACCTAATTGAGGCAGTCCTCTTGCGGTTGCAGGATGTGGCAGGATGCCATGTAGAACTATACCTCATACAATTGAGGGAGGCGATTCACCTTGGGTATTTGGAGCATAGTATTGATAGCCGTACTGGGAGTCATCGTGGTGATGTTGATCTCCGTCTACAACAGACTGGTTCAACTCCGCATGCGCGTCGACAACGCCTGGTCGCAGATCGACGTCCAACTCAAAAGGCGCTATGACCTGATCCCGAACGTGGTGGAGACGGTCAAGGGGTACGCCAAGCATGAGAAAGAGCTGTTTGAGCGAGTAACTGAAGCCAGGGCGAACGCGATCAACGCCGCCGGAGTGGAATCGCGGTCAACAGCGGAGAACCAGCTGTCTCAGGCTCTGCGAACCGTGTTCGCAGTCGCCGAGAATTACCCGGAACTCAAAGCCAACGAGAACTTCAAAGCCCTGCAGGAGGAACTCTCCAATACTGAGAGCAAGATCGCCTTCTCCCGTCAGTTCTACAACGACACCGTCATGAGGTACAACGAAACGACACAGGTGTTCCCGAGCAACATAGTAGCCTCTCTGTTCGGGTTCACTGCCAGGAAATTCTTCGAGGCGGACGTTGCCGAGCGCGAGAGCGTCAGGGTCAACTTCGGAGAGGAGAAAAAGAAGTGACGAGAAGAGCTAGAATCGGCCAGGCTTTCGCACTTGTGCTTGTTCTCGCATTGGCCGCCGCGCTCTTCGCGCCCGTGGCAGGCGCCAAGAGCTACCACTTCACGTCTGTGGACATAAAGGCTACGGTTCTGAGCAACGGGGACATTCACATCGTAGAGGACAGAACTGCCCGCTTCGTCGGATCGTTCAGCGAGCTGTGGTATGAGGTCTCTCTGTCCGGTTCGGACGGAATCGCAGATGTCAGCGTCTATGAATCCGGGAGAAGGCTGACGCAGAGCAGCTCAGGAACAAGAGGGACATTCAAGGTCGAACAAAGCGGCAACAAAGCCACCATCTATGTCTACTACAGCGCCAGCAACGAAGAGCGAACGTTCACCTTTGATTACAAGCTCAGGAACGCGATAACCGTCTACAACGACACTGCCGAGCTATATTGGAAGTTCATCGGCGATGCATGGGACGTTCGGACAGACCGCGTGAGAGTAGAGGTCTTCTTCCCGTCGGAAGTCAGTCAAGAAGAGCTGCGGGTGTGGGCGCATGGACCTCTGCAGGGCGAGGTCACCAGGACCGACACGCCCTCAATGCTCGTCACAGTTGAGTCTCTGCCCCCCAAGACCTTCGTTGAGTGCAGGGCCGCGTTCCCCACATCGGCTGTTCCGGCCGCCGCGCGCAAGGTGAACAAGAACGCGCTGCCGGGCATCGTGGAAGAGGAGACCAAGTGGGCGGACCAGGCAAACGCAATACGCGACCGCGTGCGGCAGCAGCTCGCCCGCGGCGAGTACGTGGATATCGAGGCGATCCAGAGGGAGCTCGATTTGTCCAGGCAGCCTCGGTGGCGGCAATGGCTGGTTCACAACGACGTCCGCATCGCGCTGGCGATATTGGTCGCCGCTCTGGTTGTCCTAATAGCGATCCGGATCAAGTACGACAGGGAGTATCCTCCTGAGTTCGAAGGCGACTACTACAGAGAGCTCCCGGGAGAATACACTCCGGCTGTGCTCGGCGTGCTGTGGCGGTTTGGATCTCCTGCGTCAGAAGACCTCACCGCGGAGATAATGAACCTTGCCCGCCGCGGGTATCTCAAGATCGTAGAGAAAAAGACCGAGAAGAAGCGGGCCTTCGGACTCCTCGGCACCGCTGTCGATTTGGATTACACGATCGAGAAGACGGAGAAGCTCACAAGCGACGCGGGCGAGCTGCTCCAGTACGAAAGAGAACTGATCGACTTCCTGTTCGGCATAGGATCCGGCCAGGCTGTCACGTTCGACGAGATCACCGCGTACGCGAAGAGGAGGCCTCAGGCCTTTCTCCGGGAGTTCAACGAATGGAAGGCGGGCGTCTCTGCCTACGCAGAGAAGTTCGGTTTCTTCGACACTGAGGTCGTCCGCGGAAAGGTCATCGGCGCGCTGTTGGGGTTGGCCTTCGTGGGCCTGGGTGTACTACTGTTCGTGCTGTCTTCGAAGTACAACGCAGTCGTGGCGGGCTTTTCCGGGTTCATCTCCAGCGGAATCCTGATGGTTGGGTCGCTCACAATGCAGCGCAGGTCTCACTCCGGTTCGACTGAACTTCGCAAGTGGCAGGCTTTTCGCAAGTTCTTGACCGACTTCTCGTCTATGGACCGGGCCACCATTCCGAGTCTGATTGTGTGGGAACACTATCTCGTCTATGCGATCAGTCTCGGAGTTGCCAAGGAAGTCATCCGCCAGCTCCCAATCGTGTTCCCCGAACTGCGAGATGATCCTTCTCGGTTCGGGCGAACCTGGCTCTACATGTCGTCCATCGACTCTACGAGATCCGCGTTCAGCAGGCTTGACTCACTGACAACGGCCATGAACCAATCGGTCGCACAGGCACAGGCGATCGCAAGGTCGGCTTCGTCATCAGGCTCAGGCAGAGGCGGCGGGTTCAGCGCCGGTGGCGGAGGAGGCGGCGGTGGAACCGGCGGCGGCGCCAGGTGAGGTCAGATCACAGACAGCCACGCACGGCCGTCCGACTGACAGCCAGGCATGACAGGCTGGCTGGCGGCAAGGTCAGTCAGGCTCACTGACAGCCAGGCATGACAGGCTGGTCTGCGATCAACCGGTTCTCTTCAGGAGGGCGACGAAGAAGCCCTCCATGATCTCTGACGGCAGAATGCGCCGCGCGTGCTTTACACTTGGACCGAGTATCCGGCCCTCGACTTGCTCGAGGGCCGGACTCCATTCGGGCATATCGAGCTCAATCGGAACGGCCTCGAGCAGGCCTCCGTGACGCTTCAGCAGATGATCCACTGCCAGCTCGTTTTCTTCCGGATTCAGGGTGCATGTAGAGTACACCAGAAACCCGCCGGGCTTGAGCGCCTTCACGCCTGCGTCGAGCAGCCTCCGCTGACTCGCTGTGCTGCGGCTGCGCAGCTTCTGACTCCACGGGCGGTACGTGGCAGGATCGTCGACCAGGAACAGGCCTTCGCCGCTGCATGGCGCGTCCACCAGCACTCGATCAAAGGCCTCGGGACTCGAGGCAGCCACTGCCACGCCGTCGCCTGCTACGACCTCCACTATGCTTGCGCCCTGCCGCTCGACGTTGAAGGCCAGCCGCTGCGCCCGGAGTCTGTCAACGTCGACTGCCACGATCCTGCCGCGGTTCTCCATCAGAGCAGCCATCTGCGTCGCTTTGCTCCCAGGAGCCGCTGCGATGTCAAGGACTGATTCACCCGCCTGTGGAGCCAAGACGAGCGGCGGAACCATGCTCGAGAGGCTCTGAAGGTACACTCTCCCCTCTTGATAGCTCCGTAGCTGTTCGAGGTCTCGTTCCCTCCTGTTCGTGATCACGAACGCATCCGGGTACCACTGCACCCTTCGGTACTTGATCCCCTCACTCCTGAGCTCTTCCATTATCTCGCGCGGGGATGCCTTGATGGTGTTCACCCTCAGGGTCACAGGCCGCCTTTTCGTCATGCCCATGAGGATGCGCTCCGCCACATGAACAGGAAACGCCCGGTAGAGTTCTGCTACGAACTCTCCGGGCAATCTTGACCTCGCAGTGCGAATGGAGGACAAAGCGGTCTAGTACCTCCCGTACAGCGGTCCGAAGCAGGCACAGGCCCTGTAGTCGGCTCCCTGAGGATCCATGGCTCCGAATCTGCTCCAGGCGCTGGGCCTGAACACGCGCTCCTCGGGCACGTTGTGCATGCACACGGGGATTCGCAGCATCGATGCAAGAGTTATCAGGTCTGCCCCCACGTGACCGTAGCACACAGCTCCGTGGTTCGCACCCCAGTTGCTCATGACCGAGTAGACGTCCCGGAACGGTCCTTCGCCTGTCAAGACAGGTACGAACCATGTCGTCGGCCAGGTCGGGTCTGTTCTGTCGATCAGAATCCGGCTGACCTGGTCCGGCAGGTCGACGGTGTATCCTTCAGCGATCTGCAGAACCGGGCCGAGGCCCTTGACCAGGTTGACCCGTGACATCGTCACAGGCATGCCGCCCCGCGTCGTGAACTCCGTCGAGAAGCCTCCGCCGCGGAAGTACCCCACGTTCGCAGCCCTGAAGGTCGTCGCCTTGAGGCACCTCTGGACCTCCTCGGGCGTGATCTCCCAGTACTGCTTCATCGCCGGCTTGCCGTCGATCGACTGCTGTCCTGTCCCGTCGAGTGCGGCGGAACCCGAGTTGATCAAGTGTATGATCCCGTTCTCCGCGATGCCTGTGAGCTTGTGTCCCGTCACTCGGCTGACGGCCGAGGGGCTCCAATATGTCCTGACATCGGAGAAGATCTGCGCAGTCCCAGTCAGGAGGTGTCCGAACAGCATCGCGATACCGTTCAGATAGTCGTTCTCAGTCGCGACTACGAATGGCTCGCGGATTCCGTTCCAGTCGAATGACGAATTGAGCATGGTTTCGAGGAAGTCACCGTTGGGGAAGTGGTCAGTCCACTGCCGCTGGCCCTGGAATCCGGCTGCAATGGCGTTGTGACCCAGCGCCTCTTCGCCGAATCCAAGCTCAGCCAGGCGCGGATTCCCGACCATCAGGTCGCGTGCGATCATGACCATCTTCGTGACAAATTCCCAATCGCGGTCCTTCTTCTCCCGAGAGGGCCGGAGCTCAGGCGGATTTCGATCCTCGCCCTCGACACAGTTGGCCTTGACCCACGTCAGAGCGCGCTCGTACTCTTTCTGGTCGTAGATTCCCTCATCCATCCGGCGGATGAACTCCGACGTGTCGACCATTTCATACCGCAGGCCCAGGTATGACTCAAGGAAGTGAGGGTCTACGATCGAGCCTGCTATGCCCATCGAGACGCCGCCTATCGCCAGGTACGACTTGCCTCTCGCCCATGCGACTGCGAGTCCGGCACGGACAAACCTCAGGATCTTTTCCCTGACATCCTCAGGAATCTCTCTGTCAGTGGCGTCCTGGACGTCTCTGCCGTAGATGCCGAATGCGGGCAGTCCCTTCTGGCTGTGAGCTGCCAGAACCGCAGCCAGGTAAACTGCGCCCGGGCGCTCAGTTCCGTTGAAGCCCCAGACCGCCTTCGGAGTGAGCGGGTCCATGTCCATGGTCTCTGCACCGTAGCACCAGCACGGAGTGACCGTCAACGAGACGCCCACATTTTCGCGGCGGAACTTCTCCGCACAAGCTGCGGCCTCAGCAGCTCCTCCGATGCAGGTGTCTGCTATCACACATTCCACGGGCAGGCCGTTGGGATGGCGAAGGTTCTCCGATATCAGTTTTGCAGCAGCCTTAGCCATTCCCATTGTCTGGTCCTCGAGTGACTCTCGCACTCCCCTTCTTCGCCCGTCGATGACCGGTCTGATCCCGACCTTCGGCGGGTCGCCCTGCAGCCTGTTGCACGGCGGCACGACTGGCATGTCTAGGATACCTGTCATTGTTCTTCCTCCCTGTAGTGCACTTACTTCTGAGATCCGATCACCTTGGCATACACAGATCGCTGTCTGGGGCCGTCGAACTCCGCGAAGAATATGTCCTGCCATCTCCCTAGCACCAGCTCGCCGTCCTCCACGATCACAGTCACTGACGATCCGATCAGCGAAGCTTTGATGTGTGCAGCGCTGTTGCCTTCAGCGTGCCGGTAATCCGACACAGCCGGAACAAGGCGGTCGAGGTGCGCTAGGATATCGTGACGGACATCGGCGTCTGCGTTTTCGTTGATCATCACGCCGGCTGTCGTGTGAGGCACAAATACGACGCACACACCGTTGTCGATCCCCGACTCCTCCACGAGCTGCTGAATGTGACCGGTGATGCTGATCAGCTGGCACTTCGCGGAGGACCTGATCGCTATTACGGTCATGACAATCACCTCAACTCTGTATCTATGCCGGTAACGAGAGCAGGTCCCTGTTCTTCGATAAACGCTGTGATGCTCTGCAACTGCCGCGCCACGATGCTCGAATCGGACCCGACGACTGCGATCGCCAGTCTCGCGCTCTGCCAGAGGTCTTGGTCGTCCACCTCTGCCACTGAAGCGTTGAACCGATGCCGAACGCGATCGATAAGGCTCTTGATCACTCTCCGCTTGTCCTTGAGCGACTGTGCATCCTGAACGTATAGAGAGACCACTGCAGTGCCTACAACCAACGAAGACCCTCCCCTGTCCTTCCACGTCAGTGTGATCGAAGCGGGCAGGTCTCATCAGCTAGGTTCTCCAGCGGTCGCGGTTTCCCTTCAAGCGACAAGGCCGTTCAAGGGACTGGGCTGCCGCCTGCTGGTCCGCAGCTATCCTAGTATATACCATAGTATTCTCAATTGCGCAGTGCATAGGTTGGACATTGACCGGACAGTGCAGTATAATGTCTGGGGAGATTCATGCCTCTGGCAGGATCCTCACAACTGGGACAACTGAGCGCCTGGTTCGAGCGGAGCCAGTGTCGCCATCACACAACCGCTCTGGTTGTTTGGAGGTGCTTGCATCGATGGGTTGCTGTAAGGAAGCCCCGGCGCTGTCTGCAGAGGTCGACCGACAGCTCGATGAGGTGGTCGGGAAACACAAAGACCAGCCTGGAGCGCTTCTCGAGATTCTACACGAGGTTCAGCGCATCTTCGGTTACTTGTCGGACGACGTGCTCATAGCGGTTTCAAAGAAGCTGGGTATACGCACGAGTGAAGCCTACGGCGTCGCCACCTTCTACTCGCTGCTGAGCACGAAGCCGAAGGGGAAGAACATCATCCGGGTCTGCGTAAGCGGTCCGTGTCACGTGATGGGCTCGGACACCATCCTCCAGTCGATTGAGGATGAGCTTCAGATCGGCGTCGGCGAGACCACTTCGGACGGCCTGTTTACGCTGGAGACCACTAGCTGTCTCGGCGTATGCTCGGACGCTCCTGCGATGATGATCAATGACAAGGTGTACGGAAATCTGACTAAAGAGAAAGTTCGGATGATCCTCCGCAGCTATGCAGAGGTAAAGGAGGCGTCGGTGTCATGACGAGTTCTGCACAGATCGAAAAGAGGATCGTCCTTCGCAATTACGGCAAGATAGATCCCAACAGCATAGACGATTATGTGAAGGCTGGCGGTTACAGCGCACTCAAGCGCGCAGTGACCCAAATGCAACCGGCGGAGATCATCAAGACGGTCAAAGACTCCGGCTTGAGAGGCAGAGGTGGCGCCGGGTTCCCCACCGGACTCAAGTGGGAGTTTGCTGCCAAGGCTCAAGGCTCGCCGAAGTACATCATATGCAACGCAGATGAGGGCGAGCCCGGCACGTACAAGGACCGGCTGATTCTGGAAGGCGACCCCCATAGCGTCATAGAAGGAATGGCGATAGCCGCCCGCGCTATTGGCGCATCCAAGGGCTTCTTTTACATCAGAGGCGAGTACGTCAAGCCTATCGAGATGGTGAAGAAGGCCATAGAGCAGGCCAGGGCCGCCGGATTCCTCGGCAAGCGCATCGCAGGGTCGGATTTCGAGTTCGATATCGAGGTCAGATCCGGGGCCGGCGCTTACGTCTGCGGGGAAGAGACAGCCCTGATGGAGTCCATAGAGGGCAAGCGCGGCGAGTCGCGAGTTAAGCCTCCCTACCCCACTGACGAGGGGCTATGGGGAAAGCCCACGGTCATAAACAACGTCGAGACTCTCGCGAATATCGCGCCGATCATCGAGAACGGCGCTGAGTGGTTCAGGGCGATCGGCACACCGAAGTGCACGGGGACCAAGGTCTTCACGCTGTCCGGCGACGTCGTGAACAAAGGGGCCTTTGAGGTCCCGATGGGAACCACTCTCAGAACACTGGTGTTCGAGCTTGGCGGCGGAATCCCCAACGGCAAGGAGTTCCTGATGGCG
>Ga0134096_1000411_pt1 | contig 48227 bp, 48 predicted proteins | sample 7_2taG_FD_94448 | JGI IMG/M metagenome (GOLD analysis project Ga0134096, IMG submission 94448) | Switchgrass degrading microbial communities from high solid loading bioreactors in New Hampshire, USA - 7_21_20_110_A3 metaG | ecosystem: Engineered > Bioreactor > Semi-continuous > Anaerobic >... | reverse complement strand
GCATCTTGGGTACCGAACACCGGCGGAACTTTTTGAAGAGTTTCTGGATCAGGTGTATTCAATTGGCAAAGTACAAGGTAACTTAATTACCAGTGGTGTTCAATTTGAAATTGCAATTTAGGATTATTATTCTGGAAAAATATATAGAAAAATCTTTGTTTTTATTATATATTGTAATAGTAGAAGCTTACAGATTTTGTATTGGGAGTTGATTACCTTGAACAAAAAAGCCTCAACTAGATTGAATAACGATGCTACTTTATCAAAACTGGGAGATATATATCAAAACCTCTTAGTCTTAGAAGAATGCCTAAAGATGGATGAAGGTGATAAAATCTATGTTGAGACGTATGGTGATATTACTAAGATTCCAAAAAATGATTCATTTCAGATGGAAGTAAAACACCATATTGGAAGTAAAAAACTTCTTGATAGAGACAAAGATTTTTGGAACACGTTAAAAAATTGGGTTGAAAACTATAGTAAACTAAAGGATATTAAAAAGTTTATACTTCATACTACTGCGTTACCCATAAAAGATACAGCTTTTCATATGTGGGCAGATCTTACTGTAGATGAAAGATATAATAAATTATATTCTATTGGCATGGAAAAAAAGAAAAGAGAAAAACAATTCCGACATTTGTATAATAAAATATTCGCAGCAGAAAAAGAGATTATTGTTCATATATTATCTAGGCTTGAGATTCATCATTCGCAGCAAAGCATATCTAAATTAAAAAAGTCACTGAAAACATATTTTAAAGTAATTCCCAATAAAAATTATGACAATCTAATTGAAGCCTTACTTGGTCATATTTTTTCAGTACCAATCGAGGAGCCACATACATGGGTAATTACATATGAAGATTTTGATAGATGCTTAAAAAATCTTGGGGCACGATATGCAAATGAAACTAAACAACCAATGATTGCGACTTTTCAGACTGCAAAGGCACCAAATCCTGAAACTTATCATAATAATACTTTCGTTGAAGAAATACGCAGAATTGATTATTTAGATGCAATCCCAGATGCAATAAATAATTACTGGAGAACAAACACTACTGTTGCAATGTACTATCTTAATGACCCTGTATACCTAAAAGATATAGACATATATAAGATTAATTTAACTGATAAATTGCAAAGTACAAAAAAGCCGAAGGAACGTGCATGTAAAACGCAAACAAAAGAAAAACAAATAGAAATGGCTCAAGACTTATATGATGATGTGATGGCTTGGGATGCAATTTCTTTTGGTTCTATTGACCCAAATCAGCCTTTTTTTCAAAAAGGTATAATTCATAATATTGTAGATGAGGGAAATTTTAAATGGAAGCTTGGTGAGAAAGAATGAGTTTAAAACATATAAAAACATTATCTCTTAATCCATTTTTTATGAGCAAGATCATACAGTGCTTTCTCACAGGTTATGAGAAAAATGTTGATCTGAAAACGTTATTTTATGTATTACCAATTATACTTTATAAACCATCAAGAGATCGATTAGCAAATGCTAAATCCAATAGTTCAGTTTATTCTCTATTTGGAGAGGATGTACTTAAACGATCTTCTTTGGCAGGATTTATTGATAGATATAATGAGCTAAAAAGTGTAACTGGAGAAGCTATAATTATTCTTGTAAATGAATCCAAAATTCAAATCAATAATGAAGTTAGTTTATTGCACCCACTCTCATACAATGTAAATAATAAATGCTTACAAGAATACTTAAGACCAGCGTTTTATTTAGGCAAGGTACTTTCAGGTGTAAATATCATCGAGTTTAAAAAATATATTGGGGTGGCTTGATATGAAATCTTATGTAAAATCTATTATTATATTTAATCGAGAAGGTCAAAAGAGAGTTGTTGATTTAAAGAGAGGAGTAAATATTATTACAGGTGAATCTAAAACAGGTAAAAGCGCTCTAATTGAGATTATTGATTATTGTTTGTGTAGCACAAGATGTACAATACCTAAAGGAAAAATAACTGATTTTGGTTACCTGTATTGTATAATAATGGAAATAAATGGCAAATGTGCCATCATTGCTAGAAAGCGTTGGTTGGATTGCGCTGTTTTTCAAGAAATGTTTCCGCAGCAATTAAAATAATCAGAATAGCCTGCATCATCTGCACAAACTCAATCGGAGCACTGGTATTGACGTTTAGTATGTTTGCTCCTATACGCATATGAGCCACCATAAATGCTCCAATGGGAACCAGTAAAGGATTTTTATGAGCAAGCACCGCAACAATTAAACCGTCAAAACCGTATTGTGTTAATGCTGTCCATTGATACCTGCTATAATTGCCTAATATTTCCACGGTGCCGCCAAGTCCGGCAATTGCTCCGCCAAGAGCCTGTGCTATTATAAGAACGGTATTCATTTTGATACCGGCATATTTTGCGAAGTTGGCATTACTGCCGCACAGTCGTATGGACAAGCCCAAGGGGGTTAAATAAAATATGGCTGACGTAGCAGCAACCACCAAAAGTCCAATAATCAATCCAAAATGTATATCACTTTTTGCAACAAGTGTTATTAGTTTGGCAGATTCAGGTATCGGAGCGGAAGCCGTATAACTTATAGTCGTGTCCTTCATGACTTTATTTAACAAGATACGTGAGCTGATTGCAGGAGGTAAAACAGGCCCAACGGGGGCAGACAGCGTTGATGTTTTTGGTTATGTGAATTTGCTAAAAGAATGCGATGCAAGAGTACAATGGGCACTATTTATGCCTGATATTGCTGAAAAACAGCAGAAAAACTTTAAGATTGTGAAATTTGAGTATATGAAAATGCCCGCAATGCGTTTTATAGGGAAAGAAAGCTGTGACGGTGACGGACCGGATACTGCCGAAGGCCTTAAGGAGCTTTTTGGCATCCTGGACACCATGAGTGAATACAAATCGGGCTGGGATTATGACGTGTTTTTTCAGCATCATTATGGCAGAGGAGTGGATGTTGAACGATGTCACGGCTTTTGGGGGCGCTTTATGAAGGCCGACACACCCGTACCTGAAGGCTTTGTTTACTTTGATTTTACACCGCAAAGGATGGAAAGTCATTTTGTCCCGGGGCCGCCATACATTTCACAGTTTGCATTTGCCGTATTTTCGGGCAATATGGAAGCAATACACGAAAGAGAAGGGTATGACGTAGATGCCATGTATGATATCACGCGAAACATTATACTGGGCCAGGATGTAAACATCCCGTATCCGGATAAGTACTGGACGGCGGAAGTATTTCCTAAGGGGTACTATAACTGCAGTACCGCATATATGTTTAGTGTCGAGTTGTAATGGAGGGAGGCCTTTTTTGCTTGTTTTCAGATTTGCGAAAAAGGTGATTCAATCTTTAGGTAATGTAATGGTATAATTGTTATACTGAATAAAAGACATGGGTTTATCCTGCAAATGAAAGCTACCTGATGATTAGTGATATCATCACGGAACACTGTGTAATAGCAGTATATAATAAACACACGATAGATTAAAAACACGATAAATCAGTGGAGGTTCAGCCCCGTTTTTATCTTAATTTTAAAAAGGAGAAATGACGCCAATGCAATACTTTATCTCGTTTCTTGAAGGCATCATAACCTTTATATCCCCCTGCCTTTTACCAATGCTTCCGATATACATTTCATATTTTGCAGGGGGAGAGAAGGAACGCCCGGTAAAGAAAACATTAATCAACGCGCTGGGCTTCGTTCTGGGGTTTACCGTGGTTTTTGTCATGCTTGGGGCTTTAGCCGGAACAGTCGGAAGCTTTCTAAGGCAGCATACCGTGGCTGTTAATATTGCAACCGGCCTGGTCGTGGTATTCTTCGGGCTCAATTATTTAGGTGTATTTAAGTTGAACCTGTTTCATGGAATTAAGAATCCGCTTGCCCGGAAAGAACTCGGTTTTATTTCGGCAGTTTTGTTCGGTATCATTTTCTCAGTCGGGTGGACACCCTGTGTGGGAGCTTTTCTCGGCTCCGCCTTGATGCTTGCGTCACAACGGGGGCATGTGATTGAAGGAATTCTTATGCTTTTAGCTTATTCCCTCGGGCTCGGCATACCGTTTATTGCAAGCGCATTGCTTATTGACAAGCTGAAGGGTATGTTCGGGTGGATTAAAAAGCATTACTCGGTGATAAATATGATATGCGGCGGGATACTAACCGCAATCGGCATACTAATGATGACAGGCTTGCTCGGACGATTCCTTGCATTACTTGGATAATGGAGGTTTACATGAATAAAACAATTAAGTTAATTGCTATAGTCTTAATTGCGGTTCTGGCATTTATTGGTGTATATTACTTGTACAGGAGCCTATCCGGCAGGTACGCCCCAGATAACCTGGTGACTCAAGATCAGAAACAAGATGAAACGGATCAAAAGGATGAAACGGGTACCGAAGGCGGCCGGGAGTCACAGAATGATTCACAGGATAATCCGCAGAATGATTCGCCGGATGATGAATTAAGCATGGCTCCGGACTTTTCGGTTCTTGATGCTGACGGCAACAGAATAAAGCTGTCTGAGATGCAGGGGAAACCGGTCGTTCTTAACTTCTGGGCATCATGGTGCTATTACTGTAAGGTCGAGATGCCGGATTTTGAGGAGATGTATAAGAAATACGGCGAAGAAATACATTTTATGATGGTCAATTTGACCGACGGCATACAGGAGACAATGGACAGTGCAAAGAAGCATATAAGCGACAACGGATATACCTTCCCTGTGTATTTTGATACCGATTCGGAAGCCGCAATGGCATATGGTATCTCAGGAATACCGGTAACATATTTTATTAACTCTGAAGGTAACCTTGTAGCTTATGCAAGCGGTATGATTAATATGGAATTGATTGAAAAAGGGATTGATATGATCACCGAATAGATGGGTGGTGCCAGGCACCTTTACGGGAAAGCGCACACTGTGCAAAGCGCAAAAAAGCAGATCAGTTGAATTAATGCGGGAATTCTTTTTATTTGGAAAACACCACGGCAAAGATGTTCTGAAAATAATATGTAAAAATAAAATATTAATTGGATATATTATAAAGGAGTCGGTTAAGTGAACTTATGGCAGGATTTATTTAACCTGGCACCGGCGGTGAAAAGAAAAGGGCTTTTGGCGGCGAAACCTTTAGCTTTAAGCGATATAAAGTCCAAGATAAATAAAGGATTCAATTTCAAGAAACCCGCATCTTGGGTCATAGTGGCTGCGGTTATGGTTGTTTCCGCGGCTGCGATTGCATTTGCGGCAAATCCGTCTGAAAGTAAGACATTCATATCCGGGCAATATAAAATATCCTTGAGATATCCTTCTAATTGGAAACCAAATCCGGACTATATTGAAAGATATGAAGGCAAGGATGGCTTTTTCCAGGTTGGAGCAATTGAAGGCAAAAATATGACAATCGATGATGCGGCGAAAAATGACGCATTTCATATGCTGAATCCTTACGGATCCGACCCGAAAATCATCAATCGAATAATCGACGGACAGGAAGCAAGACTCATTTTGCCTTCGGCCGACCAACCGGAAGAAATGAAAAACCAGGCAGGACTGATCGTTAAATACCCGGAAGCAGTTAATATAAATGGTTCATTGTACTATTACCTTATTCTATGGGCTGATAAGGCGCATATAGAACAGATAGGCAATACAATAAAATTCTTGAAAACAAGGACACAAGCTGAAAAGGCACCAACACGGATGTGTATTTTAAATTTCCATAATTCCGACTGGACACTGGGTATATAACCATTCCGGAATCCTGCCACCGCCATCAAATATGGGACGGTTTTCATATAACGCAAAATTTTTGTTGACAGGGCAAGTTGAGATATAATAAAATATACACCAAATAAAATATACAAAAATATACGGTAAAAGGCGATGACGAAGAGAAGTAGCATGAATTATCGTTCACAGTGAGCGGGGAATGGTGAGAACCCTGTAAAGTGAATTCATGTGAATAACACTTCACCAGCCTCAATCTGAAAGTCATATTATATATGATTAGTAGGTGCGACGTAAGCCGTACGTTAAAACGGCAAACACTAAGAAGGGACTGTACAATGAAGTACAGTAATTCAGGTGGTACCGCGGACGTTATTAGAGCTGTTCGCCCTGAGTTTTATTTCGGGCGAGCAGCTTTTTTAATTTCATAGTTGCTCTCCCGAAATAGTGAATAGAAAAAAGACTGGAAGGGAGATTATATGTCAGGAATTTATCGTACAAAGAATATGAATCAAATAACCGAAGAGGATATCGGCACCGTTCTTAAAATTGCCGGTTGGGTTGAGAACATCCGTGATCACGGCGGCGTGTCCTTTATAGACCTAAGGGACATGTACGGTGTCATGCAGGTGGTATTCAGAGACATAGAGCTTCCCAAAGGCATCAGAAAAGAAGAGTGCCTATCCATTGAAGGCATGGTGGAAAAGCGGGATGAAGAAACCTACAATCCCAAGATTCCCACAGGTACCATTGAAATCTCAGCACAAAAGGTCACATTTTTAGGCCGGGTCTATAAGGACCTGCCGTTTGAAATCATCACATCCAAGGAAATACGTGAGGAAGTGCGTTTAAAGTACCGCTATCTTGATTTGAGAAACCGGAAGGTAAAGGATAATATTCTTTTCCGGTCCCAGGTTATCAGTTTCCTAAGACAGAAGATGACCGAGCTGGGCTTTGTTGAAATACAAACGCCGATTCTTTCGGTATCCTCTCCCGAAGGAGCAAGGGATTATATTGTCCCGTCCAGAAAGTACAAGGGAAAATTCTATGCGCTTCCACAGGCGCCCCAGATATATAAGCAATTGTTGATGGTGGCGGGCTTTGACAAGTATTTTCAGATCGCCCCCTGCTTTCGTGACGAGGATGCGCGGGCCGACCGCTCTCCGGGCGAGTTCTATCAGCTTGACTTCGAAATGAGCTTCGCCACCCAGGAGGACGTTTTCCGTGTGGGTGAGGAAGTGCTTGCTGCAACCTTTAAGAAGTTCGCACCTGAAGGGTATGAAGTTACTGAGGCACCGTTCCCTGTCTTCAGCTACAGGCAGGCCATGCTGGAGTTCGGTACCGACAAGCCGGACCTGCGCAACCCTCTGCGCATCATCGATGTGACCGATTTCTTCCAGAGGTGTTCCTTCAAGCCGTTCCATCATAAAACCGTCAGAGCCATAAAGGTTCATGCCGAAATGTCCAAGGGATTCCATGAAAAACTGCTGGAATACGCACTGTCCATCGGGATGGGCGGACTCGGCTACCTTGAGGTCCAGGATGATATGGCCTATAAAGGCCCCATCGACAAATATATTCCCGAGGATATAAAAGGGGAGTTGGCTCAAATTGCCGGCCTTGTTCCCGGTGATGTCATATTCTTCATCGCCGACAAGGAAAAGCTCGCGTGCAAATACGCAGGACTGATCCGCAATGAGCTGGGCAAGCGCCTTGATATTTGTGAGAAGAAGGCATATCGCTTCTGTTATGTAAATGATTTTCCAATGTATGAAATCGATGAGGAGACGGGAAAGATACAATTCACCCATAACCCGTTCTCCATGCCGCAGGGTGGGCTGGAAGCGCTTACAACCAAGGATCCTCTGGATATTCTGGCATACCAGTATGATATCGTATGCAACGGCGTTGAGCTATCCTCGGGCGCGGTACGGAACCACGACCTGGATATCATGGTCAAGGCTTTTGAGATAGCGGGCTATGATGAGGAGACCTTGAAAAAGAAGTTCGGAGCGTTGTATAATGCATTTCAGTACGGAGCGCCACCTCACGCCGGCATGGCCCCGGGGGTTGAACGGATAATCATGCTTCTTAGGAATGAGGAAAACATCCGTGAGGTAGTGGCCTTCCCCATGAACAGCAACGCGCAGGACCCGATGTGCGGAGCTCCCGGCGAGGTGACCGAGCAGCAGCTTCGTGAGGTGCATATAAAAATCAGGAGCTAAACGTGTTTGAATCATCACGAGCTTGACAGCCGGATGCTGTCAGAAATGGAGTGAGGATTATGCCAATATCGAAAACCGAAATAGAAAAGCTCGCAAAGCTTGCAAAGCTGAGCTTTTCGGATGAAGAGCTTGAGCGGTTTACAGCCGAATTTGATGACATTATTGCATTTGCGGATACCATCAACCAAACCGTTGAAGGCGGGACCGAACAGATTAGAAGTGTGGGTGCCAGGATGGTTACATTTGACGACCTGCGCCCTGATGAAGTGATGCCGTCCCTGCCCAATGAAAAAATCCTTTCCAATGTCGAAGGGTATAACGGATTTTTCAGCGTGGAAAGGAGTAAAAAATGAGAGCGGGTATACCAGAACTGGCCAAAAGGCTTCGTAACCGCGAGATTTCAGCGGTGGAGCTTACAAAAGCATATATTGATGCAATTGAAAAACTGAATCCAACTCTCAATGCCTATGTGCATTTGACCTATGACACGGCCCTGAAAGCTGCAGAGCAGGCCGATCAAATGCTTAAGGATGATGATGCGCCGATGTTATGCGGCATTCCCATGGCCTTGAAGGACAATATCTGCACCGACGGGCTTCCCACCACCTGCTGCTCCAAAATCCTTAAGGGCTTTATGCCATACTATGATGCTGCCGTCTGGGAGAAGTTAAAGAAGCAGGGCGCGGTTCTTCTGGGCAAGACCAACATGGACGAATTCGCCATGGGAAGCACATCGGAAACCAGCTGCTATGGTGCGCCGCTGAATCCCAGGAATACGGATTATGTTACCGGCGGTTCTTCGGGCGGCTCAGCCGCGGCCGTTTGCGCCAATCTTGCGGTATACACTCTGGGTTCGGATACAGGCGGTTCCATCCGTCAGCCGGCTTCCTTCTGCGGTGTAGTGGGACTTAAACCGACCTATGGCGCGGTATCCCGATATGGGCTTATCGCTTATGGAAGCTCTCTGGACCAGATCGGGCCTCTTACAAACAGCGTGAAGGATGCCGCCATCGTTTTTGACGCCATCAAAGGCGGAGACAAGCGCGATCAGACCAGTGTGGATTATGATTACGGTTCCTCCCTGGCTGAATGCCTGGACCGGGATGTCAAGGGCATGCGCATTGGTGTTGCCGAGGAGTTCTTTGACGGAATCAATCCCGAAATCAAATCAAGGATTGAGGAAGCTGTAAAGCTGTTTGAAAGAAATGGCGCAGTGATAGAAAGCATCAGGCTTCCGGCCTTGAAGCTGTCGCTTCCGGTATATTACATTATCGCCTGTGCCGAGGCATCATCCAACCTGGGACGGTACGATGGAATCCGCTACGGTCACCGCACATCATCATATGCCAGCATTGATGATATGATTGTCAAAACCAGGGGCGAAGGCTTCGGCGACGAGGTCAAGCGCCGCATCATGCTGGGAACCTATGTGCTGTCCAGCGGTTATTACGATGCTTACTACAAGAAAGCCTGCCTGATTCGTGATGAGATAAACCGGGAATTTGATGCAGTCTTTGAGAAATGTGACGTACTTATTGCTCCTACGGCGCCCAATACGGCATTCCCTCTAAACTACAAGAGCGCAAGCCCGGTTGAGATGTACCTGTCGGATATCTGCACAGTTCCGGTCAATATCGCAGGTGTTCCGGCAATTTCGGTTCCCTGCGGGGAGGACAATAAGGGACTTCCCATCGGCATGCAGATCATCGGCAGGAGGTTTGATGAGGCAACAATTCTTCAAGCAGCCCATTTTTATGAGCAAAGCGCCGGAAAAGTGACTGGCGCTTATGAAGGAGGTGCCGGGATATGAATTATGAAATTGTCTGCGGCATAGAAACCCATATTGAACTGGCAACCAAAACCAAGATTTTCTGCGGCTGCACCACGGAATTCGGGGGAGAGCCCAATACCCATTGCTGCCCCGTTTGCACCGGTCAGCCCGGGTCCCTGCCGATTCTGAACCAAAAAGTGGTGGAGTATGCCATCAAGGCAGGATTGGCACTGAACTGCAAAATCAATACCAAGTCCCATATGGACCGGAAGAATTATGTATATCCCGATTTGCCCAAGGCCTACCAGATCTCGCAATATGATGAGCCCCTCTGTGAAAAGGGCTATATTGAGCTGGACAGCGGCAAGCGTATCGGCATTACCCGAATTCATATCGAGGAGGATGCCGGAAAGCTTATACATGAGAACGGGTATACCTATATAGATTATAACCGCAGCGGGGTTCCGCTGATTGAAATCGTGTCAGAACCGGATATATCATCTGCCGAAGAGGCAAGAGAGTATGCCGAAAAGCTGCAGCTTATCATGCGCCATATCGGCATATCGGACTGCAAGATGCAGGAAGGCTCCATGCGCTGTGATGTCAATCTTTCGCTGCGAAAGCCCGGTGATACGCATTTTGGCGTGAGGACCGAAATCAAGAATATCAACTCCCTGACTTTCATTCAAAAGGCAGTCATGGCCGAGGCGGAAAGGCAGGCCGATATTCTGGATGCGGGAGGAACCGTTGTTCAGCAGACCATGCGCTACGACGAGCAAACCAACAGCGTCGCCCCCATGCGCGACAAAGAAAATTCCGATGATTACCGCTATTTCCCCGATCCCGATATTCTGAGATTCAGTATCGATGATGGGAAGGTGGAGGAAATCCGGGCATCCCTGCCCGAGCTTCCCTTTGACAAGCTCAAGCGGTACGTGAATGTCCTTGGGCTTCCCGAAGCCACGGCTAGACAGATTTTCAAGTACAGGAAGGTGGCAGAATTTTTCGAAGGCGCGCTGGCCGAGGGGGCAGGAGTTAAAAATACTGCCAACCTGATTGTCGGCACCATCTTTTCCAATATGGACACCGAGGAGGAAAAGGAATTGTTTGCCGTCAGGATTTCCGCCGCTCAATTTGCCGCGCTTGTAAAGCTTGCTGATGAGAAAAAAATCAACATCGGAGTTGCCCAGGGCATCCTGCAAAAGATGCTGGACAGCGGGAAACCGGCGGAGGAATTTATTAAGCCGGAGGATCTTGTTGGTATCTCTGATGAACAGCTTGAAAGCCTGTGCAGGGAAGCCATCGATGCCAATCAAAGGGCGGTGGACGATGTAAGAAACGGCAAGGAGAAAGCCATAAACGTGATGTTCGGCTACATTATGAAGAAAACCGGCGGGAAGGCGGATATCCGCAAGGCCGAGGATATTCTGCGAAAACTGATCGGGCTTTAAAAAAACAGGATAGGAATGCGGCGGCGCCAGCAAAGGAAAGTTAGAGTGGCCGTCGTAAAAAGATGCAACATTAATCTGATAATGGAATACAATAATATAAAAGCACAGGAAATAAATCTTCAGATTTTCAATTTTGCATCTTGCAAAATAATGAGCAGTCTGTTAAAATAAAGCAAAATTAAATATAAGTATTATGAAACAAAGGCGTTTCACCTTTAGAGTGAAGCGCCTTTTTTAATTAAGATCTCCAATTTCATGCATGACCTGGATGCTGAACTTTGGAAGCTTGGGGTTTCCGCAAAAACCAAGCACAACGAGGTCGCACCCGCGCAGCACGAGCTGGCTCCGGTGTTTGCCACCACCAATATCGCAACCGATCATAACCAGCTTACCATGGAGATTATGAAGAAGGTGGCTGACAGGCACGGGCTAGCATGCCTCCTGCACGAGAAGCCATTTGCGGGCGTCAATGGTTCAGGTAAGCACAATAACTGGTCCATCTCAACCAACGATGGCAAGAACCTGCTTGATCCCGGCACCACACCATCGGATAACGCACAGTTCCTCATCTTCCTCGTTGCGGTTATCAAGGCTATTGATGAATATGCGGACCTGCTGCGATTCTCGGTTGCCACAGCCGGAAATGACCACAGGCTTGGAGCCAACGAGGCACCTCCGGCCATCATGTCCATCTTCCTTGGCGATGAGCTGACCAATGTTATCGAGCAGATAGAGACCGGTGTTGTCAAGAATAATGGGACCAGCAGAACCCTGGAAATCGGCGTCTCCACGCTTCCCGTTCTTCCGAAGGATACCACCGACAGAAACAGGACTTCTCCATTTGCATTTACAGGCAACAAGTTTGAGTTCAGGTCCGTGGGTTCTTCACAGTCCATAGCTACCCCGAACTTTATTATCAATACCATAGTTGCCGAAACCCTGAGCCAGATTGCCGATCGCCTCGAAAAGGCGGAGGACTTCAATGCAGAAGTAAATGCCGTGGTCAAGGAGATAATAAAGAACCACAAGCGCATTATCTTCAATGGCAATAACTATTCCGAGGAATGGGTTGCCGAAGCTGAGCGGAGAGGACTGCCCAACCTGAAGACAACAGTTGATGCCATTCCCGCATTAGTTGCGGAGAAAAACATCAAGGTCCTTGAAAAACATGGTGTACTGAACCGTGCTGAAATATTCTCCCGTTATGAAATATGCCTGGAGAACTACATCAAGACAATCCGCATAGAAGCCCTTACCATGATTGAAATGGCAAACAGGCAGATCCTTCCTGCATCGCTGGCATATGTCAGAAAGGTTACGGATACCGTTGCTTCCCTCAATGCAGCAGGCGCTGATTCATCCGCCGCAAAGGGAAAACTGGATAAGCTTGTATCATTGACATCCAGCCTGCAGGCCGCCATCGATCAGCTGGGTGTGAAGTTGGAAGAGGTTGATGCGCATGAAGGTGATTTGCTTGAGCATGCCCGTACTTACAAGGACGTCATCATCCCGCTGATGGGCGAAATGCGCTCCTTTGCCGACAAGCTTGAAACTTTGGTGGATGCAAGCCTGTGGCCTATACCTACATACGGCGATTTGCTGTTTGGGGTCATCTGATATGTGCGTGTTTGAAAAGGGCAATGAGCCGTCAAATAAAAACCCGGTTCAGCGCCTGGTGTTTATGGTTTAAATACAAAAATGAAGTTAAAACTATAAAATGGGCAGATGATCATGTTTGGTCATCTGCCTTTTTATACACTTAAATATTCTACCAATACATCTTGTTTGCGGGAAAGCTCATTTATCCCATTATAAGCTTAAAGCCATCTGTCTTACCTTCTTCCTGGCATAGAAGAAACTGCAGACCTGACCGATGGACGCAAGCGCCCAGGTAACCGGATAGCAGGTATAAAGCATGTAAATGGTGGGAAACCATGAAAAAATGGTAGCCAGCCAAACAATACGCATCAGGCATGCTCCAACCAAAGTACAGAGCATTGGCAGCATAGAGTATCCCATTCCACGGGTCAATCCAGGAAATACATTCATAATACCGCAGGTAAAATATGTGATCATCATAATGTTGATTCTTGTCATGCCCAGCCGGATAACTTCAGGATCTGTCGTAAATATGGACAGCAAAGGTTTGCTTAATAATATGGTCAGCCCGCCTGCAATAACACATGTGGCAAAGACCAGGAATGTGCAAATCTTTGCTATCTTGTCAATCCTGTCATATTTTTTTGCTCCCATATTCTGTCCGGTAAAAGTAATTGCTGCATTGTAATAGGCGGTCATGGGTGTGGCCACAAATCCCTCGATATTTGACGCCGCCGAATTAGCCGCAACCAAAGAGGAGCCAAAGGAATTGATAGCCGATTGTATCAGCACATTGGAAATGGAAAATAACAGTGACTGCAGTCCGGCGGGAAGACCGATTTGCATAATCCGAAGCAGCTTTCTGCGGTCAATCCGAAGGTTTCCCATATACAGGCGGATTGATTCCTCCTTATTGCGGATAAGGCACTCAAGGGTTAAAAACATCGACAGATACTGGGTAATTGTTGTCGCCCAGGCAACGCCATCCACGGTCATATGCAGTACAAGGACAAAATACAAATTCAGAAATACATTAATGACACCGGATATGAACAAATAATACATAGGCCTGCGGCTGTCTCCGACTGCGCGCAGTATTGCCGCACCGAAGTTATATATCATACTGGCGGGAATGCCAAGAAAGTATATTCTCATATAGACAACCGACAGGTCAATAATATCACCGGGTGTGCCTATCATTATCAGCAAAGGCTTGCATAGCGTGAGTCCCAATGCCATTACTATGATACCGGCTATGAAGCTTACAATAATTGATGTATGGACTGATTTATTGGTTTCCTCAGAATTTTTGGCACCATAACTCTGGGCAACAATAACACTTGTTCCAACAGAAAGGCCCATAAATAAATTAACAATCAGATTAATAAGAGTACCGGTAGCCCCAACAGCCGCCAAAGCCTCTTTGCCGGCAAACCGTCCGACCACTACCAAATCTGCAGCATTAAACAATAGCTGAAGTATATTCATTACCATAATGGGCAATGCAAAAAGAATCATTTTCCCAAATAAGGGGCCGCTGCACATGTCATTATCCTGATCAGTCTTTATCATTTTCAACGCTTCCTTTTATTATTTCCATGTTATCATTTTCATAGAAAAATTCAGTAATATTTACAATACCACAACTCATCGACAAATTCCATCATTTTATTATTCCATTATACAAAAATAAAATGAGCTTTGTGCATGCTTGAAAGCTTTTGATTTAACAGTTATAAAATGGTAAAATGAAATAAAAATACCGCGCCAAACAATACGGGCCGAGAGGTATAAATACGTAAAGAGAGGAATCAAAAATGTATACAGCTTAACGGCAGGTCTTAAAGGCTGGGATGGTTTCAGTATAGCAATAGTAAAGAAATAAGGCTAAAACCTTTCAATATAAAATCTAAGGAGGAATATTGATGGCTGAGATTATTCAAATAAACGATTCCACATGGCGGATTGAAGATAACGGCGTGAGGTTTTTCTTACTGGCAGGAACGGAAAAGGCGATGTTAATTGACAGTGGAATGAATACGCCAAACGCAAAGCAAATTGCGGAAAGCATCACGGAATTGCCTATAATGCTTTTAAATACACATGCAGATCCGGATCATATTTCCGGAAACGCAGGTTTTGATTGTTTTTATATGCATCCTGAGGAAGAAGATAATTACAGGGCACACGGAGGTCTGGGAACTATTCTGCCTGTAAAAGACGAAGAAATCATAGATCTCGGAAACCGGCCTCTTAAAATTATATTCATACCCGGACATACACCCGGGAGTGTAGCTATACTGGATATAAACAGCAAAGTGCTTATTTCGGGAGACAGCATCCAGGACGGGAACATATTTATGTTCAAGGAACGCAGAAACCTTCCCCTTTATGCTGAGAGCCTGAAGAGGCTGTCCATGTATACCGATGAGTTTGACACTATATATCCGTCACATGGTTCATTCCCCGTCGGCCCTGATTTGATTGCAAAGCTTATAGAGGGAGCACAGCAGATTATCAAGGGAACGGTGAAAGGGAAGGTTGTCGATATGTTCGGCACACCGGCAGTACTCTATAGATTTCCATACGCCGGTTTCTTATGTGATGATATTCATATTTGATACTATACATTGCCGGTAAATTGCTGTACACTTTTCGTATAACTTGAGAACAGGTGGTATAAATGGAGATTCTGGATGTTGTTGATGAACGGGGAAACCCGACGGGAGAAACAGTAGAGAGGGAAAAAGCTCATGAGGAAGGCATTATGCACAGGACATCCCATGTATGGCTTCTCAGGAAGAAGCATGGTAAGGTTCAGATTCTGCTTCAGAAAAGAAGTGAAACCAAAGAATCCTTCCCGGGCTGTTATGACATTTCAAGTGCCGGTCACATTCCTGCAGGAATGGATTTTGCCAAGTCGGCGATACGGGAGCTGCAAGAGGAGCTTGGCATTTCAGCTTCTGAACATGAGCTTGTTTTCTGTGGAGACAGAATTGTAATCTGGGATGACTGTTTTTTTGGCAAACCTTTTCATGACAGGCAGTTTTCGCGAGTATTTATTTTGTGGCGGGACAATGATGAAGATAAGTTCGTTCTGCAAAATGAAGAAATTGATAGTGTGCTTTGGATGGATCTTGATGAATGCATCGCAGCGGTAGAGAATAACCAAATAAGGCACTGCATATATCCTGGCGAGCTGAAAATGGTAAAGGACGCATTAAGAAAATCTTAAGGTTTCCATAAGCAAAAAGTGAAAAATGGATTAACGCTTTACGTTATAATGATTATGTGACATAAAAATAAGATGAAAGATGATGATGCCTATGGCTGCAAATATCCTAATTGCTGATGACGAACAGACTATAACGGATTTATTCTAGGACGGTGGACAAAAGCTAAATGCTGTGTTAAGTTATATTTCAGCAAAATATGGTTAGGCACAATAAGATGAGACAGGGGTTATGTGATGAATAATAATCAGTGGGCAGAGGAAAAGAATTGGCGGAGAGATGGGAGAAGGTATTTTATGAAAAAGATTAGGATAATCTTTGCGTTTGCTTTTATTTTTTTATTGGTTATTCCTCAAGTCGCTTATGCAAACATGGCGGCCCCCAAGGAATCGGACATTGCTTCTTCAATAACATTTGAGAAAAATGATGCGATATCAGTATTGTCAGAAACATTGGATATTATAGTTGACGGTGCGGAAGCAGATATTGCTGCGACTTACAGAATGAAGAATACTACTGATGAATACGTTTCCACACAATCAATGTTTCTTTCTCCGAATATTGAGAATAGTGGTGTGAAGGTGGCAGTCAATGGCATAGACACATCCTTTACAGCGGAAACTTACGCGTTAGAATACAGTTCAGCTATTGTAAAACGTGATTGGCGGTATGTCATACTTGCAAAAAATATGGATCAAAGCGATGGGCGAAAAGTCGACTCAATAATGTTTGAATTGAACTTCGCGCCAAAAGAGGAATATGATGTAGTAGTTTCTTATCGCTACCGTTTGGGAGGGTATCCAGATTACGATTACAATGCAAAACGAGGGGAAATACATTACTACCTTACACCTGCAGCTATGTGGAAGGACTTCTCAAAACTAACCATAAACCTATACCTTGATGAGGGTATGCCTGTTCTCAAAAACAGCAATTTACAATTTGAAAAAGCGGGTAAGCGTACCTATCGATATATATCAGATAAACTGCCGGAAGATGATTTAGAGATTGTCATTGACCAGAATTGGTTGCAAAATTTTATAGGTTTTTTTAAAAGCCCGTATTTAGGTATGAATTTATTAATAATATTTATGGTGTTTTTGCCAATTGTTTTAATAATACTGGCCATCATTCTTATAGCAAGGCACCTTAGAAAAAAAGAAAGGCATTAGATACTTTCAGGCTATTGTCTGGAGGACTAATAATGACGCAGGCTGATTATATTCGGATAGGGAAAGAACATTTTTAAAAGCTGTTTTGCCAAATATCAAGGAAACCTCCGCTCAGGCAGCGGATAATCTGATTGTATATATTGAGGAATCTATAGCATATGGATTTTGTGAACTATCTTAATGACAAAACAATTAAATAGATGTATAATCATAATGATAGCCCGTAATCGCTCAGTGTGCTGGGAATTTTGGGCACAGCAGGACATTTCCGGCCGCCGGTATAAGTTAATGGAGGAAAGCTATGGCGTTTGATTTTAAGAAAGAAGATAAAGAATTCTATATGCCGAAAAACCGGCCTGAGATTGTTAATGTTCCTAAAGCAAACTATATTGCGGTAAGAGGCGCCGGAGACCCTAATGAAGAAAACGGAGCATATCAGCAATCTATAAGTGTTTTATATGCAATAGCATATACATTGAAAATGAGCTATAAGACCGGCTATAAGATAGAAGGTTTTTATGAATATGTAGTACCTCCGCTTGAGGGTTTTTGGTGGCAGGACGATGTGAAAGGCGTTGATTACAGTAATAAGAATACATTTAAATGGATATCTGTAATCAGGCTTCCGGATTTTGTTTTCAAGAAGGATTTTGACTGGGCTGTAAATGAAGCTTCCAATAAGAAGAAAATTGATTGCTCTAAAGCAGAGTATTTTACAATAGAAGAAGGCTTGTGTGTCCAGATTATGCATTATGGACCATTTGACAATGAGCCTGCGACAATAGATATTATGAATAAATACCTGGAGCAGAATGGTTATGAAAATGATTTTAGTGATACAAGAATGCACCATGAAATATATTTGTCTGACGTGAGAAAGGTGGCACCGGAAAAATGGCGTACAGTCATTAGGCATCCTATAAAAAAGAAGTAACAACGCTGTTCAAATCTATCACAAAAAGATAAATTTGAAAGCAATATTATGCGGGAAATCATATAATGACTTTGTAACAGTTGCTTTGGAAGTACAAAATAAGAAGAAATATGGCTCAGTGGGAAAGCATCTGGATACCGGTATCGGAAATCAGCCGGCGGCTTGACATACTGTGCCAAGTAAATACGAGGCAGGTGCTTAAATGTACATTTCCAATATTATCACCTTGATTACCGGCATAGCTCTGTTCCTGTATGGAATGGCGCTGATGGGAGACGGACTAAAACAGGTAGCTGGAAACAGGCTTGAGCTTATTCTTTATAAACTCACGGGAAAACCAACAAAAGGTCTCCTGTTTGGAGCCGGTATAACGATGGTAATTCAATCTTCATCAGCTACATCTGTCATGGTTGTTGGCTTTGTAAATTCCGGTATTATGAAGCTCAGACAGGCGATTCCCATAGTACTTGGCTCTATTTTCGGCACAAGCATTACAGGCTGGATAATCTGTCTTTCCGCATTCAATGTTGGCTCCGGATGGCTTACATTGTTCTCCAGCGCCACTTTAACCTGCGTTACTGCCTTTGTTGGTATCTTTTTCCGTATGTTCTCAAAAAACCGCTTTAAAAATCATCTGGGTGATATACTGCTCGGTTTTGCAGTTTTAATGTTTGGCATGTCCGTAATGAGCAGCGCAGTAGCTCCGTTACAGGAAAGCCCGGTATTCATCAGAATTCTTACGAAATTCTCCAATCCTGTGTTAGGTATTCTTGTTGGCATGGTTTATACCGGTATCCTGCAAAGTTCTTCTGCCGCTGTGGGAATACTTCAGGCGTTCGCCATGACCGGGTCTGTCAATTTCAATATGGCACTCCCTCTTATCATGGGTATCTCTGTTGGTGCAGCTGTTCCTGTCCTGTTATCTGCCGTAGGCGCAAACAAGGATGGAAAGTGCACCGCAATTACATATTTGAGCAGCAACATACTTGGAGTAGTTTTTGGCTCGGCGGTTTTCTATTTGCTGAATGCATTATTAAATTTCTCCTTTATAGACAATAATATGACAATGACGACGGTAGCGGCTCTAAACAGCATATACCGGCTAATTGTCGTAGTTGTCTTGTTCCCCTTTTATAGACATCTTGAGGCAATCTCCCGGATTCTGATTCGTCCTGACCGCGAAATCGAAGTTGATGATTTGCCGCTGAAACCTCTGGAGGAACGCTTTGTAAACCACCCGGCGCTCGCTATCGAGCAATGTTTTGATGCGATTAACGATATGGCAATCCAGGCAAAAGAAAATCTCTTTCTCTCATTTAAATTATTGAACAGCTTTACGCAGGAGGATTATGAACGCGTTCAGTATATTGAGAAAATCGTAGATCGGTATGAGGACAAATTAGGAACCTATCTATTGAAGGTTACAAAGAACGAACTTAGTGATGAGCAAAATGAGAATACAGGTAAGTTTTTGCATACCATTACCGATTTTGAGCGTATTTCCGACCATGCAGTCAATCTTTCAAATTCAGCGAAAGAAATTTACGAAAAAGGAATTGTCTTTTCGGATGATGCAAAGCAAGAGCTTCGTGTACTTGAAAATGCTGTCTCAGAGATTGCGGGAACGGCAATAGAGGCATTTATTAATAACAATTTGCAGCTTGCAGAAAAAATTGAGCCGTTGGAAGAGCTTATTGACGAATTGTGTGATGAACTTAAGCTTCATCATGTTCAAAGGCTTAAGCACGGGACATGTTCCCTGAATTCCGGTTTCGTGTTCAACGACATTTTGAATAATTATGAACGAATAGCGGATCATTGTTCCAATATTGCTGTTGCGATGATTGCATTGGAATCTGACAACTTTGATGCACATGAATATCTTGGCAGCGTAAAGCGAATGAAAAATGAAACCTATGAAAAGTATTTTGATGCATATTCGAAAGAGTACATTATTCAAAAGTAGAGGTTTCATGTAGATACCATTTATTATCACTGTTGATTTTGACACGATGGAAGAAACGCTGCTGGCAGACGTTTGGGGTGAGATAAGAAAACTGGATTAAAATGTGAAAAGTATGCACACAGAAATAAAGGGTTTCCACACATCGTTTTTTTTTTGGGCTGTACTGCCTGAAAAGACGACGTCAGGAAACCCGTATTTTATATTTGCGTAAAATATCAAATCCCATCTGCATTAAGGCCATAGAGCCCCTTACCATTCTTACAATAGTGGTGTATCCCGTGCACGAAGTATTAACCGTACTGCAAGTTGCAGGGGGGACGGGCAGACCGGATTAGTGCGGTACATAATAATAAACAGAATATCGTTCTGTTTAATGTTGACTAACAACCCTTAAGCTGATATAATACTAAATAAACAGAACGATATTCGGTTTATGGAGGGCGCTTATGTTCAATGAGGAGATGTTTCCGGTAGGATACTATTCGTTTAATGATGATGAGGGACTTAATTTTCAATTGAATCGGTTCTACACTTTCGGAGTTTTTACCCGGGAAGAGCTTTTTGAGATTGGGCGGCAGATTGACAGCTTTGAAAAGTGGATATCACTTTTTATAGAACTGGGTGAACAGGCCGAGAATAATAATGAATATTTAAAGGCGGCTACCTGTTTTCGTGCAGCTCAGTTTTATACTCTCAGTGGAGAGAAAGATTCAGAGGGCAACAGTCTTAAGCATGTATTATATGACAGATGTGTAAATCTATATAATAAACATTTCTGTCAGTTATCCGGACTGAGGTTTGAAAGGATTCCTTTTCAGGATTATGAACTTCCCGTATACTATTCAGTGCGCGAGAACTCAAAAGGAACTATCGTTATACATGGCGGGTATGACAGTATCGCGCAGGAATTTCTGGCAATGCTGCCATACTTTATGGAAAAAGGCTATAATGCTTATATTTTTGAAGGTCCCGGTCAGGGAGAAGTCCTAATGCATCATGATGTCCGCATGACACCGGAGTGGGAACACTGTACGGGAGCGGTGCTTGATCATTTTAACCTGAATGATGTGACACTTATAGGTGTTTCTTTAGGAGGATATCTGGCAACAAGAGCGGCGGCTTATGATAAAAGAATCTCCCGCCTTGTAATGTATGACTTGATTTATGATTTCTATGGTGCGTTGCTGAACAGGATGGGCAGCTTTGGAAAAATTTTTGATTACCTGACTCGCCACCCAATGAACATCCTTTGGAAATCCCTGAATAAAAAGTTCAATCAGAAATACTTTACGAAATGGCTTCTCTTGCAGGGCTATTCGATATATGATAATATTCATACGCCCTGCGAGTATTTCAATCATATCAAAAAGTATAACACCAGAGACATTTCCGGACTGATAACACAGGATACTCTTGTTCTTGCCGGCGCAAGCGATATATATACTGTGTTTTATCAGGAGCAATTAGATGCTCTGGTTAATGCAAAGAGTGTGACAGGGAGAGTGTTCACTGAGGAAGAACATGCAGATCACCATTGCCAGGTAGGCAATATGGGCCTTTTGCTTAAAACCATTACAGATTGGATAGAGGAGAAATCATATGGCGAGAAAAGCGGTTCTTGAAGGCGGAAAAAGGGATGAGATCATTTTGACAGCAATGAAGCTGTTCTTTGAGAATGGATATGAGGCAACATCCGTACGTATGATTATGAATCAAGTCGGCGGAGAGATAGGTATGTTTTATCATTACTTCAAATCCAAGGAAGAACTGTTTGATAAGGTAGTTGAACGATTCTTTAAGGATTACAGGGAGAGATTTGAAGCATTGATTCAAACGTGCAATACGCCGGAAGAGTTCGTCGATGCATTTATTCCGATGTATTCGGAATCGATGAGACAGTTTAATATTCTGAAGGGAAATATTCACTGGACGGTTCAATATGCCATGTCTGCAGGAACGATAGCATCTATAAAACCGGCTGTAGTTGAACTCCTTGAAAGATGGAATGTAAAGAGTGATACCTCTATGGAAATACTGGCAGGGCAAATTCTGTACGGAGTTTCGGCTACAATTCATTCAAGTGATTTTGAGGCTATGGATCCGGATGATAAGCGGAAAAGTCTGATCACATTTATAAATAAACTGGTTTTTGTTAATATGGACAAAGAATAAGTCCATAGAAACAGTATTTAATACAGGGTAGGCACACAGAATGGCTGATACAATGCAGCATGTGGCTAGCCGTTTTGATTGCTGGATATATTATGATTCGGTGGGTATGGTGCATACCGCCATATTCAAATATATCGGGAAAACACGGGATGAGCTTCGTGTATGCTGTTATGGATTTTTGTCTTCTCAGTACACCAAACATATACTAATGAATTTTGTATAAAAAGGTATTGACAATAGAAATCCATTTATGATATAACATAGTAAACAGATATGAATAGTGCGAAATACGATGACAGGAAGAGTAAGTTAATGGAGATCTTCAGAGAGAAACCCCCGCAGGCTGAAAGGGGTTTTAGATTAAGATTAACCGAAGTGCATCCTCGAGTACCGGATCGAAATATAGTAGACTCCGGCGGGTACACCCGTTATAGTGTTGAGGTATGTTTGTACCGAAAATGACGAGATGCCTGATTTTCATCAGGTAAACAGAGTGGAACCGCGGAATAAACTTCTGCCTCTGTATAGGGGCAGGAGTTTTTTTATTAAGGAATAGAAAAAGTCATAGTTATAAGAACGTTAAGCATGATTGAGGCGATAAAATATGAAACTTAACTGGCAGTTTATATTAGACAGCTTGCCCCTTTACCGGGACGCCGCATGGATAACACTTAAGCTTGGGTTTTGGGGTATATTGTTCTCTCTGGCAATCGGCTTAATATGCAGTATAGCACAGTATTTTAGAGTTAAACTGCTGAGATCAATAGTACAGGTTTATATAGAGTTATCGCGTAATACTCCGCTTCTTATACAGTTGTTCTTTTTATACTTTGGGCTTACCAAGCTTGGAATAGCCCTAAGCGAGAATACATGCGCCATTATTGGCCTGTCCTTCCTGGGGGGAAGCTATATGGCCGAAGCCTTCCGGAGCGGTTTGGAGGCTGTAAGCAGGTCACAAATTGAGTCCGGACTTAGCATAGGGCTCTCCAGGGCGCAGCTTGTGAGATACGTGATCCTTCCCCAGGCATTTTCGGTCGGCATACCTTCAATAGGTGCAAATTGTATTTTCCTGCTTAAAGAAACCTCAATAGTGGGAGCAATTGCAGTGGTTGACCTTATGAATGTAACAAAGGATTTAATAGGCATGTATTATCAAACCTTTGAAGCCCTGTTTATGTTGGTGGCTGTATATTTGATAATGATTTTGCCTTTATCGATATTTTTGACATGGCTGGAAAGGAAGGTGCGGTATGCAGAGTTTGGGAATCAGGGTTCTGTTTAATGTGAAGAACATACGGCGCTTGCTTGAAGGCCTGATGGTGACGGCAAGAATTGCTTTCATCTCTATTTTAATAGGTTCGCTGCTTGGAGTTGTTCTTGGAGTAATCTGGACAGCAAAGAGAAAATGGATACGTTCGATTTGCCGCATATACCTGGAGATGTTTAGAATAATACCAATTTTCGTTTGGTTGTTTGTCATGTATTTTGGCGGTACTACTGCTTTGAACGTAGATTTAAGCGGAGAGACGGTTTCCATTATTGTCTTCACTCTTTGGGGTACTGCAGAGATGGGAGATATCGTAAGAGGCGCGCTGAAATCCTTGCCACAGCATCAGGTTGAGTCCGGAAAGGCTATAGGGCTTGGGTTCTGGGAACTTTACCGGTATATTCTGATACCTCAGGCAGTCAGGAGAATGCTGCCGGGGGCCATTAATCTGGCTACAAGGATGATAAAGACCACTTCACTGGTAGTTTTGATTGGGGTTATTGATGTTATAAAGGTAGGGCAACAGATAATTGAGTATTCACGCATAGAAATACCTACAGCATCATTTTGGGTGTATGGCTTTGTATTTATATTGTATTTCGCAGTCTGTTATCCTCTTTCTAAATTATCCAGAATGCTGGAAAACAAATGGAACAGATAGGGGTGTTAATCGTGAACAGAAAAACCAATGAGGTACTGCTTGAAGTAGAGGGCTTACATAAAAAGTATGACGGAATAACTGTCCTTGAGGATATTAATTTAAGCATAAATAAGGGTGAAGTTGTCGTAATTTTAGGGCCGTCGGGCTGCGGGAAAAGCACCCTTTTGAGGTGTCTCAACGGCCTGGAAAAAATACAAGGAGGTGATATAAGATTCCATGGCAAAAGCATTGTCAGCAAGGATGTAAACTGGCAGGAAATCCGTCAGCGTATTGGCATGGTATTCCAAAACTATGAATTGTTTCCGCACATGACAGTTATTGAAAATATTATCTTGGGCCCAGTGAAAGTACAAAAAAGAAATAAAAGTGAGGTTTTGGAACAGGCTAGACAGATGTTGGACAGGGTAGGCTTGCTCGACCGACAGAACTCATACCCCCGTCAGCTGTCCGGAGGACAAAAGCAGCGAATAGCGATAGTAAGGGCTTTGTGTATGAACCCCGAAATTATGTTATTTGATGAAGTCACGGCATCTCTTGACCCTGAGATGGTAAGAGAAGTCCTGGATGTAATACTGGGACTTGCGAAACAGGGCATAACAATGCTTATTGTAACCCATGAGATGTCATTTGCCCGGGCTGTTGCCGACAGGATAGTATTCATTGATGAAGCAAAGATATGCGAAATAACGGATTCCCATGAGTTTTTTACAAAACCGAAGACGGAACGTGCTCAGCACTTCTTAAATATATTTCAATATTAAATAATAAAAGGGAAAGGAATGAGTAAAATGAAAAAAATCAAAAGAGCTATTCAACTATTAATGATTGCGGCATTAACACTGGGGGCGCTTGCAGGTTGCAGCAATGCCGGCAAAAAAACCAGTGCGACAGAAGTCAAGGGTTCCATAGCTGAAATTAAAGAGCGGGGCAAGATTAGAATTGGCGTGTTTGGAGATAAAAATCCATTTGGTTATGTTGATGAAAATGGTGAAAATCAAGGATTTGATGTGTATATTGCAAAAAGATTTGCGAAGGATCTTTTAGGTGACGAATCCAAGGTTGAATTTGTTCTGGTGGATCCTGCAAGCAGGGTGGCGTTTCTGGAATCAAACAAGGTTGATATAATAATGGCTAATTTTACGGTTACTGAGGAAAGAAAGCAAAATGTGGATTTTGCAAACCCCTATATGAAGGTTTCCCTTGGAATAGTCTCTCCGGAAAGTGCTCCCATTACCTCGATCGAACAATTGAAGGGCAAAAAGGCTATTGTTGCCAAAGGAACTACCGCCGAGACCTTCTTAACTGAAAATTATCCCGAAATAGAGCAATTAAAGTTCGATCAGTATACGGAAATATTTGAAGCATTAAAGGATGGACGCGGCGCGGCTATAGTTAACGACAATACGGAAGTTATAGCATGGGCAAAACAGAATCCGGGGTTTGTAGTCGGTGTACCCACATTGGGCGGACAGGATACAATAGCGCCTGCCGTTAAAAAAGGCAATAAGGAACTCCTCGATTGGATTAACAACGAGCTTGAAGCCCTCGGTAAAGAGAATTTTATACATGAGGCCTATGATGCAACACTGGCGCATATATACGGAGAAGATTATAAGGAGAGCCTTGTGATTGAAGGCGGGAAATTAGAATAATTTAAGGTTTATAATTGCATAAAAAATAATAAACGCGATATTTCCAAAGAATACTCCTCTTAAGGTAAAATGGCAATTGAATAAGCCTATACCAGTAAGAGGAGTTTTCATTTTTCTTAGAAATGGATTCCGGTACAGGGGATTTATATACATTATGAGTGGCAGTATTGTTTATTGATAAATTTAGTCTGAAGGAATACAATATATGGTAGTTATTATAATCTGACGGAACACCAGGATAGGGTAAATCAAACAGAGTTTGCCTTATAATATGGAGATAATATTTTATTATTGTCAAAGTGAAGCGAAAGAGGAGTACAGTTGTGAAAAGATAAGATTATATGAAGGAAGTGTAAAATGGAACAAATCAGGCAAATTAAAATAACTGAACTGCAGGATTGTATTAAGGTAATTAACGAAAGCTTCGCGACGGTAGCAAGAGAATTTAACCTAACAGAGCAAAACTGCCCAAGGCATCCCAGCTTTATGAAAATTGATACGTTGCAGCAGCGGTATGCGGATGGATATCAAATGTATGGTTTATATGAGCAAGATAAACTTGTTGGATATGTGTCCATATCTGTTGACGATAATAATGCCGCTGAACTGCACAACCTGGCAGTCTTGCCCGGTTACCGCCATAAAGGGTACGGTAAGAGCCTGCTTGATTTTTGTGAAAAGAAAGCAAAAGAAATGGGATGCAACAAGATTAAAATAGATATTATTGAAGAAAACAAAGTACTGAAGGATTGGTACCTTAAAAATGGTTTCGTCCATCTTTTTACAAAGATATTTAATCATCTGCCGTTTACAGTAGGCTTCATGGAGAAGTACATATAAAAGAGGTGAAATCACCAATGATTTATTTTATTCATATAAATGAAATAGTTGACTATGAATCAAACATAGTACTATAATCAATTTATACAGTAAATTAACTTTGTAGGAGCTTATTATTTAACATCCGTCCAAAATAATGAAATTTTTGTATACAAAGGAGAAGCGTATGGATAAAAGAGCATTTGTACTGTCAAACAACAAGGAAGTAAACAAGCTTGTTTCAATACTCTTATTGGCTGTATGTTCGGTGGTATTTCCCGCCTTGATTATAATAACCAGTATCGGTGTATTCAAGATCGATATGACGCAGTTGCTGATATTCACTTTTGTCAGCTTTACTTTGGTTATTCTAAACCTTATATTTACAAGAAAGGGCATGAATCAGGAATTCCTGAAATACTTCAACATTTTTATAAGTACGATGATTGTTGGAATGCTTGCCACCAATATTCATATCGGAATATATCTTACATACCTTTTCGCCTGTATATTAAGCTGTCTCTACTATGACAGAATTCTTACCTTTACAGCATTTATCATTGGCTTGATAAGCTTGGCTGTAACTCAATATATTAGATTACAAATCACCGGAAGGGCGGATGAATATTTTCGCATACTGATGGGTTTTGTTATTGAGTTCGTTGCCATGTTCTTGTTGTTCAACCTGCTTATAAAACGTTTGAATAATATGTTTAATTCTCTCGCCGCTTCCGAACATCAAAAACAGATTCTTAACACCCTTGCTTCGGTAACTGAGAAGTCAAAGTTTTCTTCAGAGGTGCTTTTTGATTCAGTCAACCAGTTTGCGGCAGCAATGGACGAGACGGCAAAGGCCAACACGGAAATAGCCGATAATGCGCTATCAGCGGTGAATAGCTGTAAAGATAATCTGCAGTATGTACAAACATCATCGGATTTTATTATGAATATTTCCAAAGATTTGGAAACGGTATCAATCAAAGCCAAAGAAATGGCCGATGTATTCAATTCAAGTTACCAAGCTACACAACAAAGCAAGGAATATATGGATATAACAAAACAGGATATGGATATCGTTGAAAAATCAACGGCTGATATTAGAGACGTCATGATTTCACTTCTTGAGACAACCCGGGAAATCAACAACATCCTTAGTATAATTAATAACATATCAAGCCAGACAAACCTTCTTGCCCTGAATGCCTCTATAGAATCGGCCAGGGCAGGACAGGCAGGGAAAGGCTTCGCGGTGGTTGCTGAAGAAATAAGAAAGCTTGCGGAGCAATCCGGAAAGGCCACGAAGGATATAAGCAGACTTGTTACGGATTTACAGGATAAAACGAACTCGGTATATGAGACAATAGAATCCGGAACAAACAGGATTAAATCGTCCATTCAGAAGGTAATGCAGACCGCGGAGAAATTTGATGAACTGACAGAGCTTCAGGATATCATGAAGTCGAAAGTTAACGATATAGAATCTGCTTCTATAAATTCATCATCCCACAGCCGGAAGCTCAAAGAGGTTATCTCGAAGATAAGCAGCCTGATTGACAGTTCCCTTAGTGAGATTGAGTCCATTGCAAGTGCGACACAGCAGCAGGCTGCTACAATGGAGGAAATAACATCATCATTTTCTTCGATAGAAAACATCGCTTCCGACTTGAAGAACCTGAATGAAGAATTGGCGGCCTATAAAATGTAGCCGGCAGGGCTGGCAGCTGTCTTAATAAAGGGTTTTAAATAATAACAGGCGCGAGATTAAATATCCCGCGCCTGATAACCGTCGGAACCTTTGTTCCGTCGGTAACCGGGTTTTTCCTTACATACATATTTGGTGGAAAAGAAGAAGTATATTCATTATTAAAATCATTGCTGAAAGTACATATTAGTATAAAGGAGCAAATCAAAAATTATAAAATTATTGACAAGAAAGATTTGGTATGATACAATACTAACGAACGTTAGATAGAGGAGGATCATATGACGGATAAGGTTTTGCGTGATCGAATAAAAGAAGCGGCAGTTAAGCATTTCAATGCTAATGGTTATTATGGAACAACAATACGCAATATTGCGAAAGATGTTGGCTGCTCTCTTCCCATGATTTATTATTATTATATTAATAAAAAAGAGTTGTTCGATGAAATAATTAAAGAGGATTTTTTTAACCTCATAAAAAGACAGGCATCTCATTTGAAAAATGAAAATATAATTGATTTTTACACCAAGTTCATATATAGCTTAAATACCCTAAACGAGTATGATAAACTGGTATACCGGCTTGGAATCAAAGTCTACGAAACATTTGACGGAGACGAGGAATTGATGAATCTTATGGATGAGTGGGAAAAAAGCATATTACCAAGGCATCGTGAGATTCTCAAACCTTATACGAAGAATATAAATAATGAAAAAGCGGTAGTAAGAACGTTGGTACATTTATTAGAGACATTGATAGTGAATATAGTCGTGAAAAACCGGTATTTGCCTGAGGATGAGATAAGAGAAGAGATATCCATCGTTTTACAGGGCTGTATAGCAAATGAAGATGACTAAATACTGATAACAGAGGAGATAACTTTTAGAAAATTGCCGCAGACGGGATTTAATCTAACGAACGTTAAAATAAATAAATAAAAGGAGAGATCATAATGGAAATTGAAAAAAGGCTTGCATTATTGCAAAACACTTATGCGGTATCCATCGCAGAAACTGTAAACACATATAAGGGATTAAATGTGTTAGATGCAGTTGTTGAAAAAAGAAAAGAAAGGCTAATACAGACAGCTCCCTATCTGAATCAGCAGATGGGCATTAACAGCCTTGAAGACATCTTTCATGCCCTTTCTGAAGTCTATGGTTGTGCTAATTGGGAAGTAAAGAAAACCGGGGACGGGTATACTGCTGAAGCAACATCATGTAAACTTTGCGCACTTTCAAAGAAGATGGGAGGAGCAAATCCATGCAATGGCTGGTGCCTTGACCCGATGATTGCCATGATTACTGCCGCAGGCGGAATTGATGCCGAAAACATTACTGTTGAAAGTACGTTGATGAACGGAAATTGCTGTAAGATGCTTATACATATTCATGAAAAGCAAAATAATGTTTCCTAAAATACTTTGCATATGAAAGTAAAGGAATGTGAATAAATGAATGTTCTTTATGAAGATTGGTATGCCAAGAGAACCAAGAATGACCCAATACGGAAATTTTGCTTATGCGAGAAAGTAGATGAAGAGTATATGAGATCAATAATAGAGCGAAATATATGCAGAGATAGGGGTTTTATCAAAATGGGAAAGATGCAATTTGGCCGGAAAAAGGTATTGATATCGGGAGCTGTCATTTTGTTGCTGATAGTTTTCCAGGAAGTGTTGGGCTTTGTGGGGAGCGGCATTGCCGATATGTTTTCATTTGAGAGAATTGACCCCTATAAAGCATATGCCTGGAATATTGTTCATCATATAGCCCTATTGCTCCTTGCGCTTATTGCCATTTTGATATTAAAGAAGATATTTAATTTAAATTTTGGCTTTGATCTTGGTAACAGTAAAACCGGAACCAAATTTGTTACAATATATACCGCTGTTTTTGCAGGAGTCGCACTTGCTGTTCATGTGCTTATGATGGCAAATAATTCATTACCGGTATATGGCTTTCCCCTTAATAAAAGCAATATCATCGGCACCCTCTGCTTTCAATTGTTTTTAAGCGGACCGGCTGAAGAGATACTATACCGGGCACTGCCGATTACAATTCTCATGAAGGTGTTTGGCAAAAAAAACGAAGTTAAGTGGGGTATTACACTAGAATCAATCATAGCTGCTTTAATGTTTGCGATTGCCCATATAAAATGGTCATTATTCCCGTTTGCAATTGAAGCGGATTATTCTCAATTCCTCTATGCATTCGCGCAAGGAATTATTTCCGGCAAAGCTTACCAGGATACCGGAAGCGTCATATATCCAATGATTATGCACAGTATAAGCAATGTATTAATGGTTGGAACCGGGTATTTATTTCTCTTATTATAGGTTATAGTGAATAAATATTAAATTGTGTAGAACCTTTCATTATCTTTTCTATGACTTGGTTCTACCTTTTTTTAATTAGATATTTTTATTTTTGATTTAATGTTAAAAAATTCATATAAGCATCTTACACCTCTTATTTAGTCACCACTTTTTTGACAATTGGGGAATTTTTTTTTATAATAATAATGTCATTATGACAGATCGATAGACAGACATATAAAAATAAAACTGAATAAAAAATTATAGTTCCGATTTAGGGGGTTACGAAATGGAAAAGTGCCTGCTGTCAATAGATTGGGACTATTTTATTTCTGAAAAAAAGAATAACAGGTGTTCTTTTATAGAGAATAACAGGAGCCTGATAGATCTTTGGTATAAAAGATACATCGAGGCTAAAGCGCGGGGAGAGGATATACAAGACGCGTTTCAACTCTCTTCAGAATGGGATAAATTCTGGGATAGTATTAAAAAACACTTCAGATTTGGAAAGAACATAAAAGCATATGTTTCAGACTCCCATGCCTTGTCGTATAAAATAGCAAAGGAAAACAACTGTTCTATAGTATATCTGTTTGATTCTCATGCCGACCTTGGTTATGGCGGACTTTCTTCTCTTGACTTTGAGGTCAACTGTTCCAACTGGCTTGGCAAACTCTTCAAGGATAAGCAAATCGTAAGAGCCAATATCTTTTACAGTCCATTCACATCGGAGAAACCGGAGCATTTCAAAGCAATAAACAATATTTACAACGTTGGGTACTATAAATTCAGTGATTTAAATGAACTTGAAAAATGTGTTTCAGTATCGGCAGTCCATATATGCAGATCGGGCGCATGGACCCCTCCATGGTTGGATGGAATGTTCGTTCAGTTCATTAACGCTTCCGGAATCCCATATGAAATGGTGAACTGCCCGGAAAGAAAATGGGATACGGACAATATAAGACTATCGGATATGATCGATTATTTAATGGCATAAATGATTTTAAAATCACGAATGCAGATGTTATGAAGGCAGATGCATATAAAGGCCCTTGACGAATAATGAATTATTCTTTAAAATATGATTAGCACTCAATGCCGGATAGTGCTGATAATGTGTTTAACTTCCTTTTCTTTTGCGATATATATTTATAACGCTGGTCGTTATTAATATTTTATCTAAGAAGTTTGAGGATTTTAAACGCATTTTTTTATTGGGTGCAAAAACAGGTATGACAAAATAAGGAGGGATGCATATGAAGGCATTATTTTTAGCAGGTGGATTTGGAAACCGATTAAGACCAATTACAAACTACTTGCCTAAACCAATGGTGCCGGTTATGGGCAAACCTCTGCTTGAAAGAAACATCGAAAGGTTAAAAAAACACTGTATTGATGAAATAGTATTAAGCACATGCTATAAGCCCAGGGAAATCAAAAATTATTTTGGTGACGGCAGAAGATGGAAGGTGAAAATCAGCTACATATCGGAGGATACACCATTGGGTACGGCAGGCGCAATAAAAAACGCGGAAAGGTTTTTCAATGAGAGTTTTTTGGTGTTTAATTCAGATATCGTAAGCGATATCGATATTTCTGATATGATACGGTTCCATAGGGAAAGAGGAGCGCTGGCAACCATTGCGGCAACACGGGTCGATAATCCTTCGGACTATGGAGTCATAGAGCATGATGAAGAAGGATTTATTACTTCCTTTAAAGAAAAACCCCGGCGCCATGAGACAAACTCAAACCTTATTAATGCAGGCGTATATATCTTTGAACCGCAACTTCTTAATGAAATACCCTGCGGAAAGGCGGTGTCGGTTGAACATGAAACATTCCCTTTGCTCCTTCGAAAGGGATATAAATTAGCAGTATATAACAGATGTTCATACTGGCTTGATCTTGGTACTCCCGAAAAATATTTAAAGGTTCACAGGGATATCCTTGAAGGAGTTTTTCAATCAGAAGATTATGACTTTTGCAGAAATCCGCAGTATATCAGCAATACAGCAAGGATAAATCCCAGTGCCACAATTATCGGGCCTGTATATATAGGGAACAATGTTGAAATTGGCGCTTTTTCCGTAATAGGCCCCAATACTGTCCTGTGTGATAGTTCATCCGTAGGAATTGGCGCAAGGATTGAGGGAAGCGTGGTATGGGACCATGTTCATGTGGGTAATGGGGCGTCGATAATAGATTCCATTGTTATGTCAAATTGCAAAGTTGATAAGGAAATCAAAAAGAGCAGTATTATATATGCCGGAAATCTCAGCTATTCGATAGCGGCAGTACGGTAACGGCAGTATGATGGCACAGGCAAGGTTGACATTTATTATATATGAATGTTAATGTGAAGGAGGTTTTGGCATGGTATTAAATAGAATACGGAATGTGGCGTTTTTGAGTACATATCCTCCAAGAGAATGTGGACTGGCGACATTTACCCAAGACCTGGCAAGGGAGCTTGATAAAATAAAACTGTTAAGCAATCCCAAGGTAATTGCCGTGAGCAATGATGACTATAATTACAGCGGCAGGGTCATTCTTGAACTCCGGCAGCATGACAGGGAAAGCTATATCAACACGGCAAAGGCTATAAATAATTCGAATATTGAGCTTGTCATAATAGAGCATGAGTATGGAATATTTGGCGGTGAAGCAGGGGAGTACATCCTTGATTTTGCTGACAAACTTCAAATACCCTTTATAACCACACTGCATACCGTACTTTCCAACCCGACGCCTAAGCAGAAGGAAATATTGAAACAGCTGGGTAAAAAGAGTGCCAGGATAGTCACCATGGCAAAAAATACAAAGCCTATTCTTCAGAAAACCTATGGCATGGATCCTTCAAAGGTGGAAGTGATTCATCACGGAGTACCGTACAAGGCTGTTGAATCGAGAGATAAGCTGAAGGAAAAGTACGGCTTCTCAGGCAAAAGCGTTGTCAGCACCTTTGGCTTGCTAAGCCCCGGAAAGGGAATTGAATATGGAATTGAAGCGATTGCAAAGGTTGCCGGGGACCATAAGGAAATTGTCTACCTGATACTCGGGCAGACACATCCCTGTGTAAAAAAAGAGTCGGGTGAGGCTTATAGAGAAAAGCTTAAAAAAATGGTTGACGATCTTGGTATCGGAGAATATGTGAGGTTTGTCAATAAGTATCTTACAAAGGATGAAATCATAGAATATCTGCAGTTGTCAGATATTTACATGACCCCATATATCGGCAAGGACCAGGCGGTCAGCGGAACCCTGGCTTACGCTGTGGGGTATGGCAGGGTTATTGTATCAACACCATACAGCTATGCAAGGGAAATGCTTGCTGATGGCAGGGGCCTGTTAGCGGAGTTTGGTGATGCTGATTCACTTGCAAGGCATATCAGGTATATCCTTGAGAACCCGCAGGCGAAAACAGAAATGGAGAAACGGACCCTAAGCGTTGGCAGGACAATGATGTGGGAAAATGTCGCTAAACAATATACAAAACTGTTTATCGACACGCTTGATAAAACTGTGGCTGCGGGCATGGTGATTTAATAAAAATGCATTGTTTCAGCAATATATTGAATGACGACTACATCTTCCTGCTGACGGATGATACCGGTATGCTTCAGCACTCGAAATTCTCCCTGCCTGATCCGGAGCATGGTTATGTCACCGAAGATAACGCCAGGGCTTTGATAATGGCGCTTATGCTTTATGAAAAATATAAAAAGAAGAAATATCTCAATCTTGTTTACCGGTACGCTTCCTTTTTGCTTAATGCACAGAATGAAAACGGCAGGTTTAAAAACTTTATGAGGTATGACAGGAAATGGCTTGAGGAGGAAGGGACGGAGGATTGCTTCGGAAGATGCCTGTGGGCGTTAGGCTTTGCTCTTTCTAACCTGCATACCCCAAATGGCGTTAAGCAAGGTTTACTATACATGTTAAATCGGGCAATGCCCCATGTGACAGTTCTCAATTCTCCCAGGTCAAAAGCGTATTGCATTATCGGCCTTGCCCATCTTGAAGGCGGGAATATAAGCAGGCTCATTTTTGAGACCGCGCAGACCCTATGCAGGCAGTATGATGAATACAGGGACGGGGAATGGAAATGGTTTGAGAATGTTTTAACTTATGGCAATTATGTTCTTCCATGGTCTCTAATAAAAGCGTATAGGGTTACTGGTGAAAATAAATTCCTTGAAGTAGCCATTGAGAGTCTTGAGTTCCTCAATGGAATAACTTTCAGGAAAGAGTACTTCAAACCCATAGGGTGCCATGGGTGGCTTGCCAAGGGAGCGAACCCGGCAGAGTTTGATGAGCAGCCAGTGGAGGCATGCGAGGGGCTTTTAACCTGTTTGGAGGCTTATGAGGCAACAAACCAAAGAAGCTACCTGCAAAAGGCTATAAAATGCTATGAGTGGTACGTAGGATTTAATTCAAAGGGGGTCTGTCTTATAAATACAGAGTGTGGAGGTTGTTACGACGGTCTTACAAAAGAGGGTATAAATATGAATATGGGAGCTGAAAGCCTTATTTCATATGTTATCTCATATATAAAAATTTCTGATTTTATCCAAACTGCCCACCGTTAATTGTTAAATGCCCCTTTTGCAATCAAAAGCCATTGCTTGGCAATATATAAGGTACCTGCCATATGATTCGTTTTGCCCTTTGATATGTATTTGTAATAGCATATCAAAGGGCTTTTTATTTATTGTAAATAATCTAAAACGGTGTATTGAATACTTATGCTTTTTCTCATATAATGGAAAAAATATTATTAACATAAAGCGGACAGGGTAACTCATATCTGATTTTTATAAAATTTGAGGGCATATGAAATGGTGAAAAGAATGGATATTATCAGGGTCTTATTAAAAATTATAATGTGGTTCTTGATAGCAGGCTTTGGATGCAATTTTATAATGCAAACAATAAGCTATTCATTTTATAAAAACGCAAAAAAGATGACAGATATTTCTTGTATGCCTCAATTCATCCGGTATAATGGTGCGTTAACCGGTTATGGCAATAACCTCGATTCAAAAAACAGCAGCAAGGTTATATTGTTTTTTGGAGGTTCCAATTATATTGCATACAATTCTGTTGGAAAATATTCCTCTGGATTTGATTACCCGTTCATTTCCGCAGATTATTACGGAACCCAGGATAGCGAAGGCAAAATGAATTAAAGAACAATGAAGCAAACCGCGGTTGATTTATATGATTGGACAAGGGATAACTATCCCGACAGCGAAATTGTAATAATTGGACATAGTTACGGGGCAGGAATGGCAGCATATCTGGCAAGTGTCAGGGAATGCCGCACTTTGATTATCGCAGCAGGATACAGGGACATTTCGGATTTATATAATAAAATCATTCCGGTATTTTGGGGACCGATGAAGGTTTTTATTTCAAACAACATACGCACTGCGGAATACGCCGCAGATGTGGGTTGCCCGGTTTACATTATCGGGTCAACCGGTGACCGGGTTCTTGGTTATACTTTGCAGGAAAAGCTTGCAGCTGGCTTCAAAAATGTGCAAGTTAAAATATTCGATGATATTGCTCATGAAGATTATTTTATATCGGATGATGTTATCGATTATATAAGCCGGGTTATTGGATAGGAAAAATAAAAAAAGATATTGACTGTAAACCTTGTGCATAGTTTACGATTGCTTTAGAAAGGAGGCCATGAAAATGACAATAAAAGAAGTTGAACAGATCCTGGGGATTCCTAGAGCAACCGTAAGATTTTATGAAAGGGAAGGGCTTGTTGAGCCGACAAGAGAGAAAAACGGATATCGTGACTATTCGCAAATGGATGTTATACGACTGAAGAAGATAATCATTCTTCGCAAGATAGGTCTGTCTGTTAACGAAATATTGGATATTTTTGATGGGGCCAAAACATTGCCGGATGCACTTGGAGAGAACATTGCCAACCTTCAAAATCAAATAGACGAGCTTAGCGGAGCAAGGAACCTTAGCCGCAAGATGTTGGAGGATGGAGTAGATATAACCTCCTTTGACGCGGATATGTACTGGGATGTCATTGATGAAGAAGAGAAGAAGGGTAACTCATTTATTGATATCGCTAAGGATATTGCCCGCATGGAGAAGAGAAATCTGATTAGCTATTTCAGCTGGACATCTGTTGACGGGGAAGCCTACGATTCTTTTCCAAAGATTATACTAAATGCTGTGATTATTGCAGCAATTGCCGGATGTATTTTATGTATAATAAGAGGGACATGGAATATTGGAAATTTCATTGACGGTATCATTGGAATTATAACTATTATGCTGGCGGAAGCTGTTCTTAGTGTGCCTCTTTATTTTCTTGGAAAGAAATATGCATGGATTCGAAAGAACAGAAATAAGGCTTTGATTATAACGTGCCTGATAATCTGTGTTGTGTTTCTAATCCTTATTAGTTTTTAGCAGAGAAATTATAAATTTTTTTATTGACAAAAATTAAGAGGGGAAATACATATGAGTAATATAAAAAGAATAAGATGCGGCCATGTGAATTGTTATATAGTGTCTGATGGTGTTACTGGCATCTTGATTGACACTGGAAAGAAAAAATATCTGGACGCTGTAATTGAAGCATGCAAACCATATGATATTAAACTGATTGTGTTGACTCATGGACATAGCGATCACGCGGAAAACGCTGCCGACCTGTCAGAAATGCTTGGCGCTCCGATTGCCATACATAAGGATGATGCGGATTTAATTGAGTCGAATAATAATCAATACATGTCAGCCCAATCTTTTTTGGGAAAGGTTATTCTATCCGCCTCTCTCAAGGAGTTCTCAAGAAGTAAAATGAAATCATTTTCCCCATCCGTCTTTCTTAAGGACGGAGATGACTTATCGGAATATGGCATTAATGCAAAAGTCATCGGATTGGCGGGACACACGAAGGGCTCCATAGGCATTGATGTTGATGAAAAGGTTTTAATAGTGGGCGATGCGCTCATGAATATGTTTTATCCGACTGTTTCATTGTTATACAATGATGTAAAGGCCATGCTGGATAGTGCCAGGAAAATAACCGGGCTTGGAGACAGGATTATATACTTCGGTCACGGGAAACCCGTTAAAAATAAGATATGGGATTGCATGGAGTCAAATACGGCATCAAGAAAATTGGCGGAAAAGGCTGGTTTTGAATTATTTAGAGTAAATAATGTATATTGGTTTAATATAAAAACCTACCACAGATAATTCGTATTTATCATATGGGGGTCATTCTATACATCCTTCCGAGTGGTGTTATTTTTTTATGTGAATGCCAGAATATGCAGGATAACAGAAAAGCAAAAATCGACTATTGTAATATGGTATTAAACTGTAATATAATCATATAGTACGTTGAATTATGCACATTCAACGAAAGGAGAAAGTATTTAATATGAGCATCTTAGCCCTCGTCATAGTTGCATCCTTACTTACCTTAGGATTTGCTGCCATGAACTTCATCAAGGTAAAAAAGCTGAAAGAAGGTACTGAAGAAATGGCGGAGATTGCTTCGGCAATCCGCATTGGTGCAAATGCATTTATCAATTACGAGTATAAAATATTGCTAATCGTTATAACATGCGTATTTGCAGCACTATTAATCCTTGTAAGCGCATATACGGCATTTGCATTTTTGATAGGCGCTGTTATGAGTGCTTCAGCCGGTTATGTGGGAATGAAAATTGCCACATATGCCAATGTCAGAGTTGCCAATGAAGCACGGGTGACAAAGAAGCTTGGAAGCACGCTGAAAGTGGCCTTCAGGGGCGGAAGCGTTATGGGGCTTTGCGTAGGTGGGTTTGCGCTTCTCGGCCTATTTCTCGTATATGTTATCTTTGGCATTGGATTGAAAATGCTTGAGCCCGAGAATGTAGTACTTATATCAAACTGGTTAGGGGTTGAATTTGTGCCCTTTACAATGGTTCTTTCAGGGTATGCTCTCGGTTGTTCACTGATAGCTATGTTTAACCGTGTTGGCGGTGGTATATATACAAAAGCTGCAGACATGGGTGCTGACCTGGTAGGAAAGGTTGAGGCGCATATTCCGGAAGACGATCCGAGGAATCCGGCCACAATCGCTGACAATGTCGGTGATAATGTCGGTGATGTTGCGGGCCTTGGCAGCGACTTGCTGGAGAGCTATGTCGGTGCAATAACTGCGGCTATTATTCTTGGTTTTCATTTATTCCTTACCAGCCAGTACACCGGAGGAGAGATGACAAATGGTTTAATATCAAACAGCCTGTTAAGCAAACTCTTTTTATTCCCGGTCGTATTTGCCGCGGGAGGACTCATTGCCTGTGTTATAGGAATAGCATCATTGCTGCTTAAAAAGCTTTCGGACAATCCGCACCGTGAACTGAACGGGTCGACATGGTTGTCCGCAGGCCTTACAATCGTGTTCGGATTCGTATTAACATACCTGCTGTTTAAAGGCGAAGACTTGTCCGGTGTCGGTTTCGCTGCAGGATATGCTTCTCCGTGGATTGCTTCCACGCTCGGTGTTGTGGCAGGAATTCTTGTTGGAATAATTGCTGAATACTATACATCATATGATTATAAACCTACACGTCATATTGCTTCGGCAAGCCAGGAAGGAGCAGCTCTTACAATAACCCAGGGACTTGGAGTCGGCATGAAGAGCTGTATGGCTCCATTGATTGTACTAGGCATTGCAATCGCTGCTTCCTATTTTATATCCGGAATGTACGGTGTGGCAATGGCTGCTGTAGGAATGCTGAGCTTCGTAAGCGCAATTGTATCTGTTGATACTTACGGACCAATATCGGACAACGCCGGTGGTATAGCAGAAATGAGCAAGCTTGACCCTGAGGTGCGTGAAATAACCGATAAGCTTGACTCGGTCGGCAACACAACCGCCGCCATAGGAAAAGGATTTGCAATCGGCTCTGCGGCACTTGCCGCTTTGTCACTTATGGTAAGCTATCTGTATTCATATAATGACCCCTCTACCGCATTGATTTTCAACCTGATTGATCCGATGATTCTTGTTGGTGTTCTTTGCGGGGCAGCACTTCCGTACATGTTCAGTGGCATGCTTATTGATGCTGTTACAAAGGCCGCAAGAAAAATGGTGGAAGAGGTTCGTCGCCAGTTCCGAACAATACCTGGAATTATGGATGGCACTGCCAAGCCGGACTATAAGACTTGTATAGAGATAAGCTCCCAGGGGGCACTGAAAGAAATGAAAGTACCCTCGATGCTTGCCATAGTTGTTCCTGTAGTATGTGGTTTCCTTTTTGGGCCCGGATTTGTGGGTGGAATTCTGATTGGCTCGACTGTTTCGGCAGTAATGCTGGCTATTTTCACAGGAAATGCAGGCGGTGCATGGGACAATGCCAAAAAGTACATTGAGAGCGGTGCAATTGAAGGACAGAAAAAGGGCTCTCCTGCACACAGTGCGGCAGTAGTGGGAGACACAGTAGGAGATCCTCTTAAGGATACAGTAGGTCCTTCCCTTGATATCTTTATCAAGATAATGTCCGTTGTTTCGCTTGTTGCCGTCAGCATATTCTCAAAATACAACCTGATTAGTTTCCTGATTTCATTGTTTAAATAATAAATATAACAAGCACACTTAATAAAGAGCAATAAAACCTAAAGTATTTAAAGGCTTGATTTTCAGACATTAACACACTGAAAATCAGGCCTTTATTTAATATAAATGAGAATTAAATTTGAGTTGCAATAAAAGGACCATTCGTAATTGGCTAATATGGGAAAGGAGTATATTTTATGCAGGATTACGCAAACAAAAGGGCTCTTATTGCAGAAATTGAGAAAACGGCGTCCCTATTTATTGATGAGTTTTCGAATATCAAAGAGGAAGAAAAAGATAGGCTAATAGAAGGCGATGACAGGACACCTGCCCTGATGATTGCATACCAGTTGGGTTGGTTTCAGCACAAGCATTACACGGAAACTTTCCAGGCCGGTATAATGGTTGGAATTATTGACAGTCTGATTTACAGATGTTACAATACTTCATGTATTTTCATTATTTTGCTTGTTAACTGTTTAAGGTTTTAACACACAGAGTGGAGGATTTTGTAATTAGGGTTAATATTATATTCAAAATATATTACACTCAATAAAAGAAAAGGGGCGGAAAAATGTCTGTATTTGATTCTATTCTTGTAGCTTTATTTGTTATGGCGGTAGTGTTTTCCGTATTAGGTATATTATGGGCTGTTATTAAAGTGTTTTCCTTTATTTTTAAAAATAAAAACGAATAAATCTATCTTGAAGAATATAGATAGACAGACTAAGGAGGAGTAATAAAATGTTTCTTGATTCAATTATAAAATTATTAAAAGATTCAGGCTTTGCAGCTCTAACTTGGCAGTCCATTGTAATGATTATAATAGCATGTGTACTTATATATCTTGCAATTGGGAAAAAATTCGAACCACTCCTTCTATTACCCATTGCATTTGGTGTGCTTCTTGCAAATCTGCCATTAACCGGACTAATGGATGCCCCGTCCGATTCAAACGAAGTCGGAGGATTATTATATTACTTATACTTAGGGGTTAAAAAGGGAATTTATCCTTCTCTTATATTCTTGGGAATCGGAGCCATGACGGATTTTGGACCGTTGATCGCTCGCCCCAGCAGCCTATTGTTAGGAGCCGGCGCGCAATTTGGTATTGTAATAGCATTTATTGTAGCAAATATTTTTAGATTTGAACCTGAGGAAGCGGCATCCATTGGTATTATCGGTGGCGCAGATGGACCGACCGCTATATATTTAACAACACGCCTTGCGCCCCACTTATTAGCCTCTATTGCCATAGCCGCATATTCCTATATGGCGTTAATACCGTTAATACAGCCGCCGCTTATGAGATTGCTTACAACAAAAAAAGAACGTGAGATTAAGATGGAGCAGCTAAGGCATGTATCCAAGACGGAAAAAATATGCTTTCCAATTGCGGTAACAATATTCTGTGTATTATTGCTGCCATCGGTAGCACCATTAATCGGAATGCTCATGCTGGGAAATCTATTCAGGGAATCAGGAGTTGTTGAGAGGCTTTCAGATACGGCTCAGAATGCGCTGATTAATATTGTAACCATATTCCTGGGTGTTACCGTCGGTGCTACGGCTAAGGGTTCCGAATTTCTAAAGCCTGAAACGTTAGGAATAATAATCCTTGGACTTGTAGCATTTATGTTCAGCACCATAGGCGGATTATTAATCGGAAAGTTCATGTGCTGGGTTACAAAGGGGAAAATTAATCCTCTCATCGGTTCCGCAGGAGTATCCGCAGTTCCTATGGCTGCCCGCATATCACAGGTTGAAGGACAGAAAGCCAATCCGGGCAATTACCTTCTTATGCATGCCATGGGACCGAATGTGGCAGGGGTTATCGGTTCGGCTGTTGCTGCCGGCATTCTGTTATCTTTGTTTGGTTAATATTAATTTATTATAATAGACTTAATTCCCTCGATATGTGTATTTGGGAACATATCGAGGGATTATTTTTAAGGTAATATAAGGGCTGAAATTGCTGAACTGTTATGGTTTTTCCTTACCTGATAATTAATTCCCAAACAGGTTGATTAATAAAATGAGTTGATATATAATGGCGTTATTTAGTAAGGCAAGGAGGCTGTATGACAATGCAATTTAAACTGTACAAGGATGTGCATGAGTTTTACAATGATACATATGATGTGTTATTGCGGCATGAGTCCCAGAATATGATTCCTCTTGGCAGTATCATTATTGGACATGAAGGAAAGGATATAACAGACTGGCGTGATCCCGGCAATTGGCTTATGGCAACTGTTTCGGATGAAAAGGGTATTAGGATTACCGCTTTAATGACACCGCCGCATAATATCACGCTATATGCGACAGACAATATAATTGATGAAGAAGCAATAAGCTGCTTGATAGATGGACTGAAAGACTATGCAATTCCAGGGGTGATATCCGAAAAAACCCTGGCTGAGTATTTTGCGAAGGAATATTGCGCCAGAAAGGGCTTAAGTTATAAAACAACCATGAACCAACGCATATATGAGCTTACGAAAGTAAACCCGGAAATAAAACAATTTGGTACAATTCGATTATTAGAAGAAAAAGACATGAGTTTTTTCCCATATTGGCTGGAAGCTTTTCATGCAGCAGGAAACTATGGCAGAACGGAAATGTCTATACCACAGAATGAAGAAATATATCGCTATCGGTTATCATCAAAAAAGATCTATGTTCTTGAAGTGGATGGGATACCGGTCTCTATGGCAGGGTATACAAGAGAAATGAAAACAGCAGTGGGTGTAGCTTTTGTATACACACCCCCATATTTTCGTGGAAATGGTTATGCCACTTCATGTGTGGCCCAACTTAGTCAAATGGCATTGGATAGGGGATATAAGAGGTGCGTATTGTACACGGATTTGTTAAATCCAACATCGAATAGCATTTATCAAAGAATAGGCTATAAGTCGGTTTGCGATTCACTTATGTTGGCATTTGAATAAAATCTTGACATAATAATAAGAGTACGTTTCCTTACGAGGTTTATTATGAAACACTACAAGTCATGGTCCGGTTTGAACAAGCAGCTGAGTGGGCTGCTGTGTGAACCGCTGAAAAACAGGATAACATATTTTCTGACCCGTTATCATGATGTCCATAATTCCTATGGGCGAGCATCAATACGGCTTGACGGGAAGGAATTGGTGAACTTCTCCTGGGTGGAGGCATACAAGCAGGAACGGGATGTCCACAACCGCTGGAAAGAAACCGGCGCCTGGGATTTTGACGCACCGGAGCTAAAGGACAAATGGGATAAGGAAGCGACTTATTCCGAATATGATTTCCTTGAGGCGGCGGTTGACTTTCTCCAGCTTCCCATACAAGAAGCGCTTTCAAGTGAGAATTACCTGGTACGTGTATTTGCAATAATGGACAGGCGGGTAGGAAAGCGGACATTGGAAGCAATTATGAAAACGGAAGAGTATAAATCGTACCCTATGTGGGTGAGGCAATTCTACGAGCTGAGGCTGGGAATAGAAGACAGTGGGAGCGGCAAGTAAAGATAAAAGTGAGAGCAACAGGCAAAGACACGGAATTGGTTTCCATAAAAATATTGTGTATAATGATGTTATGGCAGGTTATATAAATAATTCATAATGAATGACCGAGGTTTAACCCCAGGCTGAATTGGAGGTATCTTATGAAAAAATCAAAATTGCTCCCGTTGATTCTTTTATTATTCTCTGTTTTTTCAATTCTTTCCAGCTCCGCGGCAAAAGCCGATGAAGAAGTCAACCGGGCAAAAAACACCTTTTTCAGTGGCGACATTGAATATGAAATCAGCATACCGGCCTCTGCAAAAAAAGCCGGACAGGTTACGGTAATAGGAGCAAAGGATAAGAATATTAAGGCTATTTCCATACCGGAAGAGGTTAAAAATTCTTCATATACATATACTGTTACGAAAATAGCTGATTCCGCCTTTATGGGCTATACCAAGCTGGCTAAAATCAGCATTCCTTCATCAGTCACCTCTTTAGGCGATTCGGTTTTCGTAAATTGTGACAGTCTGGAATACATAGCTATACCGGATTCAATCACGAGCATCGGAAGCAGGCTTTTTCAGTCATGCGATTCTCTAAAAAGCGTAAAGCTTTCTATGAATCTGGAGCAAATACCGGATTATACATTTTATTATTGCTCATCCCTGGAAGAAATCAGTCTCCCTGATAAATTAAAATCCATTGGCAATCAAGCCTTTTATAATTGCGGCAGCCTTACGGAGATAGAAATTCCGGATACGGTTACATCATTGGGAGGTTCTGTATTTTTTGGCTGCAAAGGGCTGAGGAAGGTACATCTGCCAAAAGCACTTACTGAGATTGGGGACAGTACCTTTTATGGATGCTCATCCCTGGAGAATGTTAATATTCCTGTAAATCTAAGCTATATTCCGGCTACCGCCTTTTACAGCTGCCAAAGCCTGCAATCGGTAACAATACCCTATGGAATTACCTATATAGGCAGGTTTGCGTTTTACGGCTGTAAATCACTTACCGGTCTTGATATCCCAAACAGCGTAACATATATCGGAGACTCCGCTTTCAAAGCATGCACCGCGCTTTCTGCTGTAAGCTTATCCGATAAGCTGATTACTCTTCCTGAGTATGTGTTTTCGAACTGCATCTCACTTAAAGAGGTTATTTTCCCGGACAACCTGCAGCATATCGGCAATGGCGCTTTTTCCAACTGCGGGATGCTGTCTGAGCTTATCATTCCCGATACAGTGGCCTCTATAGGGGATAATGCATTTGAAAAATGCAGTTCATTGGAAAATATAACTCTTAGCAGTTCACTGGTTAAAATTTCAAGCGGCGCCTTTACAAATTGCGGCAGCCTGAAATCAATCACTCTGCCGGACAACCTTAAGCAGATTGAGGACCTGGCGTTTGAGAATTGCTCTTCGTTAAGTGAGGTGACATTTAATAACCGGCTTGTCGGCATAGGGGAAAGGGCATTTCTTAATTGTACCAGCCTTACATTAATTGAACTGCCGGATAGCCTGGTTTCCCTTGGTAAGCAGGCATTCAAAGGCTGCAGCAGCTTATCACAGGTAAAAATGCCTTCTAATATAACCGACATTAGAGCAGATGTTTTTGCTGATACAGCAATTACTCCTGTATATAACGATGGATTGTTTATCCTGGACGGTTATCTTCTGGATGGCACCAATGTGTCCGGCAACATAGTTATACCGGATTCTGTTCATTGCATCGCGGCAGATGCCTTTAAGAATAATGAACAGCTTACGGGAGTATGTATTCCCGATACTGTTTCATGCATTGGCATGAATGTTTTCTACAACTGTAGTATACTTGAAAGCGTACTACTGCCGGATACAATAACGGAGATTCCGGCTTACTGCTTTTATAACTGCGTCAGCTTGCAGACAATCAATCTTCCGGATAAGTTAACAGCCATAGGAGACCATGCTTTTGCTAAATGCAGCAGTCTGGCAGGCCTTGTTTTTCCTTCCAAGCTGTCTTTTATAGGGCCCTATGCCTATAGTGAATGCAGCGGATTAACTGAGCTGGATATACCTGGTACCGTCAAATGGGTGGGAGAGTCCGCGTTTGCATCCTGCTCATCCCTTCATACGGTCAGGGCAGGCGCAGAGGTTATATCCAAAAACGCATTTAGGAATTGTTCATCCCTAAGGAAGGCCGTTCTTTCAAGCAATGTGCTGAATCTTGGGGCATCTGCCTTCCAGGATTGCGGCCAGCTCAACAAGGTGACCTTACCTGGCAATCTTACCGTGATAGAGTATTTTACCTTCGCAGGATGCAGCAGTTTGTCTTCCATATATATTCCAAACGGTGTGGAGTTCATGCTTGGAGGGGCATTTAAAGACTGCGTTGGGCTTAAGAGAATTTATATACCTAAAAACACATTTGTAGCCGAGGATGCATTTGAAGGCTGTGACATTAAAATTGGCTATAAAACTGTAAATACCAACACCAAAGTAAATATTGCTGATCAAATAAATTACAGCGATGATGCACCAAAATACCCTGATTACGCAGCCCAGGTAGGTGAGGATGTATATTATTTATCCGGTGTCGGGTCATATAATTGCGACTTGATTATTCAGAACAAATCGGCTGAGAAGACCATAATCAGAAGCCTCAACCGATACTCAGGATTTATTGTTTATGATAATTCTGTATATTATTTGGATATTAACAATAACCTGTGCAGCTATTCCTTAGAAACAGGAAAACAGGCACGTCTGCAGAAAAAGGCTGATATTCTTGTTGCTGCTTACCGGGACCATATTTACTATATTTCAAATAAATCATTATACAGGGTCAACATGGAAGGAAAGAACCCGGAGAAACTCGCCGTCTTATCAACAGACTCATATATGATTTATTACCGGAGCAAGGCCATACAGCTTCATGACAATTCAATATATTATGTTACCTTAAATCAGCAAAATTGGATATGCAGCATAGAAAAGATAAACCTGGACGGGACAAATCATGAGGTATTGGCAAAGAATCTTGAGCTGAAGGATTCCGGGTATGATATATATCTGGCCGGTGGCAGGATATATTATCAAACCAATGATGGCCTTATACACTGCATAAATGAAGACGGCACCCATACCTATATCGGACTTGGAAACATTCACAGGGTTATTAATGATGAGCTGTATTATACGGATGAACGGGGCTTGTGGAAGATTACCGCTGATAATCCTTCGGAGCAGGTATTTCCTGGGAATGCTGTTTTTGAATATTGCAAGGTAACTGATGTTTCAGGCGATGGAACAGCAATAGCCCTTTATTATCCGGGTGACGACGACAGTGAAAGGGGTTATCTCTATCTTGCTGACACCGTGGATTATAGCATAGCCATAATAACAGATGGCGATACAATATGGCCGGCACGCATTATAGGAGATTATCTCTATTACCATAAGGATTATGACTATGAAAATGGACCGGTGTATTACTTGAGAACAAGATTTAGATGATATGAATCAGGCGGCAGGACCTGGCGCACAGAGTGAAATCATTTTGGAATTTTTATAGTTGGACCTTTGGCGGGACGTAACAGATAGCAGTGGGGGGGAGATAGATATTAGCAGATTAGCATATAAAAAAAGATTATATGTCATTTTTGAAGCTATTTTATTAATGGTGGCGCTTCAGGGAATAACAGAAATATCTGAGTTGTATATTTCATCTTTTTTCCCTAGAACGCGATTGAATGAAAGAATAATTAATATATCGATTATGATTGTTTTGACGGTCGTTTTGATCTTATATGCGAAAATAAGAAAGCAGGCATTGTCATTTTTCCCTGAAAAGATATCCAAGGGATATATAATTGCTACTTGCGCTGCAGCCGTTGTTTTTATTATAGCCCCATCCAATTTTACTCAAGGATTCACATCTGTTATTAATATTCTTTATGGCAGTATTGTAACACCGGTTTATGAGGAACTGCTTTTCAGGGGATATATTTGGAACAGGTTCGGCAAGGTAATGACGAACAGATGGCATATCTGTATCTGGAATGTTGCCTTGTTTACCATATGGCATTTTCTGTATATTGTTCCGAATATAATATCAGGCGATTGGAATGTACTACAATTACTGAAAATTGCAGCAGGATTATTTTATGGAACAATACTAGGGTTTATCAGGTTAAAAACCAAGAACTGCTGGGCAACAATATTAGCTCACGGAATCATGAATTTCTTTATGATTTAATTGTGAATTAAACACAAAGCTATAAGCGGGGTTAAATATGCTATTTAGACTTGGAACGAAAGATGATTTGGATGAGATAAGTCAAGTCCAAATTAGTGTGTAAATTACCTCGGTCATCAAACGGTAGCTAATGAGACAATAGCCTAAGCGTTTATGCCGCGAAAGCTGTTGACGATGAGTACATGGCATGTTAGGCTGTTG
>Ga0134096_1000391_pt1 | contig 49477 bp, 39 predicted proteins | sample 7_2taG_FD_94448 | JGI IMG/M metagenome (GOLD analysis project Ga0134096, IMG submission 94448) | Switchgrass degrading microbial communities from high solid loading bioreactors in New Hampshire, USA - 7_21_20_110_A3 metaG | ecosystem: Engineered > Bioreactor > Semi-continuous > Anaerobic >... | reverse complement strand
GCCTTTCGCCTGCTGGCTGCGCTGCCCGGCAATGTTGCGTTTAATGTAGTCCAGCTCTTTTTCAAAGCGCTCCATACCGGCTTCAAAGAGCTGCTGGCGGTTTTCCCAGCGCTGCCGGCGCTGTTGCAGGTAGGCACTGTAATTGCCGCGGTAAGCTTCCAGCCTGCCGTGGCTCAGCTCCCAGATATGGCTGGCTACTTTATCCAGGAAATAACGGTCGTGAGAGACAATCAGCACCGCGCCGGGCCACTGGCTGAGATACCCTTCCAGCCATTCAACCGCCTGAATGTCCAGATGGTTGGTAGGCTCGTCCAGAACCAGCAGGTCGGGAGCCGAGAGCAGAAGCCGTGCCAGCAGGGCGCGCGTGCGCTGCCCGCCGGAAAGCTGGGGAATCGGCCGGTGAAAATCATCCGGATCAAAACCCAGGCCAGTAAGGGTCTGGCGAATGCGCGCCTCGTACGTGTAGCCTCCCCGGCGCTCGAATTCTTCCTGCAGCGGGCCGTAGCGCCGCAGCGCTTCATCGGCCTGCTGCGGGTCGCTCATCGCCTGTTCCAGCGCGGCCAGCTCATTTTCCAGCGCCCGCAGATCATCCACTGCCTTCAGGCATTCTTCCCAGAGGGTGTGATCACCGTTCAGGCCGGCTTCCTGGGGCAGGTAGCCGATGCTCAGACCGCGTGCACGATGGACCTGCCCGGCGCTGGGCTCTTCCAGCCCGATCAAAATGCGCAGAAGCGTGGTCTTGCCGCTCCCATTGGGGCCAACAATCGCAATGCGAGCCCCGTGTGGAATGCTCAGGGAAACCGAAGAAAAAAGATCGACAGCTCCAAAGGATTTGGAGAGATCGGTGCCGGTCAGAATCGCCATATCCCGGGATTATACCGTGTTATAATCGCGAACGTTTCCGGGGACGAAGCCCCGGAAGCATCTCTATTTATAAAGTAGATCAATAAAACTTATGCAACCCAAACAGACACTGTCTACGACCCAAATTCTAAAAATCGCTCTGCTGGTCGCCTTCATTATCGCAGCAGGGCTGACAGCTTATCTTACTTTTGTCTATGTGCGTGATTTCGTCACCTCCTGGCAGATGACCAGTCTGCCGGGCATTACCATCCAGGATACACCGGCAACGCCCGACGCATCCACCGGCATCATTCAGGACGATACCACCCCGCTGCAGCCCTCCGGTGGACCCGAACCGGAACCCTGGGATGGTGCCAAGCGGGTGACCGTGCTTGTCATGGGCCTGGACTACCGGGACTGGGCGCAGGGCGAAGGCGCGCCGCGCACCGACACGATGATCCTGTTCACCATTGACCCGCTCACCCACACCGCCGGTATGCTCTCCATCCCGCGCGACCTGTGGGTGAATATCCCCGGTGGTTATAACTATGACCGCATCAACACCGCTTACCGGCTGGGTGAGCTGTACCAGCACCCCAACGGCGGCGGCCCCGGCCTGGCGATGGAGACGGTCGAAGAACTGCTGGGCGTGCCGGTGGACTATTATGCCCAGGTCGATTTTTCCGCCTTTGAACGCTTCATCGATGAGATCGGCGGCGTGAAAATCGATGTCCCCGAACCGATCACGGTGGACCCGCTGGGCGACAATAACACCAAGAGACTAAAGCCCGGCGTGCAGACGATGCCCGGCTGGCTGGCCCTGGCTTATGCACGCGCCAGGAACTCCGAAGGCGGCGATTTCGACCGCGCGCAGCGGCAGCAGCAGGTCGTCATGGCTATCCGCGACCGGATCATCAGCTTCGAGATGCTGCCTACCCTGATTGCCAAATCGGGCAAGCTGTATCAGGATCTTTCCAGCGGTATCCGCACCAACATGACCCTGCAGGATATCATCAAGCTGGCCTGGCTGGCTGTCCAGATCCCGGAAGAAAATATCAAGAGGGGCATCATCAGCCCGCCGGAACAGGTCACCCTGGTCAAATCGCCGAATGGCGACGATGTCTTGAAACCGATCACGGAAAAGATCCGCCTGCTGCGCGACGAAATCTTCACCGAGTCCGGTCCGGCCAGCCCGGCGGTGGCGAACATGACACCCGAAGAAAGGGTGCGCGCCGAGAACGCACGCGTAGCCGTATTAAACGGCACGTATACCCCCGGCATTGCATCCCAGACCTCGGACTACTTAAAATCTCTGGGTGTCAATGTCACCGTGGCGGACAATGCCCAGCAGGCGACCACCTTCACCGAAATTACCTTCTACACGGGCAAGCCGTACACGGTGCAGTACCTGGTGGACCTGATGCAGATCAATCCCCTGCGCATCCACCACCGCTACGACCCTGCCCACCCGGTGGACATTGAGATCACGCTGGGTGACGACTGGGTCGCCAACAATCCAATGGGGCAGCAGTAAAGCGAACGACATCGAGGTTCAATTCAGTCTTAAGGTGAGTAACTAGAAAGCAGCACGTGGTTGCCACACGTGTCCGGTAGTTTACTTTTTCAAATGTTTACCCATCAAGCGCCAGACATGGCTGTACCGTGCGCACCTGCCTCGTACGCCCGACTGGCGCTTTGCTTTTCCTCCCCCTGTTCAGCGCTGCTCAAGCGCCTGGAGAAGAGCGGTTAAAAATGGAAATCCTCAGCGGCTCGGTGGAAAGGATCACCTATTACAACCCGGAGAACGGGTACAGCGTGATTCGCCTGCGCCCCGACCAGCGCCGCACACCCGGGATGAACCGGGAAGGTCTGGTCACCGCCACGGGCAACCTGCCCGAAATCTCCCCGGGAGAACACCTGCGCCTGCGCGGTGAGTGGACCAACCACCCCAAACACGGTTTGCAGTTCCAGGTCGAAGTGTGTGAACAGACGCTGCCAGCCACCATCGACGGCATCCGCCGCTATCTGGGTTCGGGGCTGGTCAAAGGTATTGGCCCGCGCCTGGCTGACCGCATTGTCAGCCACTTTGGACTGGATACGCTGGACATCATCGAAAACCATCCGGAGCGCTTGAGCGAAGTGGAGGATATCGGGCCCAAGCGCTCGAAGCAGATCTGCAAAGCCTGGAACGATCAGAAGCAGGTCAAAGAGATCATGCTGTTCCTGCACAGCTACGGGGTCAGCACAAACCTGGCGGTAAAGATCTACAAGCAGTACGGCGAAGAGGCCCTGGATGTGGTTCAGCAGGATCCTTACCGGCTGGCACGTGACATTCACGGAGTGGGATTCAAAACCGCCGATAAGATTGCCCAGTCGATGGGGCTGCCCAGAGACGCTCCCTCCCGGGTGGACGCTGGAGTGGTGTACGCCCTGAATGAAAGCACCAACGAGGGTCACGTTTATATCCCCGAAGAGGAACTGGTGGAACAGGCCGCCAGCCTGCTGGGCCTTTCCTCTGATCTGGTGCGGCCGGGCCTGGAACGACTGGAACGGGACGAACGGATACAGCGCGAGCTGCTGCCTGTAGGAACACCAACCCCCAACAGACCCGATGGAAGCGGGCTGGGAGAAGCTCCTGCTCTCTACGGAACACTAGCGGTTTATCTGACTCCCCTTTACCGCAGTGAAAAAGGGACCGCCGAGCGCCTGGCTGCGCTGGCGAATGCCATGCCCACCCGCCTGAGCGACCTGCCGCCAGCCTTCCTGACGCTCGATCCCGTGCTCTCCGCCGAGCAGCAGGCTGCCATCCGCACCGCCATCGGCAACCCGGTCAGCGTGATCACGGGCGGGCCAGGGACAGGCAAAACAACCTGCCTGAAGGCACTGATCGCTGTGCTGGAAAGCGCCCACAAGAAGTACGCCCTGGCCTCACCCACGGGAAGGGCCGCTAAACGCCTCTCCCAGGCGACCGGCCGGCCAGCCAGCACCATTCACCGCCTGCTGGGCTTCTCTCCCGGCGAAGGGTTTAAGCAGAACAGCGAAAACCCGCTGGATGTGGATCTGCTGGTCGTGGACGAAGCTTCCATGCTCGACCTGATCCTGGCAAACAACCTGCTCAAAGCCCTGCGTCCGGGCACGCATTTGCTCCTGGTAGGAGATGTCGACCAGCTCCCCAGCGTCGGCGCCGGCGACGTGCTGCGCGATATCATCGCCAGCGGCCAGGCCGTGGTCACACGCCTGTCGGTGATCTTCCGCCAGGCCGCTGATTCGCTGATCATCACCAACGCGCACCGCATCAACCAGGGAGAACTGCCGCTCTTTCCAGGCCCAGCCCTGCAGAAGAGCCACAAAAATGATTTCTTCCTGTTCCCGGCCGAAAGCCCCGAAGAAGCCGCCGACTGGGTGGTCGATATCGTCTGCAACCGCATCCCCCAGAAGTTTGGTCTGCACCCGCTTGAGGATATCCAGGTGCTGGCGCCCATGTATCGCGGCGGCGCCGGTGTCAGCATCCTCAACCACCGCCTGCAGGAAGCCCTGAATCCCCGCGAGTTAATGAAACCGGAGAAAACCCTTTACGGACAGACCTTCCGCCCGGGCGACAAGGTGATGCAGAATCAGAATAATTATGAGAAAGACGTGTACAACGGGGATATCGGCTTCGTCTATGCCATCAACCCTGTGGAGCAAACGCTCACTATCGACTTTGAAAAACGGGCAGTGAATTACGATTTTAGCGAAGCAGACCAGCTTGTGCTGGCCTACGCGACATCGGTGCACAAGGCTCAGGGCTCAGAGTTTTCTGCTGTGGTCATCCCTCTGGTCACCCAGCATTACATGATGCTGCAGCGCAACCTGCTCTACACAGCGATCACACGTGCAAAACGCCTGTGTATCCTGGTGGGCAGCATGCGCGCTATTGCCATGGCAGTGCGCAACAACAAGGTCGCCCACCGCTACACAGCTCTGGACTGGCGTTTGAAAAACCTGTAACCACAAAAGCCGGCTGCGCTTCAGCCGGCTTATTGATTCGCTCTTCGCCTGTCACTCAGGATGGATCCTGCAGATTCTTTGAGCGCATCATCCTGCGCGTGCGTAAGATCATCGACAGGAATTCAAACACATGGCGCCAGGGTTTAATGTGACTTTTCTCGTCTGCATAGATGGTGCTGATCGGCACCCAGGCGATGGAAAACCCCCGTTTCACCGCGATGACGATCATTTCGACCTCGAACTGGTAGCCCTGCTCTGTGCTGGAAATCATCGCCTGCATTAAACGCCTGCTGATCAACCGGTAACCGGACTGGTTATCGCGAATACGCTGTCCGATCGCCCAGGAAAAACTGTACAGCCCGAACAGGTTTGCCAGGCGCCGCCGGAGCGGCATCTGAGCAAAATTTCGCGCCCCGATGATCAGGTCGGCCGGCTCCTTACTGTACTGCTCCAGAAAGCGGGGGATCTCAGCAGGGTCGTGCTGTCCGTCGGCGTCCAAAGTCAGCACCGCCTGGTAGCCTTCTTCGAGAGCACGCGCAAAACCGGCTTTTAACGCCGCTCCTTTCCCCTGATTTGGGATCTGGTTCAGCACCTCAACTCCGGTCGCCTCCGCCCGGGCTGCGGTATCGTCTGTGGAGCCATCATTGATGACCAGAACAGGCAGATGTAAAAGAGTGCCTTCGATTACTCTGGTAATATGTGCAGCTTCATTGTAAGCAGGGATGAGCGCCAGGATCTGGCGCTGGTGAAATGGGATTGTCTCTTCTTCTTCCATGGGGGCTCAGTTGAATCAGGGTATGGCGCGCCGAACAGGTTTGAGAATAATTCCGGTATAGAGCAGCAGGTTAGCAGCAACCGCTGCCAGAATAAGCCAGACAAACACCTGGGGGCCGAGCGGTTCGAACCACTGGCCGATCAGCCACGGTAGAACCATTGCACCCAGGCCGGCTCCGACGAAAAACCAGCGTGTCACACGACCCGGCAGGGCGATGCGGCGTTCGGCCAGGTTCATGGTGGTTGGAAAAATAGAAGCCATCGAAAAACCGGTGAGGAAGGTTCCTGCAGCCAGCAGGGGCAGGATGTGAGAGCCAGACAGGATGATCACCAGGCCGGCGGAGGCGCCTAACAGATCCACAAGCAGGATGGTGCCCGGACGCAGGCGGACAGAAACGGGGATCGACAGCAGCCGGCCCAGGGTGAGTGCACCCCAGAAAAGCGAAGTCAGATAGGCCGCGGCGGTGGGCGTAGCAGCCTCCCGGGCGATGGCAAAGGTGCTGATCCAGCTCCCAAATCCCACCTCTGCCCCCACATACAAGAAGAAAAACACTGCGATCATAGCGACCAGCAGCGGGTCACTGCGGCCGGTGTCTGCTTCTTCCCGGGCGGTTTGGTTTTCAGGGCTTGGCAGCCGGAAGAGCCACAGTACCGGCAAAAAGATCAGAGCCGCCAGGATCCAGTAGGCCGGGGTGATTCCGCGCCCCAGGCCGATCATCTGGGCTACGATCACCGGGGAGAGGAAAGCTCCCAATCCGAAGAAAAAATGCAGTCCGCTCATAAAGGGAGCAACTTTTTCTCCGTGAACGCGCACCAGCAGCGTATTGCCCCCCACATCAATCCCTGCTTCCGTTGTTCCGGTTATGAACATCAATGCGGCTAACAACCACAGAGAAGTGCTCAGCGGGACAAAGAAAAGGCTGGCAGACATCCCAACCAGCAGCAGCACCATCATACGGTTCCCGGGGATGCGGTCAAAAAGCCGCCCGCCCTGTACGGAACCGATCAAATACCCCAGAGAGCGGATTAAAAAGATGATGCTGATCTCGTTCAGGCGTGACCCGGTGTTTTCCGATAGATTGAGCAGCGTCGGGCCAACCACGGAGGATGACAGTCCCAGTGCGATGAAAGCGGCGTAATATCCCCAGGTATTGTGCAGCGCGGCGCCAGCAGCCGGGGTTTTGCTGCTGGTGGTGATTGATGTTTGCGGAGAAGGGGACTGCATTGGTCTGGCCTCTGGATACAAGAGAGAACAAAAATGTTATAACGCGCCTGATTCTAGCACGAAAAAAGGGCGGACAGCATTCAGGGCTGGACAAATGTCAAACGCCATGCCCCCCAGTAAGGTTCTCCATTTAATTCGGCACATTGGACGGCGGTCAGACCGGTGATGATCTGTGCACCGCCCACCAGGCGCAGATTATAGGTCTCCCCCTCCTGCAGCGTGAAGTCGGCATAGCCCAATCCCAGTTCTGGCTTCAGCCCTGTGTAAAAGTGCTCCTCACCCCCATCCCAGGTAATAACAACTTCCACCGCGGGCTGCGGTTCTCCGGCAGCGTTCAGGACCTGGATTTCTACGATGGGTCTGGGGAGCGGCGTATCGCAAATCTGCTCGCGCGCATCCAGGATATAGGGTGAGCTGGATGTCGGTGCAGGATTATTCTCGACCGCAGCAGCATCCTCAGTGGCTGCAGGCGGCATGTCAGTTTCAACCGCTGCATCCGTAGAAGCGGGGAATGGAGTTTCCACCGCCTCTGTTGGCGGCGCCGGGCTGGCCTCCAGGGTGGGTTCTGGGGTTGGCGAAGGGGAAGGAGAAGGCGTGAACGTGGGCACCGTCGGCAGGATTACCGGACCAGCTCCCCCTCGTAATGCTGCAGAGAGCAGACCCAGAGCACGCGCTTCCTGAGGCGGGCTGCCATCTGTTAGCGCGCGCTGTGCCTGATCCGCAAGGATCGTGTAAACATCCGGATCCTCCAGCAGCTCCAGCCGGGCCCGGGCGCGCTCCAGGTTTTCATCGGCGGCATAGGCCAGGGCTATCAGCACCCGCTGGCGATCCTTATATTCACTGGCCAGGGAACGGGGAGAGGTGTTCTGGTAATCCAGGGGATTGATCAACCAGGCATAGATCAGGCCCAGAGCGATGCCAATCACCAGCCCGGTTAGCAGGTACAGGGAACCACGCGATTCTTCATTCATAATCCCGGGGACTCCAGCCCCTGTTCCTGGGCCTGTAAATCGCTCTGCAGCTGGCGCATGATCTCCAGATCACGTTCCACATAATGGGGCTCAGCTGACAGGATCGCCTGCAGCACTATCTGGCTGGGAGATGCGCCTCCCAGGGGTGCCAGGCGCTCGCGCGCCCGCAGCAAATCCCTGTCGGCCTGATAGGCTTCGGCCACCATTAACACATAATCGGCTTTGTAATCAATGCTCAGCGATGATGGGGCGGTATCGGTGAACTCGATCGGGTTAATCACCCAACCATAAAACAGCCCCAATCCCATCCCTATGGCGATGGCGATGAAAAAGCGAATCCAGCGAACGGTACGGGATGTGTTATACGACATACCATCATTACGATTTGAGTCTTAAGTTCATCCGCTCGTGCTCCGAGATAGTTTACAACAAAACGAAGCTATCCGGTAAGTCTCTTCTCATTTCTTTAAGAAAGGGTGCAGTTTATCAAGAATTGTTAATAAAAGGTTATGACGAGGCAATATTGCTGGTAAAAAATCAAATAACACATTTTACTGCTTGCCCAATGCCTAAAAATCCTGTACAATTTTATCTAGACTCTGCTCGGATGAATGCTGTACCATTCATTCCGTAGGAATCTTGCCAGGGAGGGAATTTAAACATGGACGTCATCAAGGTATCAGGCACTTCGCGAACTTCCGCCGTGGCAGGCGCCATAGCCGGAGTATTTCGAGAACACCAGCATGCTGAAGTGCAGGCGATTGGCGCAATCGCGGTCAACCAAGCAGTCAAGGCACTGGCACTTGCGAAAGGGTATTTGAAGGAAGACGGCTACGATATCATTTTCATACCGGAATTCGTTGATGTAGAGATCGAGGAAAAGGTTCGTACTGCAATCAAGTTCATTGTCGAACCGCGCTAGTCGCTCTTTCGAGCAGAGGGTCCTGTTTTTCGGCGGCGGATGGGCAGACGATTATTGGGGGATTGCGAATTCGAAGGATGCCAGGTTTCTACAATTGATCAGCGTTCTGTGCGGTAGAATAGCTGAGCTGGCAGTTAGTGCGGAACCCAAATTATCGAAAAGCACATCTGACAAAAGTGGATTTCTTTGCGCGTAAGGCTGCAGTCGTTCACTCGAGACAACATGATAGAGCCAGAATAAAGGGGGCCGGTTTCCAGAGACAAAACTCTGCCAAACCCGGCCTTCAGTTTTTGCTGTTTCCTGCAGTCTCTGCAGTACGGCTCGTCTTAATGCTGCTCCTGAGCGGTCTAATTGCTGGCTGCAGCCAGGCACAGGGATTCCAGACACTGACGCCTGCACCCATCTCACAGGTCGTCCTGCCCACCGCTGCCCCCACCAGCATCCCTACAGCCGTTCCCACCTTTACTCCATCTCCAACACCAACGGCTGCGCCTTCATCCAGCCCAACCCCCACCCCACTGAGCTGCTGGCAGGAGGGAGGCGAGATGGTTGTTGACCAGCTGCGCACTTCACTTCTGCCCCTGCCGCTGGAGTACCGGGTATATCTCCCCCCTTGTTATCAGGAAGAACCCGAGCGGCGCTATCCGGTGCTGTATCTGATCCATGGACAGAGTTACACCGATGACCAGTGGGACCGCTTAGGGGCAGACGAAGCTGTCGACCGGCTGGTGGCTGAGGGGGAAGTCTCACCTTTTATTATCGTCATGCCGCGCGACCGAAACTGGGCACAGCCCTCTCAGGATCCTTTCGGGCAGGTCGTGGTTGAAGAACTGATCCCCTTCATCGACGAAAACTACCGCACACTGCCGCAGCGCGAATACCGGGCTGTCGGCGGTCTTTCCCGTGGGGCTGCCTGGAGCGTTCACCTGGGGCTGTCCCGGTGGGAGCTGTTCGGCTCCATTGGCGCCCACAGCCTGCCGGTATTCTGGGAGGACACCCGCTACCTGCGCACCTGGCTGGACACCATCCCACGCGAGTCCCTGCCGCGCATTTACATGGACACGGGTGAGAAAGATTACCTGATCCGCTCTACTCTCTGGTTTGAAGAACTTTTAACCGAGAAAAGCATCCCTCACGAGTGGTATTTATTCTCCGGTTATCACGAAGAAGCCTACTGGGCATCGCATATTGAGCAGTATATCCGCTGGTATGCACAGGAGTGGTAAATTCACCGCCACCCGACCCGCCTGCTTCCAGCAAAGAGTGTGCGTGATATAATTTCCGCCATGGCACTGACAATTGAAGAAGTAGAACATATTGCAGAACTTGCCCGGCTGAAGCTCAGCGATGACGAAAAGAAGCGCTACCGCGAGCAGCTCTCGGCTATTCTGGATTACGCGGGCCGTCTGCAGCAGTTGAACACCGCTGATATCCCGCCGACGTCCAGTGTTTTACCGGAACGGAGTGTGCTGAGGCCAGATGAGTCGCGTCCCGGCCTCACGCCTGAAGAACTGCTGCAGAACGCCCCGGAAGCTGAAGACGACCAGTTTCGTGTTCCACCTGTTCTGGAATAATCGCCTGCAATAACCTCTTTTCGTTACCGGTTTCAAATGGGTTATATCGTCGGCGCGGAAGCCCGGGGAGTTTCGGTTTCTCAGTTCCGCGCCGTTTTCTTTGACCAATCCAGGTGAGGGATCATGACCAATCTGATCGATTTGACAGTACTCGAAGCCGCGCGAGGGCTGCGCAGCGGCGATTTTTCCAGCCGTGAGCTGACAAAGGCCTTTCTGGACCAGATTGACCGCCTGGACGGAGATCTGCATGCATTCCTGACCCTGACCCCAGAATTGGCCCTTCAGCAGGCAGAAAAAGCCGATGCGGCCCTGGCAGCCTGGAGGAAGGATCCATCCAGCCCTCTTCCGGCTCTGATTGGAATTCCCATCGCGGTAAAAGATGTCCTCTGCGTTGCCGGCGTACCCTGCACCTGCGGCTCACGCATCCTGGAGGGCTTCCGGCCCCCGTTCAACGCCACCGCAGTAGAGCGTTTGCTGGCCCGGGGCATGGTGATTCTGGGAAAGACCAACACCGACGAATTCGCCATGGGCTCGTCAACCGAGAACTCCGCCTACGGCCCGACTCACAATCCCTGGGATCTGGATCGCGTGCCGGGCGGCTCAAGCGGCGGCAGCGCCGCTGCAGTGGCCGCACGTATGGCGCCGGCAGCTCTGGGGACGGATACCGGCGGCAGCGTGCGCCAGCCGGCATCTTTCTGCGGCGTCACCGGCCTGAAACCTACCTACGGCCGTGTTTCTCGCTATGGGCTGGTGGCTTACGGTTCCTCGCTGGACGTCGTAGGAGCCTTCGGGCGCAGCGCTCGCGATGTGGCCGCGGTATTCACACAGATGGCCGGCCCCGACCCGCTTGACTCCACATCGGTGGATCTGCCGCTGCCTGATATCAGGCTGGATGACGTTGATAATCTCTCCGGCCTGCGCATCGGCGTACCGCAGGAGTATTTCATTGAGGGGATCCAGCCGGAAGTGGAGGCCGGCGTCAGGCAGGCCGTGCGTGTGTTCGAGTCTCTGGGCGCGGAGGTCAAATCCGTCAGCCTGCCCCACACCGAATATGCCCTGCCGGTTTATTACCTGATCGCCCCTGCAGAAGCCTCAGCCAACCTGGCTCGCTATGACGGCATCCGCTACGGGCCGCGCGTCGATGCGGAAACCATGTGGGACGTGTTCCGCAATACACGCGGAGAAAAGTTCGGCTCCGAGGTAAAGCGCCGCATCATGCTGGGCACGTACGCGCTGTCCGCGGGTTACTACGATGCCTATTATGGACAGGCTCAAAAGGTGCGCACTCTGATCAAGCGCGATTTCGAGCTGGCTTTCCAGGAAGTGGATGTCATCGCCGCTCCCGTGGCGCCGTCAACCGCTTTCCGCTTCAACGAGCATACAGAGGATCCGCTGGCCATGTATCTGGAAGATGTATTCACACTGCCAGCCAACCTGGCCGGCGTGCCCGGGTTGTCCTTCCCGGTCGGATTTGACAGCCAGGGGATGCCGATCGGTATGCAGTTAATGGGCCCACACTTCCAGGAGGAGGTCCTGCTTCGCGCCGCTCACATCTACCAGCAGCAGACCGACTGGCACACCCGCCGGCCGCAGGCGCTCGAACAGGTATCTTAAGGGATCCACCTGGCGGAGCGTCTTCACAAAAAAAGAAAGCGCCACTTTCTGCGGCTGCAGACCTGCCGCCGGCCGGTTAATCTGGCGGCGGTTTCGAAAGAGGAGGAGCCTTGTTTAATTCGCTTCCGACAACTGCGCAGGATTTTATGCGCTGGCGCTGGGAAGAAATCGAGCCGTTCTACCAGGAGCTCAGCGACCGCTCCATCGATGCCGGGAACGTCGATGGCTGGTTAAGGGACTGGTCACATCTGTCCCGGCTGATCTACGAAAGGTTTCAACGTATCGAGGTTGCGGTAACGGTCGATACCACTGACAGGGATGCCGAAAAGCAGTATACGGATTTCCTGGACGAAATCTTCCCACGCGCGCAGGCCATGGAGCAGAAGCTCAAAGAAAAACTGCTTGAAAGCGGCCTGCAGCCCAAAGGATTTGAAATTCCGCTGCGCAACATGCGCGCAGAGGCCGACCTGTTTCGCGCCGAAAACCTGCCGCTCATCAGTGAGGAAATGAAGGTCGGCACAAAGTACGATAAGATCGTCGGTGCGCAGACCGTCGAGTGGGAGGGACAGGAACTGACCATTCCACAGATCGCCCCCCTGATGCAGAAATCGGATCGCAGCCAGCGTGAACAGCTCTGGCGCCTGGCGATGAAACGCCAGATCCAGGACCGCCAGACGGTTAATGAGCTGTGGATAAAGCTGTTGAATCTACGCTTCCAGCTCGCCAGAAACGCAGATAAACCGGATTACCGGGCTTACCGCTGGCAGGAGCTGCTGCGCCTCGATTACACACCTGAAGACACACTGCGTTTTCACGAAGCTATCGAGCAGGTCGTCGTGCCTGCCGCACAGCGGGTGTATGAGAGAAACCGCCAGCGGCTGGGTGTCGATGAACTGCGTCCCTGGGATCTCTTTCAGGATCTCTATCCACTCTACCAGCCCCCGCTGCCATCCTACGGGAGTGTGGATAACCTGATCGAGACCACAGGTCGAATTTTTTACCAGGTGGATCCAAAACTGGGGGAATATTTCCAGACCATGCGCGACGAGGGGCTGCTGGACCTGCCGAACCGTAAAAATAAAGCTCCTGGCGGCTACTGCACCGATTTCCCGGTTGCGCAGCGTCCGTTCATCTTTATGAATGCAGTCGGCGTGCACGATGATATCCAGACTCTTCTGCACGAAGGCGGGCACGCCTTCCACGTTTTTGAGAGCAATCACCTGCCCTATTTCCAGCAGCAGCAGGTTGGATCGGAGTTCTCGGAAGTTGCCTCCATGGGGATGGAGCTGCTTGCCGGGCCATACCTGGGGCGCGAACACGGTGGATTTTACGAACCACGGGAAGCCGCCCGGGCACGCATCCAGCATCTGGAGCAGAATCTGCTCTTTTGGCCGTATATGTCAGTGGTCGATTCTTTCCAGCACTGGGTTTACACTCACCCGGAGGAGGCCGTTGATCCTGCCAGATGCGATGCCTGCTGGGGAGAACTGTGGGATCGCTTTATCACCGGCGTGAACTGGGATGGCCTGGAAGAAGAAAAGGTCACCGGCTGGCATCGCAAGCTGCATATCTTCCGGTATCCGTTCTATTACATCGAATACGGCCTGGCACAGCTCGGCGCTATGCAGGTCTGGGCCAATGCGCTGCAGGACCAGCGGTCCGCCGTGGCAACCTACCGCCGGGCGCTTTCTCTGGGTGGAACTGTGCCGCTGCCGCAGCTCTTCCAGGCAGCCGGGGCAAAGCTGGCCTTCGACGCTGAGACGCTGAGCAAATCGGTGCAGCTTGCCGAGCAGACGATCGAAGAACTTGAACAATTCTTATAAGCCTTCGAAACCAATCCGCACCCGTCACGCTGCGGATTGGTTTCATTTTTAAATTCACCCATAAACAGGAGGTTGTTTTGTTCAACTCGCTCCCTACCGGCCCCGCCGAAATTGAATCCATCTCCTGGAACCAGATCGAACCCTACTTCCAGGATCTGTATGAACGCAAACTGACCGCGGAGAACATCGAATCATGGCTGGCTGACTGGACACGCCTGGACGACCTGGTGAGCGACTGCTACGCGCGGTTAAATGTGGCCGTGACGGTGGATACCACAGACGAACGGGCAGAGACTGTTTTCAACAACTTTCTGGATCAGATTCTGCCCCACTACCGGGCCTGGGATCAGAAGTTAAAAGCAAAGCTGCTTGCCAGCGGGTTACATCCTGAGGGGTTCGACATCCCGCTGAAGCGGATGCAGACCGAAGCGTCGATCTTTTGCGAGGAGAACCTGCCCTTGCTGTCGCAAGAGCGCAAGCTAGGCGCCGAGTACAACCGGATCATCGGAGCGCAAACGGTCATATGGCAGGGAGAAGAGAAAACTCTGCTGCAGCTCCGCGCGGTGGCACAAAACCCTGATCGCTCCGTGCGGGAGCAGGTCTGGCGCCTGATCGCCGCGCGCCAGTTAGAAGATCGCCAGGCCATTAACGCCCTGTGGACCCGGATGCTGCGCCTGCGCCAGGAGCTGGCAAGGAACGCGGGGAAGCCAGATTACCGTGCGTACCGCTGGAAGCAGATGCTGCGCCTGGATTACACCCCGGAGGACTGTCTCCAGTTCCACCGTGCCATCGAAGAGGTAGCCGTCCCGGCTGCTACCCGGATCTATGAGAAGCACCGCCGGCGGCTGGGCGTCGACCGCCTGCGTCCCTGGGATTTAGACCTGGATCTTTACCCTATCCACATCCCTGCGCTGCCCTCTTACGGGAGCATTGAGGTGCTGGTAAACACTGCTGGGCAAATTTTCCGGCGCCTGGACCCGCAGTTAGGAGAGTATTTCCAGGTCATGCAGAGCGAAAGACTGCTGGACCTGGAAAACCGCAAAGGGAAAGCCCCGGGCGGATACTGCACTGCATTCCCTGTCAGCAAACGGCCCTTTATCTTCATGAACGCAGTAGGCCTGCCGGCTGATGTGCGCACACTGCTGCACGAGGCAGGTCATGCCTTCCATAATTTCGAGCGCTTCCAGCTCCCCTTTGCCGCGCAGCGCAGCCCGGGGCTGGAGTTTTCAGAGGTCGCTTCGATGTCGATGGAGCTGCTTACTGCCCCTTACCTGAGCGAGGAGCAGGGCGGATTTTACAGTCCGGAAGATGCGAAGTCCGCACAGATCGTCCAACTGGAGCACCTGTTGATCTTCTGGCCGTACATGGCAGTGGTCGATGCATTCCAGCACTGGGTTTACCAGCATCCCGACCTGGCCAGCGATCCGTCCAACTGCGACGCAAAGTGGCTGGAACTATGGAACCGGTTTATTCCGGGCGTGGACTGGAGCGGGCTGGAAGACGAGGCCATGACCGGATGGCACCGCAAACAGCATATTCACCGCAGCCCGTTCTATTACGTCGAGTACGGCCTGGCACAGCTTGGGTCTGTGCAGGTCTGGGCCAATGCCCTGCAGGATCCGGCCCGGGCGCTCAGGCAGTACAGGGCTGCCCTGCGGCTGGGCGGAACCGTTTCTCTGCCCGAGCTGTACGCCGCAGCGGGAGCGAAATTCGCGTTTGATGTCGAAACCCTGCAGCCGGCTGTAACTCTTGTGGAAAACACAATTGCGGAACTGGAGAACAGCCCCATCAAACACCAGTGATTGAGCGCTGGCAAAAACTGCCAGTTGACGGACGCGAAAAAGGGTATAAAATGGCAGTACGCATTCTCATTTTCATTTAATTTTTATTAGAAAGTTAACTAGAAGGAGGAAACCATGCCCGCCTGGCTCAAAGCCGGTTTGATAGGAGCCGGAATACTGATTGTACTGGACTTCATCGCCCTGATCCCCATTTTGGGCTGCCTGACTCTGCCGCTTACGCTGGTGGCCTATGTTGCTGCAGGTGTACTGGCCGCATATTACATGCTGCCGCCGCGCACAGGCAGCGCCGGAGCGGGCCAGGGCGCACTGGCGGCTGGACTGGCTGCTGTAATCGGTGGTCTTGTGAGCGTCATCATTACCCTTATCCAGTCTACACTGATGGATGCATCCACCGTTTACAGCCAGATTCCTCCCGAGGTTCTGGATCAACTCGCAGACTCTGGCATCTCGCCAGATATGTTCGTTGGACCAGGTGCAGTTGCGACGATCGGGATCTTTTCTTTCCTGTGCTGTTCGGTCGGAGTTGTAATCGCGGCTGCTCTCGGCGCACTTGCCGGCGCTGTGTACGCATCAACCAGGCCTCACTAAGCCTGTCTGCAGTTTAACCTGCTGCGGCTCGAATGGAAACATTCGAGCCGCTTTTTCTTTACCATTTGCCCGGAGAATGCCATCAGAGGGTGTGGCAGAGCGGCCGGCAGGAGAAAGGGTATAATACGCACGCAGATAAATTTCACGATCGATATTTAACAAGACGAGGGGAAATCCAACATGGAGAACCGCACTTTGAAGGTTGTTATACCAATGGCCGGGCTTGGCACCCGGTTGAGACCCCAAACATGGAGCAAACCCAAACAGCTCGTTAGTGTAGCCGGAAAAGCGGTACTGGACCACGTGATCGACACACTATCCTCCATTCCGAAGGAAATGGAGGTCGAGTTAATTAACATTGTCGGCTATCTGGGCGAGCAGATTGAATGCTACATCCAGGAGAATTATCCCCACTTAAAAGCCCACACAGTGGTGCAGGAAAACCCGCGCGGCCAGTCTCACGCCGTTCAGCTCGCCCGGGAATATCTGCACGGGCCGATGTTGATTGTTTTCGCCGATACGCTGATTGAAACCCAGCTTGGATTTCTGCTGGACGAAACAGCAGAGGCTGTTGCCTGGGTCAAACCGGTTGACGATCCCCGTCGCTTCGGCGTGGCCGAAGTGGGTCCGGATGGCTGGGTGAAGCGGCTGGTTGAAAAACCTGCCGACGTGAGCAATAACCTGGCTGTCGTTGGATTCTATTATTTCCAGAATGCAGAAGATCTTCTGGATGCCATCGACGAACAGATGCGCCGGGATGTGCAGTTAAAAGGCGAATATTACCTGGCCGACGCCATCAACATCATGCTTGAAAACGGTTTGAAGATGCGGACCGAAAAAGTCGACATCTGGCTGGATGCCGGGACACCCGAAGCGCTGCTGGAAACCAACCGCTATCTCCTGGCCCACGGCCTGGACAACAGCAGCCAGATAAAACCCTATAATAACGTCGTCATCAAGTCTCCTGTGTTCATCCACCCCTCCGCTCAGGTCAGCGATTCCATTATTGGGCCGAATGTCTCGCTGGGTGCCGGATGTAAAGTGCAGAACGCCATTATTCAGGACTCCATCCTGGAGGATGAAGCACAGGCGGAATGGGTCATCCTCGAAAGCTCGCTTGTCGGACGTCGAGCACAGTTGATCAGACGTCCGGCGGTAATCAATGCCGGTGACAATACCATCGTAAATCTTTAACAAATCCAGGAAGACCGGCCCGCCCCAGGGGGAAGCTGCTGCCCACCATAAGCACCATCTCCCCGAGGTGGGCAGCAGCAGGTAAGTGGTTTTTGGTGAGCGATTAAGAGGAACTGACCCTGACCGCGATGCAAAAACCACTGCCTGGCTCAAACCACACCCTATTGGGATCTTGATCACAGGAGACTTTATGAGCCAGAAATACCTCGCATCCAGGATCGTAAACCTCAAACCGTCCGGTATCCGAAAGTTCTTCGACATCGTTGCCACGATGACCGATGTCATATCCCTCGGAATCGGTGAGCCAGATTTCGACACGCCCGACCCTATTATCCAGGCGGGTATCCAGGCTCTACAGCGGGGAGCCACACACTACACAAGCAATCTGGGCCTCTACGAACTGCGAGAAAAGATTTCTGAGCATTTAGAGCAGCGCTATGGTCTTCACTATGACCCGGCAACGGAAATTATTATCACCGTCGGTGTCTCCGAAGCCCTGTACCTGGCAGCCACGGCCATATTAAATCCGGGCGAAGAAGTGATCATCCCCACCCCCTGCTTTATCTCCTATCAGGCTGAGGTGATCATGGCCGGTGGAAAGGCAGTGGAGGTGCCGACCTGTGTGGAAGACCAGTTCATACCGAGGAAGGCTGCGCTCGAGGCTGCTGTAACTCCGCAGACGAAAGCGATCCTGATTGGGTACCCGAGCAATCCCACCGGCTCAGTTCCCACCCGGGAAGCGCTGGTCGATATTGCCCGGGTAGCTGAGGAGCATGACCTGGTTGTGATCTCAGACGAGATTTACGACCAGCTGGTATACGGCGTACCGCACATCAGTTTCCCGAGCATCCCCGGGATGAAAGAGCGCACCATTCTGCTGGGCGGCTTTTCCAAGAACTACGCGATGACCGGCTGGCGTATTGGATATGCCGCCGCGCCGGCAGAACTCCTTAAAGGCCTTGTGCGCATCCACCAGTACACGATCATGTCTGCGCCGACGGTGGCACAGAAAGCGGCTCTGGAAGCGCTGACCGGTGGTGCACCTCACGTCGAAGCCATGCGGGAGGAATACAACCGCCGCCGGAAGCTGATTGTGAACGGTCTGAATGAACTGGGGCTGCCCACTTTTGAACCCCGCGGCGCATTTTACGCCTTCCCCAATGTTGCCGTCACCGGCATGGATGATGAAACATTTGCCCAGAAGCTGCTGGAGGAAGAGCGAGTCGCTGTGGTTCCCGGCTCTGCCTTTGGAGCCGGTGGGGAAGGTTTTGTGCGCTGTTCGTATGCAACAGCATACCCGCAAATTGAAGAAGCCCTGCAGCGCATCTACCGCTTTGTGCAGCGGCATGGTTAAATAGGAGGATACCCGCAAGGAGAGCAATCGAGGAACGAAACCAATGGAATTTGAACCCGTAATCGGTTTAGAGATTCATGCCGAACTGCAGACAAAATCGAAAATGTTCTGCGCCTGCCCGGTGGTCGACCCCACAGAGGCCGAGCCGAACATTGCCGTTTGCCCGGTGTGTGCAGGGATGCCCGGTGTGCTGCCTGTGGTCAACCAGAAAGCAGTGGAGTATGCCATCCGGGTGGCGCTGGCCTTAAATTGTGAAATCGCACCCACGAGCATCTTTGCCCGAAAAAACTATTTCTACCCGGATCTTCCCAAGGGATACCAGATTTCGCAGTACGAACAGCCGCTTGCAGTCAACGGCAACCTGAAAATTTTCACCTCCAAAGGCGAGAAAACGATCCGCATCCGCCGCGTGCACATGGAAGAGGACACCGGAAAGCTTACGCATGTGATGAAAAACGGTCACAGCCACTCGCTGGTAGACCTCAATCGCGCCGGAGTGCCTCTGCTGGAAATCGTCAGCGAACCGGACCTGCGGTCCGCCGAAGAAGTACGCGCGTATGCCCAGACTCTGCGCAGTATTCTGCGCTACCTGGGGGTCAACTCCGGTGATATGCAGAAAGGCGTGATGCGGATTGAGCCCAACGTCTCTGTGCGGCCGGTGGGCAGCGAGACCTTTGGGACCCGGACCGAGATCAAAAACCTGAACAGTTTCCGTGCCCTGGAGCGCTCGGTCGATTACGAAATCCGGCGCCAGATTGAACGAATACGACAGGGAAAACCCGTGATCCAGCAAACGCTCGGCTGGGACGAAAGCCGCGGTGAAACCGTGCCGCAGCGCAGCAAAGAAGAAGCGCATGATTATCGTTACTTCCCGGAACCGGATTTGCCGCCGCTGGTCGTCGAACCTGCCTGGATTGAAGAAATCCGCGCTTCGCTGCCGGAGCTGCCCTACGCGAAAGTGCAGCGTTTTCGCCAACAGTATGGGTTGAGCGAATATGATGCAGATGTTCTCGTGGCCGAGCCGGCGGTGGCTGACTATTACGAGCAGGCAGTAAACGCCGCACCAGACACCACGCCAAAAATGGTCGCCAACTGGCTGTCGGGTGAGTTGTTCAGCCTGCTCAACCAGTCTTTGCTTCCTATCGAAGAGATACGGGTTTCTCCGCAGTCGTTCGGCCGGCTGTTACAGATGGTTACCCAGGGCAAGATTAACCAGAATACGGCCAAGGCCGTGCTGGAGGAGATGTTTAATACTGGTAAGGAAGCGCAGGATATTGTGAGCGAGCGCGGGCTCAGCCAGATATCCGATGCCGACTATATCGCCAGCCTGGTCAGCCAGACCCTGGACCAGCATCCTGAACAGGTTTCGACTTACCTGAAAGGAAAAGAGACCGTTTCACGCTGGCTGTTTGGGCAGGTGATGCGCCTTTCCCGCGGACAGGCGAACCCCCATGTCGTCCAGCAGGAGCTGGACCGCCAGCTTGCAGCTTTGAAAGAGGCGTCGCATTAGGTGGCTTTTGACAATCTTCTATCTTGACGATTTGTCAGACATTTGCTAATCTATATTAGCAAGGTCAATCCCAGGCCACAGGTTTCATGCGCTTATGAGCGTTTTGTTTTTCACCGTTACTGCTCCGGCAGGTAAAGCGGGCTCCATACCGTTGGGCCCGCTTATATTTTTTTAAACGAGGGTTTTCAATAAAGGAGACTTCCGAATGGCCGATTTGATTAATGCCTTCCAGATGGCGCAGACCCAGTTTCGTCATGTAGCCGAACAACTGCGGCTCGACCCCCAGGTGGCTGAAATTTTGCTCTGGCCAACTCGTGAATTTAAATTTCAGATTCCGGTGCGGATGGACGACGGCTCCATCCGTGTGTTCTTCGGTTACCGGGTGCAGCACAGTGACGCGCGCGGCCCTGCCAAGGGAGGCATTCGCTTCCACCCATCAGAAACCCTGGACACGGTACGCGCCCTCGCCATGTGGATGACCTGGAAAACGGCGGTCGCTGATATTCCTCTGGGCGGTGGCAAAGGCGGTGTGGCTGTTGACCCTGCCTCCCTCTCTATTTCTGAACAGGAAAAGCTCTGCCGCGGCTACATCGACCAGATATGGCGCAATATCGGGCCTCGCCAGGACGTTCCGGCTCCTGATGTTGGCACGAACCCACGCATGATGGGCTGGATGGTGGATGAATATTCAAAACTGGTCGGTCAGTACACGCCGGGAGCGATCACGGGCAAACCCGTGGGCAATGGTGGTTCCCAGGGACGCAAAGAAGCCACCGGCTACGGGGTAATTTACACCATACGCGAAGCAATGCGTCACCTTAACATCGAACCGACCCGGGCACTGGCCTCGCTGCAGGGCTTCGGCAACGTAGCGCAGTATGCTGCCCTGGGCTTTACCGAGCAGCTGGGTGGAAAAGTGGTCAGTGTCTCTTACTGGGACCGCGCTGACCGGACCGCTTACACGGTTTACCACCCTGAGGGTGTCGATGTGCGTTATCTGATTTCGATCACCGATGTCTATGGATCAATCGACAAGGACCGGGCGCGTGAGGCTGGCTACATGATTGAAGACGGGAACGCCTGGATCGAAAAAGATGTCGATGTGCTTATTCCCGCCGCGCTGGAAGGCCAGATCAACGCCGAAACTGTGCGCTGCATCAGCGACAGGGTGCGCCTTATTGCAGAGGGCGCCAACGGGCCGACCACGCCAGAAGCAGATGAGGTGCTCAAATCACGAGGCATCTTTGTGATCCCCGACTTTCTGTGCAACGCTGGAGGCGTGACCGTCTCTTATTTCGAAGGCGTACAGAACGATATGAACTATTACTGGACCAAAGAGGAAGTCCTCCAGCGCCTGGATATCAAAATCACTCAGGCATTCAACAGCGTGCTCCAGATGGCGGAGAGTGAAAAAGTCTATATGCGCGATGCGGCATATATGGTAGCCATCGGTCGCGTGGTCGAAGCGATGGAGCTGCGCGGCTGGCTGTAAGGTCCGGCGCAGCAGACAGAAAACCGCGTTCTCGTAGAGGGCCAGCAAACCTGCTGCGCCCTCTATTTTTTAACATTCCACCGGGCAGCTTGCTTTTTTTATACAATCGCCTTAAAATCGAATAATTATTGGATATATTGGTTATCTGAGAAGGTCTCCTCCTTTTTACTGATGCCTGTAACTCCTGATTTAATGTATGGCTCACTGCTGTTCAGCCTTGTGGGGATGGCAGCGCTGGCTTTTTTCTACCTGCGCAGGCGCAGGGTTCCTTTGTGGTCACTTTTTGTCTGGAGCCTGCTGATCTTTCTGGTTCCTTTTTTAGGGCCCTTTCTGGTGATCCTTGCCCGACCGGGCAAATGGAAAATGAGTGAGACTGCCCCGTGAGACACGATCGATTTCTACAGGCCATCCTTGCTGCTGTAGGACTTCTGGCGGCGGCTGCACTGGCAATATATTTCATCCACATGAATTCTCAAACCTACGGGGCGGAAGACACACCAGAGGGTGTGGTTCGCAACTACGTGCTTGCACTGCAGCAGCAGGATTACGACCGGGCGTACACCTACATTGCCGAGCAGCGAGACAGACCGGATTTTGAGAACTTCCGGCTCGATATCCTGGCCCAGGATAACGAAATTCTCAACACCGGCCTGCAAATTGGCGAAGTGCGTCTGCTCGACGATCAGGCGATCATCGAATTAAACATTATTCGCAGGGACAGTCGTTTTCTCGGAGACATGCAGCGCGAAGCCCAGCAGGCGCTGCTCATACGGGATCAAAGCGGAGCCTGGAAAATCATGGAAATGCCGTATCCTTTCGGATACGGTACGGCCCTCCAGCAAACCGGAGATGCTGCCGCTGACGAGCCCGACTTGTGAAAGCCTGATTGCACAGGCAGTCACCTATGCCCAGTTTTCGACGAATTTATCTTTACCTGGCCTCATTCCTCAGCCTGGAAACCGCGCTCTGGGGGATGATCGTTCTGATCAGGGATCTGCCTGACCGTGGCCGGCCCGGTTTTCCCTCGCCTTCGATCGCCGGTGCGCTTTCTCTGAGCCTGCTGGGGATCCTGTCTTTTGCGCTGCACTGGCGTCTGATCCAGCGCAGGTTAAAAAACGCACCCGAGGAGCTCTCCTCGCGCCTGCACGTGTTCTCTCTTTATACGCTGCTGTTCGCCCTGCTGCTGCCGGCCGTTCTGGGGCTGCTCGCCCTGGTGAACCGCCTGCTTCTGACAGGCCTGGGCGTCGCCAGTTCTCCCGCCGCTGCGGAATGGACCCAGCCGCTTGTGGTGCTGGCTCTCAATGGGCTGGCAGCAGCCTTATGCTTCTGGACCCTGAGGAAAGATCGGCTGGCGGCCAGCCAAACGGAATCACAGGAAGAAACTCTCCCGGGAGACGAAACACCTTTTAAAGAAGGGGAACGCCTGTTTCGCTACGCCTGGCTGACTGCCGGGCTGGCGATGGTGATTCTGGGAGCGGCTCTCCTGCTGCTGTTTTTCGTTGAGGTATGGAGCACGGTTGGCAACGAGATCGGTTATTTACTGGCGAACGGCCTGGCGCTGTTGATCGTCGGGCTTCCCATCTGGCTGACTCTCCAGCAAATCACCCGCACTGTGCTAAAGTATCCGGAGGAACAGGGATCGCTAATCCGTACAACCGCCCTTTATACGATCGTTTTCCTGAGTCTGGGCAGCCTGATGACTTTCACAGGCCTGGCGCTCTATATCGTCTGGCGTCAGGTTCTGGGCGAGGCATGGTCACTCTCCTCATTTGCGCTGCGGCTGGGCCGGCCCCTGTCTGCAGTCATCCCACTGGGGACTGCGTGGGCCTTTTACCGCCGGTCGGTGCCGACCGGTGAAATCCCTTTCATCCGGCTGAAGCGCTTCTGGCTGCGCGAAAAGCCGCATGAAGATCCGCAGCGCGCCGGGCTGATCCGCCTGTATGGCTACCTCCTGGCTCTATTCGGCCTGACGGCCGGATTCTCCGGTGTTCACCAGCTTGTAAGCTTCTTGCTAGCGGTCACTATTGGCGCTGGGAATGTATGGGGGCTGATCCCCAGAGATCTGCTGGCCAGCAGCCTGGCTGCGTTGACAACCGGCATTCCGGTCTGGTTCCTGGCCTGGCGTTATTTACTGGAATACTCGCGTCCGGACAGTGATGCGGGAGATGCCGCCCGCCGCTCTCCGGTGCGCAAAGCCTACCTGTACCTGATATCCTTCATCGGTGCCGCCGGTGCGTTCGCCAGTCTGCTGCGCCTGCTCTTTGTCCTGCTCAGCTACCTGCTGGGCGAAACATCGCAGGGACCGCTGCTCGCCAGCCTGCAGGAATTCAGCTCCCTGGTGCTTTTTGGGCTGTTAACCGTTTACCATGTGCACATCATCCGGGTGGATGTCCGCCGGACAGAGCGCGTCACAGCGCGCAAACTGGCCCAGTTTCCCGTGCTGGTGCTGGCTCCCGGTCTGGCCGAACCAGACCTTGCCGCCGGTGAAGACGAGGACGATACCACACCGTTCAGCCAGTTCGCGTTTGAAATCGTGAAAGCATTGAAACAGTACGCTCCCGAGGTGCCGGTCGCCGTCCACCCTTATCAGAAAGGCACGCCGGATGAGACCCTGTCCTCCGCCAGAGCAGTGATCCTGCCCGTTGAACTGGTCACCCGGCCGTCAGAAGCCCTGCGCCTCTGGCTGCAGGGCTTTCCAGGTGTCCGGATTGTCGTGCCTGAAGCGATGGACGGCTGGTATTGGATCAGCGGAACCTCTCGCAGCCTGCCAGCCCTGGCTCGCAAAGCTGCACAAACCGTTCGTCACCTTGCCATTGGCGAAGTGAAATTGTAATTGGCAAAAATGATCTACTCGATGTATACTCTGGTATGAAGAATCCATTGTAAGAGAGGACTGCGAACTATGAAAGTATCCGTCTTGCAAGAGAACCTTGCTCACGGTCTGAGCATCGTATCGCGCGCAGTGTCACCCAGAAGCACTCTTCCTGTACTGTCGAATGTTTTAGTCGCTACGGATGAGGGACGCCTCCGGCTTTCGGCCACCAATCTGGAGCTGGGGATCACCTGCTGGATTGGCGCGAAAGTGGAGGAGGAAGGATCGACCACTGTCCCGGCGCGAACGTTTACAGACCTGGTCAGCACGCTCTATGACAAGCAGGTGGATATTTCTCTGAATGTTCGCACCCAGACCCTCAATATACGCTGCGGCGCTTCCAATACCGACATCAAGTGCATCGACGCTCAGGAATTCCCACCGATGCCGGTGGCGGATATCAAGCAGAGCGTTCAGATCAATGTGGCCGACCTCAAGGAAATGATCCAGCAGGTGGTGTTTGCTGCATCCAACGATGAGGCGCGCCCCATTCTGACAGGCGTGCTGGTATCCGTGGACGGAACCGGCATCACCATGGCCGCTGCAGACGGTTTCCGCCTGTCGGTGCGCAAAGCCCAGCTCTCTTCGCCAGCTCCCAAACCGGTCAATGCTGTGATACCCGCGCGCGCCCTGAGTGAACTGGCACGCATCGCCGGAGACGGCGATCAGGTGGTCCACATGATCCTGCCGCCAGGCCGCGGGCAGGTCATCTTCCGCATGCGCGATGTTGAACTGGTCTCGCAGTTAATTGAAGGCACCTTCCCTCCCTATGAACAGATTATCCCCCGCCGCTGCGAAACTCGCGCGGTGATCTCCACCAGTGCTTTCCTGAAAGCCTGCCGCCAGGCCGAGATCTTCGCCCGCGAGGGGTCGCATATCGCCCGCATCAATATTAAGCCCGGCGGTGAGCTGCAGCCCGGCGTCGTGGAGATTTCCGGTCAGTCTGAGGAAACCGGGTACAACCAGAACGTGGTCGAGGCCAACATCGAAGGTGACCCGCTGCTGATCGCTTTCAACGTGCGCTTTTTGCGAGAAGTACTCGATGTGATTAAGACACCGAACGTCGCACTGGAGACCACAACTGAAACAAGCCCGGGTGTTGTTCGCCCCATTGGCGGTCCCTCTACGGATAATGAATTTCTGCATGTAATTATGCCCATGCACCTGGGAAGCTAAAATTCGGCCTCATCCTGTCAGAGAGGTTAAGGGCGATCTAAAGCAAAAACCTTCAGCATTTGCGATGATTAAAAGTTCATCTGGCTATAGGTTCAGATTATCTTTTGCGGTGGAGTGTGCGAGCCAGTAAAAGCTCAATCACTCCACTCTCGTTTCAGACGATGCCATGACCCTGCCTCCTGCCTCATCCGACCGCACGCTCCATATTTACCTGTCGCTGGCGCAGTATCCCATCCTGAGCACGCAGATCCGGGCCAGAATGCGGCGGGAGCTATACCGCCGCGGGGTGATCACCCCGCAGGCGCTGGAAGCAGAAGTGCGCGAGAAGGCGATCCGCTCACAGGCGCTCGAAGGTCTGCACGATCCCTTTGCCGAAGAGCCGGCCGATATCTGGGAACTGCGCCTGTCGCGCGTGCGCGATCACATGACCGACTTCTATTTCGCTTACAACCTGCCCTACGATCTGTTTGAGCGTATTGTGCGAGAGACCCTGACGGAGCGCGGCGCGGTAGTGGATGATGTGGTCGTTTCCTTCAACCCTGAGCTGGCGCCGCAAAATATGCTCTTTGAGCAGGCTTTTGCAATCGAAAGAATGCCGCCCGAAGAACGCAAGCAGCACGAGGCCCGGCTGCAGGAGATCATTGTCGTTCTCATCCGCACCATGATCAGCGACCAGTTAGGCTACTTAAATATCGCCAAAGACTGGTTCACGATCTCCGACCTCTCAAACATACGCAACCGCAAAATCGGCCAGGGGAAAATAGGCGGTAAGGCAGCCGGAATGCTGCTGGCGGCGCGCATCCTGGTTGAAGCCGGTGACGACGAGCTGCGGTCCACCCTGCAAATCCCCGAATCTTATTTCATTGGTGCCGATCTGATGTATTCTTTCATGGCGCTCAACGGGCTGATGCACTGGGGCGATCAAAAATATAAGCTCGAAGATCAGATCCGCGCCGATTACCCCAAAATTCGGGAAGATTTTCTGCGCAGCGAATTTCCGCCGGATATCCTGGAGAGGCTGCGCAGCCTGTTGGATGAGGTCGGGCGCAAGCCGCTAATCGTGCGTTCCTCCAGCCTGCTGGAAGACAACTTTGGCACCTCGTTTGCGGGGAAATATGAAAGCCATTTCTGCCCGAATCAGGGTTCTGATGAGGAAAACCTGCGCGCGCTGACCCGCGCCATCGCCAGCATATATGCCAGCAGCCTGAACCCAGACGCCCTGCTGTACCGCCGTGCTCGCGGGCTGCAGGATTATGACGAGCGCATGGCCATTCTGATCCAGGTTGTTCAGGGTGAACAGGTCGGCAGTTACTACTTCCCGCAGGCAGCCGGTGTGGCTTTCAGTAGCAATTTTTACCGCTGGTCTCCACAGATCCGCCGCGAAGATGGGTTTGTGCGTCTGGTATGGGGGTTGGGAACCCGGGCGGTAGAGCGTGTTGGAAATGATTACGCCCGTCTGGTGGCACTCAGCCATCCCACCCTGCACCCCGAATCTTCCCCCAAAGAAATTCGCCGCTATTCCCAGAAATATATCGACCTGATTGACCTGGATGCGAATGAGGTCAAAACCCTTCCCATTCACGAAGTCCTGGACCGGCATTACCCACTGCTGCGCGATATTGCCCAGATCGATCAGGGCGGCTACCTGATGCCAATCCGTTCGATGAGACTGGAGGGCGATATCGACCAGCTTGTGCTGACATTCGACGGGCTGCTGAGCAGGACGCCCTTCGCCAGGCGTATGAAGCGGATGCTGAAAATTCTCGAAAAACACTACCGCTCGCCAGTCGATACTGAGTTCACCGTAGAGGTGATCGACCCCTTATCGCTGAATCCCGAAATAAAGATCACGCTGCTGCAGTGCCGGCCGCAGAGCCAGTTGAAAGAGAACGATGTTCGTCTGCCCGAAAAGCTCTCTGCAAAAGATGTAATCTTCAGCACCCGGCGCATGGCTCCCCGTGGAGTTATCCGTGGGGTGCGCTATGTTGTTTTCGTGGTGCCCGAGGGATATTTTTCGCTGCCTACGCCTAATGCACGCGCAAATCTGGCGCGCTCTATCGGGCTGCTCGACCAGGCGCTGGAAGGAGAGAATTTCATCTGTGTTGGACCCGGCCGCTGGGGGACATCCAATCCTGACCTGGGTGTGAAAATCAGCTACGCCGATATCTACCACACGCGCGCACTGGTCGAGCTGGCCGGACGCGGGATTGGCACCGCGCCGGAAGCATCATTCGGCACCCATTTTTTCCAGGATCTGATCGAGTCCAACATATTCCCACTGGCCGTTTACCTGGACGATCCCGATTCAGAATTCAATCACGCATTCTTCTACAACACCCCAAACGTATTGAGTGAGTTTTTACCCCAGGGGAAAGAACTGGAAAACTGTCTGCGGTTGATCCGAGTATCCGATTACCGGCCCGGGTACCAGCTTGACCTCATCATGGATGCCGAGCAGGGGAAGTCTGTTGCCTTCCTGAGCCCAGAACAACCCCGGCCATTATCACTGGAAGAGGATGAATGAAAAAATTTGTCGCCGTCGCTGGAAATATTGGAGTCGGTAAATCGACCCTGGTTGAACTGTTGTGCAAACGCCTGGGATGGGAGCCTTTTTACGAGCCAGTGGTGGAAAACCCCTACTTGAGCGATTTTTACAGGGACATGAAAACCTGGGCTTTCCATTCCCAGATTTTCTTTCTCACCCACCGCCTGCGCATCCACCGCAAACTTCTGGATCACCCCACCTCGGCCATACAGGACCGCAGCGTTTATGAGGACGCAGAAGTTTTCGCCTGCAACCTTTACCGCCAGGGCCAGATTGATGAACGCGATTACCGTGCTTATCGTGAGCTTTACGAAACCCTGGCATCTCTGCTGCCTCCTCCCGACCTGGTCGTTTACCTGCAGGCGCCGGTCTCACTGCTGCTGCAGCGCATCCAGCAGCGCGGCCGGGACTACGAAAAGCGCATCAGCCCTGACTACCTGGCCCAGCTCAATGAACTGTATGATGCCTGGATCGAGCAGTTCAGCCTGTGCCCGGTCTTAACCCTTCCGGCTGCAGAGCTGGATTACGTCAAAAACGCCAGTCACCTGGACCTCGTCGCTGAAAAGGTCCAGGAAAAACTGATGGGGAAAGAGTTCGTCCGCCTGAACAAGCAGGGAGATTATTGATCTTTGGCGGGTATTTAAGAGGTTGAGGGGGATAGGCTCCTGCCGCAGTACTGACAGAAGCTGGCATCGGCTGCGCTCAAGCGGCCGCAGTTTGGACACTGCTGCGCATCTGCCGCAGTCCGGTCCTCCGCGGGGGAACCGCCGCCAGCAGTTAACTCAGCCAGCGCATCGACATCGTCGGGTAAAACGAGTTCAGGAGCAGGAAGCTCTTTGACTCTGCGCCGTCCCAATCGAGGCCGCGGCAGTTTGATCTTTCCGGACAGGGTGCGCGACAGGTTTTTTCCCCGTTCGAACGCCTGTCCATACAGCTCGCGAATCTGCTGCCGCGAAAGGTGGCGCCCGGTCAGATACCACTGCAGCACCACATGGCCCACCACATAGGTGCCGGCATATGCCACAGCTACCTTGGGGATAATGCCCGCCGCCGGAATCAGGCCCACCAGGCTGCGGGCGATCTGACGCCAGATAAAACCACTCCCCAGTACGCTGCCGAATTCCGATACATAATCCTGCCACTGCGTCGAGTATCCCAGCGCCAGGCCCAGCCGGAATACCAGGAAGGCCTGCGCCTTGGTCAGGACTACGATATCGGCCACATTCAGCGGGGCATTGAACACCGGCACGATCTCAGCCAGCCCGGTGCTCAAGGAGTAGGCAGCATTTGAAAAACTGGTCTCGTTGATCAGTTGATGAGCAACCGCTACACGGAACAGGGGGAAATGGCGCGCCAGAGAGATCAGTTGATCAGGAAGCAGGTCGATTACCGCCGGAACAAACTCCGCAAGCAGGAAGGCCGTGCTCTCGACCGGGCCGTATACCACACGGTTCTGGCCCCACTCAACCCAGGGGCCAGCCTGCCGCGCTTCTGTCCCAGTCATCTGGTTAACAACAACCAGGACCTTTTTGCCTCCCTGCACCAGAATACGTGTCAGATTCTGCTCCTGGCTGAAATCACCGGCCTGTGGGTCGACCAGCAAAATCACCAGATCGGCATCCGCAGCAGGCTGTGAGTTGGCAACATCGCTCACCACCAGCGGCGTGATCGTCTCCATACCGCTGCGGGAAGGATCCTGACGGAGCTGGCTTGCCAGAACTGCGCGTGCAGCGGCATCCTCGCTGATAACGGCAAGCTTCACTACCTGCTGAGCTTCTTCCCGAATGGGACGCAGATCCACTTCTTTAATATTGTTCCAGATATTGGCTATGCTTGTAATTCCGGCCATCCTGCTCCTTTTCTCACCGGCCCACCCGGTATCTGCCAAGTATACATTAGAAAAAACAGCCTGCCATGAGAAAACCACCCCGAAAACGGAACGTTTAGCGATCAATATTCGTCTGATAATTAAGGCTCAATATGGGGGAGGGCTTGATTCCATTTAAGGGAGTGCAAAAAAATAAAAGGAGAACCATATGGATAAGACTGCAAACAGGTCTCACACGATCCAATGGAAAGCCATATTGCTGCTTGCTGTAATTGCGCTGCTGGCATACCCGTTCGCAGCAGTTCAGGCCAGCGGCACAGCACAGGGGGCCGGACCGGCAGCCTTTTTGTGGAAAACGCAGCGCGTGGATACGCCTCAGCTTTTTCACCAGATGTCAGACCGCAGCCTGCGGTATGACAGCGATAACCGGCCCCACTTCGCTTACGGCGGCGACCATCTGTATTACACCCGGATGGATTCAAACGGGAACCTGATACAAACCCTGGTGGACGGCAGTTTTGGCGTGGGCCTGTATGCTTCCCTGGCACTGGATGACAATAACCGGGCACACATCGCTTACTACGATGTGATCAACCGCTCGTTGAAATATGCGTACTTCAACGGAAGCAGCTGGTCAATCCAGACCGTCGACAGCCCCTCTTTAAACCTGACAGCACAGACCGCCGGGGATCTTGAAGAATTCTCTGTGGCCGACGGGCAGCCTCTGGTCGAGTCGCTGGGTGAGATCGAGCTCGAGAGAGCCTGGGAAGCACCGACGCTTTCCTTCATCCCCGAATTCACCATGGCGGCTGAAGCGGCGCTAACAGCGAGTTCCGGAGGTGTGGGGCTGTACGCATCCATTGACGTCGATGACAATGACCGTCCGCACATCAGTTACTACGACGAAATCAACGGTGACCTGAAATACGCTCGCTGGACCGGCAGCAGTTGGGAAATTACGCGGGTAGACAGCAAAGGGGATGTAGGCGCATTTACATCTCTGGCGCTGGACCGCAACGACCGGCCCAACATCGCCTACCTGGACGAGAGCAATGACACCTTAAAGTTCGCCAGCTATAACGGGCGCAGCTGGAGCGTTGTTACCGTGGATGACGACAGCATGGTAGGTGCGTACGCCTCCGTGGCCCTGGATAACAACAACCGGGCACACATCAGCTACTTCGATTTTGGTGACAATGTGCTCAAGTACGCCCGTGAAACAAGCAGCGGCTGGGATATCGATGTTGTGGACAACGGTGAAAATGTGGGCGGGTACACTTCGATCGCCGTGGGCTCAAACGGTAGAGCCCAGATCAGCTACTACGACTTCCGCAATGGGCGCCTGAAATATGCAGCCCAGGAGAGTGACGGCGATTGGGATACCTCCTCGATTTCTGATACCGGCTCCGCTGGGCGCTTCACCTCCATCGCCCTGGTGGGCAACAACCCGGGAATCGCATACTTCCATGCGGATACCGGCGAACTGCGCTATACCACTCGCTCGGGCCGCAGCTGGACCATCCGCTCGGTAGCCAAGTCGAACGACGTGGGCATGGCAACTTCGCTGGACCTGGATGCCAGCGGCGTGCCGCACATCAGTTACCTGGATGACACCGACGATGACCTGCGCTACGCCACCCTCAATGGGTCGTCCTGGCAGGTCGGTGAGCTCCCCGACAGCGGCCGGGTGGGCACCTATTCCTCCCTGAAAGTGGACAGCAGCGGCTTCCCCCAGATTGCTTATTACGATAACGGCAACGGCGACCTGAAGTATGCGGCCATGAACGCTTCGGGCTGGAATATTAAAACGGTGATGTCCAGCGGTGATGTTGGCTCGCACGTCTCTCTTTACCTGGTCGGCGGCACGCTGGGTTACATGAGCTTTTATGACGCCTCGAACGGCGATTTGATGTTTGCCGACTCGAACAACATGTTCCAGGTACAGGTATACACCACCGGGAATGTAGGGCAGTATACTTCTATCGCTAACGACAGCAAAGGATGGACCTACATCAGTTTCTACGACGCAGGCAACCGTGATCTGAAACTGACACACTATGACCTGAGCACGAATCAGTGGATCCCAGAGGTCGTCGACCACGTCAACGGTGGAGATGTCGGCCGCTACTCTTCGCTGAAGATCGACAGCAATGACGTGATCCATATTGCCTACTACGATGCCGCTAATGGAGACCTCAAGTATGCCCGCGGAACGCCGGGCAGCTGGTCGATCCAGGTGGTCGATTCCGGCGGCAATGTGGGCATGACCCTGTCGCTGGATCTCGATGCCGACGGTCGGGCGCACATCGCTTACTACGATGCCACCAATGGAAACCTGCGCTACGCGCGCGACACGGGCAGCGGCTGGCTGCGCCAGACGGCTGACTCAGAAGGGAATGTGGGTATGTTCCCATCACTGGCTGTGGATGCCAGCGGGATCCCGCATATCAGCTACTACGATATGACCAACGGCGACCTGAAGTACGCGACTGCCGCCGGCACGGCGACAGATTATATCTACTTCCCCTTTATCCACCGCCGCTAGGCGCTGCGAGTACAATCGCCGCGTGAACCCCTGACACAGACGCCCCCGGATTCACATCCGGGGGTGATCTTTTTATCCGCGCTCCATGTGGCCAGCCCGCTGCCGGTCCGGATCTGTCAGGCGTGCAAAGATCCACGCGACCGTCATGGTGGGCAAAAACTGGGTGAAGGGGATAATCGATTCTGCCACGGTGACCCCGCGCAGCGGCTTCAACCCGAGATATCCGAGGATCACCCAGGAGAATGGTGCGCTGAGGAAATCCAGACTAAAATCCAGCAAGTCGAGCATGATAACCACGATCAGTGGTGTCGCCCGCAGGGCCGTGATCGGATCTGCATCCGGCGGGAGATGGATCCGGCGCACCCGCCAGACAATATACGCCATCAGAACCAGGGCCAGAACCAGGCTGATGCCCGCCAGTATCAACATGATTGTCACGATCTGCTGCAGATCTCCGAGAGGGTTACCATCCATGCGCTTTTCCTTTATAATTTTCTAATCTGAACCAGCCTGTCCTTCCCCCTGACACTGTGCTCACCTGGTTCGTTGTATTCAGCATCAAGGCTGTGATAAGGAGGGTCATCATGTTTGTAAACCGGATATTAGGCGTTTTTAAACTCGATGCGGGCACCTTTGAAGCCGTAGAACACGATCGCAGCGCCACCAGCCAGGCAGCCCTGATAGTTATGCTGGTTGCGCTCCTGTCCGGCGGCGGCAGCGCCCTGGGAGCTGTATTTACAGACAGCAGCGCCCTCTCCAGCTTCTTCTCTTCACTGGTCCTGACTTTTGTCGGCTGGATTCTGGTATCGGTGATCACCTATTTTGTCGGCACCACCTTTTTTAAAGGGCAGGCCACCATTGATGAAATGCTGCGTGTGATCGGTTTTGCTTTTGCTCCCCAGCTCCTCAGCATTATTCCCTGTGTGGGCTGGCCGATCGGAGCTATCTGGTCCCTGATCGCCAGTTTCATCGCCATTCGCCAGGGGCTGGATCTGGACGATGCTCGCACGCTGTTCACGATTCTAATTGCATTTGTTATTTATATTATCCTGTTTATTGTTGCCAGCCTTCTATTCGGTGGATTCAACGCCCTGTTTCGCTGAGCCGGCTCCCGGTGTGCTTCTCGTGGGTGTAAACCTCCTCGGGAGGCACGCCGGGGAGTCCCTTTCGCCTACTGCTGCCAGGCCTTCAACCTGAGCCGTGAATCACGGATAATGTGATAGAATCGCCGCTGTTGGGGGAGTTTCACAACCAACTGGCATACATTTTTCATCCTGCCTCGCCAGTTGATCCAGCCAGAGAGATCGATTGTGTAAAAGAGCAGCCTGAACAATATATCCAGATTTTTTCTCCAGGATATAGCGGATGCTGTTCCGGAGGCCAGGCTTTAGGCGAAAGAGAGGCAAGAAAATGAACGGATCTAGCGATACCCAAATAACCGTACAAGATGAGACTGTGGTAACCCTGGATTACACCCTCAGGGTCGATGGAGAGATCATCGATTCTTCGGACGAAAACGAACCCATCCAGTTTATCCAGGGTTTGGGACAGATCATCCCGGGGCTTGAGAAGAACCTGTATGGGATGAGCATTGGGGAATCAAAAACGGTGATCGTACCGCCCAGGGAAGGCTATGGAGAAATCGACGCAAACGCCTTCGCCGATATTCCACGCAGTGAATTCCCGAAAAACATTCCTCTCGAGCCCGGAGTCGCCATCGAAGTGCGGGATCAAAGAGGCGAAAGCATGGACGCTTATATCGTTGCGGTGAACGATAAAGACGTCCGCCTCAACTTCAACCATCCTCTCGCAGGGAAAGAGCTCCATTTCTCTATAAAAATCCTCGACCTGCGCAGCGCCACCGAAGAAGAACTCGCCCACGGTCACGTTCACGGCAGTGCCGGTGAACAGTGGGTGGAGGAGGAAGAGGACCTGGAGGAATACTGGGGAGAGGATGAAGAAGACTGGGAAGAGGAAGGGGAAGAATGGGATGAGGACGATGAAGAACTCATCGACCTCGATGAAGATGACGACGAAGTTTGACCCCCTGCTAGAGTAAAATCAAACCCTTTTGCACGCCCAGCCGGACAGCTTCTGTCCGGCTGGTTGCTCCCAATTTTGCATAAATCGATGAGATGTGGAATTTGACCGTGTGCTCGCTGATTCCCAGCTGCACGGCGATTTGTTTGTTCGCCAAACCGAGAGCCACATACTGCAGCACCTGGGTTTCGCGCTCGGTAAGCGGTTCCACCAGCGGCTCGCGCAGGCCCGACATGGTTTCCCCGGCCTGAACTATCGATGCCTCCGCGAGGTCTGCCTGTTCAAGCAGCGCCTCCATAAAAACAGGGCTGGCAACCACCATCCCCTGATCCAGCGCCTGAACGGCCGCGTACAATTCTTCTTCTGTGGAATCCAGTGCCAGGACTCCCCATGTGCGTAGAGGGAGTCCTGGCACTTTTCTTATGACCTCCCGGTCACCGGCCAGCACCAGCAGTGCGACCTGACCTTCCAGGGGAAGAAGAAGCTGTCGCAAAGCAGCAGTGGAGAAGGAATCATCAGCCAGAACCAGCAGGTCAGTTTCCTCCGGCAGCGGATCCACTTCCTCCAGTGAAGCCGCCTCGGCAATCACTTCAATGGGCGGATCTCCGTGCTGCGGGGCGGGATACAACAGCGCACGCACCCCTGCGCGCACAGCCAGGACCGGAGAGATAACCACCGCGTGGATCAAATGAAGCCCTCCGTATGGAAATCTGACAGCGCCCCAGTCACAAACTCCTCAACAACCTGACTGGGGATTGCGACGCCCTGATCGCCGCCAATGACCATGGTGTTGACGCCGATCACCTCGCCGAGCACGTTGATAAGCGGACCGCCGGAGTTGCCAGGCGCCAGGCGTGCATCCGTACGGATGATGGGAATCTCCTGGCGCCTGCCGCGCGTTTTCGCCCGGCTCAAAGCGCTGATCAACCCGGCCGTTAACATCCCCCGCTGGCCCCACGGATGTCCTACTGCAATGGCCATCTGCCCGACACGCAGGCGCCGTGAATCGGCGATCTTTGCAGCCGGCAGGTCCTGGCCCGACGTTTTTATCAGCGCCAGGTCCACCTCCGGATCGACTGCGACCAGATCGGCGGGCAGCGTTTCATCATTAGCCAGAGTCAGACGGATTCTTCCGCGCCGGACCACATGATTGTTGGTGACAACCCAGCCGCCGGCCCGCCACAGTATCCCTGCTCCTACACCAAACCTGCCGTTGTGGACCGTGACTACAGTTCGCTGAATATTCTGCGCCAGCTCAGCCAGGCAGTCATCCAGAACGGTAAGATAGGACATTTCACCGATCATCATCCACCCGCCTATGTCCGCTCACCGATGGTGATCGTGAGGCTTGCCGGCTGCCCGCCGCGCAGCAGCTGCACAGGTACGGACTGGCCGACAACCGCACCAACCAGACGAGACAGGAGTTCGTCCGGGTCACCGACCGGCTGTCCGTCAATCGCTACCAGGATATCACCTACCAGCAGGCCTGCCCGGCCGGCCGGGCTGTCATCTTCCACCCCCACCAGCAGCAGCCCTGTTCTCTGCTCTCTGCCGAGCGCCTGCTGCTGTGCGAAGGAAATGGCTACCGGCTGGCTACGGACGCCCAGATAACCACGGCGCACACGCCCGTGCTGCTGCAGAGCCCCGGCAATCTGCCAGGCTAGCTGCGCCGGAACAGTCAGCGCTGCACCGCGGGCCAGGCCGGAGGTGTTCAGCCCCAGAACCTGCCCTGCGACATTGATTAACGGCCCCCCAGAGAAACCGGGGTAAGGGATCGCGTCGGTACGGATATAACTCTCCAGCAGCCCGCCGCGACCAGTGCGCACCGGCCCGCCCCGGGCACTGATCACCCCCAGGCTGGCCTGGACCCCTTCATCCGAAGGCCGTCCCAACGCCAGGACGAGCTGGCCAATGCGCGCCGCATGGTCGGCAGCCTGAGCCGGGGAAAGTCCACCACCTTCCACACGCAGAAGCGCCAGATCGCTGCCGGGATCCCGGCCCACAAGCTGTGCTGCCACCCTGCTTCCATCCGGCAGCCCTACCCGGATATCATCATCTCGCTGGACAACATGATCGGCGGTCAGGATGAGATCGGACGCATAAACAATGCCGCTGGCCGGAAAACGCCGGCGGGCGTCCACCAGCACAGTCGCCGCTCCCCCAAGTTCCACCGCATCTGCCATCGCTTCTGATAATGCTGCTAACGTTTGAGCACCTGGACCTGTCATTACTTATCCTCCTCTAAAAATTCATACTCTGGTCTCAGGCTCATCATATCCCAATCCATTTTTGAGCACATCGCCCAAACAGGCAGGTGAAACCCGGAAATATGGGTAGGTGTTGAAATCGGGCCTGCGCGACTCAACGTTCATCCAGCGCGTTCAGCGAGGACTGCACCAATCTCACTGCCTCCATGCCAGCGAAACAGGCCGGATTCGGCGACTGCGGATCTCCGGACAGGATCTGCACAGCCGTATCGCGCTGCAGGTTGTTTACATCCAGAACCAGCTCGCCATCAGCGGTGCTCCGCTGCGTTGCGACAGCGACGATCTGTTTACTCGGGTCGGCCTGGTAAGTGTCCCACCACAAAATGGTGTGCACATGGTTGGGTCGTATACCCAGCAGGCGGATCTGCCCAGATGCTCCTGCCCGCGCCCCACGTCCGGCAGGCAGGGGATCGATCCACAAATGGGCACAGCTGTTCACGCTGTCTTTCTGGCCCCAGGCGCGCAGGCTGCCGCCGGAAACCTGTGCCCGGGCGTCTTCGTAGTGCCCGTTATTTAAAGGGATGGCCCGGATGAAGTGATAATACGAGGCAAACAGGGTCCGGTGATCGATTTCCAGCGTCCCATCCCGGTTCTTCCGGTAAATGTGTCTGGTATCGAACCAGTACGATTCGATCAGCCCACCGGGGTTTAAGCCTCCCCAGATCATGTCATGAAGCCAGATCCCTGAGCGGTCGCTCTCCAGCTGCGGGGAAGCTCTGCCATTCCCATCGATAAAACCCACCTCGCCGCGGATGATTGGCTTGCCTGCGCCTTCCGGCTGCAAAGCACCATAGCGCAGGCTGGTCTCATAGGTCCACAAGGCCGGGTCCTGGAAATAGGGATCGTCATGTGAGCGGTACTCGTGGAAATCTGCGAAGTCGATATACGGATAGGCGCGATTGTCCCAGAATTCCTCTTGGGGGAAAGAATGCCAGAAAGAAGTGGAGACCAGGTGGTGGTTGGGATAGAACTGGCGCATATAGCGGCCGAACTCATTGGCCAGCGCAAAGTGACGTTTGCTTTTCGGGTCGCCCTCATTCAGCAGCTCCCAGGAATGGATGTGTGTGGAGTATCCCCAGCGGGCCTGCAGATATCGCCACCAGGCCTGCTGCAGCCAGCGCACTTTTGTGACCCGCTCGAAGTCCCCGTAAAACCAGCGCGGACCTGGGCAGCGCTCGGGGTCATTTTCAGGGTCGTCGTCTCTACAGGTGGCAGAATCGCGGACCGGCAGCCCCTGGCTGTCGGTGTGCGCCATAATCCAATCCTGCTTCTCGTGGACGACCGGCCGAAGGTATATGTTATAGGTCTCTGCCAGAGCCAGGACTTTGTCAAAGGCATAAGAACTGCGCTGGTCCATGTACAGGTGGTGAGCCATCCAGGGGCGCGAAATGATGTTGGGGCCGTACGTACCATCGTCACGCACTTCTTCGATCCACACCCGGTCGATATATACCGATCCGCGGCGCGCGTTTTCCAGAGCCAGGTAAAAATAGGGCAGGAAATAACGTTCTCCACTGAACAGGCGCCCTTCTACGATTTCCCAGCCATCCGTGCTGCCTTTCACATACCCGGTCACCGGGCTTCCGGTTCCGGCTGAAGCGCACTGCTCGCCGTCACCCGCCAGCCAGCGCCCTGTTTTTGCTACAAAGCCGTAATTCTTACCGGGTTCTACAGGACCGGCGATATCCACAGCCTTTAAACGAATTCGCACCCGGTAAGTAGTTTGCGGCCGCAGGGCGGGAGGAGCCTTCCCAAATCCCAGGAACATGCAGGGGTTCTTTTCCGCATGCAGCGCCATAGAAACATCGCTTCCCGGAAATGCCTCATCGAAGGTCAGACCCGGCTCAGGAATGTACCTCCCCCGCTTCTCCGGATCCGTTGGGTGCCAGTGATTCCAGGATGCACCGTAAATCCCCCATTGGGAGAGCCAGATACGCACGAGCTGTATGCCGTTCTGAGACATGACCCTGAAATTTTCTCTGTTATCCAGAACGGGGTTGTTCCAGCTCAGGTGGTCGTAGTTCATGTTGTAGCCCAGGGCGGGGAAGTAATCTCCGTTCTCGAACTCAAAATAGCGAGGATCACGCTGGCTGACGCGGATAAAACCCGGGTTCCCGGAGGGTTGGACGAAGAAGGTGTGCGCTGGAGATGCGGAAATACCGGATGCATCCCGGGCGACAATGCGAAACTGCCAGCGGCCGGCCGCAGGCGGGGCGAAGCGCACCTTCCACGAGTATTCCCCGGTCGGGTAAAACCATTCGCGGCCATCAATAACCCGGTCCTCAAAATGCTGGTAATAAAAAGCCGGCTGGGTGTATACGGTGCGCCAGTTATCGGGGGTAAACAGGGCATCGACCCGGATCCCAATTTCCGGCTCAATCCCGGGCGGCGGCGCAGCATCATAAGGAAGCTGCAAATTTTTGGCGACGGTCTCGATCTGAAATGTGATCTCCAGTTTGGCGTAACGCGGGATCTGTCCCCCCGGATAATCCGCAGTGTTCAGCCGGATTTCACCGATCTCCGGGCCGGGGCTCACAGGGACCTCACCGGCAAGAACCGCAAGCGGTTCCAGATAGTACTGAAATAGAAAACCGAGGAGAACAAGCCCGCACAGGATCAGGTGCAAAGACCTGCGGCTGCGGTACAGCCAGTCTCTGGCAGGTCTTCCCTGCGTTGTTAATCTCAAATCACCCCTCCTGATCCGCATCGTCTATCCGCCCATTATAAACTTCTTTTTTCGAGGGGCTCTTCCCGGAAGGGCAGCGTCTGCAGCCCTGTAAAGCTGGCACCGGCGATTAAACGACCGGTGCATGATAAACTTGTACTCTATGATCAACCCGAGCATTGTTATCAAACTTGGAACATCAACGCTAACCGAAGGCAGCACGCACTTATCGATGCCGCGCATGGTTGAGCTGGTTCGCCAGATGGCGCATCTGCACAACCGCGGCTATTCCATTGTTGTCGTCTCCTCAGGGGCTATAGCGGCGGGGCGCGAAGCGCTCAACTATCCCGATCTGCCCAAGGAAATCCCGGCCAAACAGATGCTGGCAGCCGTCGGGCAGCCGCGCCTGATGGGGATTTATGAGCGTCTGTTCAGCCTTTACGGGATCACAGCTGCTCAGGTGCTGCTCACCCGCGCCGACCTTGCCGACCGGCGGCGCTACCTGAACTCCCGCAACACCCTGGAAGCCCTGCTGTCGCAGCGGGTTATCCCGGTGGTCAATGAAAACGATACCGTGGCCACTGAAGAAATCCGCGTGGGCGATAATGACAACCTTTCCGCGCTGGTCGCCAATTTAATCGATGCAGACCTGCTGGTGCTGCTGACCGACCAGCCCGGCCTATACACTGCAGATCCCCGCCGCGACCCGGAAGCAAAACTGATCGAGGAAGTTACCGCAGCGGAGATCCCTGACGAACTCTGGGCAGCCGCGGGAGGATCGCGGAACGGTCTCGGAACGGGTGGGATGGTCACCAAGTTACAGGCTGCCGACCTGGCGCGCCGTTCGGGCGTCAAAGTGGTGATCGCGCCTGGAGGCGAGGAGGATATCCTGCTGCAACTGACTGCGGGCGTCCGTGTGGGGACCGTCTTTTACCCGGTCGCCACGGCTGTGGAAAGCCGTAAACGCTATATTGTCGCCGGGCTGGCCGCTGGCAGTGTGCGTATTGATGAAGGCGCCTGTGCAGCGCTGCATCAGGGCAGCAGCCTGCTGCCGGTCGGCATCAAGCAGGTAGAAGGCGATTTTGGCCGTGGAGACACGCTGCGCGTGCTCGATGCCAGCGGGCGCGAGATTGCGCGCGGGCTGACGAATTACAATTCTGAGGATCTGAAAAAAATTTATGGGCATCACTCCGACGAGATTGAAGCCATCCTGGGGTATATGTACGGCGAAGAGGTGATTCACCGCCGAAATATGGTGATGCTTTGAGCAGTTGTGAGAACAGGAGAAAGGTGATGGATCAGAAAATGCAGCATATGGGGGAGCGAGCGCGCGCAGCTGCGCGCTGGCTGGCGAAAGCGACAAGGGAACAAAAAGACGCCGGTCTGGAGCGCATTGCTGCCGGTTTGCAGGCCCGTCAGGATGACATTCTGCAGGCCAACCAACAGGATGTCGCCGCAGGACGCGAAAACGGATTGAGCGAAGCCCTGCTGGATCGCCTGACTCTAACTCCCGCGCGGCTGGCGGGCATTATTTCAGATCTGAGAAACGTCATTGCGCTGCCCGATCCTGTGGGCGAGGTTTTTGAACAGACCACGCTGCCCAACGGCCTGTGCGTACACAAGCAGCGCGTACCTATCGGCGTGATTGGCGTAATTTACGAAGCGCGCCCCAATGTCACCCTGGATGTGGCCGGTCTGGCGCTCAAATCAGGCAACGCGGTTATCCTGCGGGGCGGCAGTGAGACGATCAATTCCAACCGTGCACTGGTGGAGGTCATCCGGAACGCGCTGGCAGTGTGCGGCCTGCCCGAGGATGCCGTGCAGTTCATCGATGATCCGGACCGCAAACGGGTGCTGGATCTGCTGCAGATGGACCGCTACGTGGATATGATCATTCCCAGGGGCGGCGCGTCGCTGCACGAATTCTGCAGGCAGAACAGCCGCATCCCCGTGATTACCGGAGGCATCGGCATCTGTCATCTGTTTGTGGATGAATCGGCAGACCTCGAGGGCGCCCTGCAGGTGATCCGCAATGCAAAGGTGCAGCGCCCAAGCGTGTGCAACGCCCTGGATACCGTTCTGGTACACGAAAAAGTCGCCCAATCCTTCCTGCCCCGGCTGGTCGAAACCCTGCAGGCTGACGGCGTGACCTTGCGGGCCCATGAATCGGCGCTGCCGCTGCTCACAGTCAACGGGGAAGGAGAACTGCCGGCTTCCGTTGCTCCGGCCGGTCCGCAGGATTTCGATACCGAATGGCTGTCGCTGGTGCTGGGTTTGAAGGTGGTCAGCGGGCTGGATGAGGCGATCGAGCACATTGCCGCCCACAGTACACAGCACTCGGACGGTATTCTCACCCGCAGTGAAGAACATGCCGCGCGCTTTGTCAGCGAGGTTAATTCGGCAGCCGTGTATGTGAACGCCAGCACCCGCTTCACAGACGGCGGTCAGCTCGGGCTGGGCGCCGAGGTGGCGATTTCAACCCAGCCGCTGCACGCGCGCGGACCTATGGGGCTGCGAGAGCTGACCACTTATAAATGGGTGATCCGGGGCGAAAATCACGTGCGCCCGTAGATTCATTGGATTAACAAAATAAACCGCGGCGAGGTCGGGAAAAACGAACACTCGCCGCGGGTGTTTTTTAAACCGGCATGGATAAAAGCCAGGCCCATATTAACCATAGACCTGGCCAGCTCCACTCGAATTAGATTGACACAAACCTTATCCGCCCGAAGTGAGCCCAAATAACGCTGCGCCCCCCAGGAGAAAGAGCAGAAACAGCACCAGTGCAATGAGCAGGAAAAGCCCGAAAAGGACTTTAGCGATCCTTGCTGCGCCGGCAGCCACGCCGCCAAAACCCAGCGCCCCGGCTATAAGCGAAACGACAAATGCAATAACTGCCCATACCAGTAAGTTGTCCATCTTTGTTCGCCTCCCTGTCCGGCACAGTCGCTGCCAGACGACTGCGGCCCTATCTGTCTGGATTCAGAATGAAGCCGCTTCTACCAGTAAAAAATGCGGGGGGTATTCAATATGATCTACCCCCCGACCCAGATGTTGCTTCGACCGCTTCGGCCTGCCCGGCGTTCTCGAAGGTCAGGGCATCCGGCCCGCGATCGACACGGATCGTATCCCCTTCCGAGAATTCGCCGGACAGAATGCGCAGCGCCAGAGGATCCTGCAGTTCTCGCTGAATAGCCCGTTTCAATGGGCGGGCGCCGAAATCGGGATTATAGCCCACTTCAGCCAGGTATTCACGCGCCGCCGGCGTTACATCCAGATGGTAGCCCCTTTCCGCTACCATAGCCTCCATGCGCTTCAACTGGATATCGACAATATCCGCCAGGTGCTCACGAGACAGATGGTGGAAGACAACAATTTCGTCGATGCGATTGAGGAACTCAGGCCGGAAATGGGCCTGCAGGACCTGAGTGATCTCATCGCGTGTGACCTTACGACCGACTTCCCACAACTGGCTGCCCAGGTTGCTGGTCATGATCACCAGCGTATTGCGGAAATCGACCGTCCGGCCTTTGCCATCGGTCAGACGGCCGTCATCGAGAAGCTGTAGAAGCACGTTGAACACTTCCGCGTGCGCCTTCTCGATCTCATCAAAGAGCACCACACTGTAGGGACGCCGCCGGACGGCTTCGGTGAGCTGACCGCCTTCTTCATAGCCGACATAACCGGGCGGGGCGCCAATCAAGCGGGCCACGGTATGCCGCTCCTGGTACTCGCTCATATCGATGCGGATCATGGCATGCTCATCATCGAACAGGAACTCGGCCAGCGCGCGCGCCAGCTCGGTTTTCCCCACACCTGTGGGGCCGAGGAAGATGAACGATCCAATCGGGCGGTTCGGGTCCTGGAGACCGGCGCGTGCGCGGCGCACGGCGTTGGAAACCACCCGTACCGCATCTTCCTGACCAACCACGCGCCTGTGCAGCCGCTCCTCCATGTGCACCAGTTTTTCGGTCTCCCCTTCCATCAGGCGAGTAACCGGGATCCCCGTCCAGTTGGAGACCACCTGGGCTATTTCTTCTGCGTCGACATTCTCCTTCAACAGAGCACGGCCTTCTTTCTGCCCGGCAGTGATGCGCTGCTCAGCTTCAGCCAGCTGGGTCTCCAGCTCGCGCAGCGTGCCGTAGCGCAGGCGAGCCGCTTTTTCGTATTCGTTGCCGCGCTCCGCATTTTCGATCTCGTGCCGTGTTTGCTCAATCTGCTCTTTGATATGCTGCAGCCTGGAAATGGCTTCCTTTTCATTCTGCCAGCGCGCGCTCAATTCGTTCGACCGTTCTCTCAGGTCGGCCAGGTCGCGCTCAATTTTCGCCAGGCGCTCTTGGGACGCTTTGTCCGTTTCCTTGGACAGCGCCTCCCGTTCGATCTCTAACTGCAGGATCTGCCGGTCCACCTCGTCGAGCGCCTCGGGCTTGGAATCGATTTCCGTCCGCAGGCGGGCGGCAGCTTCATCGATCAGGTCAATGGCCTTGTCGGGCAGCCGGCGGCCGGTGATATAGCGGTGCGAAAGGGTGGCCGCAGCGATCACGGCGCTGTCTGTGATGCGCACGCCATGATGGACCTCATAGCGCTCCTTCAGCCCGCGCAGAATACTGATCGTCTCGTCCACACTGGGTTCATCAACATACACAGGCTGGAAGCGGCGTTCCAGGGCCGGGTCTTTCTCCACATACTTGCGGTATTCGTCAATCGTGGTGGCTCCCACCATGTGCAGTTCGCCGCGCGCCAGCATGGGTTTCAACATATTCCCGGCGTCCATGGCGCCTTCAGCCGCGCCGGCGCCTACCACGGTGTGCATTTCATCAACGAACAGGATAATATCCCCGGCTGCTTCGGAAATCTCTTTTAACACAGCCTTTAAGCGCTCTTCAAACTCGCCGCGGTACTTGGCGCCTGCCACCAGGGCGCCCATATCGAGCTGCACAAGGCGCTTATTTTTCAGGCCCTCGGGCACATCGCCTTTAACCATACGCTGCGCCAGCCCTTCAACGATCGCGGTTTTTCCGGTGCCGGGATCCCCAATCAGGGCCGGATTGTTCTTCGTGCGGCGCGACAGAATCTGCACCACACGGCGAATCTCTTCATCCCTGCCGATCACCGGATCCAGCTTTCCCTGGCGAGCCAGAGCCGTGAGATCACGGCCATATCGTTCCAGTGCCTGATAGGTGTCCTCCGGGTTTTGCGTGGAGACACGCTGTGTTCCCCGGATGCTCGCCAGCGCTTTTAAGATCGCGTCCTTTGTCAACCCGTACTTATTCAAACGGCTTGCTTCACTGCTTTCCGTCAGGCCCAGCAGGATGTGTTCGGTGGAAACATAATCATCCTGCATCCCCCGGGCGTAGCGTTCGGCGGCCGCAAGCACATCCGCCGCCGGGCGCGAGAGACCTGCTTCGCCGACTCCGCTGCCGTATACCTTCGGGCGGCGATCGAGGTCCTGCCGTACGTCCATGAGCAGCCCCGAAACGCTGCCGGCGACCCGGGTTACCAGGGCCGGGACAATCCCATCCTGCTGCTGGAGGAGGGCCAGAAGCAAATGCGCCGGTTCAATGGTCTGGTGATTGAACTCGTGCGCCAGTTTCTGTGAATTCAGAATCGCTTCCTGCGATTTTTGCGTGTATTTGTTTAAATCCATTATTAATCACTCCTTTCTTACCTGACCTGTTTCATAGATTGGCTGTGGGCTGGGGCTGGGGTTGGGGAGGCTGCTTCCGGCGGAAACCTCTCATCATTCGTTCAATACGACCAGAAACGGCCTTCTATATAAGAGCAACAGCAGTTATCCCCCATCCGAGCCAGAGGTCAGGCAGTCTTATTCTGTTACCAATAATTGCAGTTTTTAAGGAGTGTACTTTGCAGTTATTGGAATCATATAAGTCCGGCGTTAACTAAACGTAGGAAAACGCCCTGTTCGCGATGATATACTTAGCGCATGTCCGGTAATTATTTACAGGTCCTGCGGCTCGGCAGCGTGCCGTATGAAGAAGGGTGGCAGATGCAGACGGAAATGGCAGCAGAAATCGCGGCCGGGAAGCGACCGCCCACTCTGCTCCTGCTGCAGCACCCGCATACCTACACATTTGGCCGCAGCGGGCATGCAGAAAATTTGCTCTGGGATGAAGCGGAGCTGGCCCGGCGCGGTGTGAGCGTCCACTGGGTGGATCGCGGCGGTGATGTCACCTATCACGGCCCAGGCCAGCTCGTGGGCTACCCGCTGCTCCCGTTAGCGCCAGGGGGACTGCAAAGCGACCCTGAACAGGATAGCATACGGATCCCGCGGGCCGATTACGTCGGTTACATCCGCAAACTGGAAATCGTCTTGATGCGTGCCCTGCTGCATTTCGGCATTGAAAGCCAGCAGGTGGAAGGGCTGACCGGAGTATGGGTGCGCCTCGGTACGGGGGAACTTGCGAAGATCGCCGCTATAGGCGTCAAAGTAGATGCGCGCGGCATTTCCCGCCACGGGTTTGCCCTGAATGTGGATCCGGATATGAGCTACTGGGACGGAATCATCGGCTGCGGGTTGAAAGGCTACCCGGTCGCCAGTCTGTCCGATTTTCTTAAACCGCCGCCCTTAATGGATCAGGTGTGCGACGCCGTCGTAAGCACCTTTACAGAAGTATTCGAATACCAGATCCTGGAAGAACAAAAGCGAAGTTCAATGCGCTAGTTTTTAGTTTTATCAATGTTTATTGACACCCCCTGTAAAAGTCAGTACACTATGGCAGGAAACCCGATCAGGTCAATGAAGTGCAGCGCCTAGTGGGGTTCACTTCTTTATTATCGATCCACCTTTCTTCAGCCGGGTGGCTGGAAAAGACCGTCGCCAGATGGGAGCAGGCTGCTGCTCCGGCTGTCTGCAGAACGCTCATCTTCCTGAGGAGGAATACATGCCCTCACAATACATGCTAACCATGCGGACGGGACCGAACCCGGGTCGAACCTTTGAGATTAACCGCAGTGAGATGACCATCGGGAGGGACATCAATAATGACATCGTCATCAACGATGCTGAAGTCTCTCGCCACCATGCCCGTCTAATCGCACAGGCGGGGGGATACGTAATTGAAGATACCGGTTCCACTAACGGGACTTTCGTAAACGGGGAGAGATTGATCGGGCCGCACCTGCTGCGTCCAGGAGAGTTGATCCTGTTAGGCGAGAACGTCAGCCTCTCTTTCGATGTCGAAAGTTTCGACCCCGATGCAACCATCGCTTCTACGCCCGGCGTCTCGAGTGTTCCACCCGTCCGGCAGGAACCCCCGCGCGAGGCTTACAGCTATACACCTCCGCCTCCTCCGGAGCCGGCCTATGCACCACGCCCTACTCCCCGCCCCGAGTACGCTGCGCCGGTCCCCCCCGGGCCGGTAGAGGCATATCCACTGGAAGAGGAGGAGCGGGGTATTAACCGCACCTGGATCTACGCAGGCTGCGGCTGCCTGGTGGTCCTGCTGTGCGGCCTGATCGGCGCAGGCTTTATTTTCGATTTTCTGAATCTCTACTGTACGCCCCCATTCGACGCCCTATCGGGCGTACTGTATACCTGCCCGTAAGTTGGGGCGTTCTCTGCGGCAATCCAGCGCCTGGTCTTTGCCAGGCGCTTTTTTCATGCGGCTGGTAAAATTATTCCCGTTTCGGGTTTGCCATTTCATTCCAGGGCACTGCCCCGGTAGAACGATGAATGCAGGGAAAATTCGATTTCGAACCTCAAAGCTGCCATGATGGGAGGCTTATATGAAGCGTATGTTTGTCCCTGGTCCGGTTGATGTGGATCCGCAGGTGCTGGCGGCACAGGCGCAGCCAATGCTGCCGCACCGCAGCAAGGAATTTGAATCGCTGTTCCAGAGAGCCTGGGAAAAGTCGCGCCAGCTTTTCTATACCCAGAGCCGTGTTTTCATCACCGCGTCCTCAGGCACCGGCCTGCAGGAAGCAGGGGTGCGCAATTTTGCCAGACAGACGGTGCTCTCCTGCGTCAACGGCGCATTTGGCAGCCGCTGGTATGACGTAGCTGTAAACAACGGCAAAGAAGTCGACAAACTGGAATTTGCCTGGGACCAGCCTGTCTCGGCAGAGCGCGTCGCCGAGGCGCTGCAGGCCAAACACTACGAAGTCGTTACCGTTGTTCACAACGAGACTTCAACGGGCCTGGAAAATCCGGTGAAGGAAATCGCCGCGGCCGTACGGCAGGTCAGCCCGGATACGCTTATCCTGGTGGATGCCGTTTCATCTCTTGGCGGCGCCAAAATCGAGATGGACGCCTGGGGACTGGACATGGTGCTGACCTCTTCCCAGAAATGTCTGGCGCTGCCGCCAGGATTGGGGCTGGCAGCCGTGTCCGATCGCGCCATGGCATACGCTGAAAGCGTGCCCAACCGCGGCTGGTACTTCGACCTGGTTCGTATGGAGAAGCACCGCCTGAAGGATTCTACACCGGCCACACCGGCGCTTTCGCTGATCTATGCCCTCGATCTGCAGCTGGACCGCATCCAGGCCGAGGGCCTGGAGAACCGCTTTGCCCGGCACGAAGCCATGGCCCGGCGAGTTCAGGAATGGGCGCTTTCCTGCGGGCTCAACCTGTTTGCGCCTGAAGGTTATCGCTCAAAAACGGTCACCACGATCACCAACCAGTTAAACCTGGATATCAGTGATTTGAACCGCTTCCTGATGGAAAGAGGAATGCGAATTGCAAACGGCTACGGAGCCCTGAAAGGGAAAACCTTCCGCATCGCGCATATGGGTGAGACCACGATCGAAGATCTGGAAGAGCTCTTCACGGCCATGGAAGCGTATCTCGAGCGAGTCCGGTGAGCGAGTACGAGGTCAGTCTGACGACGATGACTTACGGCGGGGAGGTGCTGGGCCGCCTCCCCGATGGGCGCGCGGTTTTCGTGCCCCTGGCACTGCCCGGCGAAAAGGTGCGCATTCGTCTGACTGAAGACCGAAAAAATTTCGCTCGCGGCATGCTGCTGGAAGTCATCGAGCCATCCCCACTACGCATCACGCCGCGCTGTCTTCACTTTGGCTACTGCGGGGGCTGTCATTACCAGCACATGCCCTATGAAGAACAGCTCAAAGCGAAGACAGAGATCGTACGCGACCAGCTCCAGCGCATCGGTAAGCTGGAAAACATACCGATTACCGCTGCGGTGGGCTCTCCGAAACCGTTCTACTACCGCAACCACGTGCAGTTCGGCCTGACCGAAGATGGGAAGCTGGGTTATCACCGGCTTTATGGGGATGAGATTTTCCCCATTCAGGAATGCCACCTGCCCGTGGAAGGTATCAACATTATCTGGCCGCAGCTCGAATTTGAAACTCTGCTCGAAATTGAAAGAGTCGCCATTCGCCAGGGTGCCGGTGACGATATCATGATTACTCTTGAGAGCAGCGATATCGACCCGCCGGAGCTCAGCCTGGAAGAGCTGGATGTGTCGGTCGTCCACCTGAGCGAGGCTGGAGCGCTGGTCATGGCCGGCAGCGATAATGTGGATATGGAGGTGCTGGGACGGGAGTTTCGCGTTTCCGCCGGGTCTTTCTTCCAGGTTAACACTGAGGTGGCGGGGCGTATGGTGGAGCACCTGCTCGCCGGGTTAGACCGTCTCCACCCATTGACCAGAGATACGACCGTCCTCGACCTGTACTGCGGCGCTGGCCTATTCAGCGCTTTCCTGGCCCCGCGGGTCGGAAACCTGATTGGGCTTGAAGAATCACCGGCCGCCGTCGATGACTTTGTCGAAAATCTGGATGAATTTGATCACGTGTCGGTCTATGAGGGCAAAGTCGAGCACATCCTGCCTCTTCTAAATATGCAGGCGGACATCATCGTCGTCGATCCCCCGCGCGCCGGGCTG
>Ga0134096_1000388_pt1 | contig 49721 bp, 41 predicted proteins | sample 7_2taG_FD_94448 | JGI IMG/M metagenome (GOLD analysis project Ga0134096, IMG submission 94448) | Switchgrass degrading microbial communities from high solid loading bioreactors in New Hampshire, USA - 7_21_20_110_A3 metaG | ecosystem: Engineered > Bioreactor > Semi-continuous > Anaerobic >... | reverse complement strand
GTTCTCCATGATAGTGCCCTTGAAGAGCCACGTTTCCTGCAGCACCATCCCGAAGCACTCGCGGAGCTTCCTCCGGTCGTAACGCCTCACATCGCAGCCGTCAATCTCTATGCTGCCGCTTCCGACGTCGTAGAACCGCATCAGGAGTTTGACTATAGTCGTCTTGCCCGCACCCGTGGGTCCGACGATTGCGACCATCTGTCCAGGTCTGACCTCGAAGCTCAGATCGCTTATCACCGACTTGTCAGGAGTGTAGCCGAAGCGCACATGGTCGAACTTGACTGCACCTCTGATATGACCGGTAGGGGCAGGGTCTGCCGCCGCCAGATCCTCTTCCTCTTCGCCCAGGAATTCGAATACGCGCTCGGCAGCGGCCGCCATGCTCTGCAGCATGGTCGATACCTGCGCAAACTGGGTGATTGGTTGAGTGAAGCTCCTCACATACTGAATGAACGCCTGAATGTCGCCGACAGTGATGGTTCCTCTTACCGCCAAGACGCCGCCCACGACAGCTACAGCGACGTACCCGAGGTTTCCGACGAGCATCATGATCGGGTGCATCATGCCGGACACGAACTGGCTCTTCCAAGCCGACTCGAAAAGCACCCGATTCGTTCTGTTGAACTCGCCCAGAGCCGCCTCTTCTCTGTTGAAAGCCTTGACTACGTTGTGGGCGGAGTACACCTCCTCGATCTGCCCGTTTATCTTGCCGAGAAACTCCTGTTGCGCTCTGAAATGCTTCTGGCTGAGCTTGACCACGACCGAGACCAATCCCGCGGAGATGGGCAGTATCGCGAGGGCGACAAGAGTCATCAGCGGGCTTATCGAGAGCATCATCGCCAAGACGCCGATTATGGTGACCAGGCTGGTAATGATCTGGGTGATACTCTGGTTTAGGCTCTGCCCGAGCGTGTCGACATCGTTAGTGATTCGCGACAGCACTTCACCCACAGTGTTGCTCTCGAAGTACTTCAGAGGCATCCGGTTGATCTTTTCACTGATCTCTCTCCGCATCTTGAAGCAGATCTGCTGAGAGACTCCGGTCATGATCCAGCCCTGCACTATGTTGAAGGCCGCACTGACGGCATAGAGAACGAGCAAGTACGAGAGAATCCGGCTGATCTTGCCGAACTCGATCCCGCCGGTTCCGGCGATCTTGGCCACCAGGCCGTTGAAGAGCTCAGTCGTCGCCCTGCTGAGTATCCTGGGACCGACGATGTTGAACACGGTGCTGCCTGCTGCTGAGAGCAGGACCACTGCTATCGGAACCCTGTACGCGGCGATGTACGCGATCAGCTTGCGGACTGTGCCGCGGAAATCCTTCGGCTTCTCGCCGATCAGCGACATCGGGCCTGGTCCGCGACCGAATCCGGGCCTGGGTCCTCGTACGCCGTATCCGGGCTGCCTGAGACTGCCTCTGTCTTGCCGGCTCATCGCGCGCCACCTGCCTCTGCAGTCAATTCGCCCTCGCTCAGCTGGCTTTGGGCTATCTCGCGGTAAGTTGGGCAGGTCTCGAGCAGTTCCGCATGCGAGCCCACTCCCACAACCTTGCCCTTGTCCAGGACCACAATCCTGTCGGCGTGCAGAACCGTCGAGATGCGCTGAGCCACGACGATCACTGTTGTGTCCTTGGTCTTCTCTCTGAGCGCTCTTTTGAGTGCGACCTCTGTTCTGTAGTCCAATGCGGAGAAGCTGTCGTCCAGTATCAGAATTCTCGGATTTCTGGCAATCGCGCGCGCGATAGACAGCCTCTGTCTCTGTCCGCCGGAGACGTTTGTGCCGCCCTGCGAAATGGGACTCATGTACTTCTCCGGCTTTTGCTCTATGAACTCCGCCACCTGTGCGATTCGAGCCGACTCCGCTATCTCGTCATCGGAGAGGCCGTCTGCGCCGAACGCGATGTTCGACCGGATGTCTCCGCTGAACAGCACACTCTTTTGAGGGACGAAGCCGATCAGGCTCCTCAGCCGCTTCTGGCTGATGTCCCTGATGTCGACGCCGTCAATGGCGATGCTGCCGGACATGACGTCGTAGAACCTCAAGAGCAGGTGCACGAGAGTCGATTTGCCGCTCCCGGTGCTGCCGACGATTGCGGTCATCTGTCCAGGCAGGGCTCTGAAGCTGATCCCCTCGAGCACGTTGGCTTCCGCTCCGGGGAACCGGAAGGAGACATCTCTGAACTCAATGAGGCCGTTCCACTGAGGTCTGCTTTCATAGAGGACGTTCGCCGAGTCGCGGATCGAAGGCTGGGTTTCCAGCACCTCCTGAACGCGGCTCGCGGCCACGCTGGCACGAGGAAGCATGGCCGAGATCATTGTCAGCATCATGAAGGACATCACGATCTGCATTGTGTAGGTGATGAACGCCATCATCTCGCCTACCTGCAGATTTCCGAGGTCCACGCCTTTCCCTCCGAACCACACGATCAGGACGGTTATCACGTTCATGGTCAGCATCATGCCGGGCATCATGAACGACATCGCTCTGTTCGTGAACACCTGCGTGTCCATCAGTTCGCGACTCGCACTGTGGAATCTCTGCTCTTCATACTTCTCGCGTCCGAACGCTCGTATGACCGGAATTCCGGTAAGGATCTCGCGGCTGACCAGATTCAGCTTGTCCACGAGAACCTGCATCTTCTTGAACTTGGGCATGGTGATGCTGAACAGAGACAGCACCAACAGCATCACCGCGGCGAGCGCCACAGCGATGATCCACTCAAGGCCGGTTCTCGTGCTCGACACCTTGATGATCCCGCCTATACCCAGAATCGGAGCGTGCAACACGACGCGCAGCAGCATGACCGTAGCCATCTGTATCTGTTGAACGTCGTTTGTGCTCCGCGTGATCAGAGACGCAGTGGATAGCTTGTCGATTTCGGCAGAGGAGAACGACAGCACTCTCTCAAAAACCTGGCCCCGCAGGCGCATCCCAATCTGCGCAGCTGTGCGGCTTGACAGCAGGCCGACGAGAACTGCGGCTATGGAGACTGCCAGGGTCAGCCCAAGCATTCTGGCTCCGGTGCCGACCACATAGCGCAGCTGCATATTTGCCAGATCAACACCCATTGCTTCGTACTCAGCCCGTACGAACAGCACGGCTTTTTGTTCGATCATGTTGCGCCCCATGGCCGCTGTAGCCTGGAGGAGTGCGTTCTTCATATCGAGGAGTTGCTGTTTGGTCACTGCGCCGGCCGACAAAGCCGTCTCTACGGTGTCCATGCTCATCTGACCGTTGGCCTCAACCTGAGACAGAGCTGCCATTGCAGGGGCGAGGATGCTGCTCAACTCGCCGATTCTGCCAGGGTCCAGTCTGCGCACCACGTATTTACCCTCAGCGTTCAACACATAAGCGCCTCTTGCGAGCTCGGCCTCATCGTCTGTCATGAACAGCGCAAGGCGGTCGAGGGTCTCCGGCCTGATGAGATCCGGGACAGCTCCGTCAACGCCTTTTTGCTGAATGCCCACATCCACTATGTCGCTGAAATAGGCTGGCAGCGACAGCTCGCAGACCGCCTGAACCACCAGCAGGATGAAGATGAGCAAGACTGTCGCCTTCGATGCCTTGAGGTATGCCAGAATTCTCACGGTTTGAGCTTCCTTCTCTCCGAATTGTCAGTCACGGTTGCATGCGTGCAGATGCTACGTCGAGTGGTCCCAACATATATGTTGTCACTGCTATGGATAGATAGCAAGCCCGAAAATCCGGTATTGACACGAGTAGGCGGGGAATGGTAGTATTGTACTCGTAAATTGTCATTACTATTAAGTAGTAGTAACGACAGCAGACTGGACCGAAAGCTTCATTAAGGAGGGTTTAGAGTGTCACGCGATCTAAAGGGAACAAGGACAGAGAAGAACATCCTCACGGCGTTCGCGGGCGAGTCTCAGGCCAGAAACAGGTACACTTTCTACTCAAGCCAGGCGCGCAAGGAAGGTTATGTGCAGATTGCAGACATTTTCGAGGAGACGGCCAACCATGAGAAGGAGCATGCCAAGCGCCTCTTCAAGCTTCTCCAGGGCGGAGAGGTCCAGATCACAGCCGACTTCCCGGCCGGCGTGATAGGAGACACCGCGCAGAACCTGGTCGCAGCCGCAAGTGGCGAGAACCATGAGCACACATCGATGTATCCCGGATTCGCAGCTGTCGCCAGAGAAGAGGGATTTGAGGACATCGCCCGCATCTTCGAGGCGATCGCCGTTTCCGAGAAGCAGCACGAGAAGCGTTATCTTGGGCTGCTGAAGAACATCAACGAGGGCAAGGTCTTCTCCAAGGACACCAAGGTGGTGTGGCGCTGCCGCAACTGCGGGTACCTGCACGAGGGCACCGAGGCTCCGACGACCTGTCCCGCGTGCGCACATCCTCAGGCGTACTTCGAGCTGCTGGGTGAGAACTGGTAATTCCAGTTGTGTTCAAGAGACTCAGGTGAGCGACGCATACGAAAGGAGGCGTGAGCTATGGCGGTTAGGTCGGAGATATATAAGTGTGGGATATGTGGAAACATAGTGTGTGTCCTGCACGGCGGAGAGGGGACACTAGTATGCTGCGGCGAGCCGATGAAGCTCTGTGAGGCGGGAGTCATAGACGCTTCACGCGAAAAGCATGTCCCGGTGATTAAGAAGACCGATTCAGGCTACGAGGTGACTGTCGGAAGCGTACTGCATCCGAGTACTCCAGAGCACTATATCGAGTGGATCGAACTGATCGCAGACGGAGTATCGTATCGACGGTTCCTCAATCCTGGAGACACACCTACTGCGACGTTTTGCGTGGAAGCAGCTACTGTCGAAGCCAGGGAGTACTGCAACCTTCACGGACTCTGGAAGGCCGAGTTCAAGTAGAGGCAGTCAATCTGTGCAAAGACAGCCCCGTCGACGGCTCATCCGAAGGCGGGGCTGTTTTCGCGGCGTCAGTTCCTTTCCAGAGTCCGCAAGGAATGCGCCCGCCGACCGAGAATATCGAGGTGCATGATGATCCGTGTACAAGCCAGGAGGTCTTGCGGTGCAGTTCATTGCGGACTTTCACATCCACTCTCATCACTCAAGGGCTACTAGCAAGCAGTGTGATCCTGTAAACCTGTGCATTGCTGCAGCCGCCAAAGGACTCCAGCTTGTCGGAACCGGCGACTTCACGCACCCAGGCTGGCGTGAGGAACTCAGGGAGTCTCTGGTCGAGGACGGACAAGGGTTGTTGCGCCTCAGAGACGAACGCGCCGCCGAGCTGTCGGCCGACATGCCCGAACTGGATCCCGGATCAGTCAGGTTTGTTCTCTCAGCGGAGATAAGCAGCATCTACAGGCGTGGGGCCAGGACTCGCAAGGTCCACAACCTCGTGATGGTTCCCGCCTTCGAGGATGCCGACAGGATATCTGCCCGGCTCGACGAGATCGGCAATATCCGGGCTGACGGCCGGCCGATCCTTGGCCTGGACAGCCGAGATCTCCTGGAAATCTGCTTGGAGGAGTGCGCAGAGTGCATGTTCATTCCTGCGCACATCTGGACTCCGCACTTCTCACTCTTTGGGGCGAACTCGGGGTTTGACAGCATCGAGGAGTGTTTCGGAGATCTGGCCACCCACCTCATCGCAGTGGAAACAGGGCTATCGTCAGACCCCCCGATGAACTGGAGGCTGTCGGCGCTAGATGCATTCCCTCTGGTGTCGAACTCGGACGCGCATTCGCCCGCAAATCTGGCTCGAGAGGCGAACCTGTTCGACTGTGATTTCAGCTACAAGGGTGTGCGTGAGGCCCTAAGAAACCGAAGTCAGGGCTTCATCGGGACCATTGAGTTCTTCCCGGAGGAGGGCAAGTACCACTACGACGGACACCGGAAGTGCGGCGTAAGATGGAGCCCTGCTGAGACGCGGGCCCACAACGGCATCTGCCCGGTCTGCGGACGACCAGTGACGCTCGGCGTGCTCCACCGAGTTGAGATGCTGGCGGATCGCGCTGAGAACACGCGTCCTGCGGCCGCACGTCACTATGAGAGCTTGGTCCCCTTGTCGTCTATTATCGCCGCTGCCCTGGGTGTTGGAGCCGGCACGGCTGCAGTCACGAGGGTGCAGACTTCACTGACCAAGGCGCTTGGATCTGAGCTGGCGATCCTCAGGGCTGCGCCGCTAGACCTGATCGGCCGCTATGGCGGAGAGCTCGTTGCAGAGGGCATTAGGCGCGTGAGAGAAGGACGGCTCACCATAGCTCCAGGTTACGACGGCGAGTACGGCCAAGTGCAGGTGTTCACAGAGGTTGAACGGCGGGAACTGGTTGGAGAGGCAAGGCTCTTCGAGATGCCTTCGTCTCCGAGGGCACGCGGGCGGGCCGCACACCAGAGTGAGCAAGGAGATGGGCAAGGCGAAGAGGCTGCAGCAACAGACCTGAGCTGCCTGCCTAGCTTGCTGGACCTCTGCGCCGAGGTTCCGGAAGAGGAAAGGCTTGGACCCGGGCTGAACCGCGAACAGCTCAGGGCCGCCACAGCCGGGAGCGGCACGACAATCGTAGCTGCCGGACCGGGCACGGGGAAGACCCGCACTCTCACTTACAGAGTAAAGGCGCTTGTTGAGAGAGGCGTAGACCCTGCCTGCATCACTGCGGTCACCTTCACGAGAAAGGCTGCAGCAGAGATATCAGACCGTTTGGCATCCATGCTCCCATCGAGGAAGGTCAGCTCCTCGGTTCACGTGGGAACGTTTCACTCTATATGCATGAGGATACTCAAGTCCATCCCGGATCTAGGCAACCTGACGATCATTGACGAGTCTGACAGACTGCTCGCCCTCGAGGAGGCGCTTCGCAATTCCGGGGCAAAGAGCAGCATTTCCATATCTGATCTGTCCCGAGAGATCTCTCTTCTCAAGACGAGGTGCGTGCGCCCCGGCTCAGGCGCAGTCAGACCCGACTTGGATGAGGCGTACCGGGCCTACGAGGCGACCCTGCAGAGGTGGAATTGCATTGACTATGACGACGTCATCCTCACGACCATCGAGCAGTGGTCACAAAACCCGGAGGTGCAGAAGCGATACGGCCTATGGTTCCGGCACCTGCTCGTCGACGAGTTTCAGGACGTCAATGAGGCGCAATACCAGCTTGTCCGGTTGTGGTCTGCAGAGAGTGAGAGCGTGTTCGTGATCGGAGATCCCGACCAGTCGATCTACGAGTTTCGGGGATCCGACCCGCGCTTCTTTGCCACGCTTGCTGACGAAGTGGAATCTGTCAGTACAGTGGGCCTGGTGGACAGCTATCGCTCGCAGAGAGTCATAGCTGCAGCTGCCACTGCTGTCATCTCCAACAACCCCGGTGAAAGGGGGAGTCTGCGCACGACTCGCAGTTCGTGCTGGCCGATTGTGGCAGTGGAGTGCCCCAGCGATCTGTCTGAGGCGATCGCAGTCGTGCAGGAGATCGAGCGGCTCGTCGGGGGAACTAGTATGATCCAGGCGCACGAGCGGTACGACATGCTGGGCGGTGCGGAGGCAGAGTCTGCATACAGCTTCAGCGACATAGCTGTTCTGTTCCGAACCGGCAGGCAGGGAGACTTGCTGGAGGAGTGCCTCACAAAAGCCGGCATTCCGTACAGGGTCGCCGGAAAGAAGGAGGCCGGGATGAGCCCGGAAGTCGAAGAGGTCCTGGCTTTGTTGAAGCTGTCGGCAGAGCCTGAGAGCGCGTTCAGGTGGCTTCGGTGTCTTCGTATGCAGAGATACGGTCTTTCAGACAAAGGATTTCGCAGCGTCGCTCGGACGTTGATCGGTTCGGGTGTGCAGCCGGAGGAGGGGCCGTGCGAGGCTGCACAGAAGCTTGCGCAGGACAGGCTTCTTTCGGCGGACGACAGAAGGGGAGTCAGCCTGCTGATGCAGGATCTCGCAGCGATCCGCAGCCTCTCGCGAGAGGCGTCGCCGAGGGACTTCGTCCGGCATTGCGTTGAGACGACTGAACGGCCCTGGACGATTGAGCTGCAGCGGCTCCTGGCAGTGGCGGACGGATACGCCGACGTCGACGCGATGCTGCAAGACGTCCTGTTCGGGAAGGACGCGGACTGGGTCCGACTCGGGTATGGCCGTCCTGAGGCGGAGCATGTGTCGCTGATGACGATCCATGCTGCGAAGGGACTGGAGTTTGGAGTTGTGTTTGTAGTCGGGTGCGAAGAGGGGCTGCTTCCGCTGATCAGGACAGACGGCGATCGCGTGGCGATCGAGGAAGAACGCAGGCTGTTCTACGTCGCAATGACCAGGGCGAAAGACCTGCTCTACCTGACGCATGCAGGGAGGCGAACCCGGCTGTTCGGCGGCCCTGATGAAGCCAGAGAGAAATCGAGATTCATAGCGGAGATCCCCAGTGAGTGCCTGAAATTGGTTGCTCTGCAGTCTCGCAGGCGAGAACGGACTGAGGACCGGCAAGCAAGCCTGTTTTGACGCCTGGATTCGTTCGGGAGTGATGCAGGCCGAGGTTTGCTTGAGGGTGGTGCAAGCGGGGTCAGAAATGGGATAACATAGTGGTGACCTGTGGTATAATGTCAAGTGTTGACGATAGCAGGGCGGCCTGCCCGGCTTCTTGTCGGCGCAGCCAGCCTGCGTCCCGTCGGCGCAGTCGAACCCGCTTCCCGCGGCCCGTGGTTTCACAGAGGAGAGAATCGGCTATGGGCGTGCGCTTCGCACGCAGGTACCTTGATATATGCAGAGACCTGTCCAACGCGCTGCAGACCATCGACGGATTCTATGAGTGTGTCAACATCTCGAGCGAGAACTGGGCCGCTCTCGGTGAGAGAGAACGAAGGCAGTTCATCGAGACCCTGTCCGACGACGTGTTCTACGCTCTCGGAGCAGTCCCGGTCCTCAGGATAGGTCAAGGCTGGGTGAAGTACAACAAGGATAGGCATGTGATTACTGTCGACGACGGAGTCGGCTGTACTCACATAGTCAACCTGCAATAGGTGACAGGAAATGCGCCGGGTTGCGCTCCGGCGCTTTTGTCGATATTCTCTGGTGTGCAGTAGGGAGTGCATGTGAATGGGAGTCAAGGTGGCCAAATTCGGTGGGACCTCACTCGCCGGTGCTGAACAGTTTCTCAAAGTGCGTTCGATCGTCTCCTCCGATGAAGAGCGGCGGTACGTCGTTCCGTCTGCGCCCGGAAAGCGGCACGAGAACGACAGGAAAATAACCGATCTGCTGTATCTGTGCCACGCACATGTTCAGCAAGCAGTTCCTTTTGACGAAGTGTTCAGAATAATCGAGGAACGATACGCCAATATCGTCGCAGGCACAGGGATAGATCTGGACCTTGCGCCGGAGCTGCGCAACATCAAGGAGAGAATAGCAGCCGGCGCTTCGGCTGACTATGCAGCCAGCCGCGGAGAGTACCTCAGCGGCATCATCCTCGCGAAGCTTCTTGGGTACGATTTCGTCGACCCGACCAGCTTCATCCACTTCGATTCCCGAGGCGCCTTCGATGCCGAGTCCACACAGAAAGCCGCGGTCGAGGTGCTGTCCTCGCATGAGCGGGCAGTGATTCCGGGATTCTATGGCCGGATGCCCGACGGGACCATCAAGACATTCCCGCGGGGAGGCTCAGACATTACCGGCGCCATCGTGGCCAGAGGGGTCAGCGCGAGCCTGTATGAGAACTGGACCGACGTGAACGGTTTCCTGATGGCGGATCCCCATATTGTCAAGAACCCCAGGCCCATCGAGGTGGTCACATACAGAGAGCTCCGCGAGCTGGCCTATATGGGAGCCAACGTGCTGCATGAGGAGTCCATCTTTCCTGTGCGTGCGGCCCGGATACCGGTGAACATCAAGAACACCAACGCGCCGGAGGACAAGGGCACGCTGATCGTGGGGGACGACGAGAAGGCCGCGCGTGCGGGTTCGATAACCGGAATTGCGGGCAGAAAGGACTTCACAGTCATCGCGATTGAGAAGGCGCTCATGAACACAGAGCTCGGCTTCGGACGCAGGCTGCTTTCGATCCTGGAGAACAACAAGATATCGTTTGAGCACATGCCCACGGGGATTGACACGATCTCCGTTGTGATCTCCGACTGCCAGTTGAACAACAAACTGGAGCAGGTTCTGGCCTCAATCCGCAGCGAGCTGGCGCCGGATTCGATCGAAGTGCATCCGAACATGGCGCTCATTGCTACAGTCGGTCAGGGCATGGCCAATACTCCCGGAATCGCGGCAAGGCTGTTCGGGGCGCTCGCGAACGCCGGGGTCAATGTCAGAATGATCGACCAGGGGTCCAGTGAGATCAACATAATTGTCGGAGTGGAAACGGGCGATTTTGAGAAGGCTGTCAACGCCATCTACGACGCGTTTGTCAGATGAGGGGATTTGTGGTCGACTCGACTCGCCTTCTTCGCTAGAGGGAAACGCCGGTCGTCGTCCAATATAGTCATCAGGACGGTGACTGGCTCTTTTTCATCAAAAAAAACTGCCGTCGAATCCGACTGGACGTCGGTGCAGTTTGGGGGGACGGAATGTGTATCAACCATATGGAGAGATCAAGGTCTTCGCAGGCAGTTCCGGGCGGGAGTTCGCCAGGAAGGTGTGTGAGTACATCGGCGTCAGCTTGGGGAAGTCGGAGGTAATCACATTCTCTGAAGGCAACACCTTTGTTCGCGTCGGCGAGACTGTAAGAGACAAAGACGTGTACTTGGTACAGTCGATCGGTCTGCGCCCAAACGACGAGTTCGTCGAAATCCTGTTCTGGATGGATGCGTTCAAGCGGGCAAGCGCCAACTCTGTCACTGCCATCATGCCCTACTTCGGATATGCCAAGGGAGACAAGAAGGATGAGCCGAGAGTGTCGATCCGCGCGCGAGTGTGCGCCGACGCCATCGAGCAGGCAGGGGCTGACCGAGTTGTGACGATGGACCTCCACAGCCCTCAGATCCAGGGCTTCTTCAAGCGCCCTGTGGACCACCTGTTCGCTCTTCCTGTCCTGTGCGAGTACGTCAAGAAGCTGGACCTCGACAATCTCGTCGTGGTATCTCCCGACACAGGCTTCGCCAAGTCCGCTCGCAAGTATGCCTCGACCCTGGGTGTCTCAGTTGCCATTGGAGACAAGATCCGCAGAGGTCACGACGAGAAACCTGAAGTTCTGGAGATCATAGGCGATGTAGAGGGGAAGAACTGCCTCATAGTCGATGACTTCAGCATCTCCGGCGGGACTCTCGTGGAGCTCGCCAAAGGACTCAAACAGAGAGGAGCCCGCCGCATACTGACTTGTCTGTCGCATCTGCTGCTGAGCAAAGACGCCGTCAGGCGGATTGACGACAGCGACATAGAGATGGTCATTGGCACGGATTCCGTAGAGAATCAGTGGATAGAGATGTCCGACAAGATACGTGTGGTCTCAGTGGCGCCGCTCTTCGCCGAAGCCATCATGAGGATTCACAACAGGGAGTCGGTCAGCGTGCTGTTTGACCGTCCTCCAGACGAGGTGGCGAAGAAGTTGACTCCGGGCAGCTGAGGAGGCCGCCACCGCATATGAAGGTAGCTCTTGTTCAGATGAACCCCGTCGTGGGGGATATCGAAGGCAACTCCACGCGGATCGTCAACGCGGCCGCCGACATGTCGAGCAGGTCTGATCTTGTCGTGTTCCCTGAGATGTCAGTCATGGGCTATCCGCCGAGAGATCTGCTTGACAGAGAGTGGCTGATCGACGAGGTGCAAGGGGCTGTTGAGGCCATAGGGAGAGCCTCGAAGGATATGCACGGGTGCGCTGTCGTGTTCGGCGCACCCTATCGCGACGCCCGGAGCGGGCGTCTCCTCAACGCAGCGCTGCTGGCAGTCGATGGGTGCATCGCGTTTCGTCAGGCCAAGACGTTGCTGCCGAACTACGACGTATTTGACGAGAAGAGACACTTCGACCCCGGCAGCGGAGTTGCGACTGTCGAGCATAGAGGCGAGAAGCTCGGTATAACCGTGTGCGAGGACGCATGGGCCGACCTTCTGAGGGGGCAGAAAGGTTCGCACTGCCCAGTGGACCCGGTTCAGCAGCTTGCTGAGCAGGGTGCCAGCCTGTTCGTCAACATCTCGGCTTCACCCTTCAGCATGGGGAAGGAAAGGATCCGCTACAACCTGATTAGAAACCACGCGATAAGGCACAGTACGCCCTTTATCTATGTCAACCAGGTTGGCGGCAACGACGAGCTGCTGTTCGACGGCAGGAGCATGGCGTTCTCCCGCGACGGCGATCTTGTGGCTCTTGGGCCCTCGTTCACGGAGTGGACTGAGATAGTCGATACATCCGCGGACACCGAGCCGATAGACTACCGGCCCCAGAAGCGAGTCGAGTCGGTTCACGATGCGCTGGTCATGGGGATCAGAGACTACGCTCGCAAGTGTGGCTTCAAGAAGGCGGTCCTCGGCTTGTCTGGCGGAATCGATTCATCGCTGGTCTGCTGCCTTGCAGCTGAGGCGCTGGGACCGAGCAATGTGCTTGGAATCACCATGCCTTCCCGGTTTTCGTCGGAAGGCAGCGTTGAAGACTCGAAGGAACTCGCAAAGAGGCTCGGGATCGAGTTCAGGGAGATTCCGATTAACGGTATCCATGATGTCTATCTGAGTGTGTTGAACGATCACTTCGCAGGACTGCCGGAGGATATCACCGAGGAGAACATACAGGCCAGGATAAGAGGCAACATCGTCATGGCGTTCTCGAACAAGTTCGGTTATCTCGCGCTGTCTGCAGGCAACAAGAGCGAACTGGCTGTGGGCTACTGCACGCTCTACGGAGATATGTGCGGAGGGCTCGCGGTGTTGGCGGACGTGCCGAAGACCCTTGTTTACGACCTGGCGCGATACGTCAACAGGGCGTCGGAGGTCATACCGCAGGCGGTAATCGACAAGGCGCCGTCAGCAGAGCTTCGGCCAGGGCAATTTGATCAGGACACTCTGCCGCCGTATCCTGTCCTGGACGAGATACTGCGCTACTACGTAGAGGAAGGCCTGTCGCCCGATGAGATCGTCGCGCGCGGATTCGACAGCGAAGTGGTTCGCTGGGTTGCCGACCGTGTAGACCGCAACGAGCACAAACGAAGACAGGCTGCACCCGGCCTCAGGGTGACGGCCAAGGCGTTCGGGATCGGCAGACGAATGCCGATAGCCGCGAGCTACCGGCAGGCCGATAGCCATGGTCAGGCACAGCCACGCCTGGGCTTCGAAGCCGTGTAGCCCTCACTTGCGGCCCTCGTACGGGATACCGCTCGCAGCCGGAGCAACTGACTTCCCGACGACTCCCGCCAGGGCGAGCATTGTGAGCAAGTAGGGGAGCATCAGGAGTACCTCCCTCGGCACGAGGTCAAAGCCTATGATCTGAGCCTGGGTCTGAAGGGCGTCTGCAAAGCCGAACAGCAGACACGCAATGAGCACTCCAACAGGCTTCCACTTCCCGAAAACCAGTGCTGCGAGAGCGATGAATCCCTTGCCGCTGCTCATCCCCTCGACGAACGAATTGAGCATGCCGAGCGACAGAGTCGCTCCACCTATCCCTCCCAGCACCCCGCTGATCGTGACCGCTACGTACCTGCATAGGTACACGTTTATTCCGACTGTCTCGGCTGCCTCCGGGTGTTCGCCAACTGATCGCAGTCTGAGTCCCCACACGGTCTTGAAAACGACGATGTGCGAGATGACCACAGCAGCTAGGGCCATGTACACTGGGGGAGTATGCGAGCCGATCACTTCGCCGACGAACGGGATGTCCCTCACGACGGGGATGCTCCACTCTCCCAGCCCCGCGATCCGCGGCGACTGACCGGCGCGCCCGAAGATGCGCTCCATCATGAATCCTGTGCCCGCGGTCGCAAGGATGTTTATGGCGACTCCGCTGACGACCTGATTGCCCCGGAAGCCGACTGACACCACTGCGTGCATGAGCGCGATGATCCCGCCTGCAGCCATCCCGGACAACAACCCCACCCAGGGGTTGTGGGTGTAGTAGGATCCGAGCATTCCGAAGAACGCGCCGAACAGCATGATCCCTTCGAGCGCGATGTTGACCACACCCGAGCGCTCGGAGAACATCCCGCCCAGAGCAGCAAAGATCAACGGGGTGGCCAGGCGAATCGTGGTTACGAATAGGAGGACGAGCATACTAGACAGCATCTCCAGATCCACTGATCGTCCCTCCCTTCAGGGCAGTCGCTGCGGTTTTGCCCGGCAGGCGGAGGCGGATCGCCCTCCGTATGATCTGGTCGGCAGCGACGAAGAAGATGATGATGGCCTGAATGATCCCTACCAGGTCTTTCGGAATTCCTGCTACGCTCTGCATCTGCATCGAGCCGCTGGCCAGCGATCCGAACAGCAGAGCAGACAAGACTATTCCGACGGGATGATTCTGGCCAAGCAGAGCGACTGCAATGCCGTCGAACCCGTGCCCCGGGAAACCGAACAGATCGAGGAACCGGTACTGCAGGCCCTGGATCTGGACAGCTCCTGCCATCCCGGCGAGCGCGCCGCTTATGGACATAGCGATGACCATGCTCTTTGTCGGGTTGATGCCACCGTATCTTGCAGCATCCTGGTTGAGGCCGACAGCCCGTATCTGATACCCTGTTGTGGTCTTCCACAGGAGGTAGTACACGACGACAGCAGCGAGTAGCGCCACTATTATCCCAGCGTGCAGTCGGCCCATTCCGAACATCCGTTGCAGCTTGGCGGTGTCTGCTATGGGTCTCGTCATCGGGCTGTTGCCTGGAGGCGCAAGAAGCGGTCCCATGACCAGATAGTGAGTGAAGTAGATCGCGATGTGGTTCATCATGATGGTGTTGATCACTTCATGCACGCCTAGTCTGGCCTTGAGCGCGCCGGGGATTGCAGCCCAAGCCGCTCCAGCGGCCGCACCCGTCATTACTGTAATCGGAACGTGCAGGAAGGCAGGGAGTCCGGTGAAGGCGTAACCGGCCCAGGCAGAGGCTGTCATTCCTACGATGTACTGTCCCTCTGCGCCTATGTTGAACAGGCCGCAGCGGAAAGCCAGTGCCACGGACAAGCCGGTAAGAATCAGGGGAGTCGTATACACTATGCTCTCGCCTAGGCCTGAACGGCTGCCAAATGCGCCGGTGAGGAGCGAGGAGTATGCTACCAGAGGGTTCTCACCCGAGCGCCACACGATGATCGCGCCGATGATCAGAGCAGTCGCGATCGCCACGGCAGGTACGGCTACTGCTCCTACTGCATTCCTTGCAAGTCGTTTTGCTCCAGCTACCAAGCACTCGACACCTCCTTCGACCGGCTTGTCGTGCCTCCTGTCATCATCAAGCCGAGCTCTTCCTCTGTAGTGGAGGCTGGATCAACTGTTCCTGCAATCCTGCCCTCGAAAATGACTGCGATGCGGTCGGACAAGGACAGGATCTCGTCCAGGTCCAGAGAGATGAGTAGCACGGCTGTGCCCTGATCCCTCTCTTCGATGATCCTCTGGTGGACGAACTCGATTGCTCCCACGTCAAGCCCTCGAGTTGGCTGAGACACGATGAGCAGCCTCGGTCTGCGCCCGAGCTCCCTCGCGAGGACCAGCCGCTGCTGGTTGCCTCCGGACAGGCTCCCAGCCCGCATCTCAAGGTCGAGCGGCCTGACGTCGAACTCACTCGCCAGACTGTAACAGGATTCCTTGCTCTGCTTTGGTTGGAGCAGCAGCCCTCTCGAGTGGGGAGGCTGATCAAAGATCTGAAGTATCATGTTTTCCCATACAGTGAAGTCGAGTATCAGGCCGCGTCGCTGCCGGTCTTCAGGGACATGCGACACGCCCATGCGGAGGATGTCTTTCGGGCGCATGTTCGCTATCGATACGCCCCCAAGTATGATGTCGCCTGAATCGACCCTTCGCAGTCCTGCAATCACTTCGACAAGCTCGGACTGGCCGTTGCCCTCGACTCCGGCTACGCCGAGCACCTCGCCGGCACGCACCGAGAGCGACAGTCCCCGCAGGGCCTCTACACCTCTTGAGTCTCGAGCGTACACGTTGTTGACGGCTAGCACCTCATCGCCTGGAGAGGAAGCGCTCTTCGAGACCGTCATCGAAACCGCTCGGCCGACCATCATCGATGCAAGCTCGTCCGGATCGGTGTCTGCAGTGTCGAGGGTTCCGATCTTCCTGCCTCTGCGAATCACGGTGACTCGGTCGCAGAACTGCATAACCTCTCTGAGCTTGTGGGTTATGAATACGACGGACTTGCCTCTGCTGGTGAGCTCTCGAAGCGTGGCTCCGAGCTCCGCGGTCTCCTGTGGAGTCAGGACCGATGTGGGCTCATCCAGAATCAGCAGGTCTGCGTCGCGGTACAGCGCCTTGAGTATCTCGACGCGCTGCTGCATCCCGACAGAGATGTCGCTCACCAAGGCGTCGGCGTCCACTCTCAGACCATACTGTTCGGAGAGCCTCTTGACTCGTTCTGCGGCTTCCCGGCTGTCAACGAACATCCAATGGCGGGCAGGCTCTGATCCGAGGATTATGTTTTCCGCGACAGTGAACGCCGGAACCAGCATGAAGTGCTGGTGAACCATACCTATTCGGCGGTTGATGGCGTCACGAGGGGAGGTGATCGTCGCGGTCTTACCGTCTATGCGGATCTCCCCTTCATCTGCAGAAAACAGGCCATACAGGATCTTCATCAGCGTCGTCTTGCCTGCGCCGTTCTCCCCGAGCAGAGCATGGATTTCGCCGCGGCGGACCTCGAAGTCGATGTGATCGTTTGCGAGCAGTTCCCCGAAACGCTTCGTGATTTGCTTCATTTGAAGGATGATATCGCTGTGGTCACTTAACGATCTGGACATCGGCGCGATCACCTCAACCCTCCGGTTTCAGCAAAAAGGTGGCTGGCAAGAGCCAGCGCACCTTCTGCCGTCTCAACTGCCGCCATCGCAGCGGCTGCAGTGATATTCGTCAAGTGTAATGCGGTGTTCCCGATTAGAGCCCCGTCGGATCGGTCGGGACCACGAGCGCACCGGAAATGATCTTCGAGCTATACTCCTCGACCAGAGCGAGAGTGCTCGCACTCAGCGACTGCTTTGAAATGTCACATATTCCGACACCGTTCTCCTTCAGACCCAGGATGAGGGTGCGTCCGACGAAGTTGCCCTCGATCAACGCCTTGGTTCCTTCGAACACTCCCAGGTCAACTCGCTTGATCATGCAGGTAATCACGTTGTCGGGCGCAAGGTGGTGCTGGCACATGTCGACGCCGATGGCATACCTGTCGGCGCCTCGGGATTGGGCGGCTTCGATAACGCCGAGTCCGGTGGCGCCCGCTGCGTGGTACACTATGTCCGCACCGAGCATGAACTGGGCTATGGCGAGTTCCTTGCCCTTGGCTGGGTCGTCGAAGCTGCCGGAATAAGCAGACCTGACCGTGGCCTTCGGATTGGCGGCTTTGACTCCTGCCTTGTAACCGGCCTCAAACTTCTTGATGAGCGGGAACTCCATGCCGCCCACAAAGCCGACGCGGTTCTTCTCTGTCTCTGCTCCGGCTACGAGTCCAACGAGGAACGAACCCTCTTCCTCCTTGAACAGTACGGACACCACGTTTGGAGCCGAGACCTCAGCGTCGATGATCCCGAAGTGGCTGTTCGGGAACTCGGCTGCGACCTGAGTGAGCGCCTCGCTCATGAGGAAGCCGACCGCCCATACCATGTCGAAACCCTGATTGACGAGAGAAGTGAGATTCGGGACGTAGTCTTCCATTCTGCTGGATTAAACTACTTTTATCTCTACTCCATACTCCGCCTCCAGCATCTTCAATCCTGCATATGCTGCATCGTTGAAAGACTGATCGCCAAGGCCGCCTATGTCGGTGACCATGGCCACCTTCATTGCTGCAGTCGCTGCTGCGGGGCTCAGTAGCAGCAGGCCAACCAGACCTAAGACACACACGAGCTTAAACGGCTTCATACGGGTGTACCTCCTGACTCATTGAGTTGACCCCAACCTCGTCGACTACGTTTTATTTTGGAGTCCCAGCCTACATATTTCGCCTGCAGAGTCTTTTATTCCTTCTGCACGGCTTGCGGGGCCGGCAGCGCGGCTTAGGCGCTGTCTGGCTGTATGCAAAAGGGTTTGACCTGTACTGACTTTTGCCGTAGAATTGTGTACGGAATCTGATTGGCACGAATTGCATGGTCAAGACGTGGGGCTTCAGAGGTGAACCACTGTGAGATTCACTGACTACTACGAGATTCTCGGGGTAGACAGGAACGCCACTCAGAAGGAGATTCGGTCTGCATATCGCAAGCTTGCACGGAAGTACCATCCGGACATGAACCGGGATGACAAGGACGCAACTGAGAAATTCAAGCGTGTGCAGGAAGCTTACGAGGTCCTGTCCGATCCGAAGAAGCGGGAGAGATATGATTCACTGGGACGCAACTGGGACTCAGACCATGCTGAGGACATCTTCAGGAGCTGGTTCTCGCAGCAGGAGGGCGAGCCGTTTGCGCAGGGGCGGACCTACACGTTCAGGTCTCACGGCGACGCGGACGGCTTCAGCGACTTCTTCAGGATGTTCTTCGGCAGCTCGAACATATTCGACATGTTCGGAGGCGACCCGTTCGCGGGCCGCGGAAGGCCTTTCAACGGTTTTGCGTCAGACGAGCGATTCCGTCAGAAGAGGCCGGCCGGCTCACGCGGTTCGTACAGCGACTTCGGACCAACCCAGGCCTCCGCGGAAGTGGAAGTATCGGTCACTCTCCGCGAAGCGTACTCCGGGACGTCAAAGCGGCTCGCTCTGCAGGCACTCGAGGGCGGCCAGGAGAGCAAGACAATCGAAGTGAAGATCCCCGCAGGAGTCCGGGACGGCTCGAGAGTGAGAGTGCGCCCGTACGGGAAGGACGGCCCGCCGGTGTATCTGAAGATCCGCCTGCTGCGCGATGATCAGTTCAGACTAGAGGGCGATGACATAGTGAGTGAGGTGCCGCTGCGGGTTTCAGATGCCGTGCTGGGCGGCGAGATAGAGGTGCCCACAATGGAAAAACCCGTGAAGATGAAGATCCCCAGGGGAACGAGGGGCACCGAAGTCTTCCGCCTGAGGGGAAAGGGCATGCCGTCGCTCACCGGCGGACGAAGGGGCGACCAACTCGTGAAGCCGAGAATCGTCCTCCCAGAGCGGCTTGATGAGGAGTCGGCCGCACTGGTCGAGAGGCTGAGACACCTCAATTCCGCTTTCTGATGTGAGGAAAATCGAGGGATGAGACAATGAACAGATTTGACAAGATGACGCTAAAAGTCCAAGAAGCGCTTGCCGGCGCACAGGAAATGGCCTCAGATTTGAGTCAGCAACAGATTGAAGTCGAACACCTCGTCCTTGCTCTCTTGAGGCAGAGGGAAGGGGTCGTGCCTTCGGTGCTCAAGCGGATGGGCGTCAGCGTGACCCCGATCGATCGAGCTCTGCAGGAACACGTCGAAGGCCTTCCCAGGGTCCACGGGCACGGGGGCCAGATGTACATGTCTACGAGGCTGGCCAACTTGCTACAAGCTGCAGCCAAGGAGGCTGAAGCGCTGAAGGATACGTACATCAGCGCTGAACACATGCTTCTTGCGGCAATCGAGGAGAAGGCTGGCTTTGCAGGCCGTGTCCTGAGAGAGCATGGCATGACAAGGGACTCTGTCCTGCGGACTCTGGTCGACATCAGGGGATCACAGCGAGTCGACAGCCCGAATCCGGAGGACAAGTACGAGGCCCTCGAGCGTTACGGGAGGGATCTGACCAGGCTGGCCAGCCAGGGCAGGTTGGACCCGGTGATAGGCCGGGACGACGAGATCCGCAGGGTGATACAGGTTCTGTCGCGTCGCACGAAGAACAACCCCGTGCTCATCGGCGAGCCGGGCGTCGGCAAGACGGCCATAGTCGAAGGCCTGGCCCAGCGCATCATATCAGGCGATGTGCCGGAAGGGCTGCGAGGCAAGCGGGTGATCGTACTCGACGTCGGCGCTCTGGTGGCCGGCGCGAAGTACAGAGGTGAGTTCGAGGACAGGCTGAAGGCCGTCCTGACCGCCGTCCAGCAGGCGGAGGGCGAGATCATCTTGTTCATCGACGAGCTGCACACTGTCGTGGGTGCCGGTGCAGCCGAGGGATCCGTCGACGCCGCCAACATGCTCAAGCCGGCGCTTGCGAGGGGAGAGCTGCGCTGCGTCGGCGCGACTACTCTCGAAGAGTATCGCAAGTACGTCGAGAAGGACGCGGCTCTTGAGCGAAGGTTCCAGCAGGTGTACGTCGGAGAGCCGTCCGTCGAATCCACGATCGCCATCTTGCGGGGCCTGAAGGACAAGTATGAGATACACCACGGGGTGAAGATCAAGGACGCGGCGATCGTAGCCGCAGCCAGACTCTCCAGCCGGTACATCACGGATCGGTTCCTGCCCGACAAGGCGATCGACCTGATGGACGAGGCAGCCTCAAAACTCAGGATCGAGATCGACAGCGTGCCCGCGGAGATCGACGAGGTCCAGAGGAAGATCATGCGGCTCGAGATCGAGAGGCAGGCGCTGTCGAAGGAGTCCGATCAGGAGTCGCGGGGGCGACTGACGCGGCTCGACGAGGAGTTGGCCAATCTCAAATCCTCGCGCGATGCTCTGACCGCGAGGTGGAAGGCCGAGAAGGAACTGATCGGCCAGGTCAAGGAGATCAAGCGGCAGATAGACGAGTTGCGAAACGAGGAACAGAAGCGTGAGAGAGAGGGAGATCTCGGCCGCGTGGCGCAGATAAGGTATGGTGAGATCCCCGCGCTCGAGAAGAGAATGGCCGAAGCCAATGCCAGACTGGCCGATGTGCAGGTCGGAGGCCAGTTGCTCAAGGAAGAAGTGGGAGAGGACGACATCGCAGAGGTCGTAGCGAAGTGGACGGGGATTCCTGTAACCAAACTGATGGAAGGCGAGATGGAGAAACTCGTCAATATGGAGTCCAGGCTGAGGCAGCGTGTGGTCGGCCAGGATCATGCGATAGAAGCCCTCGCCAACGCAGTCCGGCGGGCTCGGGCAGGCTTTTCGGACGAGTCGCGTCCCTTGGGGTCGTTCATGTTCCTGGGTCCGACCGGTGTCGGCAAGACGGAGCTGGCGAAAGCGCTCGCCGAGTTCTTGTTCGATGACGAGCGGGCAATGGTTCGACTCGACATGAGCGAGTACATGGAACGGCACTCGGTATCTCGCCTGATCGGAGCGCCGCCCGGGTACGTGGGGTTCGAAGAAGGCGGCCAGCTGACAGAGGCAGTAAGGCGCAGGCCTTACTCTGTCATACTGCTCGACGAAATCGAGAAGGCGCACTCGGATGTGTTCAACGTCCTGTTGCAGGTGCTCGACGACGGACGGCTCACCGACGGCCATGGCAGGACCGTGGATTTCCGGAACACCGTGTTGATCATGACGTCCAACATCGGCAGCCAGTTCTTGAGCGAAAACGCCCTGGCGAGAGACGAGGATTCCAGACGGGCTATCACCTCTCGGGTGATGGACGCGGTCAGACAGCACTTCAGGCCTGAGTTCTTGAACAGGCTTGACGAAACGATCGTGTTCAATCCGCTAGGCGAACAAGAGCTGCGCCAAGTAGTCGGACTGCAGCTCTCGCGCGTGCGAAAGCGTCTGGAGAGTCGGGGCTTGCAAGTCACGTTCGCTCCAGAGGTCGTGGATTACTTGATAGAGGTCGGATTCGATCCCGTGTACGGGGCAAGGCCGCTCAAACGAGCTATCCAGAGAGAAGTAGAGAACCCTCTGGCGATCAAGCACCTCAAGGGCGAGCTGTCTGCAGGCAAAGAGATTCTGGTTCGCCTAGGACCGGACCGCTCCTCTCTGGTGTTTGACTGAAGAGGCCGCCTTTGTCCCGCGGCTGTGCCTTTGGCACAAGATGCCGGTGGAGTGAACGGCCGCCCCGCCCGTTCCGTATAGTACGAGTGGATGCTCCGATCAGGGCATCCACTCCCTGCTATCACGGTGCCGAGAGGAGCAGTGCTTATGACGGGGCAGCAAAAAGACCTCGTGTCGCGCTTCGTGACGCCGGAACAGCTCGAGGCCTTGGTGAAATTGAAGGAGTCTCTAAGACCGGAAGAAATCGACGAATTGAAATCAGCAGGAGAACGGCTGTTGAAAGACGTAAAGACTGAAAAGGACCTTGTAAATCTCATCGAGTCGGCGGCGAAGACCGGAGGCCCGCCCGACATCAAGTCGCCGAGGCTGAGAAGCATCATCAAGGGAATGGCTAGCAACATGCCTCACCAGGGCGGCGAACCGCCTGCCGGCAAGAAGAGTACGAGGTCCGCAGCTTCCGGTTGCGGTAGTTGTTCAGCCGGCAGCCGCAAGCGGCGGAGCGTCCGGAAGAAGGTATAGTTGAGCGGCGGCGCGGAGAGTGCCGCTTTCTCAGAGCCTTGATGCGGACAAGCCTGTCGACAAAGGATGGCGAGTCGATTGAGGGTTTGGCTGTATGTGCTCGACGTAGGGCTATTTGCACTGATCGCATACTACGTATACATCAACATCCGGAATACCCAGGCCATTCAGCTGATCAAAGGCATTTTGGTGCTCTTCGCACTGAACATGTTCGCACAGTACCTGGGCCTCTGGATAGTCGGAAGAGTCCTCGACACGGTAATAACCGCACTCATCGTTGCAATCCCCGTGATCTTCCAGCCCGAGTTGAGACGGGCGCTCTGGAGGCTCGGCAGGAATCCCAGGCTCTTCGAACCTGCAGACGGCAGCATCTCGGAGGTGGCGTCGATAGTGGCCGAGGCTGCCGGGCATCTCGAGAGTCTCGGCTGGGGTGCGCTGATCGCACTCGAATTGGAGACCGGCCTCGAGCAGTACATCTCCACAGGAGTGACCCTGAATGCCAAATGCAGCACGCACCTGATAGAGTGTGTTTTCATGCCGGGCAGCCCTCTGCATGACGGGGCCATAGTGATAGAAGATGGAAAGATCGCTGCCGCCGGGTGTTTCCTGCCTCTCAGCCAGAACATAGCAGACCGTGACCTCGGGTCGCGTCATAGAGCCGCGCTGGGCCTCAGCGAAGTGAGCGACGCGGTCGTAGTCGTGGTGTCAGAGGAACGGCGTTCGATCTCCATGGCGATCGACGGCACTCTCTACGGTCCGCTCAGACCTGAGGAAGTCCGGAGCATGATCGTGGCCAGATTCAGCAGGCAGAGAGGCATGGGTGAGAACGGGTTCGTCGCGCGGACCGCCAAGAAGCTCCTTCAGTGGCTTGGGGTAGAGCGCTGAAAGACCCTGTGTGAGGGCTGCGCACGCAGGGACAGATTCGGAGGAGATCGGATGCGTTCGTATCGTGCAGATATAGGTCAGTACTCTCTGCCGGTTTTCGCGTGCCACACGCTCATCATCGGAAGCGGTGCAGCTGCGCTCAACGCAGCTGCGCATCTCTACGACAACGGTGTGACAGACCTGGTCATTGCCACTGAAAGGCTTGGCGGGGGAACCTCCAACAACTCGGGAAGCGACAAGCAGACCTACTACAAGCTGTCTCTGGCCGGCAGCACCCCAGACTCCCCGTACGACATGGCTAGGACCCTGTTCGACGGAGGTTGCATGCACGGGGACATAGCACTGGTCGAGGCAACGGTCTCGCCCCAGGAGTTCTACCACCTTGTGGCCATAGGCGTGCCGTTCCCGCACGACCGCCACGGGGGATACGTGGGATACAAGACTGACCACGATCCAAGGCAGCGGGCCACTTCGGCCGGCCCGTGGACTTCCAATCAGATGTTCTCCCAGCTCCTCAAAGAGGTCAAGAGACGAGAGATACCGATCCTCGACTCTCACGAGGTCATAGCCATACTAACCAATACCTCTGAAGGGGCGACCGAAGCCGTAGGCGCCTTGGCCATAGACAAGTGCCGGATTGCCGACGGCAGTTTCGGGCTTGTGCTGCTGCAAGCCGCAAATGTGATCATGGGAACCGGCGGGCCTGGCGGCATATATCAGGCATCAGTGTACCCCAAAGGGCACCTCGGCAGCACGGGGATCGCACTCGAGGCAGGAGCCTCGGCAGCCAACCTGACCGAGTGGCAGTACGGCCTGGCGTCCACAGCGTTCCGCTGGAATGTCTCTGGTACATATCAACAGGTGATACCCAGGTACTTCAGCACTGCGCAGGATGGCTCCGACGAACGGGATTTCCTCACCGACTACTTCGAGGACATGGGAACGCTGGCGACTGATATCTTCCTCAAAGGCTACCAGTGGCCTTTCGACCCCCGCAAGATAGACAGCATGGGCTCATCGATGATCGATGTGTTGGTTTACATAGAGAGCGTGGTCCGGGGTAGAAAGGTGTACATGGACTTCACCAAGAACCCGTCCGGCTCAGGACGGCTTGAGGACTTCAGGTTCGATCTCCTTTCCCTAGAGGCCCTGGACTACCTCACGAAGTCCAATGCACTGCTGGAGCGTCCGATCGACCGGCTGAGGAAAATGAACCCCATGGCCGTCGAGCTCTACGCCCGGCATGGGATAGACATTACATCCGAGCCTCTTGAGATAGCTGTGTGTGCGCAGCACAACAACGGCGGCCTGGTTGCGAACGAGTGGTGGGAGTCTGATGTGCGCCACTTGTTCCCAGTGGGCGAGGTGAACGGGACTCACGGAGTGTACAGGCCCGGCGGATCGGCACTCAACTCGGGGCAAGTCGGCGGATTCCGCGCAGCTCAGTTCATTGCCAACAGGTATGCTGACACGGGCCTTGGCGACAACGAGTTCCTAGACCTCGTCGAGCACCAAGTCGCTCGCAGAATCGACTACCTAAACGGGCTGATGAGAGGAAGAACCGACGGCAGACCATGGCAGGAGTTCCGTGAGACCATGCAGGCGCGAATGAGCCGCTACGCAGCTCACGTGCGCGAGCCGGGCGAGGTGGAGACAGCGGCGGCGGAGGCTCGCAGAGACCTGGCTGAACTCGAAGAAGGAAGGGTCAGGGCGGCCGGGGCGGAAGACATCGTGCCTGTCCTTCAGAATCGACAGCTCTGCCTGACACACCTTGCTGTCCTTCGCAGCATTCAAGCATATCTGACGAATGGCGGCGGCAGCAGAGGATCCTACCTCGTCCTCGACAGGTGCGGACGGCGGTTCCCGGTCGACCTAGGCGACCGGTGGCTGTACCGCCCTGAACGTGTCGACTTGCGAAACCTGGTCCTGGAGATCAAGTACGATGGGCAGGGCGACTTCGTCACGAAGTGGGTTCCTGTCAGGCCCATTCCAGAGGACGATTCTTGGTTTGAGAACGTCTGGGCAGACTACGTAAAGAAAGAGGTCTACAAGAGCAGATGACAGCGTCGTTAGCGGAGTACAACGAAGTCGTGGGCTGCCTGATGGCCGTGCGCGAGTGCAGCAGGTCCAGCGGTTCATTTCCTGATCTGATGAGCCGCCTGAAGCAGCGCGGCTATGATTCCGAGCGCATCCAGCGACTAATCAAACCCAGGGTCGACGCAGACCTTCACGTCCACAGCAATCACTCGGACGGCGACATGCCGCCCCGGCGGCTGGTGTGGCTGGCCCGCGTCATGCGGTTGAAGGCTCTCGCGATCTGCGACCACGACAACGTGTCAGGGATAGAGGAGGCCGTCAGAGAAGGGGAGAGGGTTGGACTCAAGGTCATTCCCGGGGTCGAGTTCCAGACGGGTAGAGCCGGGCTGGAGATCCTATGCTACTTCCCTGATACAGACGTGTTCCTCGACTGGCTCAGCAAGGACGGATCGGCTGAGCTCCGCGAGTACCTGCTTCGCATTCAGTCTGCGACGCACGACATGACCCTTCGAGTGCTCCCCGCTGTGAACAGCTTCTTGACAGAACAGGGCGTTTCATCTCAGGAGATGCTGACGCGAGAAGAGCTGGCTGAATGGTATGAGGGACAGGAGCCTTTCTACCCGGGAACCCTGGCAGTCTTGGGACTCAAGAGGCTCTCGAATCGTGACAGGGACAGGCTGGGCATTCACGACCCGAGGGAGTTCAACACAAAGGTCGTCACGCCCGCCCTGAAGAGAGTTCGCACCGAGGCCAACGGGGCTGGTGCTGCGGCGGTTGAGACCAGCATCGAGCGGGCGTTCGGGCTGATCGGATCTGTCAGGCGGCAGGGCATTCGGGCGGTCTCCGTCCTCGCTCACCCGAAGGAATTGGAGACCAAGGGCAAGATGCAGCTGAGCGACATCCGCGACCTCTTGAGAGATCTGGTGCTGGAGTTCGGCCTCAGCGGAGTGGAAGTCAACAACTCCCGAGACGACCGCGACGATACACTTACGTGGCTCAGGTTTGCGGAAGAGGTCGAACGGGAGGCGGAGAGGACAACTGGCCGCCCGCGACGATTGATGCGGTTCAGCTTCAGCAGCGACTTCCACGTGCTCAATCCAGGCTTGGCCAGTGGAGAGATAACCATGGGATACGGGATGCTCGATGAGACTGAGGCTCACAGGTCAGGCAATCTGAGCCCCGTCGGAACCTTCGAGGACTTGTGGAGAGAGATGACGTCACAGGAAACGAACTGAGACGCGAGATGAACTCGAGCATGGGAGGAAACAATCGCCTGGAGCTGCTTCGCTCCAGGCGATGTCTTAGATGAAGAAAACGTGATTCCCGATCACTGCGACCTCTTTTCTCGATCTGACCCACCGGTCGCTCGTAGCCCGCGGGTTGTAGAACCCGGTGGCCCCGCCTGTGGGGTCCCACCCGGCAAGGGCGGCTTCGACCGCCCTGGCGGATTCAGCGTCCCCGGGCTGGTTTATGCGTCCGTTCGCCACTGGGGTATACTGGTACCCATTGTCTCCAATCACCTGGTAAACTACGTCTTTGATTGTGTTCGGATAGTGCGGTGAGTCCACTCTGTTGAGGACAGAGGCGGCGACCGCCACCTTCCCGATGTAGCTCTCGCCGCCCGCTTCAGCATGGACGAGGCGGACGAGCAGGTCGAACTCCTCCTCTGACACCGACCTCCTCAGGAGACCGTCGGGAGACACCTTTGATATGCGCGGCTTTATGTACGAGGGCAGGAGGAGGGTTTGCCCTGCTCTGAGCAGGTCGGTCTCGAGGTTGTTGGCCTCCATGAGGTCTCGCACCGTGGTTCCATAGGTCGTCGCAATTGTGTACAGGCAGTCGCCCGGGCTGACCGTGTAGACGAGCCGAGGAACGAAGAGGATTTGACCTGGCCGAATGAGGTCCGTCTTGCAGTCGTTCAGCACACGAAGGTCCGCTACATGCGTGTCGAACCGCCGGGCTATCGACCAGAGAGAGTCGCCTGGCTGCACTGTGTACGTAAGGGCCCGAAGGGTGCCCGTGACCTGACTCGCGCCGGCCTGCACACCAGGGAACACGATCTGCATGAACAGGATCACCAGGACAGAGATTCTCAAGACAGCGTACCGCGAAAGCGACCGGGGTATGGGGCGTCTCATGGAGCGCACCAGTCTCACGTGTCTGGTGGTAGACTGCATGGGGCTGTTCACACTCCGGCTGTGATGAGTAGTGTTCGCATGCACGATCGGGCCGCAGCGCGTGTAGGAGCGCTGGGACCGATTGACGAGCATCTTGGCAGATATTCTATGGACACGCCGGAATATCCTCTATCCCACAAACCTCCAGAAATTGCTCCTGAACAGGTTGTCGACGTCCCGGCGGATCTCTTCCTCTGTCGCAATCCATCCGGTGCGTGCGAGATCGTTGTACTTGTCTGTGAGGACCGATGCAATGATGGTGCGCGAGTGCGCCCACTTGTAGATCACCTGGTCGAGCACTCTGGCGTCGGAGTGCTGAGGTATGAAGCTCGGCCCGAGCAGCTCACACCTCATCCTGGTGATCTCCTCGACCAAGCTCGGGTTGTTCAGGAACCACCAGCAGCCGAAGACCATCAGATTGCGGTACTTGCGAGCCGCAACCGCCAGCTCATGCTGATTCTCCCTGGCGAGCATCGTCACGAGGAACTTGTTGTCCGGGAAGTTCGCACACAGGTGCTCGACTGTCTCGATGCGGGACTTGCCAACTGAGTCACCGGCCAGGCGCAGCGCAGGATTGACCAGCTTCTTCACTCCGATCATCATTGCGAACGGCAAGCCGCGGTCCCTGCAGACCGGAAGGATGCACTCCCGGACGACGCGGGCGCGCGGAGACTCCTCGGGATACGCGAAGTCAGGCGGAAGCGACGCAGCCAGATAGAGCGGCTTCATCCGGTCAGCCCAGTCTTCGAGGAACCTGCGGATCTCGGACAGCCCTTGCGCAGACAGCGCAGGATCTGCACTGTATCCGAAGTTGCGCAGCTTCTCACACGACTGCTGAGTGGAGTTCAGGAGGGGGTCGATCCGAAGCACAGCCCGGAATCTCGGGTCTTCTTTGTAGCAGGAGAGCCAGACCGGCCTCTCCGCGTCGTCGAACGGGTCGTTCGTCATGACTGCACAATCGATGCCTGCCAGGTTGAAGGCGATGTCAACGTACTCGTCAACCGACTTGGATCTGAAATAGGCCCTGTACTCAGATAGATCGCGCGCTCCGACGTCCAGGCCCAGTTTCGAGAGGACGGTGAGCACCCCGCGGCAAGCCTCGCTGAAAGGCGAGTTCTCCACGAACAGAGTTTTCCAGATCAGATCGGCCTGCTGCTGCTTGCTCATTGCCCAGAAGGATTCGTACGGGATGCTGACATAGCGGAAGGTCTCTGCTATGAGGTAGTGATACGTCAGGAGATCGTCAATGCCCCACAGCAGCAGATCGCCGAACTGCGGGCTGTACAAGTGGGTATGCACGTCTGTTATCACAGCGTCATTCACTGCAGAGCGCACGATCGGTCCAAGATCGGTGTTCGCGAGTCTCTCCACGGTACTTGCCTCCTACACGCCCAACCAGCACGATCCCTGACGCCGCAGCAGGGCGCAAGCACGCCCGCAACGTCGGCTTCGAGGACAGGGCTTAGTCCATTTTTGGTGTCACATCACGGCTATTGTACCATGACAGGTGGTCCTTGGCAAGGAAGACCAGGAACGGTGAAAACGGGACTGCCTGGCCGAGAACCCATGTTTACGCCGCCTCTGCCCGGCGCATCCTTTCACTGTGGGTGCAACTGCGAACGAGCGCCCAGGCGGAGGTGCAGGCGTGCGACTGGTTTTCAGATGCGCAGCTCTGTTGCTGCTGTGTAGTACCTTGATCTTCTGCGCTGGGGCTGACAGCCGCGGCTTCCCTGAAGGAGCAGTCGTGATCCTCATGTACCACCAGGTGAGCGACGAGATCGAGGCGCCGACTGTCGTCAGTTCAGAGCTGCTGGAGGAACACATAAGGGCCATTCTGGAAGCGGGACTCCCGGTCATGAGTCTGTCGGAGCTGTCGCGCTGGCTCGATGACCCGGAGGCGGGCGGGTCCGGGGTAGTTCTGACGTTCGACGACGGTTACGACAGCTTCTATCACCACGTGTTTCCGCTGACAAGTCGGTATCAGATTCCGGCCAGCTGCTTCTTGATTGTGTCCTCGAGCGAGCCGCCGCCGGATTCGGAGCCAAGAGGCACTGCGATCCCGGGCCATCTGAGTCTGGAGCAAGTTCGGGAGATGAGCGAGACAGGGCTCGTCGAGCTCGGGTCACACTCGTACGACGGGCACAGGTATGTCGACACTAGAGGAGGAAGTAGGCCGTACCTCGTGGAACCCTTGGTCGACGAAGACCACGCCGGCTTCCTCGAGAGAGTGAAGATGGATCTGGATCTGTCTCGCCAGGTCCTTCGCTCGATGACCGGAACCGAGTGTCTGTACTTCTCCTACCCATATGGGTGGGTGACCGGCGCGCTCCGCGATCAGGTGAGCCAGTGTGGGTTCGACCTTGCTCTCACGACCAGGCCGGGTGCGGTAGTGCCCGGGATGGACCGGTACCTGCTTCCCCGAATGACGGTCAGGCCGGAGATGACCGGGGCGGACCTTGTGGAAGCCATACGGACCGAGATGGCAAGAGCGGTGAGGGAGAGTCGTCTGAGTGCCGGCATATGCGAAGACACGCAGCACCCCTTCGAACACTGACGGCGAGGGCCGCACCCTTGGTGCAACGCTCGTATCTGGTGGAGCATGCGTCTCTGCCGGAGCGGGGGAAGGAAGCTCGCACGCGCATGGTCACGGGTTTGCAATCGTCGACCCCTACGACGCGCCGGGAGCGTACGTCAAGGCGCAGCTGCACGTCCACACAGAGCGGTCGCGCGGCGGCGAGTGGAATCTTGCCGAAGCCGCCGAGCATTACAGGCAGCTCGGCTTTTCGTTCCTGTGCATAACCGATCACGGAAAGGTGACTGTTCGGTCCTGCATCGACATGGGGGGCATTCTCGTCGTGCCGGGCGAGGAGAACACTGTGCCCGATCCGTTCTGGCCATTCGGCCGTCACATGCTGCGGCTTTTTGTATCGTCCCCGGCCTCTTCGGGGCGGGCACAGGAGAGGATAGACTCGTGCGTCTCGCAGGGAGGCGTCGTTGCCCTGGCTCATCCAGCCTGGCCGGGCAATCTGGGCACCGGGCGCTGGCGACCTGAGCACTTGCGCAATACGTCAAACTTCAGGCTCATCGAGGTGCGCAATCTCCACAGCGATGAGGATCTGGACACGTCGATCTGGCATTCGGTCCTGGCTCAGCGGATGCCGGACGATCCGGTTTGGGCCGTGGCCGTCGACGATGCGCGGTGTGCGGGCGAGGCCGGGTATGGGTGGATCGAGATCAAGGTCCCGGAGATCACTGTAGAGGCGTTCAGGGAAGCGCTCATTGCAGGAAGGTTCTACGCGACCACAGGTCCGAAGTGCGTGTTCTCGGTTAGGGGATCGGCTATCTGCGCCCGCACAGAGCGTCCGAGCGTCATCAAGTTCATAAACAGAGAAGGAGCTGTTGTCTCTCAGGCCACCCGTGCCACCGAAGCGCAATATGCTCCTGCCGTGAGCGACAGATTCGTCCGGGTTGAGGTGGTGGATTCGGATGGGAAGAGAGGGTGGTCGCAGCCATTCACGATTGCTCCCTTGCCCATCCGAGTGGAGTCTAATACACCTTCTTGCACTGAAGGTAGTCCTGGACCCGCATGAGAGTCTCACCGAACCGCTGGAAGTGGACGACTTCACGTGCTCTGAGAAACCTCAAGACGTCCGTCACGTCGGGATCGTCTGAAAGATTGATGAGGTTCTCGTACGTGGCTCTCGCCTTCTCTTCGGCCGCCATGTCCTCGTGGAGGTCGGCGATCGGATCGCCCTTCGATTGGACATACGCCGCAGTCCACGGGACTCCCTCACTGTTGACCCAGAAGACTGCTCTGTCATGATCAGAGAAGTACCCGTCGAGTCCAGCCTCGATGATCTGGTGCAGCGGAGCATCCTTCACCAGTTGGTACACCAGTGCTGCGACTATCTCCATGTGAGCCAGCTCTTCTGTGCCGATATCGGTCAGTGTGGCGATCGCCTGATTGGTTGGCATCGTGTAGCGCTGAGTCAGATAGCGGAGCGATGCAGACAGTTCTCCGTCAGGCCCACCGTACTGCGTGATAACGTCCTTGGCCAGTCTCGGGTTCGGCCGGCATACCCGAACCGGGTACTCGAGTTTCTTTTCATATATCCACATGCTCAGATTCCTCCTGTCCATAGCCTCGCTGGAGGCGTGTGGGTGTCAGACTCAGTAGCCCGCTTGCCACGGCCATGGACCGTCAATCCATCGCCACCCCATCTTGCTCTCTGACAGACCGAAGTTCAGAGTCGGACCGAACTTCGCCTCGTAAGCGCATCTGACATCTGCGAGTTCCTTCACAATCCTGTTGTAGTCGTGGAGCGCCTCCTGACACTCCGGGTGAGTGTCGAGGAAGAGATTCAGATCTATTGCAGTGAACTCGAGCGCTCTGAGCTTTTGTAACAGCTCGACCTGTTCTTTATTCACGGTAACACCTCCGTGTTCATGTTGAGTCCGAGCCTGAGCTTCGCTCTACCGAGCCTTCTCGGTGGCTACGTACGGAGAGTATAGCTCAGGGAATATGGTCCCACGGGACAGACCTTCGGCCGGAGGCCATGTCCGTCCGTATCTCTGCATTGGAACGTATGCCGTGGCAAGTCTCATCTTGTACGTGCCTAACATGTAGACCGGTTCCTCCCTCCTGCTGGATCCTGGGCGGTGCTTCTGGCCCGATATGTACCTGTAGCATAGTATTCCTGGGACCTGGTCAGTGTGTTGTGCCTCAAGCACACTGTCGGGCTGGTAGACGGGCAGATCCCGCTGTCTGCGGCGTGAACAAAACACTTGCGGAGCGAATAGTATGCTGATGTCAGTATGAGAACGTCAGCATAGCTGTGTCTCATATGGTCATCAAGAAGGAGGGATCGTCTCTTGTTTAGGCGCGTGGGTTTGCTAAGTCTGGCAGTAGCGGTATGCCTGCTCCTTGTTGCGCCGGCTGCAGCGGGCGCTGCCGACCGTCTGCAGGTCGTCAGGCTGTCGGAAGTAGTGAGGTCGATCTTCTACGCACCGCAGTACGTGGCTCTGGCTAAGGGGTTCTTTGAGGAAGAAGGGCTGAGCATCTCGCTGTCTACGGCATGGGGTGCAGACAAAGGGGCTGCCGCCCTGATCTCTGGGAGCGTCGACATAGGCTTCTTCGGTCCTGAGGCAGCAGTCTACATATACAACCAGGGTGCAAGGGACCACATCGTTGGTTTCGCGCAGTTGACCACTATGGACGGCTCGTTCTTCATAAAGCGGGGCGAATCCGAGGAGTTCGACTGGGAGGAAGTCAGGGGCAAGACGATAGTCGGTGCGAGGCCTGGAGGAGTCCCCGAGATGGTCCTGGAGTGGGTCTTGAGGCAGCATGGCATCACCCCTTTCGTGGATGTCGACATCATCACGAATCTTGCTTTCGCTGCTGCTCCGGGAGCATTCCAGGCGGGGCTAGGAGACTACATAGCTCAATTCGAGCCTGCCATGACCCAACTTGAGATGGCCGGCGCGGGCAAGATCGTGGCGTCCATGGGAATAGAGGGAGGACCCATTACGTACACGCTCTACCACGCCAGGAAGGACTACATCGAGAAGAACCGCGACGTGCTTGTGCGGTTCACTCGAGCCCTGTACAAGGGGATGAAGTGGGTCGAGGAGCACAGCCCGGAGGAAACCGCGAAGGTCATCGAGGGCTTTTTCCCGGATACAGAACTCGAGGTGATTACCAAGATCGTGGAGCGGTACAAGGATCAGGGAACGTGGAACCCGACTCCGATCATATCGGAGGAAGGCTTTGAACATCTGCAGACAGTGATGGAGTCCGCCGGCGAGCTTGTCAAGCGAGTCCCCTTCGATGCGCTCATGGACAACTCGATAGCGCTCGAAGCACTCGGAATGGAGGAATAGGGCCCATCGGTCCACACAGGCAATCCAGGGGAGGTAGCACCAATCATGTCGTTGGTCAACATCACAGGAGTGTCTCTGACATATCACGATCCGGAGGGAGAAACTGAAGCGCTCCACGACGTGAATCTCTCGGTGGAACCCAGGGAGTTCGTGGTCATAGTCGGCCCAAGCGGATGCGGCAAGAGCAGTCTTCTGTCCATAGTGGCCGGACTGGTAAAGCCGAGTAGGGGAGAGGTGCACATAGGAGGGGACCGCATAGCCGGTCCCTCGAGGCGCATCGGGTACATGCTCCAGCACGACTACCTGTTCGAGTGGAGGACAATCCTGGACAACGCCCTGCTCGGACTGGAAGTCCGGGGAGAGAGGACCCGCGAGTCGGTGGCTGAAGTCAAGCGGTTGATGCAGAGGTACGGTCTAGGCGGATTTGAGCGCCACTATCCTAGGCAGCTCTCCGGAGGTATGCGGCAGAGGGCGGCGCTCATAAGAACTCTCGCCGTCCGGCCGGACTGCCTGCTGCTCGACGAGCCGTTTTCCGCTTTGGACTATCAGACGAGACTCAGGGTGGCAGAGGAGGTCTACAGGATACTGAAGGAGGAAGACAAGACTGTGATCATGGTTACGCACGACATAGCCGAGGCTGTGAGCATTGCAGACAGGATCATAGTGATGACCCCCAGGCCTGGGACGATTCTCTCAGAACACAAGATCGTCTTCGATTGCCCGCGAAGGACGCCTCTCACCACCCGCAGGCAGCCGGAGTTCCCAGGCTACTTCAACGCAGTGTGGAAGGACCTCAACAGCTCAGAGGGAGTGGTCGCCATAGGTCAGGAGGATGCACTGTGAACATCAGACGAGTTTTCAACCGGAAGGATCGCGTTAAGCCGACCTCGAGCGAGCACGCCCAGTACCTGCGCAGAACCCGGCAGGTAAAGGCAATGGTGGTTCTGCTCCGAGTGTCGATATTCGTCGGAGTCTTTGTTTTGTGGGAAATCGCAGCGAGGCTTGGCTGGATGGATGCGTTCGTGACGTCACAACCCTCTAAGGCTTTTGCTACTGCAATGAACCTTGCGAGGCGGGGCGAACTCGCCATGCACCTCGGCTACACTGTCGGAGAGACGGCTGCAGGCTTTGTACTTGGGACCCTGATGGGGGTAGTGGCAGCAGTGTTCCTCTGGTGGTCGCCATTCCTCTCCAGGGTTCTGGAGCCCTATGTAGTCGTGTTGAACTCAATACCAAAGGTCGCGTTGGGGCCCATCTTCATCGTCTGGCTCGGCACGAACGTGAACGCGATAGTAGCCATGGCCATAGCGATATCAGTAATCGTGACAGTCATGATGGTGTATGCAGGGTTCAGAGAGGTGGATCCGAACAAGATCAAACTGCTGCGGACCTTCGGCGCTACCAAGCTGCAGGTGCTTCAAAAGGTAGTGATCCCGTCGAGCATTCCGGTGATCATTGCTGCGCTCAAAGTCAACGTAGGGCTGTCGCTCGTGGGGACTATCGTTGGGGAGTTCCTGGTGTCCAGGGCAGGCCTGGGCTTCCTGATAGTCTACGGCGGCCAGGTCTTCAACATGAGCCTGGTGATGAGCAGCGTTATTCTGCTCTCGGGCGTGTCCGTGATCCTGTACTACCTCGTCTCGCGACTGGAGGATTACGTGGTAAAGTGGCGCCAGTGAGCGACGCGAGCGCGGCATGCGTTAGGATTCTGTCACCGTCACCACGCACATAACCGATACCCCAAGACCTCTCCCGGGGTCGGTCAGACCCTCGCCGCTGGTGACGGTGATGCCTACGTCTTCGGCCTCGATTCCGAGAAGGTGGCTGATAGACTCCCTCATTGCGGCTATGTGCGGACTCAGGCGGGGCCTTGCGCACTCGATCGAGATCGACACGTGGCTGATCGCCTGGCCTGGCTGCAGGTATTCGACCGCTTTGCGGACATACGCGGAGCTGTCCGTGATGCCGTCCTGCAGACACATGCGATCCGCCACCTCGCCGAGTATCGCGCACCCGGTAACTCCCGACACGGCGTTGGTCAGCGCATGCAGGACAACGTCTCCGTCGCTGTTTGCTTGGAGTCCAGGACAACCCGGTATGCGGATTCCCCCAAGCACGAGAGGCTTGCCTGTCTCCTCATCGCCGAATCTGTGGCTGTCCTGACCGATCCCGACTCTGACAAGCATAGCTATGGCCTCCAGGCGTGACAGCGTCCTGCGTTCATTATACATCACGCCGGTGGCACACGCTATGCTCTGACCTTCCTCTTCCTCTCGTCGATCAACTCTCTAGGGACGGGATAGCTGTTCATCAGCCACCCGATCATGCAGGTCACCTGTTCAGTTCCGCTGAGCGTCCCGAACCCGGGATCCGCCTGGCTGCAGGCCCGATACGCTTGGTCCCATTCATGCGATGCCCAGAACATCAGTTGATTCGAGATCCATCGCCGCTGCTCCACATGCTTCGCTCCTTCCGTCGCAGATCTTCCGAATCGCGGAAGCGCCCCTAGTCACTGACAGTCGTCCTCAGCGCGTCGAGCAGGCCCAGAACTACGTGTGCCAGTCCGAAGCCAGCTACCCCCGCGCCAATGCTTCCTCTGAGCTTTTTCAGTCCAACTGCAGTCACGGCTACGCCAAGCGCGACCACGACCAGACTCGTCGCAGGGATCTTCACCGTCGTCACCTCCAGCAATCGCCCCTAATCTGCGGCCTGGTTTAGTCTGCCCTCTGGCTCTGCATAAGATGTGTGCAGCGCTCCGGCGCGGCAAGGCCGGCTGACAAGGGTCAGCCGACCGCTGAGTCTTGTTCACACAAGGTATTCTGTATACATGAGTTGGCGTGCTTGACACCGGTTTGGCGGCTGTGCTACGGTAGCTTAAAAATCTTCATACAGGAGTGTGGGCAATCGGATGGTTAGGCGCACTTACGGGCTCGAGTCCATTGGACTGCGGAATACGGGTCAGGTGTACAGAAACCTGCCTGTTCCTGAGCTCTTGGAGCATGCCATCGCAAGAAACGAGGGCGTCCTCGCATCTAGTGGTGCGCTGTGCATTGAGACAGGCAAGTACACCGGGCGGTCGCCAAAGGACAAGTACATCGTTGACGAGCCTTCGGTCCGCGATGAGATCGACTGGGGATCGATCAACGTTCCCATTAGCTGTGAGGCGTTCAACCGTCTCTGCAGCAAAGTCGCAGCGTATGTTCAGGGCCGCGATCTTTACATCTTCGACGGCTACGTCGGCGCGGACCCTGCATACAGGATGGGCGTGCGAGTGGTCACAGAGTTGGCTTCTCAGAGCCTGTTCTGCCATCAGCTCTTTCTCAGGCCGTCGCCGGAGGCACTCGAGCAGCACCAGCCCGATTTCACCGTGATCTCTGTCCCGGGCCTGGAGGGCGATCCGAAAGAGGACGGACTCCGCAGTGAAGCCTTTATCGTTGTCAGCTTTGAGAAACGGCTGGTCTTGGTAGGCGGGTCGAAGTACGCAGGTGAGATCAAGAAGTCCATATTCTCGTTCATGAACTACTTCATGACGAAGAAAGATGTACTTCCGATGCACTGCAGCGCCAACATGGGCGAAGACGGTGACACTGCGCTCTTCTTTGGATTGTCCGGGACCGGCAAGACCACGCTGTCAGCCGACCCGCAGCGGCGCCTCATAGGGGATGACGAACACGGTTGGTCGGACAGCGGCATCTTCAACTTCGAGGGCGGATGCTACGCGAAGCTGATCCGGCTCTCCCAAGAGAACGAGCCTCAGATCTGGAACGCAATCCGATTCGGCGCGATCATCGAAAACGTGGTGCTCGACGAGGCATCCAGAGTTCCTGATTACGATGACGACAGCCTGACTGAGAACACCCGGGGCGCATACCCTGTGGAGTACATCCCCAACTGCGTCATACCGGGCGCTGGAGGACACCCGAAGACGATCCTCTTCCTGACTGCTGACGCGTACGGCGTCCTTCCGCCTATTGCCAAGCTCACGAAGAACCAGGCCATGTATCACTTCATCTCGGGCTATACTAGCAAACTTGCGGGAACCGAGCGGGGAGTGACCGAACCACAGGCGACATTTTCCACGTGCTTCGCTGCGCCGTTCCTGCCTCTTCCCGCGTCGGTGTACGCCACGATGCTGGGCGAACGGATAGACAGACACGGTTCGCAGGTATACCTGGTGAACACCGGCTGGTCGGGTGGACCGTACGGCGTGGGGGCGCGCATCAAGATCGCGTACACCAGAGCAATGGTGTCTGCAGCGCTCACCGGCAAGCTGAACGGCGTGGAGTACGTGCCGCACCCCGTATTTGGCGTCCTCGTGCCTCGGAACGTGCCGGAGGTCCCCTCGGAGATCCTCGACCCAAGGAACACCTGGAGCGACGCGAGTGCTTACGATGAGGCGGCTCTGGCGCTGGCCAGGCAATTCGCTGCAAACTTCAGCAAGTTCAAGGGCGTTCCAACGGAGATCGCGAGCGCCGGGCCTGTCACAGGCTAGGCGGCGCCCGCTTTCCGCCTGCCGCATTTCCTCAACCCTCTGTTGCTGCGAGATTGTTGACAACAGGTGCGGGTCTGGTATTATGATGCCGAGAATGCATGGACGATCGAGAGGGCGAGTGAATTGGCTGCAACGAGCATGGAAGCTCTAGTGAACTTGTGCAAGGTGCGAGGGTACGTCTATCCAGGCAGTGAGATCTATGGCGGTCTGGCCAACGCGTGGGACTTCGGACCGCTTGGAGTCGAGCTCAAGCGTAACATCAAGGAAGCCTGGTGGAGAGCGTTTATTCACGGTAGCGAGTATAACGTCGGTATCGAGTCTGCGATACTGATGAATCCGAGGACGTGGGAGGCCTCCGGCCATCTCAGCAACTTCACGGACCCGCTGATGGACTGCCGAACGTGCAAGTCCCGCTTCAGAGCTGATCAGATCATCAAAGATGCTCTTAGCGATGAGGAACGGGAGCGTCTGCGTGTCGATGGATGGACGCCTGATCGGATGCGCGACTACATAGTCGAGAACGGCCTCAAGTGTCCTGTTTGCGGATCGAAAGACTTCACGGATGTCAGGCAGTTCAACATGATGTTCAAGACATTCCAGGGCGTGACCGAGGATTCCAAGTCCGAGATATATCTCAGGCCGGAGACGGCCCAGGGTATGTTTGTGAACTTCAAGAACGTTCAGCGGACCACGAGGAGGAAGATCCCGTTCGGGATAGGCCAGGTAGGGAAGTCGTTCCGCAATGAGATCACGCCGGGCAACTTCATCTTCCGAACCCGCGAGTTCGAGCAGATGGAACTCGAGTTCTTCTGCGAGCCTGGGACCGACCTGGAGTGGTTCGCCTACTGGAAGCAGTTCTGCATGGATTTCCTGCTCGCTCTAGGCCTGAAGCCGGAGAACCTCAGGATACGGGATCACGCGACTGAGGAGCTATCGCACTACAGCAGAGCGACCGCGGACATCGAGTACCGCTTCCCATTCGGGTGGGGCGAGCTCTGGGGGATCGCTGACAGAACCGACTATGATCTGTCGCAGCACGCCAAGTTCTCCGGAGAGGACATGTCCTACCTCGATCCGATCACAGGTCAGAAGTATGTGCCGTACTGCGTCGAGCCCGCCGTTGGCGTCGAAAGGCTGGCGCTCGCGTTCCTCTGCGACGCGTACCATGAAGAGACGCTCGAGGATGGCGAGACCAGAACGGTCCTCAGGCTCCATCGGTCGTTGGCTCCGATTAAGGCAGCGGTCCTGCCTCTGTCCAAGAAGCTCTCTGAAGGTGCGTACAAGCTGTACCGTCAGCTCCTCGGGCACTTCGTCTGCGACTTCGACGATTCTGGCAGCATAGGCCGTCGTTACAGGAGACAGGACGAGATCGGCACCCCTTACTGCATTACGTTTGACTTCGATTCGCTCGAGGATCGATGCGTCACAGTGAGGGACCGCGACAGCATGGAGCAGGACAGAGTGCCTATTGACAGCCTGCCGGAGCACCTCCTCTCAAAGCTGGCGAAGTGAGCTCGACGGAGAGGGTCCACGGAGAAGATCCAATGAGGTATCGGAGCACTCGGTCTTCCACAGGTGTCACTGTCTCGTCTGCAGAGGTTATCGCACGAGGAATCGCCCCTGACGGCGGCCTCTACGTGCCCGTTGATATCCCTCGCCTGTCCGAGCCCGCACTGTGCGAATTGGTCAATGCGGACTACTCTCAACGCGCATTTGAGATATTGCGGCCGTTCTTCGACGAGTTCTCTGCCGAAGCCCTGCTCGCTTCCATAGAGTCGGCATATGGGAGCAATCGGTTCCCCGGTCAGGTCGTGGCGCCGCTGACCGTCCTTTCACAGTCAGAGGCAATCCTTGAGCTGTGGCACGGACCTACGGCCGCTTTCAAGGACATGGCCCTTCAACTGCTTCCTCACATCATGCTTGAGGCGCGCAGACTTGCGGGAATAGACCGCAGGATACTGATACTCGTAGCCACGTCGGGCGACACAGGCAAAGCGGCTCTCGAGGGCTTTCGCGATGTGCCAGGGATACGCGTGACTGTGTTTTACCCTTCTGAGGGAGTCAGCGATATCCAGCGGTTGCAGATGGTGACCCAGCAAGGTGACAACGTCAACGTCTTTGGAGTGCACGGCGACTTCGACGACGCTCAGACCGGAGTGAAGCGCGTGTTCGGCGATGTCGACTTCAGCAAGCGGCTCGCCTCCGCTGGATGGGCGCTCTCGTCAGCGAACTCGATAAATTGGGGGAGGCTTGCGCCCCAGATAGTCTACTACATATCCGCCTACTGCGATGCAGTGGCTGGCGGCGCAATCGAGTTCGGCGACAAAGTCAACTTCGTGGTCCCGTCAGGGAACTTCGGCAACATCCTCGCCGCTTACTACGCGATGCGCATGGGGCTGCCTGTCAACAGGCTCGTGTGTGCCTCCAACAAGAACAACGTCCTGGCGGACTTCTTCAACACCGGCACATATGACCGCAGGCGCACGCTCCACCGGACGACATCGCCGGCAATGGACATACTCGTCTCGAGCAACCTCGAAAGGCTTCTCTTTGAGGTCAGCGATCGTGATCAATCCACTGTTCGTCAGCTCATGTCAGATCTGCAGAGCACCGGACATTATTCGGTTGGTGCTGCGCTGCTCTCAAGGCTTCAGTCGGCGTTCTGGGGAGGCTGGTGCGACGAACCCGGGGTCATGCAGACGATCAGAGACGTGTGGTCTGATCATCGGTATGTCCTCGATCCCCACACCGCAGTTGGCCAGGCTGTGTATAAGCAGTACTTAGCAAGCACAGGAGACGGCACCTTTACCATCGTGGTCTCCACCGCCAGCCCGTTCAAGTTCCCGGATACCGTGGTGAGGGCGATAGCAGGGGATTCGGCCGTAGGAGCGACGGAGGGACTCGAAACGATCGCCGCGCTGGAGAGACTGACTGGAGTCGTGGCTCCAAAGCCGATCTCTGAACTTGGATCACTGGCCGTGAGACATCCTGAGACTGTCGACGTCTCAGAGATTCCGAGAGCGGTCGCCTCGACAGTCGATTTGGCTTGACTTTGCAGTGTCAGTCGTCCGAACCAAAGATGTCATGAAAGGTCGCCGCAGGCTTTGATCCGTCGGCAATCCTGTCGGCCTCTTCGAGAAGATTCCGGACAGCCCGTTTGATGTTGCTTCGCTGGACTTCGAATTGCCGCACCAGCTCATCGCCAGAATATCCTTGTTTGCAACTGATGGTTGCGTCTTGGCTTCGAGACGCAATTGCCTGTGCACCCGAAAGCACCAAGTCTGCACGCTCGCACACAATGTGAGCAGGGAGTTTATCCTGCTTCAACCGCCGGTGACCCCGGTTCAACCATTTATCTGGCCTGGCTCCATTCCTTGGGCCCGACTTCATTGAGAAGCTCGTCTTCGGCAAGGCAAGGTCGGGGTAGGTTGTTACGGCGGTGTGAACAGGGAGGCGGGTTAGCCCGCCTCCCTGCTCAATTCTCATGGTCTTGCCGCCCCGTGTCGGGACTGTCCAGAATCCAGCTTGGCTCAGACTTGTCACAAGCCCAGCTTGGCCTTGATGGCGTCTCGCAGAGCCCCCGCGGTGAATCCGAGATGCGCAGCGACCTGAGGTCCCGGCCCGCTCTCGCCGAACCGCTGGAGCGAGTATACCATTCCGTTGCATCCGGTGATCTGATACCAGCCTTCTCCGACGCCGATTTCCACTGCGACCTTCGGCGCAGAGGTGAGAACCGAGCTGCGATACTCAGGATCCTGCGCAAGGAAGAGCTCTCTGGAAGGCACGGAGACTACTCGCACCTTCAAGCCGTCAGCTTCGAGCATCTGCGCGGTTTCCATACAGAGAGAGACCTCACTGCCTGCAGCGACTAGCACGACGTCAGGCTGTCCTGAAGACTCGCGCTTCAGGACATAACCGCCTTTGGAGAAGCCGTCGACTGGTATCGCCTCTGCGGGGATGGTCGGCAGATTCTGCCGAGTCAAGATCAGGCACGTGGGTCCGTCCTTCCGCCTAATCGCCTCAATCCAGGCAAGTCGAGTCTCATTCGCATCGGCAGGCCTGAACACTCTGCAGTTCGGGATGATCCTTATCGATTCAGTCTGTTCGATCGGCTCGTGGGTGGGGCCGTCTTCGCCCACGTAGACGGAGTCATGGGTCAGTACGTATATTACAGGCTGCTTCATCATAGCCGAGAGCCTGAGCGAAGGGCGGAGGTAGTCGACGAATACAAGGAACGTGGCACAATACGGGCGTATGCCCCCGTGCAGCGATATGCCGTTGCATATCGCCGCCATCGCGTGCTCTCTGACGCCGAAGTGGAAGTTGCGTCCGCCGAAGCTGCCTGGGCCAATTTCGCCTTCTCCGTCGAGCCAGGTCTTGGTGGAGGGCGCGAGGTCAGCGGAGCCTCCGGCCAGATAGGGGATGGCCTTTGCCACCTGTTGCAGGACCTTTCCGCTGGTGTTGCGCGTAGCGTTCTTGGTGCCGGCTTCGAATGTGGAGATCATCGACTCAAAGTTGTCCGGCACGTGCCCAGAGAGCGCCTCGTCAAGGGATTTCCTCAGCTCGGGGTACTTGGACGACCATTCCTCAAACATCTGGTTCCAGAGGCTGTACTTCGAGCTCCATTCCTTCTGCCGCCCTGCGAAGTACTCTCGCACCTCTTCAGGCACTGCAAACGGCTCTTCGGGGAGTCCGAGGCACCTCTTCATGCCTGCGATCTCCTCGGGCCCGAGCGGCGCGCCGTGAGACTCATGGCTTCCGGCCATCTTCGGGCAGCCGAATGCTATAGTGGTCTTCGCTGCGATGAGGCTCGGCTTGCCCTTGCAGTCCTTCGCAGCCTGGATGGCGCTGCGGATCTCGTCCAGGCTGTGGCCGTTTATCTCCTGGACATGCCAGCCATATGCCCTGAACCTGTCAGGAACCGACTCTGTGAAGGCAAGATTCGTGCTGCCCTCAATGCTGATGTCGTTGTCGTCGTAGAAAACTATCAGGCGGTCGAGCTGAAGGTGTCCGGCGAGCGAGGCCGCCTCGGAGGCGACGCCTTCCATCATGCAGCCGTCACCGGCGATGACATAAGTATAGTGATCGAATACGGGGAAGCCCGGCCTGTTGTACCTCTCCGCAAGCATCCGCTCAGCTATGGCCATCCCGACCGCGTTCGCGAATCCCTGTCCGAGAGGCCCCGTGGTGGTCTCGACTCCCGGAATGAGCCCGTACTCAGGGTGCCCGGCAGTCCTTGATCCTAGCTGGCGGAAGGTCTTGAGTTCGCTAATATCTAGATCATATCCCGCGAGATGCAGGATCGAGTACAGCAGCATGGACCCGTGACCGGCAGACAGCACGAATCGGTCTCTGTCGATCCACGACGGGTGCGCGGGGTCGTGCTTGATGGCTTCGGCATATAAGACCGAGGCGATCTCTGCTGCGCCCAGGGGCATTCCGGGATGCCCAGACTTGGCCTGTTCCACGCCGTCGGCAGACAGGCCTCTGATGGTGTGAGCAACTCTCTGCAGCATCAAACTACCTCCTTAGAGTAGGGGTGAATGGACAGACATATTATACTTGATAAGCCACAGGCTTGGCAAAAGGCGTATGACTGCGTGTTGTTGGACTCAATGCCATCTGGTAAGATAGAAGCAAATCATGCTCTGCTCGGCACTGCTATATGGCTCAGGCTGGCACGGTATCGGAGCGCGATTGGAGCTCAGCTCGTCGATCCTTCGGCGCCTGAATCGTGACAAGCGCGACTCCGACGAGTATCATCAGTCCGCCCAGCAGCTTGTCAGCGGTGAGGCGCTCGCCCAGGAAGGCGATGGCGCCTAGCACGCCGAAGACCGGCACGAGATTGACGAAACAGGTCACTGTAACTGAGCCCAGCGCTCTGAGAGCCACGAAGTAGAGAAAATAAGCAGCTGCAGAGCAGATGAGTCCCAAGTATGCCAGACGCAACAAGGTGAAGACCTCTAGCTGAGGGAAGCTCAATCCGGCGACCAGGCCCGCGGGGATCAGCGCGGCTGTGCCGATGCATGTCTCGATCGTGTTCAGTGTGGACAAGTCGTACTCCTTCACAAGAGGAGCGTTTATCCTGGTGTATGCGACCCACGAGACTGCTGCGCCCAATACCAGCAGATTTCCCACGAGAGAAGAGCCGTCGGACGGGTTCGATGACATTCTGACCAGGAAGTACACTCCGGAGAAGGACAGCAGAACTCCGGCCGTGTTGAGGACTGTGACGCGTTCGGCCCGCGTGAGCCAGGAAACGATGAGATTGAGTATGGGAATCGTGGCGATTATCAGCGATCCGGCACTGGCGGAGGTCAGCTTGAGACCGTTGTTCTCAAATAAGAAGTAGATCGAGATCCCGATCACTCCTGCGGCGATCGCCCTGGGCAAGTGAGCGCGCTTGATCGGCTTAAGACTGCCCGTGAACAGCGACGCTATCACCAGAACGACCGATGCGAGCACAAAGCGGAAGACGGCGATCTCTATCGGAGTCATGGAGTCTAGAAGCCCCTTGGTCACCGCGTACGAGAGGCCCCAGAAGAGGGATGTGCTTGTAGACGCCAAGACGGCGAGGTAAGGTTTTGCGGGGGACTGCGGTCTCATAGCGTATCTCCTTTTGATATCGAGTGTCAGTTAGGTATACTCTACTGCTTAGGATGAATTCTGTCCAGGGTGAATTGGTGGGTTTTTGCAATTGGTGTGCAAACGCGAGTGCATAGTCATGCAGAGGAGGACTAGAGGCAGATGAACAATGGCATAGATCACGTGTTTAGGCAATACGACATCCGAGGGGTGGTGGGCGCACAGCTGGACTCTGACTTCGTCTACAGGCTTGGCCGCAGCATAGGCACATACTGCCTGGATCGAGGCGCTCGCACGCTGTCTCTCGGTAGGGACGCGAGGCTGAGCTCGCCGGGGTTCCGGGATGCAATGGCTCAGGGACTCCTCGAATGCGGCTGCGACGTGATAGACATCGGGATGGTGCCGACTCCTCTGCTGTACTTCTCGCTGTTCAGTCTGCCTGTAGACGGCGGAGTGATGATCACTGGAAGCCACAATCCAAAAGACCAGAACGGCTTCAAGGTATGTGTCGGGAAATCCACGATCTATGGAGACGAAATCCAGAGAATAAAGGAGATATGGAAGAGCGGCACGTATGCCGCGGGTTCGGGCGTCCTTTCCCAGAGGGACATCTCGGAGGAATACATTGACCACGTGGCCTCGCAGATCTCAAAGGGGAACAGAGATGTGCGGGTCGTCGTAGACGCGGGAAATGGCGTCGGGGGAGTTGTGGGTGTCCCGCTGTACCGCAAACTAGGCTTTGACGTCGTGGAACTGTTCTGCACGCCGGACGGCAACTTCCCCAATCACCATCCGGATCCGACAGTTGTGGAGAGCCTGGAGTGGCTCACGAAGACTGTCAAGGAGAACGGGGCGGATCTCGGAATAGCGTTCGACGGCGATGCAGACAGAATAGGTTGTGTCACGGCCGACGGCACGGTGCTCTGGGGCGATCAGATGATGATACTGTTCGCACGGGACATCCTGAAGCGGATGCCCGGCGCGAAGTTCGTCGCTGAGGTCAAGTGCTCGCAATCGCTGTTCGACGACATCGAGAAACATGGAGGAGTGCCCATCATGTGGAAGGTGGGGCATTCGCTCATCAAGGCGAAGATGAAGGACGAGGGTGCGGTGCTGGCAGGCGAGATGAGCGGTCACATGTTTTTCGCGGATCGGTACTTCGGGTACGACGACGCGATCTACGCGGGCGCACGGCTGCTTGAACTGGTCTCCAACTCCGATGCCGACCTCGAGCAGATCATGTCGAGCCTTCCGCGCATGTACAACACGCCCGAGATCCGGGTCGACTACCCGGACGATCTGAAGTTCTCAGCCGTCGACAAGGTAATCGAGGCATTCAGGGATCGCTACGAGGTCATCGACATCGATGGCGCGAGGGTGAGGTTCCCCGACGGCTGGGCGCTGGTCAGAGCCTCAAACACCCAGCCTGCCCTGGTTATGAGATTCGAGGGCGAGAGCAGAGAGGCCGTCGAAAGGCTGCAGTCTGAAATAGGCCGTGAACTTGAGCGAATCAAGAGCCGGGCATGACCCTAGATGCCGGTCAGGGCATAACGCCGGCGCGGCGGACCAATACTAACACCGATGAGCCAGGTTGGGAGGTAATACACAGATGGCGACCATCAGGTGTTCAGTGGAGTCGTGCCACTACTACGGCCAGGGCGACTACTGCACTGCGGACGAAATCTATGTGAAGAACAGGCTGCGTGCAGACACGGATGACGACATGCGCAGGTCCCCGGACTTCGAGGTCGGCTCGTTCGAGAGACAGGACGTGGCCGGACAGGCGGAACGTCGGAATGCCCAAACCTCCATGGAAACGTGCTGTGAGACATTCAGGCCTAAGAAGACAGGGTTGTCCTGATTGGGCGATCAGCCGGCGGAAGGCACAGACAGCCTCTCCGCCGCTGTAAGTTTGCGGGAGTTTCTGATTGTTCTGACAACTGCGCGACTATGCTGCGGGACGTCAGCCGGCTCGGATTCGCGCTGAACGCACAGAGACCACTGAACATACTGAGGGGGAGTCGAGTTGGGAAGCGTCCGAATAGACACACTTGCACAACGCTTTCGCACTGCGGACGCCAGCGACAAGATGCGCTTGGCCAGGCCGGCCGTGTACATCGCGGTGCTGTCTGTGTCGTTCTCTGCGATACTGGTCAGACTCACGGATGCGAGCGGGCTAGCCGTCGCGTTTTACCGCATGTTTTTCTCTTCGCTGCTGATGATCCCCGTTTACATGCTCCAGCGGCCTCGACTCCCGAGTCTCCGATCACCCGAGCTTCGCCTGTGCATTCTGAGCGGCCTGTTTCTCGGGTTTCACTTCGCAACGTGGATCACGTCTCTCAAGTTCACATCTGTAGCCAGCTCAGTGACACTTGTGACCACTCAGCCTCTCTTTGTCGCCGCCCTCTCGAGCCTGTTCCTCGGAGAGAGGCTGAGCAGATCCGCAGTTGCGGGCATGGGTCTTGCGATTCTGGGCAGCGCAGCACTCGTATTCCAGGGAATGGCCATTGGCTCGATGCATCTTGCAGGTGACCTGTTGGCGCTGGCCGGAGCGGCGTTTGCCTCCGGGTATCTCATACTGGGGCGCCTGGTTCGAAGATCCCTGAGAGTGGAGTCATACGCCCTTGTGGCCTACGTGACCAGCGCTGTCACTATCGGCCTGGTATGTGCTGTCCTGTCGCCCGAGGCGCTGATCGTGTCCGGTCGCGACTTGGCTATCACTTGTGCAATGGCGCTGGTCTGCACTATTATTGGGCACACCCTGTTCAACTGGTCGCTCGAGTTCGTGAGCGCTTCCTTCGTGGCAGTGATGATACTTGGCGAGCCTGTCGGGGCCTCGCTGTGGGCGGCGCTGCTGTTTCGAGAGATTCCGACGGCAGTCCAAGCGGCCGCCTGCTGCGCTTTGTTGGCGGGCATATTAGTCTTTGCACGCGGAGAGGCAGCTCACAGCGGCAAAACTCAGTAGAGTGGCGCCGGACCCCACGTCTGTCAGGCAAGCGCAGTGTGAAGCACCTGGCCAAGCGCTTTTCTTTCGCAATGCACTTGGTGCAAAGCACGTCCTGGCGGCTGCTCGGCTGGGGTCATGTGGACTGTTTCGAACGCGCTATGATATACTTAGCCTGAGTTGTACAGCCATGCAGCCTCAATAGCAGCAGAAGGGATTCCTCGATTTCATGGCGCGGCGTATCAGGTTTCCCCGGTCTCGGGCGTTGGCGGCAGCGGCTATCCTGGTAGTGGCGATTCTGTCTGTGGCCTTAGTGTACAGGCAGAGACCGCCCGTCCTGCACGTCCAGTCCGGCTTTGAAATGGGGACGTTTGTTGAGATAAGGGCATACGGCGGCAAGAACGCGGCAGACGCCATCAGCCGGGGGTTCGAGAGACTGCGCGAGATCGAGCGGCTGATGAGCACGTCGATACCTGAGAGCGACATAGCGAAGCTGAACACCGCTCAGCCCCGAACCCCCGTTCAAGTGCATCCGGACACCGCACATGTGGTGTCGTCCGCAATCGCCTATGCCCAGAAGACGGGAGGGGCATTTGACCCCACCGTCGGCAAGCTGGTTGAGCTCTGGGCAATAGGGTCGGGAAACGAGACCGTGCCGACTTCCGATGAGATCAGAGATGCACTCCTCGGCGTAGGATACGAGAACCTGGTTGTCGACAGCAAGCAGTCTCGGATCACCCGCTTGACGGATCTCCGCTTAGACCTCGGCGCGATAGCCAAAGGATACGCGTCGGACGAGATCGTCGAGCTCCTCGTTGCGGAGAACATATCCGGGGGCGTTGTGGACCTCGGTGGCAACATACGGGTGTTTGGACGCAATCCACTCAGGAAACAGTGGCGGATCGGCATACAGGATCCATTCAGGCCGAGGGGGTCGTACATCGGCACTGTAGATATCTCTTCCGGAGCGGTTGCGACCTCAGGTGACTACGAGCGGTACTTCGTGGCAGACGGCGTGCGATATCACCACATATTGGACCCGGAGTCCGGCTATCCCGCTTCGCCGCAGCTCAAGTCGGTGACTGTGGTTGCGGAGACCGGCATTGAGGCGGACGCCTTGTCAACCGGGCTTTTCGTGTTGGGTCTCGATGAGATGTTCGACTTCATCGAGAATGTGCCGTCTGTTGGGGTGATCGCGATTACTGCCGATCGGCGAGTGATCGTCAGCTCCGGAATTGCGCACGCGTTTGTCAAGGCCAGCGAGGATTTTGAGTATGAGATCAGGTGACAAGATCCTGGTTCTGGCAATAGCGGCCGCGGCTGTCCTGAGCCTGCTGATGCGCAGCCAGGGGACCTCCGGCGGCGCTGTGGCTGAGATCAAGGTCGGCGCAGCCGTGATTGAGAGGATAGACTTGTCCGCAGTCACGGAGCCATACACGAAGACGGTGTACACGGGCAACGATGGCTACAACGTGATAGAAGTCCGGGAGGGCATGATAAGGGTCGTCGAAGCGAATTGCCCCGAGCAGGTGGACGTCCGCCAGGGGTGGATAAGCTCTCCGTACGAGAGCATCGTCTGCCTCCCACATCGACTGGTCATAACCATACTCCCGGCGGAACCCCAACGCAGAGACGTAGACGGGGTCTCCTATTGATCGCAAGACAAGGCGATGGAAGGCGGCAACTCGTCAGTCTCGGCGAAGCCTGAGAGGTGTGTGTCGTATTGCGTCCACTGCCAAGCGCAGTCCGTGAGGCAGTCCTGCTTGCCCTGCTTCTGTCTGTGGCTATGGTGCTGCACTCGGTGGAGCGGATGGTGCCGCTCCCGCAAGTGGCGCCTGGCGTCAAGCTCGGGCTGGCAAATTCAGCGTCGCTCGTCGGACTGTTCGTTCTTCCATACTCGAGAATTCTGGTGCTGGTGGTTCTGCGAAGCTTTCTGGCGTCGCTCTTCAGCGGGGGGCCGACTGTCTTCGCATTCTCGGCTGTCGGAGGCATAGCCAGCGCCACTGCAATGTATCTTGTGCTCACATACGGATACAGGGCGTTCAGCATAGTATCGGTGAGTGTGGTGGGAGCGCTGGTTCACAATGCAGGCCAGCTCGCAGTGGCAATGGCAGTGACCGGCGCATCCAGGTTATATGTGTATCTGCCGGTGCTCGTGGTTTCGGGAGGCCTCACTGGTCTGGCGGTAGGCGTGATCTCTTCGGAGCTGCTTCGCAGGCTCATTCGAGTCAACGCGTTAAGGCCGATGTTTCGCGACGACGCATACAAAAAGCACTTCGCCGGTCACGGCTAGCAGTTGTCCTGACTCCGTTGTCCGGCTGACAGTGCAGCGCTGGAGGCAGATCCCGCGTTTGCGGGCATGCACCGAGTGAAATGGGGGCGGACTCGTGATAGTGGAGGGATACCCCGAGCTGCAACAAGAACTGCGTC
>Ga0134096_1000376_pt1 | contig 51444 bp, 43 predicted proteins | sample 7_2taG_FD_94448 | JGI IMG/M metagenome (GOLD analysis project Ga0134096, IMG submission 94448) | Switchgrass degrading microbial communities from high solid loading bioreactors in New Hampshire, USA - 7_21_20_110_A3 metaG | ecosystem: Engineered > Bioreactor > Semi-continuous > Anaerobic >... | reverse complement strand
CCGGTCGCGTACAACCCCGAACCGCTTGCCTCGTTCATCGACGCGTTCGTGATCGGCGACGGCGAAGAAGTGATCGATTAGATCCTGGATGCCGTTCCTGCTCTGAGGCGGTCGGCGAGCCGGCCAGAATCGCTTGCGGTACTGTCCAAGATAAGCGGGGTCTACGTTCCCAGCTTCTACAATGTAGAGTACAGCGGCCTCTCAGTCTCGAGGATCGATCACAGCCCGCAGGCGCCGGGAGAGATCACTTCGAGGAGAGTGGCTGATCTTGAGAGCGTGCCGCCTCCCGACAAGATGATAGTGCCGCTGATCGAGGTCATCCACGATCGAGCCGCGGTCGAGCTGTTCCGAGGCTGTTCTCGCGGCTGCAGGTTCTGCCAGGCAGGCATGATCTACCGGCCGGTCAGGGAAAGGACTGCTGAAACCGTCAGGAAGCATGTGCTCGAACAACTCGCCGACACGGGATACGACGAAGTGTCACTGGTGTCTCTGAGCAGCGCAGACTACTCGTCGATTGAGTCGCTGGTGGAATCGCTCGCCGACGACTGCCGCGAGCAACAGGTGGCGCTTTCTCTTCCGTCGCTGAGAGTGGACTCGTTCTCGATCGACCTTGCGGACCGCATGCAACAGCTGCGGAAGTCTGGCATAACGTTTGCTCCCGAAGCGGGAACGCAGAGACTGCGGGACGTCATCAACAAGAATGTCACCGAAGGTGACTTGATCCAGGCCGTCAGTGCAGCCTTCGCCCGGGGCTGGATGACCGTGAAGCTTTACTTCATGATCGGCCTGCCGTTCGAGACTGACGAAGACGTCATAGGCATCGCCGACCTGGCTCACAAGGTCGTTCAGAGGGGCAGAGAGATGGCCAGGGATGCTGGAACGAGTCCCGGGCGCGTGAAGGTGAACATCACGCTGGCTTCGTTTGTTCCAAAGCCGCACACGCCGTTCCAGTGGGTGAAGCAGGATCATCCTGCTGAGTTCCAGAGGAAGATTGACTTGCTGAGGCGGTCTATTCGGTCCAAAGCAGTGAAACTGAGCTGGAACAACCCGGAAGTCAGCTTGCTGGAGGCCGCGTTATCGAGAGGCGACCGAAGGGTAGGGCCAGTGATTCAATCTGCCTGGCAGAAGGGGTGCCGGTTCGACAGCTGGGACGAGTGGTTCAGCCCGGGCAAGTGGTGGGAGGCGTTTGACGAGTCCGGCATCGATCCGCTGTACATAGGCGGAAGCGAGCGCGATCTCGATTCCCGGCTCCCATGGGACCACATAGGCACGGGTGTGAGCAAGCGGTTTCTCATTGACGAGTACGAGCGCGCGAGACGGGGAGAGACCACTCCGGACTGCCGCCTCGAGAAATGCACGGGATGCGGCGTCTGCCCGGAGCTGGGTCTTTCACCTGTGCTCTACGCTGGAGGAGCCGTCGATGCCTAGATTCAGGATTCGCATGAGGAAAATGGGCAGGTACGCGTTCTTGTCTCATCTCGACTTGATGCGCGCCCTCGAGCGAGCCGTTCGAAGGTCCGGGCTGCGTCTCGCGTTCTCTGAAGGCTTCCACCCGCATCCGAAGATCAGCTTCGCAGCTCCTCTGTCCGTCGGCGTATCGAGCGAAGCTGAAGTCGCCGACATAGAACTGGCCTGCGCCACGTCAGCTGATGAGGTGAGGGAGAGGCTGGCGGCGCATCTTCCGGAGGAACTCCGGGTCGACAGAGTCGTCCAGGCGTCTGCCGACGACCAGAGCCTGATGTCGCGGGTTGCAGCAGCCAGATACAGGATCAGTGTTCCTGCGGATTTGCTCGGGAATCGTCCTCTCGGCGACCAGATCATGCGCCTGCTCGAACGCGATTCACTGACGGTCTCTAGAGAGCGCAAGGGCAGCACAGAGGTCGTCGACATGAGGCCTATGATCTTCGAGCTGGCTGTGGTCCATGCAGATGCGTGTCATGCGGAGATAGAGGCCGTGCTTGCGACAGGAAGCAAGAGCAATCTGCGCCCAGCCGATCTGATCGCCGCCCTTAGGGAGTGCGGGATTCTTGCAGGCGAACCTGTCGGAGTGACGGTTCATCGCGTGGAGATCTTTGCAGAGCAGAACGGAACCCTGGTTCCACTGATCTGATCTTTATCCCTGTTCCGCAGGGGCCAGTCGCATGCTCTGCGTCCGCCGGGGCTGCGGCCGGTGGCAGCAGGCCCCTCCGGAGCCGAAAGGCGTGGGTTTGTCAGTGTCAACTGAGATCATCCTCAATGTCGAGGGCTTGGAGACTAGGGCTGCCATTCTTGAGGACGGCAGGCTCGTTGAGATCCATCACGAGCGCACTGTTTCTCAACGGTTCGCAGGCAACATCTATCTCGGAAGAGTGGCCAACGTCCTCCCCGGGATGCAGGCGGCGTTTGTCAATATCGGCCTCGACAGAAATGCTTTTCTCTACATCGATGACGTCAGTCCCGCTCAAGCGGGCCATGAAGTTGACGGAGAGACCGAGAGGAGCGCAGGGAGAGCAAATAAGAAGTCGATCACGAAGCTGCTTACTCCAGGTCAGGAACTGCTCGTGCAGGTCGCAAAGGAGCCGATAGGAACGAAAGGTGCGCGGGTCACCACGAACGTCACTCTGCCTGGGCGGTACCTGGTGCTCATGCCGACTGCGGACTACGTAGGCGTGTCGCGGCGCATCGAATCGGAAGACGAACGCTCGCGGCTCCGAGAGCTGGCCAATGAACTGCGCCGTGACGGAATGGGAGTCATCGTTCGAACGGTCGCAGAAGGGAGACCAGTGGAGGATCTTCAGAGAGACTTGAACTTCCTCAGAGGTGTTTGGGACAAGATCCGTTCGAAGAGCCGGAAGGCCAACCCTCCTAGCCTGTTGCACCGTGAATACGACTTGGTCTATAGGGTTGCCCGGGATTTCCTCGATGAGAAGGTCGACAGGCTGATAATCGACGACGCAGAGGAGTACCGCAGGACACTCGATTTCGTATCGAGCGTGATGCCCTCGTTCAGGGAGAAGGTACACCACTACGGCGGCAAAGAGCCCATTCTGCAGTACTACGGGGTTGAGCCTGAGCTCGCCAGGGCCCTCAAGAGAAAGGTGTGGCTGGATTGCGGAGGCTACATCGTGGTGGATTCGACTGAAGCGCTGGTGAGCATAGATGTCAACACAGGCAAGTTCACCGGCTCTACAAGCCTGGCGGAGACTGTGTTCCGGACCAACATGGATGCTGCGGTCGAGATAGCGAGGCAGCTCCGGCTGAGAAACATCGGCGGGATCGTGGTCATCGACTTCATAGACATGGAACGGCAGGAGGATCGGAATCGTGTCCTCGCACGGCTCAAAGAGGAGCTGTCGAAGGACAGGACCAAGTCTAACGTGATAGGCTTCACGGGATTGGGTCTAGTGGAGATGACTAGGAAGAAGGTCCGCCAGAGCCTCGACGATCTGATGACCAAGACCTGTCCATATTGCGAAGGCAGGGGCAAGGTGCCTTCGGAGGTCACGACAGCGATTGCTGCGGAGAGAGATATTGCTGCAGCGGCGAGGACATATCGCGGGAGGCCGCTGCTCGTCGAAGCCAATCCCGCCATTGCTGCGTTGTTGATCGGCTCGGGTGGCCAAAACCTCGAACGCCTGGAGCGGGATCTCGGAGTGCCCCTGTACATCAAGGGACAGCCCGATGCTGACATGACTCAGGTGACAGTGACGCCACTGGACGATGAGTCTATCGGGGAGGCGCTGCTGGCTCCAGTCTCGCCTGGACAGCAACTGGAAGTCGTCATTGAGGACAGGCACGTCGGCATCGAGAGCGACGGCATCGCCAGAGTGGACGGGTATGTGCTGGACGTAGCTGGGGCTGGAGACCGCATAGGGGACCGTGTCCGCGTCGAAGTGACCAAGGTCTACAGGACGTATGCCAGAGCCTGTATCGTCTCTTGACAGTGCAGCGAGCTGCGTGATACACTCGCAGAGTGAGTCGAATGAGAGCCTCACGCTCTTTTCCAACCGCACGGGACGGGCAGTCAAGAGGGCTTAGCCCCGCCTTGATTCCGGCGAGTATGTCAAGAGAGGTGTGTTCATGTACGCGGTCATTGAATCAGGTGGGAAGCAGTACAAGGTGTCTGAGGGCGATGTGATCCGAGTCGAGCGTTTGGATGCCGACGAGGGCGCCGCTGTGGAGTTCGACAAGGTGCTGCTCGTCGCAGGTGAAGGACTCGATGGCGCCAAGGTCGGTCGTCCGCACGTTGACGGCGCAACCGTCTCCGGAAAAGTGCTGAGACATGGCAAGGGTCGCAAAGTGGTGGCGTTCCGGTATAAGCCGAAGAAGAACGTGCGCGTGCGGAAGGGTCATCGCCAGCCGTTCACGGAGGTTCAGATCACTGGTATCAGCGTATGATATCTGTCAGGGTCTTTAGGGGAAGAGACTCCAGCATCCGCGGATTCGAAGTCTCAGGACACGCGGGCTATGCCCCGCATGGATACGACATCGTGTGCTCGGCTGTATCGGCCCTGTGCATTGCCATCGCCAACGGACTGGAAAAGCACAGCACAAGTCCTGTGCACATCGAGGCTGCGGAAGGCAGGATGCGGGTCATTTCCGAGGAAACCGGGCCTGGTGCAGCCGGGATTGATAACTCGTCGGTCGTGTTGTATGATACACTTGTAGAGGCGCTGAAAGCTATTGCCAAGGAATACCCGGGTCGGATCAGGTTCATCGATGACCTGGTCGATCCTTGACTGACGAGAAGCCGCCGGGTGGATATAGCCAATCCACTCCACAGAGCTACGTAGAAGGAGGTGTTGCCGATGATTCTCATGAACCTGCAGCTGTTCGCACACAAGAAGGGCGTTGGCAGCTCGAGAAACGGTCGTGACAGCGAAGCCAAGCGCCTTGGAGTAAAGCGCCATGCAGGCGAGTTCGTGACTGCTGGCAGCATCATCATGCGCCAGAGAGGAACCAAGATCCATCCCGGCCACAATGTTGGGATTGGCAAGGACGATACGTTGTTTGCCAAGGTAGATGGATATGTGGCTTTCGAACGGGTCGGCAAGTCTGACAGACGCGCTAGCGTCTATCCTGAAAGAGTCGCCGGCTGATCCGGCTGGCCCGGCATAGACGAACACGGCGCTGATCGACTGTCAGCGCCTTTTTGCTATAGCGATGCGGATCTCGGCCAGTGTGGCTAGTCTCTAAGCTTGGTGGTGTGCATGGGACCTCGGATCCCCCCCGCAGACAGCGAACTCAAGGGCATCATCAAGGCGATCTGGGCATTGGTGGGACTCGTAGTCGTCGCCCTGGCTTTGGGCGTTCTTGATCTGGTGCTGCACGTCAGACAGTGGGGCACCGGGGAGGCCGGGGTTGACGAAGGACCGCCATTTACCGCCGTCGGGCTATTCCTCGTCGCAGTCGGCTGCGTGGTGCTCTGCTACACTGCACGACAGCTCGCCAGTCGGCTCAAGAGAAGGGCGATCCCAGGCGCGGCTCCGCAGGAAATCCAGAGGTGCAAGTGGTACAGCAGACAGCGGCATGCGTTCTGCAACCACATGCAGATCGTTTCGGGCCTCCTTGCACTCAAACGCTTTGATGACGCTCGGGAGTACATAGCGCAAATCGCCGAGGCACTGAAGGTATACGATACGGCGCAGTTCGACAAGAGCTGCCCTGAACTGGATGATACTATCTGTCGGAGGATAGAGGCCGCCAGATCAAGAGGGGTCGAAGTCACCGTACTTCGGTGGGATCCATGCTATAGGCTGGAGATGCCCTTGCCGGACGCTTGCAAGATCATTGGACTCACACTCGACCTGGCTGTTGACTGCGCTGCGTCCTATCCGGGGCCCTCGAGAGTCTCTGTCAGCAACTACACAGGTTCGGCGCTCTATGGCTTCTTGGTAGAGTGGGGACCTGCCGGATTGAGCCGCGAACGATCAGCAGCGGAGGACGCGGCAGCTCACACTGCTGCAGCAGGAAGCGAAGCGCCCGCAAGCGCTCGTCCGTGGCCGGGACTTCGAGCGTCCGATATATCACTTTTCGCCGAGCAGGTTGCCGCCGCAGGGGGAGCGTTTACGTTCGGCGGCGACTCCCGCCAGGGTTTCGTGGAATTCAGCCTCCCAGCGATCGACGCTGGTGATCAGGAGTAGATGTCAGGTGTTCGTCGATTCTGTGCGAATCATGGTCAAGGGCGGATCGGGTGGCAACGGTGCCATCAGCTTCCGCCGAGAGAAGTACGTCCCGAGGGGAGGGCCTGACGGCGGCGACGGCGGAAAGGGAGGCGACGTGATCGTCGCTGCGGATCCCCAGTTGTCCACACTCATTGACCTCGCAGGAAAGAAGCGGTTCGTAGCAGAAAACGGAGCACCTGGCGAAGCGAACAACCGGCAGGGCAAGAGCGGATCGGACCTCGTGATAAAGGTCCCTGTAGGCACTGTAGTCCGTGACGCGGCGACCGGGGCGGTCATAGCCGATCTCTCAACCTCCCACAGCGTCGTTGTGGCTGCAAAGGGCGGGGAAGGTGGACGGGGAAACGCGAAGTTTGCCAACCCGGTGCGGCAGGCTCCCAGAATCGCAGAGAAGGGGGAGCCGGGCGAGCAGCTCGAGATCGAGCTCGAGTTGAAACTGATATCGGACGTGGGGATCGTGGGGTTTCCGAACGCGGGCAAGTCCACGCTTCTGTCGAGGATATCAGCGGCCAGGCCGAAGATAGCAGACTATCCCTTCACGACCCTTGAGCCTAACCTGGGGGTCGTGTCGCTCGGAGAAGGAGTGTCGTTCGTAGTCGCCGATATACCAGGCCTCGTAGAAGGAGCGCATGAAGGAGTGGGTCTCGGACATCGTTTCCTGAGACACATCGAGAGGACGAGGCTTCTCATACATCTTGTCGACGTGAGCCCGCTGTCGCTCCGCGATCCCATAGACGATTACCGCAAGATCAATGAAGAGTTGAAGCTCTACAGCCCGAGTCTTTCCAGGAAGCCCCAGGTGGTTGCGGCCAACAAGATCGATCTGCCGGGCGCAGCCGAGGCGTGCGAACGTCTCAGAAGCTACCTGTCACGCGAGGCTGTTCCGGTTTACCCGATATCGGCTGTCACAGGAGAGGGAGTGTCTCTGCTCCTGTACGCGGTGAGTGAGCGCCTGAAGCGAGTGATGGAGACCCAGGAGCTCGGCGAAGGGCTCAGCGGGCCGGATCGTGTGGAGGTCGTCTATAGGCCCGACCGCAGTGAGGTGTCGGTCAGGAGAGAGGATGGCGTCTTCATCGTTGAGGGCGGCGGCATCGAGCGAAAGGTGGCCCTGGTCGATTTGGACAACCTTGACGCACTGCGGTACGTTCAATCCATCCTGCGAGGCAAAGGCGTCATAGAGAAGCTGAAGGAAGCAGGCGTGTCTGACGGGGACACGGTGAGAGTGGGCGACACGGAGTTTGTCTACTCGGATGAAACCACTTGGCAGGAGTGATATTCTTGCACCACAGAGTTGACGGATCTGAGCTGCAGCGTTTGGTAGTGAAAATAGGGACTAGCTCGCTTATCTGCGAGACGGGGTCGCCGGCGCTTCCGAGGATTCGCCGAATCTGCTCTGAGGTTGCGCAGATGCGCCAAGCAGGCGTAGACGTCGTAGTGGTTACGTCGGGAGCCATAGGAATCGGGCGTGAACGGCTCGGCATGGTCGAGCGGCCGAAGACCATTCCAGAGAAACAGGCTGCAGCGGCTGTAGGTCAGAGCGCTTTGGTGCAGATATACGAGAGGGAGTTCGCAGAGTACGGCATTCCGGTCGGGCAGGTGCTCGTTACCCGCGACGACATGAAGGCTCGCAGCAGGTATCTCAACCTCATCAATACGTTCAACACGCTGTTCGACTTCGGCGTCGTTCCGATAGTCAATGAAAACGACACTGTGGCTGTAGAGGAACTCAGATTCGAGAACAACGACATCCTTTCCGCGCTTGTCGCTTCGGCTATCGATGCGGACTTGCTCGTGCTGCTGACCGACACAGACGGGCTGTACACTGCCGACCCTCGAAAGGATCCGAGCGCCAAGAGATACGATGTGGTGGATGAACTGACTCTGGATATTTTGGAGGGCGCCACTGATACTGCGAGTTCCTACGGCACCGGAGGGTTCCATACGAAGCTCGAGGCTGCGAGGATCTGCATGTCGGCCGGCATTGAGATGGTCATAGCCAACGCAGACACTGAACGTGTGCTCCAGCAAACGCTCTCGCCGACTCCTCCCGGAACCCGGTTCATACCAAAACACCATCTTGCCGGGAGAAAGCGGTGGTTTGCTTTCAATCTGCCAATCAGAGGCAGGATACTGGTAGACGACGGCGCAAGGGCGGCAGTTCTCAACAAGGGTAAGAGCCTGTTGCCAAGCGGAATCGCTGCCGTACAGGGCCAGTTCGACCACGGCGACTTGGTTGCGATCTGCGGTCTTGACGGCTTGGAGTTCGCCCGCGGCCTGGCCAACTACAGCAGCGACGAAGTGGAGCGGATCAAAGGCGCCAACAGCTCAGAAATCCAGCTCCGACTGGGATACAAAGACTACGATGTGGTGATACACAGAGACAATCTCGTGTGTCTCGCATGACCGAACGCTCAGGAGTGGTGGCAGGATGAGTGTGGTCCACGAGGTCGAGGTCAAGACCAGGCAGGCAAAGGAAGCCTCAAGGCTGCTGTCGATGGTTTCGAGCAGCACGAAGGACTCGGCTCTGCTGGCCATGGCTGAGGCATTGATGAGCAATGCGGCGGCAATCGAAGATGCCAACAAGATCGATCTGGACAACGGCGAGAAGAAGGGTCTCTCGTCGGCGCTGATGGACAGGCTGCGACTGAACCCGAAGCGGATCGAAGCGATGGCCGTGGGGTTGAGGGCCCTGGCGAATCTCGAAGATCCCGTCGGCAAGATATCTGAGATAAACCGCAGGCCAAACGGACTCCTCGTCGGAAAGATGCGCGTTCCGCTGGGCGTCATCGCCATGGTGTTCGAGTCGAGGCCGAATGTCACAGCCGACATAGCGGGGCTGTGCATTAAGTCAGGGAACGCGATAGTCATGCGCGGTGGCTCGGAAGCGATTCACTCGAACAAGCTCATCGCACAGTTGCTCTCGGCCGCAGCTGAATCCTGTGGCATACCGAACGCCGCGATTCAGCTTATTGAGTCGACCGACCGCGAGGGGGTCAGGGCTCTCGCCACGAGCGATGGATTCGTCGACCTGATGGTGGTTCGCGGAGGCCATGAGCTGGTGCGCGTCGTGAGCGAGTATGCAACAGTGCCCCTCATCGCGCATGGCAAGGGACTGTGCCACACCTACGTCGACAAGGATGCAGACCTTGCACGAGCTGCTGATATCGCGTTCAACGCGAAGGTCCAGCGGCCCTCAGTGTGCAATGCAATGGAGACGCTGCTGGTGCACGAAGACGTAGCTCCGGTGTTCCTGGAGCAGCTGGCCAGGCGGCTGTTGGACGCAGGTGTAGAACTTGTCGGCTGCACCCGGACTTTGGAGCTTCTCAAGGGAAAGTGTGCCATATGGCCGGCGACTGATGACGACTGGGATACCGAGTATCTGTCGCTCAAGCTGTCGATAAAGGTGGTCAGGGACTACGAAGAAGCTGTGGATCATATCTTCAGGCATGGCTCCGGCCACTCTGAGGCCATAGTGACTGAAAACTACAGCACGGCGATGCGGTTCCTGCATGAGGTTGACGCAGCGGCAGTGCTCGTGAACGCCTCGACGCGTCTGGTTGACGGGTTTGAGTTTGGTCTGGGCGCCGAGCTGGGCATAAGCACTCAGAAACTGCACGCCAGAGGGCCGATGGGACTGAAGGAGCTCACGTGCGAGAAGTTCGTGGTTCTGGGCCACGGACAGATTCGAGAGGGCTAGACGAGATGGGTGAGTCTGAATTGGGAAACGTGACGCAGCGAATCGGGATAATGGGAGGCACTTTCGATCCCATTCACTACGGGCACCTTGTTGCCGCTGAGGAAGCTCGAGTCGCCTTCGGGCTCAGCCGAGTCGTGTTTGTGCCGTCTGGACATCCCCCTCACAAGACCCATCAGGCCATATCGAGCGGGTGGGACCGCTACCTCATGACGATGCTGGCTGTGCTGGACAACCCCCACTTCGACATATCGGACACGGAGGTCAGAAGAGAAGGGCCGTCCTTTGCAATAGACACAGTGAGGGAATTCAAAAGGGCCTATCCGGAAGGGACGGAGTTCTACTTCATCACCGGAGCCGACGCCTGTCTCGAAATCCTCGGATGGAAAGACTCCAGCCAGCTCTTGGCTGAGTGCAGGTTCATTGCGGCCACGAGACCCGGAATACCGAGTTCGCATTTGCGCGAGGAGATCACCAGGCTCTATCCAGGTGTCACGGACAGATTCTCGGTTCTCGAGGTCCCTGCGTTAGCAATATCATCCACAGACATACGCTCGCGGGTGAGAGAAGCGCGGTCTATCAGGTACTTAGTCCCTGAGCTTGTCAGGCAGTACGTCGAGAGACAGGGGTTGTACGGCCGTGGATGAGCTGGACATCTTGCTGGCTAGGTCGTACAATGTAGACGAGGCCGCTATCCGGCGGGAAACGGCCGATGAGGCAGCAATTGTGGAGAGGCTGAGAGGGATCATGAGCACCTCGAAGCTGGCGCATTCGCTCGCGGTCCGGGACGAATGCGAATTCCTGGCAGTGAGATACGGTGCGGACCCTCTCAAAGCGAGATTAGCAGGCCTCGTGCATGATTGCGCCAGGGATCTCGAGGATCGCGAGCTGCTCGATGCAGCGCAGCGGTACGGCATTGACCCGGATGAATGGCGGGCGAATGATTACTCGCTCCTGCACGCACTTGTAGCCGCTTTCCTCGCAAGGGACGTGTTCGGTATCAGGGACACCGACATCCTGCATGCGATAGCAGTGCACACGACCGGATGCGTTGGCATGCGCAAGCTGGACTTGATTCTCTTCGTAGCGGACTACATAGAGCCGAACCGCAGATTTCCCGGCGTCGACGAGATCCGCCGGGCGGCAAGGCACTCGTTGGAGTTGGCCGCGCTCAAAGGATATGCCTCCACCATGACGCACTTGCTGCAGTCGGACAGAATGATCCATCCCCGTACACTCGAGGCCAGAAATGACCTGTTGACCCGTTACTTGGAGTCTACGGCGCGTGGGCCGGTAAGGAGTGACGAGTGTGGCAGACCTAGCTAAAATACGATCGAAGTTAGGATTGATAGCTGCTATTCTCATTGTGGTTTTAGGTACGGGTCTGATCGTGTGGCATGCTTTGCGTCCAGACGAACCGCCAGACCAACAGGCGTCGTCGAGCATTCTTGAGAGGGTGGAGGGCGGCGACAGTGCCGCCGGGAGTGCGGGCACCAGCCCGGGCGAAGGACAGACGTCGCCGACATCACCGAGCGGTCAGGACGCAGGAGACACCTCCAAGGACCAGGGCGCTGCAACCGGGGATTCAGCCGGCACTGCCGGTGTGCTGGGAGAGCGTCCGTTAGTCGCAGTGTTCGGAGTTGAGCGCTACGGCGAGACATCGCGTCCCGACGCGGTTGCCGTGATCGGGATCGAGAAGCAGACTTCCGATCCGGTTCTGATCTCTCTTGCGCCTGACCAGCCATTGAGAGACGTGGGAAGCATAGAGTCAGTCTATGCCGAGTTTGGACCGGAAGTCGTGGCTCGGCTGATTGGTGAACTCCTCTCACTTCCGCTCACCCAGTACGTGGTCCTGGACTATCAGGTGTTTGAGTCAATCATCGACAAGCTTGGCGGCATCGAGGTCGAGGTGAAGCAGTCCATTGGTGTCAGGAGCGCTGACGGGTCGCGCGTAGCGATCCAGCCGGGCTTGCGCCGCCTCAACGGGAGAGAAGCGCTGGCCTACATCCGGTACAAGTGGTCCGGCGACGAGCGTGCTAGGCTTGCGAGGCAGGCTGCATTCCTGCAGGGACTCAGAGCTCGGGTCTCGGAGCGCAGCACTATCGGAGCGCTTCCGTCTCTGGTACGGGATATGTTCGCTCTGATAAAGACCAACATCAGTCTGCCGGCCGCAGTTGGAATCGTCGAGTCGCTGCGGTGGGCCGAGATGGACAGGTACCGCCTCGTAGTCATCACAGACGAGCTGAGGGGAGACGACGACCTCACGAGCTACAGGACTGTTTCAGACTTCGCATTGTCGACACTTGAGCTCGAAGGCGTAGATGGCTCGAGGTAGCTTGCTTGATCACATTCATGGAGGTGTTTGGTTGTCATCAGATTCTAGAAACCTGGCGGCTGCTATCGTCCAGTCGCTCGTGGACAGAAAGGCAGAAGACATCCTTATCCTTGAGATCAGCGAGGTATCGTTGATCGCAGACTACTTCGTTCTTTGCACATGCCGGAGCAATCCTCACATCAACTCGGTAAACGAAGCTCTGGATCAGAAGGCGGAGGAACTCGCTACGACATGGCACCGAAAGGAGGGCTCTGCCGAGGCAGGGTGGATCCTGCATGACTTCTCGTCTGTCATTGTGCACCTGTTTCTTCCAACGCAGCGGGAGTACTACAGCCTCGAGCGTCTCTGGAGAGATGCCAGACCTACCCCAGTTGAAGCATTTCTGACTCAGGACAGCGATCAGACCTGAACTGGACGTGGAACAGAGGCTATGAGCCTGGAATAAGGTCTCTGCCGGCCTCATAAGATTAACCGACTTGACTACGACATATGGAGAGGCTGAATGTGCGGATACTGGTCGCCACTGCGGTTCTCGGCCTGGTTGCAGGAGTCGGAGGTACCGGTCTGGGCGGGCTGATAGTCGTCCTCTTCGGACGGATTGCATATAGGTGTCTCGCGCCCCTGTTGGCATTCGCCGGCGGCGTGATGCTTTCTCTGGTGGTGTTCGACATGGCGCCGGGCGCCATAGCCGCGGCAGGTGCCATCAGAGCTGCAGCGGCCGCTGTAGCAGGCGGCCTGACGATTCTCGCGTCTGAGAGGCTCCTGCGAGCGCGAGACAGCAAGCTGTCCAACCGCGAAGATGCGCTGCTGTCAATGGGTGTTGCTGTCAGCACTGCCATTGCGCTGCACAACTTCGCAGAGGGGCTGGCCATCGGGGCAAGCGTCATGGTAATGGTGGAACTCGGAATCACTGTGGCGATTCTGGTCGCCATTCACAACGTCCCTGAAGGCATGGCAATGTCGGTCCCCTTCCGTCTGGGCGGCACCGGTTCAGGTGCGATATTCCTCGCCACTGCTCTCGCAGGGTTGCCAATGGGATTGGGAGCCCTCGTTGCCGCCTATCTTGGCGGCATATCACGGTATTTTCTCGGTTTGAGCCTGGCCTTTTCCTCCGGCGCCATGGTATACGTTAGCGTGGCAGAACTGATTCCTGGAGCTGTCCGCCTTTCCAATGTGTTCAGCGCGCTGGTGGGGTTTTTGATCGGAACGCTCCTTGGCCTGGCTGTGGTATGGGCAGTGTAGTCCCGCTCACACTCGCCGGCACCTGCTACTTGCTCATCAGCAGGATCCTGGCGCCGACACCTATGAGTGCGACGGCAAGGGCTTTTGCCGGTGTGAACGGCAGCCGCTCTGCCCCAAGGATCCCGAGGTGATCGATCAGCGCGGCTGTCAGCAGCTGCAGCACGATGATACCGGTCGTGCCCGCGGCTGTGCTGACCTTTCCCAAGCTGTACGCCACGCTGTAGATGATCACAATGCTGAGAGGCCCTCCGAGGAGCGTATACCACTTCACCTTGGCTATGCCGGCCAGATTGCCGCGCTCAATCCCCGCTATGAGCACCAGGACAGCCAGAATGATAGTCGCGAGCAGATGCACGACAAAGGTGGCGCCGAACAAACCCAGATCCTTGGACAGTTGAGAGTTCAGCTTCCCCTGTGTTGCCATCGTAGCTCCAGCGATGCCGGCCGCCACGAGAGCGAGCACGTTTATGCCATCCATCGCCCAACCCCCATCAAGGCGAGCTCAGTAAAGCCGGGCCTCACGAATCACAGCCCAGGCTCAATCGCGCCTCTGGTTATGGTCTCCGGTTATCGACTCGGGTATGTGAAGACCGGATGCGCGCTACAGGCGCCGGTTGATGACCGGCACCAGGCAAGCAGGAAAAGAGGTCTTTGACTCCAATTGTACCAAGTCGGTACAAACAGGCGTCGGCACCAAAGGATGATCAACAGGGACTACGAGTGAGAAGGTGAGTGCATACATGAGTCGCGTGGTCGTGAACAGGGACGGAATCTTTGTCGACAACCGAGCTACGGTAATACTGTGCGGTTCGTTGTTCTACTACCGCGTCCCTCACCACTTGTGGGAAGACCGCATGCGCAAGATCAAGAGAGCCGGCTACAATTGCATCGATGTCTACTTCCCGTGGAACTTCCATGAGCTGAGGGAAGGCGAGTGGGACTTCTCCGGTGACCGAGACGTCGAACGTTTCCTGCGATTGGCGCGACAATACGAGCTGTACGTGGTGGCCCGGCCGGGCCCTTATATTTGCGGCGAATGGGACGGCGGCGGGCTGCCTGCCTACCTACATGCAAAGGGCATCAAAGTACGCGACTGCGATGAGACGTTCTTGGGTCATGTGGATCAGTGGTATCGACGCATCGTTCCCGTAATCGCCAAGTACCAACTCGATCAAGATGGAACCGTGCTGGCGTTCCAGCTAGAGAACGAGCTGGACTTCTACAAACGCTGCGAAGATCCAGGGCGCTACATAGAGCGATTGAGAGAAATGGCCGAGGAATACGGGATCACGGTCCCGGTATTCGCGTGTGTCGGCAACTTCGATATCGAGCGCGCTACAGGTCTTGCCGAAGGCGTGATGCCGACAATGAACATCTATCCGGATCTAGGGACCCCCAAACTGGAAGCGCGAACTGTCCATTACTACAAATACATGCGGGAAAGAGATTACCCGTTGATGGTCACAGAAACGAATCGCGATCATCACTTGCTGCGCCGGCTGATGCTGAACGGGGCAAAACTGCTCGGACCCTTCAACCAGGTCGGCGGCACGTGCTTCGGGTTTACCAACGCCATCAACAACTGGGGCAGACCGTTGTCGTTTCTTGCGAGCGATTACAACTTCGGCGGACTCATAAACGGGCAAGGCGAAGTGAGCGAAGAGTTCTACGAAGCTCGACTGCTGTCGAACTTCATTCGCCTCTTCAAAGAGAAGCTCGGCCGGAGCCGGATCATAGAGAAGGAGATCGAGTTCATCGGCAAGGACGATATCAAGAGCTACCCGCATATGTTGGAGCTGCACGACGGAGGCTATGTGGCAACCGCTACAAACTACAGCAACGAGCTCGAGTCGATAAAGGTCAAGATAGAAGCGGAGACCTATCCCAAGAACTGCGACATAGAGTTGAAGCGCCTCAAGGCACCTTTTCTCTTGTGGAATACGCCGCTCGATTTCCTGGGCATAGAAGCCGAGATAGTGTTCAGCTCTCTGGAGTTGTCCCAGCATTTCAGAGTGAACGATCGCCATGTCTTGGTCACTTACACGGATCACGTCGGGGAAATGCAGCTGAGGCTGCCGAAAGAAGCTGTGCAATCGATCCGGTGTAACGGAAGATACGAGTTCGAGGGCGAACGGCTGATTGTGAACCTCAGTGCAGGTGAGAGCTGTTATATCAATGCCGACCGCTTCGATTTGACGATCTATGCGCTTACGCCGAAGTGTGCTGCACTGGTGGATCAGATCACCCAATATGGAGTGACGCTGACAAGAGACGAACTCGTCAAAGGCTCTAGATTCCTCAAGCCGCTGATCACACGCTATCACAGAATACCGCTGGAGCGGTTCTGCGAAAAAGGCTGCTTGCTGACAACCGAAGTCAAGCGCATCGAGCAGTATGGTCACTTCCGCGGCTATGCGAACTACCATTTCAGGTTTGCAGGCGAAGGCGGTATCGTCGGCTTGCTCGTGAATGAGGTGAGCGACGTCTGCAGCGTCTACCTGAATGACGTCTATCTCGGCACCAGCGTAGTGTGCAACAACCACCACTATGTCTCTCTCGACAGACAGAGCTTGGGCAATGACAACAGCCTGGTGATCAGGACGGAGATCTGGGGCCACACCAATTTCCACGACGCGGCATTGCCTTCTCTGCATCTAGACTCTTTGAAGGGGTTGTCTGGCGTCACCGTGATCAAGCATCAGGAAGAGCTCCACGGTTCATGGTCGGATGACGCTCAGACGCTGACCGTCCACCTTCCTTATGCAAAGAAGGCCGGAACGTGCGCTTTTCTCAGGCTCTCGCTGAGCCATAGGGCCACAGTCAAAGTGAATGGACAGGAGGCCGGGCGCTTCGGCCAGCTGAACAACGTGGTCGGGATAGGTGGTCATCTGAGCGACGGTGACAACGTCATCGAGATACGCACGGATGAGCCGGGTGCTTTGTCGCACCTGGAGTTGCTCCTTGGCGAACGAGCGCACTTGACCGGTGTGAACTTCATCGAGGAAGAGGACCTCGAGGTCCTGTTGAATGAACCGGAGCAAGTGCCGGTCGGTCTGCCGCTGTCCGTGAAACCCGGAGAGCTGGCAGCACTGACTGTCGAGCTGCCGCAACTAGGCAACAGGGACGCCTACCTGTACCCGAAAGGAAAGAACCTGAAGCTCACTGCATTCTACAACGGTCGCTTAGTCAGCCGGGTATGGCTGGACAGCCCCAATCGGCCGTTCATGGTCGGTGGAAACCCGAACATGGTCTATCTGCCAAGTCACCCGGTGAAGAGCGACAACCGAGCCGTCTTCTTTGTCGAAGCGGTCAACAAGGACGAAGGAGCGATATTGGATGACCTGATTGTCAGCGTCCTGGACAGCTAGAACAGTGACGCAGCATAGGGAAGGACAGGTTGAGGTGACATGGGAAAAACGAAGGTGTTGCTGATCGTGGTTGCACTTGTCAGTCTGGCAGCGTGTTCAGGATCGCAGGGGTTCGCGAACTCGATTGAGCCCGGCGGTGTTGGAGACGAACGCCCATATGTCATAAACAGTCTTGCAGAAACGAAGAACAGGTTCGGTGTTGAGCCGATGCGCACACAGATGAAGACGATCGACGGGGTGAATGTCGTCTACCAGTATGATCAGCCGGTGCCCTCTTTTGACACCTGGGAAACGAGAGAAGAGGGCCGCAATCACATGACGCTGAACGGCGAGTGGTACTTCGCAAGGGATCCCGAAGACAGGGGAGTCGAGGAGCAGTGGTATTCTCCGCTGCATGACCACAGCTCATGGGAAAAGCGCTATGTGCCCAGTTGTTGGGATCTGTACGACTACAGCCCCTATCACGTTTGGGGCGAGGGGTACCCGTTCTATGACGGGTACGCCTGGTACGTGCGCACGTTTGAACTCGATGATTCCTGGCTGGACCGGTATGTCAAGCTGAACTTCCTCGCAGTGAACTACCGGTGTTGGATCTATGTCAACGGCGGATATGTGGAAGCGCACGAAAGCGGTCATACGAGTTTTTCTGTCGACATAACGAAGTACCTGAAAACGGGTACAAACACGATCGCCGTTCGCGTCTTCCGCCGGCCTGATTTCGAGAACTACTTCGAACTCGGGGACGCCAAGCGAGTTCAGGACATCAATGCTCTCCCTCATGCACCTGTAGACTACTGGCCTTACGCAGGCATTACAAGAGACGTCTATCTGGAGGGCACAGACAAGGTCACTGTGAGCAAGATCCTGACCAATGCGAAAGGCCACTGGTTGCAGATGTATGCCGTCATCTACAACACCGATGCTCGCGTGCGAGAGGTCACAGTCGAATTCGATCCCGGGAGCGGCACCGGCGGAGGAAGGACACGCAAGAGCATAGCAGTTGAGCCCAACACGGTTCGCGTCGTGCACCAGGCGATTGCGATCCCGGACGCAAGGGAATGGAGCTATGCGGCACCAAACGTCTACAGGGCGTTCGTCAGGCTGTACGAAGGAGATGCCCTCATTGACTCATTGTCTGTTGTCTATGGCATGCGCGAGTTCAAGGTGGATGGCACGAAGATACTGCTCAACGATCAACAGGTGTTCCTGAAGGGAACGAATTGGCACGAAGAGACAAGTCAAAGCGGCCGGTCGATGACGAAGGAAGAGTATGATATCGAACTGGGCCTGGTCAAAGAGATGAACATGAACTTCATCCGCAACAGCCACTACAACCGGCATCCATATGCCTACGAATACGCCGACCGCCACGGAATAATGGTGATGGACGAAACTGAGAACATGTGGCTGGATCAAGCGGCCGTCAGGAATCAGTATCGCAGTTACGGGCTGTCTCGGGCCGCGGTCATGATGACCACATGGAACAACCTGAACCATCCGTCGATTATCATTTGGGGCTTGTGCAATGAGGTCTCTTACGGTGGAGAGTACAACTCATGGATCAAGGACCTGTGCGACATAACAAAGGCGATTGACATCCAAGGACGCCCGGTCTCGTGGGCGGCGCGAGACACCAACGACACAGCGTTTCACTATGCCGACATAGTCGGCTTCAACGAGTATGCCGGGTTCTTCTGGGGCAAGAATGAAGATCTAACCAGTGTGCTGCATGGTGTTCATAGGAGGTTCCCTGACAAACCCATTTTGATAACTGAGAATGGATCATGGTCGGTCTTCGGCGTGACCGGATCTCCGAGTCAGACAGGATCGGAGCATTGGCAAGCAGCCAACTTCCGTTCTCACTACAATCAGGCGACTGCCCATAAGGACTTCGTGGTGGGGTATACCTTCTGGGTCTTGAAAGACTACAAGACGCGTGCCGGCTACAACTTTGATTCGATAGGCATCTCGACGATGGGTACAGTCCCGTGGGCGTACAGCAGGAAGTTCAGGGATAATGCGATGAACATCGGCCTCGATCCGCACAAAGCAGTCTACTACGCAATTCAGCGGGCAGAGAATCCCTACACATACGTCGTCGAGGAACAAGCGGACTGATGCTGGAGCGATCGTTCTATTGATAACGTTATCAAACAGTTCTTGGCGCTGTGCGTATCTCAGTTGGTTCGAACAGCGTCTGTCGCCTGGCCTGTCGATTCAGCTCTAAATGCTTTGACATCGCTAAGCAGTTCGGTCTATAATATAGAGGCAAACACTCCCAGACTGATGGTGGAGGTTCTACATAACCTTCTTGCCGATGAAGGAGAAACGATGCGATTGATAACGTTACCAAGAAGGCGTTAACATCGTGGATGTTTCTCCTTTTTTGATGAAAGGAGAAGCACAGGCTTGCCTGGCAGCTCAAGTCGGCTACACAGAGAACTGAAAAGGAAAAGCCTCCTCCAGTGGTTGTCACTCAGCATCGCTTTCTTTCTGTCTGTGTTGTCTTGGCCAACCTGCGTGCTGGCGCAGGAGTCGATCGACATGACCGCTGTCGGTCTTTTGCCGTATCGGCATTACCTCGACCTGCACAAGGGTGCCGATCGGCCTGATGAGGTCATCGCGATCGATCTGCTGAGGTTCGAGGTCTCCAATGACATGTATGCGGGCATCGAAGATGATACCGTCATTACCGGCGAGCGAGGCGAGGTCACTTGGACGTTTTCGGTGGAGAAAGCGGGCCTGTACAGCCTAGAAATCGAGTACCTGACGCCCGAAGGGAAGAGTTCGTCGGTCCAGCGGCAAGTGTGTTTGGACGGAGAAATCCCGTTTGATGGTGCCCACCAGATCCTGTTTTCACGCACGTGGGTGGATGAAGGGCCGATCACCAAGAAGCGCGACAATGAAATACGCCCCAATCAGCTTGAAGCGCCGGAGTGGCAAACGGCCTTCGTCAGCGACTCACAGAAATACGTCCCCGGTCCGTTTGAGTTCTACCTGTCGGAAGGCACGCACAAGCTGACCCTTGTCTCAGTCCGTGAACCCCTCCAGATCAGGAAGATTGAGTTCAAGCAAGCGCCCAGAGTGCCTAGCTATGAGGAGTACATAGCCGAGAAACAGCGCAAGTACCGCACCTACGATGGACCGAATATCAAATTCCAAGCGGAGCGGACTGACGGCGAAGACAACCACACAGCAGCGATAAAGAAATCCTCTCCAACCTTGCACGCGGTCGCCAACTTCAGCAGTTCTCGCCTGGAACCTTGCCATCCTTACAGCATCCGACTGAACACGATAGGAGGCTACAACTGGCGGGTTATAGGCGATTGGATCAGCTGGGACGTACGGGTGGAAGAAGAAGGCCTGTACCGATTGAGCCTCAGCGTGCTGCAAAACACCAAGCGCGGAGCGTTCTCTGCCAGGCGGCTGCGGGTCAACGGGGAAGTGCCGTTCGAAGAGGCCTATGCCTTGGAGTTCAAGTACAACACAGCTTTCGAGATGTATACGGTGGGCGATGAAAACGGTCCCTACTTGATACACCTAAAGCAGGGCATAAACACAATTGAGCTGCAATCGACTTTGGGGCCGATGGGTCCGATCATCCAAGAGGTCAAAGAGAGCGTAACAGTTCTCAATGAGCTCTATAGACAGATCACCCAGATCACCGGGTTGACCCCGGAGAAGTACATAGACTATCAACTCGAGCGCAAACTGCCACATATGCTGCCGACGTTTGAGCGTGAAAGCGAACGGCTGGCGCGCCTCGTCAGGGAGATCGAGCGGATCGCGGGCGACAGAAGCGATCAAACGGCAATCCTCAATCAAATGGCTGTCCAACTGAGAGAATTCGTCAACGATCCGAGGAAGGTCATCCGCCAGATTCGAATGATGCAGGGCAACATTTCGGCTATGAGCACCTGGATTCTGCAGGCAAGTGAGCAACCGCTCGAGATCGACTATTTCATCCTGTCCTCACCCAAGAGCACACTGCCTGAAGTGAAGCCGGGTTTCCTGGAGAGACTGTACTTCTCGGCTCTGCGATTCGTCTCGACCTTCTTTGTCGACTACAACGCCTTTGAGGCGGGTTCCGCCGACAGTCCTGAGACCATAGAGGTGTGGATTCAGAGCGGGCGCGATCAAGTGCAGATACTGCGCAACCTGATCGACAACACCTTCACGCCGTTTACGGGCATCAATGTAGATCTGAAGCTCGTGCCCCAGGGCGTCGTGCTGCCGGCGACCCTGGCTGGCGAAGGTCCTGATGTCGCGCTGAGCTTGGGCGGCGATACCACCATCAACTTCGCGATGCGAGGCGCTGCTTACGATCTGTCGCAATTCGACGACTTCGATGAAGTGGCGCGTCGGTTTGTTCCATGTGCCTTTGATGTCGTGAAGTATCAGGGCGGGGTGTACGGCCTGCCCGAAACGCAGAACTTCTTCATGCTATTCTACAGAAAGGACGTCTTGACCGAACTGGGACTCGCTGTTCCTCGGACATGGGAAGACGTGTACGAGATGATTCCGTACCTTGAAATGAGCAATTACGAGTTCTACGTGCCCAACAGCCTGCATATGTACGCCACCCTCGTCTATCAGATGGGAGGGGAGATGTACCTGGGCGAAGGCAATGATCTGGGCATCGAAAGCGGTCTTAGCTCGCCCGAAGCAATGGAAGCGTTCGAGAAGTGGACTGACTTCTTTACCAGCTACAAGTTGCCGGTAGAGGCGAACTTCCCGAACCGCTTCAGAACCGGTGAGATGCCGATCGGAATTGCTGACTACACGATACACAACACTCTGTCTGTTTTTGCTCCGGAGATCAGCGGCCTATGGGGTTTCAGCGTCTTGCCAGGAATCGAACAACCCGATGGAATGATCAACAACCAGTCTGTGTCCACGGTGAGCAACTGCATGATGTTGAGAGATGCCAGGAACAAGGAAGCCAGCTGGGAGTTTATGAAGTGGTGGACAAGTGTGGAGGCCCAGGTCAGCTACGGTCGGGGGCTGGAAGCGGTTATGGGGGCCGCAGCCCGCTACAGCACTGCGAACGTCGAAGCGGTTGCCAGACTGCCCTGGGACTCCAAGAGCTACGATCAGCTGAGTGAGCAGTTTGGGAACCTCCGCACGATCCCGGAAGTGCCTGGCGGCTACATCACAGGCCGTCACGTCGACTACGCGCTGCGTGCCGTGATAAACGAAGGACAGAATCCCCGTGAAGCCCTATATGAAAACGTCAAAGTGATCAACGAGGAGCTTACGATCAAACGCCTCGAGTTCGGGCTGTCCACGCGCACAAGGAAAGGGGATTGAGCATGGCAAGCAAGGGGCAGCAGAACCGGCCATCGGAAGCACGCCTGCGAGAGAAGCTGCACATCCTGTGGAACGAGATCAATCGCAACAAGGTAAAGTACGTCATGATCGCTCCGTTCATGATCTCATTCTTCTTGTTCGTGTTCTTGCCGGCTCTCTCTTCGATCATTCTGAGCTTCACGAACTTCAACATGCTGCAGCGGCCTGACTTCATAGGGTATCAGAACTACGCGAAGCTCCTGCTCCATGATGAAGTATTCGCAATAGCCATAAGAAACACGCTGCTGATCGCTTTCATAACGGGGCCTTTGAGCTATCTGCTGTGTTTCATACTCGCCTGGCTGATAAACGAGTTGAGCAGACCGCTGCGCGTGCTGCTGACCGTAGTGTTCTATGCGCCGTCTATCTCTGGAAATGCCTATTTGATTTGGAAGCTGATCTTCTCTTCAGATGTGTATGGATATGCAAACTCCAAGCTGATCGATTGGGGATTCCTTCAGGAACCGGTTCTGTGGCTGCAAGACCCGCAGTACATCATCTGGATCATAATCCTCGTGCAGCTATGGCTCAGTCTGGGAGTCAGTTTCTTGGCGTTTATTGCCGGGCTGCAAAACGTCGATCGTACCCTGTACGAAGCGGGAGCCATTGACGGGGTGCGGAACCGGTGGCAGGAGCTGTGGTACATCACTCTGCCGTCGATGAAACCTCAGTTGTTGTTCGGCGCGGTCATGCAGATCACTTCGTCGTTCTCTGTCGGCGAGGTGTCGATGCAGCTGGCCGGGTTCCCCTCTGTCGCCTATGCGGGAAGAACAGTGCTGACCCATCTGATCGACTACGGCACGATACGGTTTGAGATGGGCTACGCCTCGGCAACTGCGACTCTGCTGTTTCTCTCGATGATCTTCGCGAATCTTGTCATTCAGCAGCTGCTTCGAAAGGTAGGACAATGATGGCCAAGGAGAAGAGACTCGAAGTCAGATACGGGACGCGGCTGAATCGTTCTCTTGCCGGAGACATCATACTGTTCTCGTTCCTGGCGCTGCTAGGGTCGTTCAGCGCTTGGCCTATGGCGTTTGTCATCAACAATGCGTTCAAGCCCTTAAACGAGATACTGCTTTTCCCTCCAAGGCTGTTTGTCAGGAATCCTACCTTGAGCAACTTCAGAGACTTGGTCAGTCTGATGAGCAACTCGTGGGTTCCGCTTTCCCGCTACGTGTTCAACACGTTGTTCATCACCTGTTTAGGCACAGCAGGAAGTGTGTTCATCAGTTCGCTGGCTGCGTTCCCGCTGGCCAAGTTCCGCTTCCCCGGCTCCGGGATCATTTCGAAAATGATCGTCTACTCGCTCATGTTCAGCGCGGCGGTGACTGGAATACCCAGCTATATCATCATATCGAGACTGGGGCTGCTCGACAGCTACGGAGCGATCCTGCTGCCGACATTTGGAACTACACTTGGCCTGTACTTGATGCAGAACTTCATGGGACAGGTCCCCAATGAATTGATCGAATCGGCGAGAATGGACGGCGCCGGAGACTTCAGAGTCTATTGGTCGATTATGATGCCGTTGGCTAGGCCGGCCTGGTTGACGCTGGTGATTCTCCAGTTCCAAGGACTGTGGGGGACCACCGGCGGCACTTACATCTACAGCGAGAAACTGAAGCCGTTGAGCTACGCCCTGTCGCAGATCGTCGACAGCGGAGTCGCACGGACAGGTGTCGCCGCAGCAGTTGCGCTGTTCATGCTGATCGTTCCGCTGACAGTCTTCGTCATTTCTCAGAGCAATGTCATGGAGACTATGGCGACATCCGGCATCAAGGAGTAAAGGGGGGAGATGTCAGTGCAGCGGAGATCTCTAATCGGCCTGTGCCTCCTCTTGGGTCTGGTTCTTGTCAGCAGCGAAACAGGTGCGAGTGCGGACCTTCCTCGCTCTTACAACTACAACCTCTGGCTTGAGACTGTTCCGAGCGCGCCCGCTTATCGCCTAAAGAGGGAGATCAACGTCGGCACCATGCCGGGTGTCTACAACTTCGGGGAACTGGCGGACATCCATGTCGGCAAAGAGCGGGTCTACATCGTCGATCGAATCGGCAACCAAGTCATCGTTACGGATCATGAGTTCAACTTCATATCGCGGATTACTCTGCTCAAGAACGAGCAAAACCGCATCATGACAGAAGACGGAAACCAAATGCGGTTGACGCTGCCTGAGGGAGCGTTTGAGGCTGAGAACGGCGATCTGTACATTGCAGACTCGGGATACAGAGACGCGAAGACCGGCGAGGCGCGGATCGTGGTCTTTTCCGAGACAGTCGATTCCCGCGGCAACGCTTTCTACTACGCAAAGAACATCATCAAGAAGCCGAGCAACTTCGTCGGCCGCACACAGTTCATCCCCTCCAAGCTGGTGGTTGACAATGCCTATCGCATCTACGCGGTTGTGCAAGGCGGAAGCGAAGGCATCGTCGTGCTGAACGCCGATGGCTCGTTCTCTCACTACTTCGGAACCAATCGGATTCGGTTCAGCCCCATCGAGTATTTCTGGAAGAGCCTGGCCTCTGAAGAACAACTCCAGAAGATGGCGCTGACCTTTGCCCCGCCGTTCAACAGCGTCGACATAGATGAGAACGGTTTCATCTATGCGACCACCTCCGATGCGCGGTCGATTGACAAAGTCGCCCGGTTCAACCCTAGCGGTGACAACATCATCCGCAGAATGGGCTATCTGCCACCGATCGGAGACGTGCCTGACTTCCTGACCGGAGACGAATCGGAGATCATCAGCGTGACGGTGAACGACTACGGGATGTACGCGATCCTGGATTCGGGAAGGGGCCGGATATTCGTGTACAACTTCGACGGCGAACTGCTGTTCGTCATCGGCAACCTCGGGCTGGCGAGGGGAGAGTTCATCAGCCCAGGAGACGTATCCTGGCTGGGCGACGACATCATAGCTTCGGACAAGAAAAAGGGGACTGTCGCGATCTACACGCCGACGGAATTCGGCCGTCTGGTGATTGATGCAACCAAGGCATACTACGTCGGCAACTGGGATGAAGCGGGAGAGAAGTGGCTGCAGGCCCTGAGGCACAACTCGAATTACGACATTGCCTATGTAGGCTATGGGAAAATGCTCTACATGCAAGACAGGTACGAAGAGGCCCTGAAGTACTTCAAACTGGGGAATAACCGTTCGTACTACTCAATGGCATACAAGAAGTATCGCTCCGAGAAGCTGAGCGAGAACTTCGGCCTATTCGCAATGCCTCTGTTGATAGTGTTTGGAGCTGTTGTCTTTGCTGAGTACAAACACCACAAGAGGGCAGGAGAACAATGAAGCAGTTCTGGGAGAAGCTCAGCTACACAAGGTACGTCATGTTCAACCCGTTTGACGGCTTCTACGAAATCAAGTTCCGAAACAGGGGAGACGCGTCCATCGCAACCCTGTTCCTGTTGGTCAACGGGATACTGGCCGTCGTCTCAGCCCAGTACAACGGTTTCGTCATAAACACGCTGAACGTGAAGAACATGAACAGCATCCTGATCTTGTTCTACAGCGTGATTCCCTATCTCATATTCGTCATCGGCAACTACTCGACCACAACACTGTTCGACGGGAAGGGGACGATGCGGGAGATCTATATCGTGGTCGGGTATGCTCTGGCCCCCTACATCCTATGCCAGGTGGTTGCAGTGATCTTCAGCCAGTTCATCACCACCGAAGAGGTGCCGATTCACCGTCTGATCGTTTTGTCAGGTTCAGCGTGGTTTGCGTTCTTGGTGTTCGGGGGACTGATCACCGTTCACGAATACGGCGTTCTTAAAAACGTCGCCACGTTGCTGTGTACAGTCGTTGCTGTCTCGATCATCCTGTTTCTTTCTCTCTTGGCCTATTCGCTGGTCCAAGAGGTCGTCGCCTTTGTCCAGCTGTTCATAACCGAGGCTATTGTCAGAATTGAAGGATGGTCGTCATGAGGGGAAAGCCGGGTCCGGCCGCCAGACAAGCATCGAGTTGGATAGACGAAGCGCTGGCTTGGGTGCCTATGAACAGGCGTAAAGCCGTGCTCTTGGTCGTCGTTGCCGTCATAGCGGCTTTTGGAGCAACGCGATTGCTTCCGTCTGCACTGACCGGCCAGGCAGTGGAGACCGAGAAGAGCTATTTGGAAGAGCCCGTTGGTCCCATTGATCAGAACATCGGCGAGGTTCTTGTCTATGAAAACGAGACGAAGCAGATGTATGTGGACACAAAAACGACGAACATCCGGATTGTAGACAAGGGAACGGGAGCAGTGTGGGAAACCTTGGCCGCCGGGGCCGCAGTGGTCGGATCCGATGGGTCCATCAGCGAGTCATACGGCAAATTCGTTTCGCCCTTTGAGATCGACTACGTCAATGACAACGGCGTCCGCGCTTCGATGAACGCTTACAATTACAGTATCAGGGACATGCAGTTCGCGATCAACAGGCTGGCGAACGGGGTGCAGATCACTTATGAACTGCAGGACAAAGCCATTCGCGTCTTTGAGCACCTGCCCAGGCGGATTTCCTTCAGCCGGTACGAAGAGGTTATCAGCTCCCGAGTTGATGAGGCACTTGAAAAAGGGTTGGTCTCGCAGACCGAATACAACAACTTCAACATGTTCTGGGATGCTTTCTACAGCAGGAACCTGCAGGACCAGTGCTATGTGTACTCCGTTGGATCCCTTCCGCCGACATCCTCGATTCGCTTGATGATCAAGATACTGGATTTGATCGGCTATGACGCAGAAGAGCTAATCTATGACAACCAGCAGTTCGGTGAGACGACGAGTTTCACACTGAGAACCGTGTTTACCGTTACCGTTGAGACAATGCTGGATGGCGACGACCTGGTCGTCAAGGTCCCGACGGCCTACGCGAAGAGCAACAACGACTTCGACCACATTCAGCGCATCTCAGTGTATCCCTACTTCGGCAACGTGCACACAGGAGCAGTTCCCAAGGAGGAACCCGGGTTCATTTTCGTCCCCGACGGCTCCGGAGCCCTGATTCAGCTGAACGCCTACAACCAAAACCAGGCGATCTACAGCAAACCCGTCTACAGCAACGATGCCTATGATGAGTACTACTACTTGCAGGACTATCAGCAAGACATAGACATGCCCGTGTTCGGGATGTACGTGAATCAAGGCGACCACTGGAAGGGCTTCTTGGCGATCATTGAGAACGGCGCTGAACTAGCGCACATTCGGGCGAGCTCTGCAAACAGGTCGAGCAGGGGATCGGCGAATCAAGTAAACGCAGCCTTCGACATCCTCCAAACCTCCAACGTGAAGCTGTTCGGCTACTATGCGACAGATGAGACGTCTCACTTTGCGAAGTCCGTGAGCTACGACTACAACGCAGTAGTAAGGTACAAATTGCTGGTTGATGATACATTGGAATACTACGATCTGGTCAAGGTCTATCGAGACTACTTGATCGACCGCTATGATCTGACAGTCGATTTCGAAGACTACCAGCCGAAGGTGTTCATCGATCTGATCGGGACCGTGAACACGAAGAAGCACTTCCTGGGCATACCGTACCAGTCTCACTTCTCGATGACCACCTATCGAGAGGCCGCGGAGCTGTTGAGAGAATTGGCGGATGTCAGGAAAGTGGTCGATTACCGCGGTGCTGTCAATCGAGGGATCAACCAATCCCTGTTGAGCAAGATCGATCTGGCAGAGGAAAACGGCAGTGCCGCGGAGCTAGAGGAGCTGAAACAGTACGTCAGAGGACAGCATGACGAGTTCTTCGTCCACATCAATCTGCTGAAGACCTACACCAACAAGAACGGTTTTGAACCCAAGATGGGCATTTACGCCTTGGACAGCAAGCCGCTGCGCTTGACGCAGTTCAACCTGGCGAACAAGCGATTTGAGCGCAATACATCCTATTACCAAATCCTGAGTCCGGCTTACCTGCCGAGTCTCGTCCAGCGGTTCATTGCAGCAAACGATGTGTTCGATACCATCAGCATAGAGGATCTGGGCGGCACGTATCTGGTTGACTACCGCAAGCAGAACGTCGTGACGCCGCTAGAGGCTCAAGCCATAGAAGTAGAAGCCCTTGAACGGCTGTCTGCCTACAGGCTGATGCTGAACGATCCATTCATCAAGAACATCCGTCACGCTGACTACGTCCGGAACGTCCATCGCACGAGCAGCGACTTCATCATGTTCTACACTTGCATTCCGTTCAAGCAGCTCGTGCTCAACGGCATCGTCGAATACTCGACTGAAGACGTCAACCTCAATACCGACAGGCCGCCGAGACACTACGTTCTGCAGGCCCTGGAACTGGGGAGTCACCCCAAGTTCACTCTGAGCTACAAGGACTCCTCGCTGCTGAAAGACACCGAGTTCATGTATCTCCATTCGACAAGATACGACGTCTGGAAAGACGAGGTCAGCTCGATGTACAGCGAAATATCCGCGGCATACCGCGAAATCGGGACGAACGAAATCGTCCGCCATACGATGCTGGCTCCCAATGTGTTCCAAACGACGTACAAGAACGGGACCAGAGTCATAGTGAATTACAACTACTGGGATATGGAAGTTGACGGCTATGAGCTCGAGGCCTTGGGCTACGAGATCGTGTTAGGAGGGGCACAATGACGGCATTGACGCACAGACAGTCCCGGCGGCTGCATGGGTTCATATTCGTCTTGCCGTGGCTGATCGGTTTTGTTCTTTTCTTCCTGATCCCCATTGTCAATACGTTCGTCTTCAGCTTCAACATCGTGGGGGTTGCGGATCGAGGCGGACGCTCTCTGGAGCCCATTGGGTTGAGGAATTTCGTCGACCTATTCCGGATAGAACTGGCCAGTGACAACCAAACGCAGATCTACCGGATGTTCTATGAGGAGTTTGCGAGAATCGTCGTCAACACCCCCCTGATAGTCATATTCAGTCTGTTTGCGGCCATCCTGCTGAACATGAGGTTCAAAGGACGAGGTGCCGTTCGAGTCATCTTCTTTCTGCCGATCGTTCTGGGGTTGGAAGTTGTGCTGAACCTGATGCTGATGTCAACCGGAGCGAACTACATCGACTCGCAGGCTCAAAGCTCCGCTTTTCTGCAGGCGGACCTGGTTGAGCGAGTGCTGTTCAACTCAGGCCTGCCCGCCGGATTCATCATGTTCTTGTCCGGATCTGTAGCCCGGGTTTTCGAGCTGATGGCCAAGTCCGGCGTTCAGATTCTCACATATCTGGCCGGGCTTCAGTCGATCAACAAATCGCTGTATGAAGTGGCCGACATCGAGGGAGCCAACAAGTACGAAGCCTTCTTCAAGATCACTTTGCCCATGGTTTCACCTTTGATGATGTTCGTCACCGTCTATACGCTCGTCGACATGTTCCTGGGCTCGGCCTTGACCAACGAGATCTACACATTCACGATTATGGAAAACAAGATCGGGATAGGATCCGCTCTCTCCGTTGTATACCTGGTCTTTGTGTTGTTGATTGTCGGTTTGGTGTCGCTCATTTTCTCCCGGGTGGTGTATAAGAATGCTTGACTTTGATTCGAGTCCGTACAAGTACAACATAAGACCCAAGACGGAGAGCCTGTCCTACAGAAACGTGCGCCTGTACATACTCCAGCGGAGAATCGCCAGCCTCATAGGCAGGATTGCTCTGTTCGTCATGATCTTCGGTCTGTCCTTCGTGATCCTCTATCCGTTCTTGAAGCTGCTGCCGTTGGTGTTCAACAACCTGGAAGATGTGGGGACTCCGGATATCATCTGGATACCGCGGCGCTTCTCGGTGAAGTCTTTCCAGGTGGCTCTATATCTCTTGTTCAACAGCGACAAGATCGTCATGGTGAAGTCGCTGCTCTATGCACTCTCGATCGCGCTCATTCAGACTGCAATGAGTGCGATGGCCGGATACTCGCTTGCCCGCGTGGACTTCAAGGGCCGGCAGCTCGTCTTCGGGCTGGTCATCCTGACATTCGTCATTCCGCCTCAGGCGACGCTGATTTCTCAGTACCTGAGGTTCAAAGACTTCGACATATTCGGCATTCTGAAGATGCTCAATGGAAGATCGGTCGACCTGATCAACAAGCCGATTTCCTTGTACTTGCTCGCCATCTTCGGATTCGGCCTGAAGCAAAGCCTGTTCGTGTTCATTTTCAGGCAGTTCTTTTACGGCATACCTGGTGAATTGGAGGAAGCGGCTCTGATAGACGGGTGTGGATTCTACGGCACCTTCTTCAGGGTCATGCTTCCCAACGCGATCCCTGCGATCATGACCGTTCTGGTCTTCTCGTTTGTCTGGAACTACGGAGACAACTACTACGTGAACTACTTCCACCCGGATGGCCCATACTTGAGCGTCATGCTGGATCGCACATTCCAAGAGACTCAGTTCGATTTCGTCAAGAACCTCTCTTGGAACAGGTTTGACATTCTGACTTTCAACACTTTCACATTTGACGCGATCAAACAAGCTGCGCTGATCACCTACTTGGTTCCCCTGTTGATTCTGTACTTCATCGTTCAGCGGCGCTTTGTTGAGACCTTCGAACGTTCCGGCATTGTCGGGTAGGCAGAGGGGCGGAGAGCTCGCTCTGCTTCCCGGACCGGCATCGAGCACACTACTAGAGAGGGGGATGATCGGATTAGACTTGCGGCGATTTGGGGCAAGATAGAGAGATTGATGCTCACTAAGGAGGGTCATGAGCCAATGTTCAAGAGACTGTGTGTTGTAACTTTACTCGTTTTTTCCCTGTTTCTGAGTCTCGGAAACGCGGCACTGGCGCAATCTGAAGGACTGACCAAGATTCGTGTTTCGTTCTGGTGGACAGCAGGAGACGATCCATCCTATAGAGATCCGGCGACGGGCGAACACCCCGACACGATGCCCACCGCCTTGAGACAGGCGAGGCTGAAGGCCTTGGAAATCGTCAAAGAGAAGCTCGGTGTGCAGCTGGAGTTCGTCCAGTACTCTCTGGACCTGCGACAACAGATCCTGCAGACAGTGCTGGCAGGAGATCCTGTTGGCGAAATCGTGGGAATGTGGGGAGGCTCCCAAGGCACTGTTCTGAACCAGAACGTCCTGCAGGACCTGACACCTTACCTCGACGCCTTTGGCGAGGAGGCATTTTGGCTGGTTGGACCCATGGACCTGTATGGCAAGGTCCTTGGGTTTGCGCAGTATCCGATGTCCGGTTTCCCTGTTTGGCCGCTTGTGTATAACATCGATTACCTGAAAGAGTGCACTACCCTGGAGAACGGGTATGCCGACGAGAACGGAAACATCATCCTGCCGGCACAGTTGTGGCAAGAGGGACGCTGGGATTGGCCTACCTTCAAGGACTACCTGTCCAAGGTCAAAGCGTACTACTACGATCAGGGAAGAATCGGTGGAACCCGCGGCAGAGTCATTCACGCCTACGAAGAGGACTATCGTCAGGCGTACAATTTCCTCATGGCCGCCAACGGTGAGTTCATCGTGCGTCCAGATGGAACTCTCGGCGTGAACAGCGAAGCGAGCATTGAGACGATTGAGTTCCTCCAGGACCTGATGCGTGAAGAGATCATGTGGGCGGAAACCTACGACGACGGTTATACGCCCGGCTGGACGTGGAACGGCAACAACTTCTCGTCGGGTGAGACAGTATTCACGTCCATGCCTCACTGGCTGATGGATTCGGCGGTTTCCAGCCTGACTGCCCGAGGCGAAGAAATGGGAATGGTCCCATGGCCGGTTGGGCCCAAGGTAAAGGCGGACCCCGACCGATACCAGTATCATGTGCCGTTCTTTGGCGGCAACACCATGGGTATTGCCAAGGGTATTGATGCGGAAACAGCGAAGCTGGCTATCCAGGCATGGGCAATGTACAATGCTGAAACCTTCAAGAACCTGGGCTATGCCAACACCCAGGAGTATCTCGACGCCGAAAACAGGCTCACTGCCATCAAGTACTTCCCTGTCGCAGACGAGCTCTACGGCGAGTCCCTGGTTGCTGCTTACTCCGACTGGATGAACAACTTAATGTTCGACTCCGGCGAAATGCTTGGAGTCATTGCCCCGCTGCACGAAACAGTCGCGCAGCTGATCGCAAATCCTTCGAGCAACGCACGCACGAGAATAGAAGAGGAAATGCCCAAATACGAACAAGCGATCTCCGGACTCAGGCGCACACTGGAAGGCGACGCTATTGTGGATAACCAGGCACCTGTTGTCAGCCTGATCCAGGGCAAGGAACTCGTCTTTGCAGTGGGCACCGACTTGTCGAAGATCGACTGGTCTGCATACTTCGAGGCCTATGACATCGGTCAAGACAAGGCGTTCTCCATTGCCGACGTCGTGTTTGGATTTGACAAGGTCAACAACACGGACGCGAACAACACCTCGAAGCTGGCGCTGACCGCCACAGACAGGTTCGGAAACAAGACCAGCGCTGAGCATACAGTCATCTTCTTCAATCCGGATGAAAAAGTGGAGCCTGTGATTGAACTGGTGGCACAAGGCGGGATCACGTTCAATCTGGATCAAAACATCAGTTCAGTAAGCTGGACCAATTACGTGAAGGCCTACGACAAGATCGTCCTGGTCGACGGAACGGTGCTCAAGGATTCAAGTGGAGCAGAGCAGATCTTTGATCTGAACAGCAGACTGCAGATAGATCTGTCTCAGCTCGACGTATCTACTCCGGGGATCTACCCTGTCGTGTTCAGTGTCACCGACTACGCCGGAAACGAGACAACGCTGGAGATCGAAGCTGAAGTCGTCGTGCCTGAAGACTTCTAGGAAGCGGTCGCACCGGGAGACGTCTTGAAGGTGCGGGCTCCTGTGCGTGCCCGCACCAGCACTCGAGCAGGGAAGAGGGGGCTGCTGCAGCGTGAACCGGCCGCGATCAGTTCTGCAGCAGCCCCATGGACTAGATCTTTGCCGGAAAAACACTGGCAGCGCAAATGCTGGCCGTTCACTTGTGTTGACTTCCGCAGGGTGATCGTCTATAATGGGGAAGGTTTCTCGATTAGAGTCATATGGGGCCGTAGCTCAGTTGGGAGAGCGCCTGAATGGCATTCAGGAGGTCGTGGGTTCGACTCCCATCGGCTCCACCAGGAAGACCGCAGCAACCACGGGGTTTTGCCCCGTGGTTTTTCAATGTACAGCACAACCGAACCGTGCACGTTCAGTCCTGGTGCAATCGCTATGGGCAACAGGGGTTGCCGCGGGCAGAGGGTTGTTCAAGGACTCGATATTGAGACGGCTTACTGAAGAGAACAGACCTTCGGCTGACGCGTACAGAGAGATCTGCTTTCTTCACTCTTGTTGAGTGGGTGATTTTTAGAGGTCAGGACGGCATTCCTATTGAACCAAGACGTGCATCCCGTTCGGCCGCTGCAGGGGGTGATGGAAGCAGTGTTGAGACGTTGGCGTGAAGTGCTGCCATATCTCTTGGTCTTTTGCACCCTTCTACTCGCGATCGCCGCCGCACGCGGAAAACCCTCGATCAACCTGTATGTGGTCGACAGAGAAGGCCGCTTCAGCCAAGGCAGTGCAGGAGATGGTGCGTCAGGCGGACGCGGTGTTCCCATCCGCTTCGCGGATGGGAACACCACGGCCACTAGTGAGGCTGGGGCTGCAGTCGAAGAGGTGGTTGCGAAAGCAGTCGCAGGGGAGGTTGCAGGAGTCGACGCAATGCCGGTTGGCGAGCAGGCGGCAGCCGCCCTAACGAATGGGGGACGCTTGCAGGACCCGGAAGTCCGGGCGACTGTCGGCGCCGCCGCTCTTGATCATGGGCTGACTCATAGCCTGACCGAACCAAAGCAGAAACTTAGTCTCGATCCCGTAGCTGTGCTCAACGGATACGACGCCACTGAGCTGCAGGCCATCAGCGGGATCGGTCCAGCCCTTGCCAATCGAATCGTCGAGTACCGCGAGTCCATTGGGGGCTTTGAGTCACTCGACGAACTGCTCGAAGTGTCGGGAATCGGCGCCGTCAAGCTATCACAGATAGAGCGCCATTTGAACCAGCTCTTCGGGCGGTGACCCGAAGTGGTGACCCTAGCACTGGCAGGCTTTGCCGCGGGAGCCTCTATACCTGTACTCGCATGGCTGTCACTCGATTCCACAGTGCCCGCGCTGTCAGCGGGGGTTCTGATTCCTGCGGCGCTGCTGCTTGCGCTGCTTCGCAGTCAGAGACTGAGGGTCTTTCTGTTCCTCCTTTTGTGTCTTCTCGGATACGCGCGCTCGCGAGGTGCCGTCCTTGCGGTGATGTCCGATTACTCGGAGTGCTCATCGCTGTCGTCAGCTTCCGGCGCGACGGTCAGGTTTGCCGCGCGAGTCGACGACATTTCGAGTCTGTTTGGAGAAAACTGTGCCATAGTCGTTTCCGCATTCTTGGGTCCCGGCGAGGGCGAGGAAACGCATGACCGCGGCAAGGCCGGCCTCGCCGCTGCCTGCGCGGATCGATCCGGCATGCGGCTGCTGGTTTACTTGGAGGACGATTCAGCGGTCTATGGCAGCTCAGGAGACATAGCCCTCCTAGAGGGTGACCTGGTGGAAATCGAGGGAGTTCTAGCGCCTGTCGAAGGGCCGAAGTGGTTCGGGGGCCCCAACCAGCGCTCTATCTATCTCCCTCAGAGAATCGTAGGCATCGTCTCAAGTGCCAGCATACTCGCGTCTGCGAGCGCACGTCCCACCGGACTCACGCTGTGGACCAGACTGAAGCGAGCGATCTGCTCCTTCAGGATCCGGATAGCGAGAATGGTCCTGAGCCACTTGCCTCTGGCCGAGGCCGGCTTGGTCAACTCGGCGTTTCTCGGAATGAAGGGGACTCTCCCCGATTCGGTCGATGAGGGCGTTCGCCGCTGCGGCATATCGCACCTTCTCAGCGTATCTGGAATGCACGTGGGCATGATCTCAGTCGGCCTGGTCTTCTTCCTTCGTGCACTGACAAGGGAGGACACCAAGGCACTCGCGTACACGATACCGCTCCTCTGCCTGTACGCGGTCCTGGCAGGCATGCGCGTGGCTATTGTACGGGCGGTCCTGATGTTCGCATTGGCGGCGATATCAAAGACGGGATCACTCGGGTGGTCTTCGCGCCGAATTGCGGAGGCTGTGGCTTTCGTTATTCTGCTGGCAGATCCGCTGCAGCTGGCCCAGGTCTCCTTTCAGCTGTCGTTCGCAGCGACCTATGGAATAATCGTCTTGTCGTCCTTTGCGTCCGACGCGCCGCGTCCGGATCTCGGTCAGGGTTTCGCTGCCAGGATCCGACGCAGTGTGAAGGACACGGCGACAGTGTACCTGGGAGCTCAGATCGGTGTCGCCCCTTTTTCGATTCTCCACTTCAGGTCCATTTCTTTGGTCGGAGGTCCGGCAACGGCTGTGTCGGCTCCGATCCTCACTGCTGGAGCGATGTTCAGTCTGGCTGGAGCGGGGCTGCATGCTGTCGGCCTGGTTGCTCCTGCTGCCGTGTGCGTGAACATCGGCCGGTGGCTGTTGACGGCGTTGGTGTTTGGAGCAGTCAGGCTCGGCAGGCTTCCGTTTGCGAGCCTCGACTTCTCGTGTGCCTGGTCCCGGGCGCTTGGGTGCATCGCGCTATCTATATGCGGAGCCGTGCTGTCGGCGTACAGGAGCAGCCTCACCAGAAAGGGAAGGCTGCGCCCTGCCGCCATGCTGATTGTCGGTATTGTAACGTGTGTCGCGATCGTCTCAGTTGCAGTCACAGAGTGGGCGTCATCATCGATTCTCGAGCTCTACTTCTTATCTGTCGGCCAGGGCGACTGCGCAGTCTGCATTGCGCCGGGAGGTCGGACGGTCGTGGTAGACGCAGGCCCGAGGTTCGAGGGGAGCGACTACGTCTACGACGCAGGAGAGTCAGTTCTGGTGCCGTTCCTTAGGTGGCGGGGTGTGCATCATATCGATGTCTTCATACTGACTCACTTCCACAGCGACCACTTCGGCGGCCTGCCCGCTCTCGTGCAGAGAGGCATGGTGTCGGTGGTGTGCTCAACCAGTTCGGACAAGCTGAGAGACGTCCTCGGAGAAGCAGGCCATAGAATGCCGCTTCTGATCGAGTTGGCAGAAGGAGATGCAATGCGGGTGGGAGATGATCTTGCAATCAGAGTTATCTGGCCTCCCGAGACGTCGGCAAGAGATCCTGCGGTAGACGAGAACGAAAAGAGCGTAGTAGTGGAGCTGACGTACAAGGGCTTCGACGCCTTGATCACCGGAGACATCGGAGCAGCCGAGGAGCTTCGAATAGTCACCAGCCGCCGCGTTGCGGGCGGATCGGCAGCAGAGTCCACCCATCGCGATACGCTGGGCTCGGATCCAGAGGCTGCTGTCTCGAATCAGCTCGAGGTGCTAAAGGTGCCCCATCATGGCGCGCAGAGTTCGTCCTCGTCGGTGTTCCTCCGCTCGGCATCCCCCTGGTTGTCTGTGATATCCGTCGGACCCAACAGGTACGGGCACCCGTCACAGGCCGCTCTCACAAGGCTGGCCCGTCACTCGCAGGTAGTCGCACGGACTGACCAGCACAGGTCGGTCAGAATCCGGACCGACGGGAGGAGCTTCAGCGCGGTCACCTCGACCGGCCGGGTGCTCGCGGAGGACGTTAGGCTGCATTGACCAGCTGTGTCTCAGGGTTCAGCCGCGGCTCAGAGCGTTCGTGGGACAGCATCCGAAGCCGATCCGCCGCCTTGGCGTTCTCTCGAACTGGGCTCGATCTGTCTGATCCGACGGCACCGCGCGCGTCTCGACCTAGGAGAGACTCCCTCGAACCGTGGTATAATGGGTGAGAAGATGCCTGCACCTGGAGGTCGGTTCGGTGAGCCAGAGCGAGAAGAAGATCTACCTCTTTCTCGGGGCAAACGACTTCTTGATACAAGACGAGCAAGACAAGGTCCTGTCGAGGTGTCTGTCCAGAGACGACGGCCTCGATCTCATTGAGCTCGATGGGTCAGACGCTTCGTTCTTTGAGGTCGAGACTGCGCTCTTGAGCACTGGGATGTTCTCGAACAACAAGGTCGTTCGCATACGCCGGGTGGACAAGATGCAGGTCGAGGATCAGAACCGGCTGGCGGAAGCGATCGCCGGGATATCGGATAACACAGTAGTGTTGCTCTCTGCGGCCAAGCTGGACGGCCGCGGAAAGCTGATGAGAACGCTAAGGTCGTGTGCGATCATCAAGGAGTTCAAGAACCTGTATCAACGAGATGCCGTGAGCTGGTGCCGCGATCGGGCGAGGCATTACCGGCTCAGGCTAGGTCCGCGTGAGGCAGACTTCCTCGTGCAGTTGACCGGGACCGATCAGTCGAGGATCGACAAGGAACTGGAGAAGATCTCGATATACCTCAACAGCCCGGATTCCATAGTCAGCATGGAGACCGTCGCCCGCGTCGCCGGGACGGGGGGCGAGGCTGTGACCTACGACCTTCTCGATGCCATAGGCGACAAAGATGCTGCAGGCGCCGTGCGGGTCTTGCGCCGGCTGCTTGAGGCGGGTGAACCCCCCGTGAAGGTTCAGTTCATCGTCGCCAAGCATGTGCGGGACCTGCTTCAGGTCGCGTCGATGATTGAGAGCGGCATGAAGCGCGACGAGATCACCGCCGCCCTGGGCCTTCATCCGTACAGGGCGAGCAAGCTGATCGCCCATGCCTCGAACTTCGGCATAGGCGAACTCACTGCTTCGCTGGATATGCTTCTTGCATCGGACCTCAAAATGAAATCATCCGAGTCAACGCCCGGATGCTGGCTGGAGATGGCGATCTACAGCGTTTGCGGAGCGCACCGGTGAGCCGGGCGTTCGCAAACGCGTTGAGATCGTTGGGTGGTGATTCGAACTCATTGGGCTACAAGGTCAGTGTTAGTCCGTAACGTTCAGCGCCTTTGCCAGTCTGGACTTCTTTCTCGCAGCCGTGTTCTTGTGGATTACGCCCTTCTTGGCAGCCTTGTCTATCGCACTGACGGCCTTCTTGAACTGCTCCTGCGCCTGATCCATATCTCCGGATTCAGCAACAGACCTGAACCGCTTGATAGCAGTCTTCACGGAAGAACGGACCGCTGTATTGCGAGCAGTGTGCTTGGCGATGTACTTGACTCTCTTTTTCGCCGACTTGATGTTGGGCACTCGCTTCACCTCCTCGTCAGCCGGTTGAGCGAAGTGGAGACCTTTGAGGACCGATTCGCACTCAGCTGACGTGTATGCACTTAATGATGCCAAGCAGATTGGGGCATTCCTAACATTGAGCGGCCAGTCTAGCCGCACATCATCGTAATTCTACCACGTGCTCTCGGCAAACGCAACACCAAGAATAGCGCAGGCCATGGAGGACGCAGTTGAGATGATCTCGTGCACTCTTGGCAATGGGATGTGTCTCGCGATGGAGGACTTCGAATTGGCTCTACCTGCCATGGAGCTTCCATTCGGCCACCTGTCCCCGGTGTGCAAAGGCCGAGTGATTGCCTTCTCAGGTCCTAGGCTCAGCGACGGAGCACTGCTTTGCTGGTCTCTGGAACCGGAGACGATCGTAGTAGCGCTTGAGGGATCCAAGGCGATCGCTGTTCACGTGGGGCAACGAGATGTTCGTGTCAGCGCGGCCGCTGAGACGACGGCAGAACACCAGGAGGAGTGACGAATTGATAGATTGGAGATCATTTGAAGAGCTTCGCGTGAATTCAGGGATGCTTCATCGGAGATCTGAACTGGTGGAGCAGGCAAAAGGATTCGGGAGGGCGAGTGTCCGCACTGACCTTGCAGTCGAAGCTCGCGACCTGGCCCGGGAGCGCCTGGGCGCTGAACCTGACGGGATAGTAAGCGACGAGGAAAAGGGGGACTTCGCCAGGGCGATCACCGTGAGAGTGCTGACACCCGAAGCGGAACGGGTCACGGGCAAAAGGATGGGAACCTATGTGACCATTCATTGCCCAGACATCCGCGTCAGCCAGAAAGAAGCCAAGGAGGAGGTCGCCAAGTTTCTGTCCTCCAAGCTCAGTCAGATGATGGCGGAACTGGGGATAGGCCCGGAGGATGAGGTGCTGGTCGCGGGCCTTGGCAACTGGAACGCGACTCCCGACGCGATCGGCCCTACAGTCGTGGGCAAGCTCCTGGTAACCCGCCACCTTCACAGGGTGCTCCCGCCCGAAAAGCGCGGGGGTCTGAGATCCGTTTCGGCGATATCGCCTGGAGTGCTCGGACTGACGGGGATCGAGACTGCCGAGATAATCGCGTCTGTAGTCGAAAAGACCAGGCCGAGAGCAGCAATAGTGGTTGATGCGCTCGCCGCACGGAGCACGACTCGGATCGGGACGTCGGTTCAGATCGGCAACACTGGAATAAACCCCGGCTCAGGAGTTGGAAACCGGCGCTTCGGCATCACCGCCGACAGCCTCGGGATTCCAGTGATCGCGATCGGAGTGCCCACAGTGGTGGACGTGACAACGATAGTGATGGATGTGCTGGGAGCGATCAGCCGCGGCGAAGACCAGAACATAGCTGAGCTGCCGCCGGAAAGAATGAGAGACGCTGTCGTGAACATGATCGGCCCCGACATGTCCCAGATGGTCGTCACTCCGAAGGAAATCGACGTGATAGTCGAGATGATGTCGACTGTGGTGGCGGGAGGCATGAACACAGCCCTTCACGAGGCACTGACCGAGGATGAGATCTATGAATATCTGCACTGACGTGCCTGCATAGTTGTGCCGGAGGCCTCAGAATAACGGCCTGACCCGTCGAATATAGATGGTATGTACCAGTAGGTCGGAGGAGACTGCCATGGACGGGTCAGCCGAACTGGCAAGAGCTAAGCGTAGACATAGAGCTGATCGCAGGCATGGACGGACAGGGTCGGCGTTTGCCTCCGTGTCGGCCTTGGTGCTCTTGATCAGCCTGCTGTCGATTGCGGCATGCGTTTGGATGACTGGGACCGGGCTAATCGACGTGGAACCCTCAAAGTTGCCGCTCCTTCAGAAAGCGGTCTCGGAGGCTGGATCATTGGCGAATGCTGCACGATCGGTTCTCATTCGTGACGGCGATCTCAGCCTTCCCGGGTCGTACCTGGTTCAGTCTGTCCTGCCGTCGCAGGGTGCGGATCAGTCTGCTGCGGAGGCTTCGCCAGCGAACAAGTCCAGCGAGCCGTCGGTCGAGCTGCTGCCGCTGTTGGCTTCAGTGGGCGAGATTGTGACCAGCGGAGTCATATCGGATCCGCTCAAGACTGTCAGTTCGCAGGTACCATCATCATGGGGCAGACTGCTCCGAGAGCCGGGGACGATAGTCCGAACAGACGGTCTGACTGTTCTTTCTCTCGGCGATGTCCGACCCGTATCTGCCGGCTGGCTGGTCCGCACTGACTCCCGCCCGCCTGCAGGAGCCAAGGTCGACACTGTCGCAGCGCCGGAGGAGTCCCCGCCTGCGCGCACCTATGGGGCTCCTGTTGCAGAGGTGGCAACCGTCGCGCGTCCACAGGTCCTGGGAATGAAGACGCGGCAGGTTCGACAGGACCCCACGGTCGTAGGGGACACCTATGTCTATGGCTCAAATCCCGTTGTGGCGATCTACCATACTCATGCGTCTGAAGCCTACCAGGCCTCGCACGGCTCGGCCTATCTATGGGGAAGCGTCGAGGGAGTGGTGAGCGTCGGAGCGGCGCTCGCCGAGTCTCTCTGGTTCGATTACGGAATTTCAGTTGTGCACTCCAGAAGGTTCCACGATGTGGACGAGTTCAGCAAGGCATACAGCAAGTCAGCTCTAACCGTGCAGGGCCTTACCGCGCGCTATCCGCAGCTGAAGCTCGTGCTGGACGTTCATAGAGACGCGACCGGCAATGACTCCGGCGCGGTAGTAGCAGTAGGAGGAGCGCAGGCTGCCCGCGTCCTGGTCTTGGTTACCACCGACAGATACGGACTGCCTCATCCGAACTGGCGTCTGAATCTCACAGCCGCCCAGCAGCTGCAGGCAGTCCTTGAGTCTCTGTATCCTGGCTTGAGCCGCGGCGTCCGTCAGCACGACGAAGGCCGGTTCAACCAACACCTGCATCCCGGCTGTCTCTTGCTCGAAGTCGGCGACGTGAACAACTCGAGAGAAGAGGCGATCAACAGCGCGCTGTGCATCGCCCGCGCGATAGCCTCTGCCCTTTCGGGCGAAGTATAGGACAGAAGTGCAGAACCGTCCCGGAAAGCCTCCAGTTCGAACCAATGCCCCGCTGAGAGCATGCCTGGTATTGACCTTCCTGTTGCTCTTCTCTGCAACTATGCTCCTTATTCTGGTGCTTGATTCCTCAGTCCCGCACTCGCCGGAGTCTGACCCAGAGGCTGCGCAGAGGCGCTTTCCGTCCGTTTCCTATGAGCAGATTCTTGATCTGGCAAGCGCAGTGATCGACCGCGCCTGCGAGGTCGTTCGGGAGTTGAGGCAGCTGCTTCGTTGACTCAGTTGCTGCCCAGCCGTGGTGCAGCTCTTGTCCAGCTCTTGCCCGCCTTTAGTTCATTCCGATGCCAGTCAGATTGAGGCACTTGGCGACAACCGACGCGCAGTCGGCGGCGCGGTTGACGTCTGTTGAAGGGCCTGGTTGGCGATGGTATAATATCTTAGCGCCAGCAGCGTAGTTGGCCTGGCACGTGCGACATCGCAGTCGGCCCGCAAGACAGCGGTTTTGGAGGAGTAGGTTTGGAAGGATCGGCAATCAGGAACTTCTGCATCATAGCTCACATTGATCACGGCAAGTCTACACTGGCAGACCGAATACTCGAGCGCACCGGAGCTCTGAGCGAGCGCGAGATGACTGAGCAAGTGCTCGACCACATGGATCTGGAGCGCGAGCGCGGGATCACCATCAAGCTGAAGGCTGTCAGGCTTGAGTATAGGTCTTCGAGTGGATCGGAGTACGTGTTCAACCTGATAGACACACCGGGGCATGTCGACTTCACATATGAAGTCTCGAGAAGCTTGGCTGCTTGCGAAGGGGCGCTGCTGGTCGTAGATGCGACTCAGGGGATCGAGGCTCAGACCCTTGCCAACGCGTACATGGCCATCGAGCACGACCTGACCCTGATACCGGTCATTAACAAGATCGACCTGCCGAGCGCCGATCCTCAAAGGGTGAAGCAGGAGCTCGAGGACATCCTTGGTATCGATCCATCCGAAGCGCTTCTGATCAGCGCCAAGACAGGGGAGGGCGTTTCTGAGGTCCTTGAGGCGATCGCCGAACGGATTCCGTCTCCTTCGGGCGACTCGAGGCTGCCCACCAAGGCGCTGATTTTCGACTCGCACTTCGATGTGTACCGCGGGACGATCGCCTACATCAGAGTGGTCGATGGCGCCATCCGCAGGGGAATGAAGATACGCATGATGGCCTCAGGCCGCGAGTTCGAGGTCACCGAGGTCGGCGTGTTCAAACCATCGATGGAGACTGTCGACAGTCTGGTCGCAGGTGAGGTCGGGTTTGTCGCTGCCGGCATGAGGGACGTAAAAGACTGCCAGGTCGGCGACACGATAACAGACGCGCACGCGCCGGCCGAGAGTCCTCTCCCGGGATACCGAAAGGTCAAGCCTATGGTGTTCTGCGGGCTCTACCCGTCCGAAAACAGCGACTATGAGGCATTGCGTCAGGCCCTCGAAAAACTGCAACTCAACGACTCTGCACTGTGGTTCGTGCCCGAGACCTCTGCGGCGCTCGGGTTCGGGTTCAGATGCGGTTTTCTAGGCCTTCTCCACATGGAGGTTGTCCAGGAACGGCTGGAGCGCGAGTACGATCTCGACATCGTGACCACTGCTCCCAGCGTGCCATACCAGATAGAGAGGACAGACGGGCAGGTTGAGGAGGTCGACAACCCTGCGAAGTGGCCAAACCTGGCGCATGTGGCCTCCATCAAGGAGCCGTTCATGAGGGTGTCGGTGATCACACCCAAAGACTACGTCGGTTCAGTGATGGACGTGTTCACCGACAAGCGCGGGACCTACAAGGAAATGCAATATCTGAACCCTCAGCGCGTTCTGATCACGTACGTGGTCCCTCTGAGTGAGATCCTGCTCGATTTCTTTGACCTAATCAAGTCTCGAACCAGGGGTTACGCTTCTGTCGACTACGAGTTCGACTCGTACAAAGAGTCGGACCTTGTCAAGCTCGACGTCCTTCTGAACGAGCGCCCGGTCGATGCGCTGTCCTGCATCGTCCACAGGGACAAGGCTCAAGCCAGGGGGAGAGCGCTTGTCAACAAGCTCAGGAAGACCATCCCCAGGCAGCTGTTTGACGTGCCGGTTCAGGCGGCCATCGGCAGCAGAGTCATAGCGAGAGAGACCATCAAAGCCAAGCGCAAGGACGTCTTGGCCAAGTGCTACGGCGGAGACGTGACGCGCAAGCGCAAGCTGCTCGAGAAGCAAAAGGAAGGAAAGAAGCGCATGAAGCAGTTGGGGAGCATTGAGGTGCCCCAGGATGCGTTCATGGCGGTCCTCAGGGTGGACGACGAAGAGTGATAGGCGGACCCTTCTCGTGCGGCCTCTACATCCACATCCCCTTCTGCCTGAGAAAATGCTCCTATTGCGATTTCGTGTCCTATCCGGTAGCCCCGTTTGACACCGCGCGGTACTGCGCGGCTGTCGTGAAAGAGATCGAGATGGCCCTGGAGGGCGACGGCTGGCCGGAGGAGGTCGCCTCCTGCCTAGCGGGGGCCTCCGGGTCAGGGGCATTGACCCCACGCACTGCATACATCGGCGGAGGCACTCCCACTGTGCTGCCGATCAGCGAGCTCGAGGCAGTGGTGACCGCCGCGATCGACCTGTGCGGCCGCGGGGCGGCCGGGTCCGGAGGCATCTTCGAGTTCACAGTAGAGGCGAACCCGTGCACCTTGTCCTCCTACAAAGCCTGCAAGCTGCGCGATGCGGGCGTCAACCGGATAAGCCTGGGACTGCAATCCACGAGTGACCAGTATCTCACCATACTGGGGAGGGCGCACTCCTATTCTGAGTTTCTAGCGGCGTACAGATCGGCTGTCTCCGCCGGCTTTTCAAACATCTCTGTTGATCTGATATACGGACTGCCCGGCCAGACTCGTGAGGACTGGAGGCGTGACCTCCAGCGCACGGCCGACCTCGCTCCGCAACACATATCGTGCTACGCGTTGACTCTGGCCGACGGCACCGCACTCGCCAGGAGTGTCCATTCCGGGCAGCTTCCTCAGATCTCTGACGACTTGGCTGCCGATATGTATTTCGATGCCGCATCGATCCTGTCCGAAGCGGGCTACAGCCACTACGAGATCTCCAACTACGCCAAGCCTGGCATGGAGTGCAGGCACAACCAGAACTACTGGGAGAACGGCTACTACTTCGGCATAGGCGCCGCAGCGCACTCGCATCTCCCGGGAATGCGCTGCGAGAACGTGCCGGACGTCGCTCAGTATATAGAATGCGTGGAACAGGGGCGGCGCCCGCTCGCAAACGTCGAGTGGCTCACTCCGGAAAGAGAGGTCTCCGATGCCTTCATACTCGGTCTGCGCACGAGCAGGGGAGTCGACACATCAGCTCTCGCGAAGACGTACGGCGCCGGCCTCGTCGGCGAGTATGCCGAACGTCTGGAGAAGCTGAGAGAGACGGGCCTGGTCGAGTTCGACGGACAGCGTGTCAGACTGACTGAAGGGGGGATGATCCTATCGAACCGGGTGATGATGGAACTCCTCTAGAAGCCCGGTTTCATCAGATCCGAAGGTCTTGACAAGGTCAATCGCAGAGTGGTATTTTGAAGACGGCAGATTATCACTCGCGAGGCGAGAGTGCTAACAGAGGAGTAATGGGGTATGATGGATAAGCGCAAGCAAACCATACTTCTCGCCGTTACGACGGACTACATCGCGACTGCCGAACCCGTGGGATCTCGAAGCATCGTGAAGCACTACCAATTGGGAATAAGCCCTGCTACAGCGAGAAACGAGATGGCTGATCTCGAGGAGAGCGGCTATCTTACCCAACCGCATACATCTGCAGGGCGCATTCCGTCAGACAAGGGATACCGCTTTTACGTCGACGTCCTGATGGACACGTACGAACTGACCAAGCGAGAACGAGACACAATCATGCTTCACATAGAGCAGAAGCGCCGCGACGTGGAGAGCCTGATCACAGGCGTAGCACGCCTTGTGGCGGATCTCTGCGAGAATGCCGCTGTGGTGCTCGGACCGATCGCGCAGAGATCGAGATACAAGCACATCAGCTTCGTTCCGATGTCCGGCAACAGAGTAATGGTGATACTCGTGGCCACTCCAGGGATAGTGGAAAACCAGGTGGTGGACGTCGGGCACGATATCGACTCGGACGATCTGAACGTCGTTGCGAACTTCCTCAACGAAAAGCTCAACGGAATCTACCTGCACAGCATAAGCGACCAGCTGATCCGCAGCTTGGCGCAACAGATATCGAGATATACGTCGCTCATGAGCGGCGCGGAGGAGTTCCTGAGAACGGTTCTTCAGGTCGGCGACGACGGCCGGGTATACCTCGAAGGCGCGAGCCACATGCTGATAAAACCCGAATTCAGAGATGTCTCCAGGGTGCGCAGTCTGTTTGAGTTCCTCGAGAGAAGGGACGTTGTCCGGTCGATGCTGAGGCGCATGGATCGCACCAATGCGGTCACGACGACGATCGGCAAGGAGAACGAAATCGAGGGCCTCAAGGAGTGCAGCGTCATTCAGGCGACCTACGGGTATGGCGGGGACGTTGCTGGGACAATAGCGGTCATAGGCCCTACCCGCATGAACTACTCCCGAGTACTGTCGATAATGAAGCAGATCTCGAGGAGTCTCAGCGACGCTCTGGAAGATCTTCAGTCAGGCTGATGCCGACAGGGGCTGCCCCAAACGGGGCATGAGAGGGACTCAGTCAAGCGCTCAATCAGCGATGAGTCAGCGATGTCACTCGGGGCTTGGCACGTATGCGCTAGCCCCGAAAGACTGTCTGGAGGGGTATGAATGCGTGAAGACGCAGAGCAACAAGACAAGATCGCCGAGGCCCCCGATGCCGGAATGCGCGACGACCGCGCAGCGGATCCCGGCGATGCCTCCGATGTAGAAGAGAAGGCTGCTGAGTTGGAATCCGGAAAACCTCCACCTGAGCCGACGGTCGAAGAACTCATGGGCAAGCTCAAGGAAGCGCAGGACGAAATCGAAAACTTGAACCGGAGATACCTTCGAGCGCTTGCTGACTACGACAATGCAAGGAAAAGGGCGCAGGCGGAGAGGGCCAGTCTCCGTTCTGCGGTGATATGCGATTTCGTCGCAAGTCTCTTGCCGGTGATCGACAACCTCGATAGAGCCATTGAAATGGGCGAGGGCGCGGACGCTCAGGCGATGGTCGACGGACTCAAGATGGTTCGCCAGCAGATTGCGGATGTGCTCAAGTCCGAAGGCATATGTTGCATCGAGGCTGTTGGAAATCAGTTCGACCCCAACAAGCACGACGCTGTGATGCAGGTGGAGCTCGACGGCTACGATGACAATGTCGTCGTCGAAGAATTGCAGCGCGGCTATGAGGCCGAAGGGCGAGTAATCCGACCTTCACTGGTGAAAGTGAACAGGGCGCGGGCGTGAAACATAAAGGAGGCGGCTAGCAATGGGACGCGTTGTTGGGATAGATCTTGGAACTACCAATTCGGTTGTGGCTGTGATGGAGGGCGGCGAAGCCGTCGTCATAGCCAATGCGGAAGGAAGCAGGACCACCCCTTCAGTGGTTGGGTTCTCTAAGACTGGCGAGCGTCTGGTCGGACAGGTGGCCAAGAGGCAGGCAGTCACAAACCCTGACCGGACGGTCACGTCGATCAAGCGGAAGATGGGAACCAACTACAAGGTGAAAATAGACGATAAGGATTACACACCTCAAGAGATCTCCGCGATGATACTGCAGAAGCTGAAGGCTGACGCGGAAGCCTACCTGGGAGAGAAAGTGACGAAAGCTGTGATCACCACTCCCGCGTACTTCTCCGACAGCCAGCGAACGGCCACGAAGGACGCAGGAACGATCGCAGGCCTCGAAGTGCTGAGGATCATCAACGAGCCGACGGCCGCCGCGCTCGCATACGGTCTAGACAAGGAGGAAGATCAGACGATCCTCGTCTTTGACCTGGGAGGCGGCACCTTCGACGTATCAATCCTGGAACTGGGCGACGGCGTGTTCGAAGTCAAGGCGACGAACGGCAACAACCATCTTGGCGGCGACGACTTCGACGAACGCCTCGTGAACTACATCGCTGACGAGTTCAAGAAGGAACACGGGATCGACCTGCGGATGGACAGAATGGCGCTCCAGCGCCTGAAGGAGGCTGCGGAGAAGGCCAAGATCGAGCTGTCCGGCCTTATGACCGCAAACATAAACCTGCCGTTCATCACTGCAGACCAGACCGGACCGAAGCACCTCGAGATGACTATCACCAGGGCCAAGTTCAACGAGCTGACCCGTGATCTCGTGGAGGCGACCATCGGGCCGATGAAGCAGGCTCTGGCGGACGCAGGAATGACGCCGAACGACATAGACAAGGTGATCCTCGTAGGCGGTTCCACCCGAATCCCTGCCGTCCAGGAGGCGGTCAAGAACCTTATCGGCAAAGAGCCTCACAAGGGCGTCAACCCGGACGAGTGCGTCGCGATAGGCGCTGCGATTCAGGCGGGAGTCCTCGCGGGCGAGGTCAAGGACGTCCTGCTGCTCGACGTGACTCCTCTCTCCCTGGGGATCGAGACGCTGGGCGGCGTGTTCACAAAGCTGATAGAGAGGAACACGACTATACCTACGAGCAAGAAGCAGATCTTCTCGACTGCGGCGGACGGCCAGACCGCAGTGGACATCCACGTGCTTCAGGGAGAGCGGCCGATGGCAAAGGACAATCTCACCCTGGGCCGGTTTCAGCTTCAGGGGATCCCGCCGGCTCCGAGAGGTGTCCCGCAGATCGAGGTCACTTTCGATATCGACGCGAACGGCATCGTAAACGTGTCTGCGAAGGACCTGGGCACAGGCAAGGAGCAGAAGATCACCATTACCTCTTCGAGCGGCCTGTCCGAGGATGACATCAAGCGCATGGTGAAAGAGGCGGAGTCCCACGCTGAAGAGGACCGGAAGCAGAAGGAACTTGCGGAAACAAGGAACCAGGCTGACGCTATCGCTTACCAGGCGGAGAAGACACTCAAGGATCTGGGCGACAAGATCCCGGCCGATAGGCGCGACGCTGTGAATGCCGCCATCGAACAGCTGAAGAAGGCAGCGGCCGGCGACAGCATTCAGGAGATTAAGGACAAGATAGACGCGCTCACGAAGCTGCTGTACGATCTGTCGACGCAGAACATCTACTCGCAGCAGCGGGAGGACGCTGCCGGCGGTGGACAGGGGAGCTCGGGCAGCGAAGGCGAGACTGTGGATGCGGAGTTTGAGGAAGTTGACGACAAAGATGGTAAGTAGGCTGTGGACTCCGAATCTGCAAGGCGGTGTGTGCTGTTGAGCAAGCGCGACTACTACGAGCTACTCGGAGTGGAGAAAAACGCGAGCACAGACGAGATAAAAAAAGCCTATCGAAAACTGGCGAGGAAGTACCATCCCGACGTCAACGGAGGAGATCCGGAAGCCGAGGCCAGGTTCAAAGAGATCAACGAGGCGTACGAGGTTCTGAGGGATCCGCAGCGCAGATCTCAGTACGATAGGTACGGGCATGCACAGCCTGGCGCAGGATTCGACGGCGCGGGCGGATTCGGCTTCGGCGGCTTCGAAGACATATTCGACATGTTCTTCGGCGGGGGCCCGCGGCGGCCATCCGGCGGCGGTCCGCGCAGAGGCGGCGACCTGAGGTTCGATATGACGATCACTCTGGAAGAAGCCGCCTCAGGCATCGAAGAAGAAGTGGAGATCCGGCGGCTGGACACCTGCTCGGCCTGTGATGGGTCTGGTGTCAGTCCGGGATCGAGCATCGTTACGTGCCCCCACTGCCACGGGGCCGGACAGGTAGGCACGACGCAGTCGACTCCGTTCGGGCGTTTCTCGACTTACCAGACATGCCCGAGGTGTCACGGGGAGGGCAGGATAATAGAGGACCCGTGCAAGGAGTGCGACGGGCAGGGAAGAGTTGAAGCCGCCCGCAAGATCAAGGTCAAGGTGCCTCCGGGTGTGGAGGACGGCACGAGGTTGAGGGTTGCCGGAGAGGGAGAGGCCGGTTACAGAGGCGGCTCTCCTGGCGACCTGTACATCTACGTGTTTGTCGACAAGCATGACATCTTCGAACGCAACGGGCACGACCTGCTGATCGAGGTTCCCATTCAGTTCTACCAGGCCGCACTGGGTGCGGAGATAGAGGTTCCCACTCTGGACGGAACGGCGAAGTTCACCGTTCCTGCCGGAACACAGACTGACAGCCTGTTCAGGCTGAAGGGCAGGGGCATGCCGTACCTGAGAGGACACGGCAGGGGCGATCTCCACGTCAGAGTGCGCGTCGAGGTGCCGACCAGCCTCACCAGCGAGGAAGCAGCGCTCTTGAGGCAGTTCGCCGCGCTCAGAGGCGATACTGTAGGAGAGGGCGTCAGGGACAAGGGCATTCTGGGAAAGGTCAAGGGGATGTTCGAGAAGCATGCATGAGGGCAGCCCGCCGGGATCGAATAAGTCCTTGCGCAGGTTCTTCGTCTCGCCGGAGGCCATATCCGGCGACGCCTTCACCGTCTCGGGCTCAGATGCCAAGCACATAGCCACTGTGCTCCGAATGAATGCAGGTGATCGTCTGCTCTTACTGACGGGCGACGGCCGCGAGTGCGTGGGCGTGATAGCGCAGGCTTCGCGGACGGAAGTCACTGGAACGATCATTTCTACAGCGCCTGCCGCAGCCGAACCGGCGGTCGAGATAGAGTTGATCCAGTGCCTGCCCAAAGGCGACAAGATGGACCTTGTCGTCCAGAAGTGCGTGGAAATCGGTGTCTCGAGGATCGTCCCTGCCATCAGCCAGCGGTCAGTCGCGAGACTGAGAGAGGATCAGGCGCAGAGAAAGACCGCCCGCTGGCGCAGAATCGCAGAGGAGGCCAGCAAGCAGTGCGGCCGGTCGGCCATTCCTGAGGTGGCAGACTTGACTACATTGGCCGAGGCAGTCTCCGGTGCGGCGGGCGGCGGGCTGAAGCTGATTCCTTTCGAGCTGGAGAGCGAGCGCTCGCTCAAGTCGGTGCTCAGGGAGACTGCGAGCAAGAAGGTCGTTCTCTGCATCGGGCCTGAGGGCGGGTTCGCGAAGGAGGAGGTCGACCTCGCTGTCTCTCGCGGCTTCATTCCAATCACGTTGGGCCGGCGTATCCTGAGGACCGAGACGGCGGGTTTGGTCGTTGCGGCTTGCATCCTGTACCATATGGATGAACTTGGATGATTGAGGCAATCATAGAGTCAATGGCGCGATCTGTCTGCATCATGAGGTGTATGCGGTGGAGGCTGACGCCCTGAAGGTAGCGTTCTACACGCTTGGATGCAAGGTGAATCAATACGATTCCTCTGCCGTGGCCGCGCTCTTCAGGGAGCGCGGCTACGTTGTCGTACCGTTCAGCGAGAAAGCTGACGTGTATGTGGTCAACACGTGCACAGTCACAGCTGCGGGTGACAAGAAGTCCAGGCAGGCGCTCAGGCGGGCGAGGCGCCAGAACAGGTCGGCAATCGTGGTTGCGATGGGCTGTTACTCGCAGACGGACTCGGAGGAAGTAGAGAGGGAGACAGGAGCGGACCTGGTCTTCGGCACGGGAGACCACAGCGAGATAGTCGACACTGTCGAGCGTCTTCTGAGCGAACGGGGAGAAGCACGAGCCGGCCTGCTGAACGGGCAGCGGCTTGCCTCTAAGACGGACGACTGCTTAGGGGTGGGTGACAGCTCGAGAGAGCGCGTGCGGGTTGTTCCGGCGTGCGAGTACACGTCATTCGAAGACATTCCTGTCTGCGATGCCCTGGACCGCACGCGGGCGTTCGTGAAGATCCAGGAAGGATGCGATCAGTACTGCACGTACTGCAAGGTGCCCTATGCTCGCGGCCGTTCGCGAAGCAGAGACCCGCAGAGCGTCCTCACTCAGGTGAGAAACCTGGTCGAGCTGGGTTTTCGAGAGGTCGTTCTGATCGGGATTCACCTGGGTTTCTATGGCCGTGACCTCAGCCCGGCTACAGACCTCGCAGCGATCACGTCTTCTGTTGCGGAGATAGAGGGCGTATGGCGCGTGCGGCTGGGATCAGTCGAATGCACAGAGTTGACCCCGGAATTGCTCGAAGTGATTGCCGGGCACCACAACGTGTGCCGACACGTCCACGTTCCTCTCCAGTCGGGGGCTGACGGTGTGCTCCGCCGAATGGGCAGGCCGTACACTGCAGACAAGTACT
>Ga0134096_1000371_pt1 | contig 51739 bp, 16 predicted proteins | sample 7_2taG_FD_94448 | JGI IMG/M metagenome (GOLD analysis project Ga0134096, IMG submission 94448) | Switchgrass degrading microbial communities from high solid loading bioreactors in New Hampshire, USA - 7_21_20_110_A3 metaG | ecosystem: Engineered > Bioreactor > Semi-continuous > Anaerobic >... | reverse complement strand
ATGAAATCTATCCTTAATTATGATCTGTCTACCAGACGCTGGCTGCTGATCATCATGCTGTTGGCGGTAGTACTGCGCATTGGGGCCAGTTTCTACCTGGGCAACGAACTGCTCACCCCCCAGCAAACCAGAGTGTGGGATCAGGTCTCCTACAATGCCCTTGCGCTTTCCATTCTGGATGGAAGGGGCTACAGCTTTGATCGCTACTGGTACCCCTTCACCCAGGCGAACACCCCAACAGCCCACTGGTCATTTGTCTACCCGCTGTACCTGGCCGGCATTTATGCGCTGACCGGTTTTGTCCCGCTGGTCGCCCGCGTGGTGCAGGCGGTGATCAGCGGAGTGCTCTGTGCCTGGCTGCTCTTCCGCCTGGGCCGGCGTCTCTTCGGCGAACCGGTGGGTCTGCTCGCTGCAGCTGCCGGGGCGGTATATCTGTACTTCATCTACCATGACGCCGCCCTGATGACCGAATCGTTCTTCATCCTGGGCGTGCTGGCCATGCTGGATCTGTCCCTGGAGATTGCCGGGCACGAACAGCTATCCAAATCCCAGTGGCTGGTGCTGGGTGCCGTAATGGGGATCACTGCCTTGCTGCGCCAGTCGATCCTGCTCTGGCTGCCCTTTCATTTCGCCTGGCTGGTGTGGGCCTGCCGCAGAAACCCGTCGTTACGCTGGTGGCAGCCGGCCCTCTCCCTGGCCGTCATGGTCATCCTTATCCTGCCCTGGACGGTCCGCAATTACCTGGTTTACTCTGCGTTCCTGCCGCTCAATTCCAACGCCGGGTATGCCCTCTACGCTGCCAACCACCCGAACCACGGTATCCACTTCGATCAGGATTATGTTGCCCCGCTGCCGGATGATTTAAAAAACCAGGGGTTGAACGAGGCGCAGTGGAACACAGCCCTGACTCGCAGAGGCCTGGAGTTTATTCTGACCGACCCGCAGCGCTATGCGCTGCTCAGCCTCAGCAGGGTGGGTATTTTCTTCAACTTCTGGTTCTCACCCGAATCGAGCACCCTGAGTAACCTGATGCGCCTGCTCTCCTTCGGTGTTTATCTGCCCTTTTTCCTGATCGGTCTCGTGCGCTCCCTGCCAGAGCGGCGCCGGGCATCGTTAATTTACCTCTTCGCTGTGGTGTACTCGCTGATGCATATCCTGACCTGGGCCAGCATCCGCTACCGCCTGCCGGTGGATGCGGCAATGATGCCTTTTGCAGCGCTGGCCGTATTTGAGATCTACCGCTGGGCCCGCTCACTGCTGAACAAACAGGCCCGGGCAGCGCGTGAAATTCCCAGCTCCTGACCGGCCGGTAAATCCATCCCAACACTGGAGAAATCATTATGAAAGCTCTTGTCACTGGCGGCGCCGGTTTAATCGGCTCGCACATTGTTGATCTGCTGCTGGAAAAGGGTCACCAGGTACGCATTCTGGACAACCTGGCCCAGCCCACGCACCTGAAAGGCCGCCCTGATTGGATCCCGGAGGATGCCGAATTTATCCAGGGAGATGTGCGCGAACGCGACGACCTGGACCGGGCGCTGGACGGGGTTGACTGGGTATTTCACCAGGCTGCCGATGGCGGTTTCACCAGCGCCATCAGCCATTATTTCACAAACAACTCACTGCCAACAGCGGTCCTCTACGAACTGATCCGCGACCGTCACCCCGTCAAAAAAGTGATTGTTGCCTCATCTCAGGCCGTTTATCCGGAGGGGAAATACCTCTGCCCCGAGCACGGCCCGTGTTACCCGCCGCGGCGCCCGGTGGAGCAGCTTTACCGGCGCGATTGGGAGCTGCACTGCCCGCAGTGCGGCCGGGAGATGAGCGGTCTTCCCATCGACGAAAGCCATGTCGACCCGCCCATGCCTTACGGCCTGTCGAAGTACTGGAATGAAATGCTCGCCATCAACCTGGGGAAGCTGTACGAAATCCCCACGGTGGCACTGCGCTATTCTCTCACCTACGGGCCACGCCAGTCGCTGTTCAACCCATATACGGGAATCTGCTCGATCTTCTCCACCCGCATTCTGAACAACCGCCCGCCCGTGGTGTATGAAGACGGCTGCCAGACACGCGATTTCACCTTTGTGGAGGATGTCGCCCGGGCTAATTTGCTGGTGGCCGAAAAAGAGGAAGCCAACTACCAGGTCTTCAACGTCGGTACTGGAGTCGGGACCACCGTCCTGGAATTCATCCGGCTGCTGGGGAAGGTGTACGGGCGAGAAGTGCAGCCAGAGCTGCGCGGCGAGTTTCGCCCCGGCGATACCCGCCACCTGACCACCGACGCCAGCCGCCTGCGTGCGCTGGGCTGGCAGCCTCAGGTTTCAGTGGAGCAGGGCCTGCAGCGTTATGCAGAATGGATCCTGCGCTACGGCAGCATCGAAGAGTACTTCTCCGCTGCTGAGCAGCAGTTGAAGAACACTCGCGTCGTTGTGCAGAGCCGGTAAACGGTATGCGCATCCTCTTCATTACGCCTTACGTCCCATCTCAGGTCCGCATCCGGCCGTTCGCGTTCATCCGTGAACTGGCTCGCATGGGATATGAGGTCACCCTGGTTTGCCTGGTTCAGCCAGATCAGGAGGCTCGCTACATCGCCGAGGTGAAGCCCTACTGTAAGGCTGTCTATCCCGTCTTTCTAAATCGATTTGAGCCCTATATTCGCAGTCTGGCATCGCTGCCGACGGGCACGCCCCTTTCCGTCGCCTACTGCCGCTCGGATCAGTTGAACCGGATCGTTCGTCACCTGAACGAACAGGAAGATTTCGACCTGATCCACACGGAGTTTCTGCGGGCTGCCCCGGCAACCGCCCACCTGCAGGGCCGGCCAAAGGTGTTCGACGCGGTTGACAGCCTGGCACTGGCCTACCGGCGCAGCCTGACGGCAGCCCATGTGCCCCCAAAACAGCGTGCACTAGCTTTGATCGAATGGCTGAAAATTCGCCGCTACGAACCATCTCTGATCGGGCATTACGATCACCTGCTGGTCAGCTCGCCGGCAGACCAGCAGGCAATGGGTGCCGGCAGCGACCGGGTTATGGTGCTTCCCAACGGGGTCTACCTGGATTACTTCCAGTACAACGACGGCGAACGTGATCCTGAGACGATCATGTTCCTGGGGAAGATGAGCTATTACGTCAATGTTGCCAGCGTACTGTGGTTCTACCACCGGGTGCTGCCCCTGATTCGCCGCCATAACCCACGGGTAAAGTTCCAGATCGTCGGCCGCGATCCGGCGCCCAAAATCAGGGCACTGGCTCAAGATCCGCAGGTGGAAGTGACTGGCACCGTTCCCGACGTACGCCCGTATCTTTCGCGGGCCACAGTGACCGTTTGCCCTATGGTCAGCGGGGCCGGGATTCAGAACAAAATGCTGGAGAGTATGGCCGTCGGTACCCCATGTGTCTCCACCAGCCTTGCCTTCCAGGCCCTGTGCGCAGAGGCCGGAAGGGATGTGCTGCTCGGGGATACAGAAGAAGCCTTTGCCTCAGCCGTACTGGAACTGCTCAATAGTCCCGAACGCAGACGTAACATGTCTGTCAACGGGCGCAAGTACGTGGAATCGTTTCACGCCTGGGACAGGATCGGGGAACGACTGGCAGGTGTTTATAAGAGTCTTAATGGATGGACATGAGGGGTAATTATGAATACACATCGCGCTGCAAATCCGGTCAACAGCTCATTGAAGCGTCTTATCGATATCGTTGTCGTCATCTTCAGCCTGCTCCTGCTCTGGCCGGTGATGCTGATCATCGCCATAGCCATTAAGCTGGACTCAAAAGGCCCGGTGATATACCGCCACAAGCGAGTCGGGAAAGATGGGGTCACCTTCCATCTGTATAAATTTCGTTCGATGGTCAGCGGCGGCGACGATAGCAGTTATATCCAGTATCTGAAAGAATTGATCGAAAGCGAGCGTAACGGGAACGGCAAAGCCCTGCCCTACCGCAAGCTGATGGGCGACCCGCGCATCACTCGCGTCGGTCGTGTGATCCGCTCTTTCTATCTGGACGAACTTCCCCAGTTGTGGAACATCCTGAAAGGCGACATGAGCCTGGTTGGTCCACGCCCGCATGTTCAGCTGGAGGTGGAGCATTACACGCCCGAGCAGCGCAGGCGGCTTTCGGTGAAGCCAGGCGCCACCGGATTATGGCAGGTTACCGCCAAAGCGGACAGCTCGTTCAGTGAGCTGATTGACCTGGATCTGCAGTACATTGACAACTGGAGCATCTGGCTGGATCTGAAGATCATTTTGATGACTGTAGCGCTGGTGCTCAAAGGGGGCGAAGGGTTCTGGACGCGCATGGCCAAAAAGATACCGGCACGCTCGTCGTCACGCCCCCGGCCAGCCGAGAATTCTGCACCCGCGCTGCATTCTGCATTGAAGGGAAATCAGGATCTGGAGCCCCGCGAGGCTGCACGCCCGCAGTCGCTCCCCGATTTTGATGGAGACTGGACACCTCCAAAGGTATCCGGTATCTGGAAATAGGTTCTGAAGATTAACCACCGGGCTGCCCGCAGATCGTCTCTGGGGGTAACGCTGCGCCAGCACCGTGCTGGAGCCCGGAAATTCCATTCGATTTGTTCAGGTGAGGGAGGCCACTATGAAACCTGTCAGCGTGGGAGTGATCGGCGCAGGATACTGGGGTCCCAACCTGATTCGCAACTTCTACTGCCTGCCAGAAGCCGATTTGCAGGTGGTATGCGACAGGAAACAGGAACGCCTGGATCACATCCGCTCGCTGTATCCGGGGGTCTGCACAACACCCAACCTTGAAGACCTGCTGAATACGGATATCGAAGCTGTCGCCATTGCAACGCCCGTTTCCACCCATTACTCGATCGCAATGGCCTGCCTGCGCGCCGGCAAACATGTGCTTGTGGAAAAGCCCCTGGCGCGCACCAGCCAGGAAGCACGGGAGCTCGTGGAAACGGCCCGTGCCATGGGCAGGCTGATTATGGCCGGACACACATTTCTGTATAACCCGGCTGTTGTAGCGCTCAAGGAAATCATCTCCAGCGGTGAGATCGGGCAGATCTTCTACATCCAGTCCACCCGCGTGAATCTGGGATTGTACCAGCCGGATACCAATGTTATATGGGATCTGGCTCCTCATGATATCTCGATCCTGTTTTACATCCTGGGGATGGAACCGATTTCAGTCAGCGCCAGAGGGGGCATGTATCTCAATCACGGCGTGCACGACGTCGCCCATGTGACCCTGAATTTCGAGTCCAAGATTATGGCTGACCTGCACGTCAGCTGGCTGGACCCCTGTAAGATCCGGCGAATCACGATCGTTGGCAACAAGAAGATGATCGTGTACGACGATATCGAGCAGGAGGAAAAGGTCAAGATCTACGATAAGGGGATCGATGTCCAGCCTTACAACGATACGTATGAAGATTTTCACCTCGCTTACCGCTACGGGGATGTGGTCACATACCCCGTGAAGTGGGAAGAACCCCTGATGGTGGAATGCCGGCACTTTCTGGAATGCATCCGTACCGGCAGTCCGGTGCGAAGCGACGGTGTGCAGGGGATGAAGGTGATACAGGTTCTGGAAGCCGCACAGAAGTCGCTTTCAAACGGGGGAACCGGAGAAATTATCACATGGTAGACGATGGAAACTTCAACCGTATTGCCCCCGATGTAAAACTGGGGAAGGATGTTCAAATCTACGGTTTCGTCAATCTCTACGGCTGCGAAATCGGTGACGAGAGCAAGATCGGGACTTTTGTGGAGATCCAGCGTGGTGCAAAGATCGGGAAGCGGGTCAAGATCTCCAGCCACACCTTCATCTGCGAGGGGGTCACCATCGAAGATGAAGTTTTCATCGGCCACAACGTTTCTTTCATCAACGATCGTTACCCGCGTGCAACTACTCCAGATGGGAAATTACAGACCCCTGACGACTGGACCCTTGAGCGGACGCTAGTCAAACGACGTGCCTCAATTGGCACAAGCGCCACCATACTGTGTGGCGTGGTGATCGGAGAAAATGCCATCATAGGTGCAGGCAGCGTGGTTACTCGCGACGTCCCAGACAATGCTGTGGTTGCCGGAAATCCGGCGCGTTTTCTAAAGTGGATCAATGAAGAAATGCGCCGCGGAGAAACGCCTGAAATCATGGAGCCGTGAGGATACCTTCCCGAAACCGAAATCTCTTCTTATCCGTATGAGATGATACAGGGGATGTTTAATTCTCTACGCTCCTTCGAATGCTATTCCGGGCACTGCAGCTACGGAAGGAGATCACCGTGGAACTACGACAATATTTAGAAATTGTGCGTAAGTGGCTCTGGCTCGTCGTTCTGGCCGTCGGCATCGCCGCCGGGGCCAGCCTTGTCGCCAGCTTGATGGCCACCCCGCTCTATACCACGAAAACAACTTTAATGGTTGGTAGAGTGACGCAGAATCCGGACCCCAGCTCGATGGAGATCAATACCGGACAGCAGCTGGCGGCGACCTACGCCCAGTTAAGCGTGCGCGAACCGGTTCTCAAAGGCGCCATCGATTCCTTAGGTCTGAATATCAACTGGGAGTCGCTGCGCAACCGTGTCAGGGCCAATGTCATCCCCCAGACCCATCTGCTGGAAATTAACGTGATCGACAGCGATCCGTACCGTGCCAAACTGCTGGCGGATGCCATCGCCCAGCAGCTCATTCTGCAGAGCCCCACCATGGATGAAAGCATTACCCAGGAACAGCTTGCTTTCACCCGGCAGTTGATGGATGAGCTGCAGAGAAAAATCGAAGATGCCCAGCAGGAAAGCATTCTGCTCAACCAGGAGCTCGACGCAGCCAACAGTGCCAGGGCAATTCAGGATCTTCAAAACCAGATTAACGTGCTGGAAACGAAGATGAACAACTGGCAGAACACCTATTCGCAGCTCCTGGCATCGCTGCAGGGGGGTAATGTAAACGCCCTCAGTGTGATCGAAGAGGCATCGATCCCCAGGAGGCCGTTCAGCCCGGATGTGGTGATGAACGTTGCGCTGGCTGCAGTGATCGGTCTGCTGCTCGCTGTGGGCGGAATCTTTCTGATCGAGTACCTGGACGACACAATCAAATCGCCAGAGGACATAAACCGCACGACAGGCCTCTCCACACTGGGGACAATCTCGCGCATCGAAGGGCAGGAATACCCCGAAAAACTGGTTGCCCTGCATCACCCGCTGCATCCTGTGGTGGAGACCTACCGTGTGCTGCGCACCAATCTGCAGTTCTCATCGCTGGACAAACCCCTGAACACCCTTGCGGTCACCAGCCCGGGTCCATCGGAAGGCAAAAGCCTCACGATCTCGAACCTTGCAGTGGTTATGGCACATTCGGGTCTGCGGGTCATCCTGGTCGATGCAGACCTGCGCCGCCCCACGCTGCACAAAATTTTCGGCGTTTCGAACCATTACGGCATCACCGACATCATCCTGCACGGTGACACCTCGCCTGAAGAAAAACTTCAGAACACCGAGCACGAGCTTCTGCGGATCTTACCCAGCGGTGTGCTGCCCCCCAACCCGGCAGAGCTGCTGGGGTCTGACCGCATGAGGGAGACCATCTATTATCTGACGGGTTGCGCAGACATTGTCCTTTTCGACACCCCACCAGCGCTGCTATTCGCCGACCCGGCAATCCTGGGGATCCATCTGGACGGCGTGCTGCTGGTGAACGATTTCGGCGGCACACGCCGCAGCGACGCCCGCAAAGCAGTAGAGAACCTGCGCCGGGTGAAGGTCAACATCCTGGGGGTTGTACTCAACAATGTCCCGCCCAGCGCAGGTGGCAGCTATTACAACTACTACTACGGTGAGGAGTCGGGGAAAGAGCAGCGCAACGGATATAAAGCCGGCACTCTCCTGGGTCACAGGCTGCGCCTGCCTATTTTTAATCCCACAACCGAAAAGCGTGACCGCTAGAAGGGTGTGAGATACTCGTGATTAGAGAGATGGCCGGTTCAGCGCGGTAACTGCTGCCTCCAGCAGCCTGGCGTTGGATGACCGGCCAATACTAGAAGGTACACAGGAGTGCTCTTATACAATGTGTGGTATTTGTGGACAATGGAGTGAGCAGAGCGTGTCTCCCGAGACACTGCGTCAGATGGCAGACATCATCCGCCATCGCGGCCCGGATGACGCCGGTTATTACATCCAGGGGAAAATCGGCCTTGCAAACCGTCGTCTGAGCATCATTGATCTGGAATCTGGCCACCAGCCCATCTCCAACGAGCAGGGCACGGTTTGGGTTGTATTTAACGGCGAAATTTACAACTACCCCGAACTGCGGCGCAGTTTGCAGGAACGCGGCCATATACTGCGCACCAACAGCGACACTGAAGTGATCGTGCACCTGTACGAGGATCACGGTCTTGACTGCGTCAAAAAACTACGGGGCATGTTCGCCTTCGCCCTGTGGGATGAGACCAATCAGCAGCTGCTGCTGGCGCGCGATCCGTTGGGCCAAAAACCGCTTTTCTATACCACGGCTGGAGGAGGATTGAGCTTTGCATCCGAAATCAAAGCTCTGCTGCCGCTGATGCCTCACTCCCCACGGCTCAACGCGCGCGCCATGCACCACTATATTTCGCTGCGTTATGTCCCCGGAGAAGACACGCTGTTCGAGGGGGTATTCAAACTGCCTGCCGGTCATTACATGACCTTCAAGGATAACCGGCTCCAGGTCCAGTCTTACTGGGACCTGCACTACACACCCAAGCACACCGGCAGCGAAGAAGAGATCCTGGCTGAGCTGCGCCAGCTCCTTAAAGAAACGGTCGCCTGCCACATGCTCAGCGATGTGCCCTTGGGTGCTTTTCTCAGCGGCGGGCTGGATTCAACCCTGGTCGCCTCCGTAATGGCCAGTCTTTCCGACCAGCCGGTCGCCACCTTCTCCATTGGCGTCCGGGAACCGGATTTCAACGAGCTTCCCTTCGCGCGCATGGTGGCCGAACGCTGGGGAACCTGTCATTACGAAGACATCCTCCAGCCAGACGTGGTCACCACGCTGCCCGAAATGATCTGGCACATGGAAGAACCGGTGGATCCGTTTGCGATGGGCGTATTTGCCGTTGCACGTCTGGCCAGCCGGCATGTGAAGGTTGTCCTGGGGGGGGATGGGGGCGATGAGATTTTCGCCGGTTACGACCGCTACTTCGGCAACCTGATCGTCGACCTGTACAGCCTGATCCCCCGGCCGCTGCGGCGTATGGTCATCGAGCCGCTGATCCACCGTCTGCCGGACAGCTACAGCTACAACAACCGTGTGCAGAAGCTGAAGTGGCTGGCAGCCATGTCTGAATCCAGCGCCGGGGTACGCTATGGCAACAGCGCATCTTACCTGCGCTTCAGCCACGCCCACAAACAGGCGCTGTACACCCCGCAGCTGTGGCAGCAGTTTGCGAACGTTGATTCGATCGAACACCTGCTGCACTACTTCAACGCCAGCAACGCCGAAGATGTGGTCGACAAAATGCTCTACACCGACACACGCACCCGCCTCGCGGAGCACCTGCTGGCCGTGAACGACCGTATGACCATGGCCTTCAGCATCGAAGGGCGGTCTCCTCTGGTCGATCAAAAAATGGTTGAATTTGCAGCCACACTCCCCACGCACTTTAAACTGCGTGGGCGCAGGCTGAAGTACATCCAGCACCGGCTGGCCCACGAATACCTGCCCGAACCGCTGCTGCGGCGCAAGAAGCAGGGCTTCAGTTTCCCTCTGGCTTACTGGTTCCGCAATGAACTGTACCCGGTAGTCAAACAGCTTTTTGAGAATTCCCGGCTGGCAGAAACCGGGTACATGCGGAAGGAAAGCATGCTGAGCATGCTCGATGAACACCGCAGTGGCCGGATGGACCACAACTACCGTCTGTGGCTGCTCTTAAACCTGGAAATCTGGCAGCGCCAGTTGATCGACCAGGAGCCGGTTGATAAACTGGTGGAAATGCTGCGCCAGCCTTTCGATGTTCTGGGGAGAAACGAACTCAGTGTAACACCCAGTCTTAATTCCATCGCCCCATAAGGGGGCACGTTCGTACAGCTTCCCGTCTTGCGTCATCTCCGGAGGATTTCATCGCCCCAAAAATCATTACCCGGCTGGCGATCCTTTTTCATATGTTCGTCATCCTGCTGGCAGGCTGCTTTCCTGTCCGCCCCGGGCAGCAGGAGACGGAAACACCTACCGCCGGCATTTCGACCTCAACTTCACCCACAATTCAAATTACATCCGCTGCAGCTACTCAAGAGCCTGTACAGATCGGATTGTATGACACGCTGGAACTGGTTTTTACCGCTTCACTTTCCCCGGATAACCCCTTTGACACCTATCTTCTCAGGCTGGAGATACATGACCCGACCGGGAAGACCTTTCTCATCGACGGTTTTTACGACGGCGATGGACGCGGCGGCCAGGAAGGCAGGGTCTGGAAAGCTCGCCTGACCCCCTATATGCCCGGCCGGTGGACCTGGCGCACCGTGGAAGGCGACCAGCCGGATCCGGAACTGTTCGGGTTATCCGGCGAAATCGAATGCCTGCCGGGTGAAAACAGCGGCGGGGTGGTTCGCCAGGGGAAGTACTTCGCTCTGCAAAACGGCGAGCCCATCTATCTGGTCGGCCATTTTCTCGATTTCAGCGGCGGCCTGCCCAGCACCCATATCTATATGAGCGAGACGCTGGACGACGACCAGCGTAAAGCAGTTCTCGAGCGCCAGCGAGATTTCCACAGCGCCAACAAAGCAAACCTTTACATCGCCAACCGCGGCGACTATGACGACCAGCCGGTCACGCCCTGGGTGGGCAGCGCCGCAAGAAACGATAAGACACAAATGGATCTGAGGCGCTGGACGCTGTACGATGGCTACATCCAGCAGTTTAAAGAAAACCGCATGCTGGCAGAACTGTGGTTTTTCGCCGATGACAGCCGCTTCCGCCAGGTGAGCGAAGCGGATAAGCGCAGGCTGGTGCGCTATACGCTGGCGCGTACCTCGGCGTTCAGCCACACTATGTATGTCATCGCGCTGGAGTGGCAGGAAGACTGGATGAGGGATGAAGTTACCCGCATGGGTAATTTCATCCAGCAGTACAACCCGTGGGGGCGTCCGGTTTCGGTGCACGGCATCGCGGGGAGCGGCTGGGAGTTCGGCGGCGAAAGCTGGGCCGATTTTATTGCCTCGCAGGCAGGCAACAATGCGCCCCCCCGGCGGGTCAACCGGTTTGCTTCCGGCTTCTGGAGCCAGTACGACCTACCGCATTTGAGTGAAGAGTTCGGCATTCTGAACAGCGACAGCGACCCTGAACAGCGCGCCCGTCTGTGGGCAAACTTCACTGGCGGCGCTGCTGGCAGCGGCACCGGAAGCGACCTGCAGGCATTACAGCGCTTCCTGGCGGAAAGCCGGATCCCTTTTCAGCGCATGACGCCGGCCAATGAGCTGGCCAGCGACGGCGGCCAGAGCCAGTTCGTTCTGGCGGAGGCCGGCCATCATTACCTGGTGTATACCACCGGCGGGCCATTCAGCCTCGAAGTGCAGGGCCAGAATCTGAACGGCCGCTGGTTCGATCCCCGCAGCCCGGGCGCCTGGATCGGATCTCCGTTCGCGGTGTCCGCAGGCACGCAGTCCTTTACCCCACCTGAAGCAGCCGGCGAGCAGGATCTTGTGCTGTGGATCAGCGACGGCAGTCAGCTCAACCCGGGGGTCACCCACCCTTCGACCGGCTCCCCTATGCTTTCCCTGACAGTGACATCTGATTAGTAGAAGCACCGGGCACCCAGTAATTAATCAGGAATGCTGAAGTGACCTGCCCGACAGGTTGATCTCCGCGAAATCTTCGGGAGTAATGATGGATGCCAGCCTCAACGATACCAATTCCCGGCCTCTGGTAACCTCCGGCCGTCTCGAATACATTTTGCTTGCAGCCGTCACCCTGCTGGCAGCCGGACTGCGCCTGTTCCGGCTCGGTGAGTGGAGCTTCTGGGGTGATGAGCTCATCATGGTTGAGCGCGCCCTCAATTTCCCCGCTCTCGGGCTGGGTCACAAATCATTCACAGCGGCGTCCATGCACCTTGTAATTGGGATCACCGGGGTAAGTGAATGGGGTGCCCGGCTGGCACCTGCCATGATCGGCACGTTTTCCATCCCGCTGCTGTACTTCGTCGTACGCCGTTTCCTGGCAGCCGATATTACTCTGGCTGCAGTCCTTCTTCTGGCCGTGTCCCCATGGCATATCTACTGGTCGCAGAATGCACGCTTTTACCCCACAGTGCTGCTGTTCTACTGTCTGAGCCTGTTTGTGTTTTACCTGGGGATCGAAAAAGATCGCCTGTGGCTGCTGCTGCTCAGTCTGGTTTTCCTGGGATTGGCCTTTCTGGAACGCTACTTTGCCCTGTTCCTGGTGCCAGTAATGGCCGGCTATCTGCTGCTGGTCAAAATCCTGCCCCTGGAGAAGCCGCGCGGTCTGCGATTGAAAAATGTGGGAGCCCTCACGCTTCCGGCCCTGGCAGGGATCCCGCTGGTGATGCCCACATTTCTGTCCATGACCGGTGATTTTGTTGAGTCCTACGCGGAGGCCGCCAACAACAGCCCGTTGTGGGTGGTGGGAGGCGCAGTCTATTACATCGGCGTGCCGGTAATTGTAGCCGCCATCCTGGGGCTGGTTCACCTGTACCGGCAAAAAAACCGCCTTTTTCTCCTGGTGGGGCTGGGGGCGCTGGTTCCCATGCTGGGAACCGCATTTCTTTCCTTCTTCACCTACACCGCCAATCGCTACATCTTCGTTTCACTTTTTTGCTGGATTCTGGCGGCCAGTGTTGGGGCTGTGGAACTGCTGCGGCAAACGCGCGGCACAGCCCGCCTGCTGGCTTCCGGCATGCTGCTCGTCATGGTCCTGCTGCCGATGAGTGAAAACGCACTCTACTATCAATACCAGCATGGCAACCGGGCAAACTGGAAAGCAGCGACCAGTCTTGTGGAAAACCGGCTGGAAGAGGGGGACCAGATTGTCGCTTCCAGCCGGATTGTTGCTGAGTATTATCTTGGCCGGGAAGTGACCAGCTTCAACCGCGTGGACCTGGATGCAGTCCCCAATTCGGATGGGCGCGTCTGGTTCCTGGAGGATATGGTCGGCGAGGCCTACTGGCCCCGCGTCCACCGCTGGCTGGTGAGGAATGCCTCTCTGGAAGGGGTTTTTGATGTTCAGGTGGCAGCGCGCAATTTCAAAATGAGGGTCTATCTTTACGATCCCGCTCAGGCGGCTGCGATCCCCTGAAAAGATCAACGTACATGCAAAGCGGCACCGAAGAGGGTGGAAAGCCGCGATTAATTCACTCAAAAATGACTGCACCATACAGGAGGGAGAGAAATGAACATCGAGATTCCATTGGTTGACCTGAAAGCCCAGTACAGGCCGTTGAAAGCTGAGATCGAGCGCGCCTGGGCCGAAGTCCTGGACAGCATGCAGTTGTTCTTAGGACCCAACACACGCGCTTTCGAACAGGAATTTGCAGAATACTGTGGGGTGAATCACGCCATTGGAGTCAGTGACGGCACACAGGCGTTGCACCTGGCCCTGCGCGCCCTGGATATCGGCCCAGGAGATGAAGTCATCACCGTCGCCAATACCTTTATCGCCACACTGGAGGCCATTTGCCTGGTTGGTGCAGTGCCTGTCTTCGTAGACATTGACCCGGTCACTTACACCATGGATATCACCCAGATCGAGAGCCGCATAACGCCGCGCACCCGGGCCATTCTGCCGGTCCACCTTTACGGGCAGTGCGCCGATATGGACCCGATTCTCGAGATCGCCCGGAAGTGGAATCTGTACGTGATCGAAGACGCCTGCCAGGCACACGGCGCAGAATATAAGGGGCGCAAGGCCGGCAGCATGGGCACCCTGGGCGCTTTCAGCTTTTACTTCTCCAAGAACCTGGGCGCCTATGGAGAGGGGGGAATGGTTACCACACAGGATCCGGATATCGCCCGCCGGGTGCGCATCCTGCGAGATCATGGCTCAGAGAGACGCTACGAACACGATTCGTTCGGTCTCAACGGGCGGCTGGATGAACTGCAGGCGGCAGTGCTGCGCATCAAGCTGCGCTGCCTGGACGAGTGGAACAACCGGCGCCGGGAGAATGCGGCGATCTACAACACGGCGCTGGAGGGCTGCGGCGTAGAACGGCCGGTGGAACTGGTGGGCTGCCGCCACGTCTACCACCTGTACGTGATCCGGACGCGCAACCGGGATGCGCTGCGCGACCACCTGATGAACAAAGGTATTGGCACCGGCATCCACTACCCCATCCCCTGCCACCTGCAGCCCCCATACCGGAAATACGGATTTGGAGAGGGAAGCCTGCCGGTAACCGAAGCCGCAGCCCGGGAAATCCTTTCGCTGCCCATGTACGCAGAGCTGACCCAGGAGCAAATCCTGAGGGTTGCCGAAGAAATACGCCTCTTCCAGGAAGAACAGCAGGAGGAGGCCTTTGCCGTCCTGCCTGCACAGGAACCGGTTGGCAACGGTCACAGCGCCGGCCTGAGGGTTGGGGACTGATGACGGTCAGCGCATCTGGCTTTCAACCCACACCGGCAGCCGTTCACAACTGGGTAAGCTTTCCCGCACCTCGACCTCAGGCGCGCCTGCGCCTGTTCTGCCTGCCATACGGGGGCGGCGGCACCGCCGCTTACTTCCCCTGGTCCCGGCTGCTGCCGCCTGAGGTCGAACTGTGCCCGATCCGCCTGCCCGGGCGAGAAAATCGCCTGCGTGAGGCACCTTATTCTCAGATGGAGCCCCTCATTGCAGCCCTGGCTCCTTCCCTGACTTCTCTACTGGACAAACCCTTTGCCCTTTTTGGCCACAGCATGGGAGCGGTGGTCGGGTTCGAACTGCTCAAGCGGCTGGAGGAGCAGTACGGCGTTAAGGCAGTGCGCTTCTTCGCCTCCGGGCGACGGGCACCGCATTACCCCGAACAGGATCCCCCGATGCACCACCTTCCCGATTCGCTGCTGGTGGCCGAGGTGCAAAAGCGTTACAGCGGTATTCCCCAGGTTGTCCTGCAGGACCCCGATCTCCTGCGCCTGTTTTTGCCCACGCTGCGAGCAGACATGAAGCTGGTCGAAACTTACCAGTTCAGCGGTGGACGGCTGGCATGCCCTATCACCGCCCTGGGCGGAATACAGGACAGCATGGTCAGCGAGGCCGGGTTGAAAGCCTGGGAAGACCTTACGCGCGCCGGTTTTCGCCTGCAGCGCTTTCCCGGCGGCCATTTCTACCTGCAGACCCAAACGCAGGCACTGCTGCAGCTCATGTTGGATGAACTGCCGGTCTGAACCAGGGCCGGTTTGCGTGACGGTATGAATGTAATTCTTCCGGCAGGTGGCGAAGTATCTCGAACAGGAGTCTCCGATGAAGGACAGCAGTAAGCGGTTCGATCCCCGCTCGGAAAGAGAACCCATCGCGATCGTCGGCATTGGCTGCCGCTACCCCGGCGGCGTCACAGATCCAGAATCCTTCTGGAAGCTGCTGGTTGAAGAGCGTGATGCGGTCGGCGAAATTCCGCCGGAACGCATGGATGTCGACGCTTATTATGCCCCCCCTCCGGTCAAACCTGGAAAAATGGTGACCCGCTGGGGAGGGTATCTGGAAGGGATCGATACGTTCGACGCCGGGTTCTTTGAGATCTCGCCCAACGAGGCTGAGAGGATGGATCCGCAGCAGCGGCTGCTCCTGGAAGTTGCCTGGGAGGCGCTGGAGGACGCCGGACTGCCGGTAGAATCGCTGGCCGGCAGCCGGACCGGTGTCTTTGTCGGGGCCTGGGTGAGCGACTTTGAGGCGCGCCTGTTTCGCGATCCTGCAGCCGTGGATTTTCACATGACCCTCGGCAGCGGGCGTTATGCTTTATCCGGCCGGCTATCCTATTTCCTGGATCTACGCGGGCCGAACCTGACGATCGACACCGCCTGTTCATCATCCCTGGTGGCCGTGCACCTGGCCTGCCAGAGCCTGTGGAGCGGTGAGTCGCAGCTGGCGCTGGCCGGCGGCGTAAACGTGATCCTGCAGCCGCAGATCACCATCGCATACTCACAGATGAAGATGATGTCCCCCGAAGGGCGCTGCAAGTTTGGCGATGCAGAAGCGAACGGCTACGTGCGCAGTGAAGGGGCGGCCATGCTGGTGCTCAAACCGCTGTCTCAGGCGCTGCAGGACGGAGACCCGATCTATGCCCTCATTCTGGCGACGGGGAGCAACCACGACGGCCGCGGCAGCAGATATATGGCCCGGCCTGCGGTTGAAGGCCAGGAGGAACTGCTCAGAACCGTGTACGCCCAGGCCGGCATTTCACCCATGGACGTGGTCTATATTGAGGCCCACGGCACGGGCACAAAAGCCGGTGACCCCGTGGAACTTGAAGCACTGGGCCGGGTGCTGGGCGCAGGCCGGCCGGATGGCGACCGGTTCGCGATCGGCTCCATAAAGACCAATATCGGCCACACCGAGGGGGCTGCCGGAACAGCCGGCCTGATCAAGGCGGCTCTGGTGCTCAAACACCGCCAGATCCCTGCCAGCCTGCTGGTCACCGAGTTAAATCCAAAGATTGACTGGGAGTGGCTGCACGCCTACATCCCACGCAAACTGACACCCCTGCCGGATAACGGCAAACCGGCCTGTGCGGGGGTAAACAGCTTTGGAATCGGCGGTACGAACGCTCACGTTGTGCTCTGCGAAGCCCCCAGACCGGAACCACCTGAACCTGCGCATGCTGAGGAGGCTGCCGGCTGGGATCTGCTGCCCATCTCCGCCCGTTCTCCGGAAGCCCTTTCTGCCCTTGCCCGGCGCTATGTCGATCTCCTGACCCGTGAATCTGCCCCTGCGCTGCGCGACGTATGCTATACGGCGCGGGTGCACCGCAGCCATCACAGCCACCGCCTGGCCGTCGTAGCCGGGGACACAGGTGAAGCCGTCGAGGCGCTGGAACATTTTATTCAGGGGAAGGAACATCCCGCCCTGGTGCAGGGCCGCCCCGACCTGGAGCGGCAGCACCGCCTGGCCTTTGTCTTCCCCGGACAGGGCTCGCAGTGGGTGGGAATGGGCCGCGACCTGCTCGAGAAAGAGCCCGTTTTTCACGAGTTTATCCACCGCTTCGACAGCGCCATCCAGCCGCTGGCAGACTGGTCGCTGCTGGAACAATTGTCCCTGGAGCCGGGACAGCCCGGCTACCGCCTGGATCAGATCGATGTGATACAGCCGGCGCTGGTAGCTTTCGAAATGGGGCTGGCGGAACTCTGGCGTTCATGGGGAGTTGAGCCGCAGGCGGTCGTAGGACACAGCCTGGGCGAAGTGGCGGCTGCCTTCACCGCCGGTATTCTCAGTCTGGAGGATGCTGCCCGTGTGATCTGCCTGCGCAGCCAGCTGCTGAAGCGGATCAGCGGACAGGGTCAGATGATGGCTACCGGCTTGACGCTGGAGCAGGCGGCTGAAATCGTGCGCCCTTATGAAGACAGAATATCGATCGCGGTGAGCAACGGCCCGCAGTCCACCGTGCTGGCCGGCGATCCGCAGGCGCTGGAAGAGGTGATGGAACATCTAAAGAGCCAGAACATCTTCTGCCGCCTGGTCAAGGTTGACGTCGCTTCTCACAGCCCGCAGGTCGAACCGCTTCTCGGTGAACTGGTCGCAGGGCTGCAGGGGCTGCAGCCGCAGCAGGGACACATCCCATTCTATTCAACCGCTCTCGACCGGGTGCTGGACGGCACAGAATTGGGGGCGAGCTACTGGGAGCAAAACCTGCGCCGCACGGTAATGTTCGCATCCTCGGTCTCGCGCATGCTGCAGGATAACTTCACCATTTTCCTGGAGCTCAGCCCGCACCCGCTGCTAACTTCTGCAGTGGAAGATCTGATCCACCGCACGGGGCGGGAGGCGTTTGCAGTTCCGTCTGGCCGCAGAGACGAGCCCGAGACCATCACCCTGCGTGCTGCACAGGGGCGGCTGTACACGGCCGGTTACCCGCTGGATTTCGCCCGGCTTTTCCCCACAAAAGGGCATCGGGTGCGTCTGCCGGGATATCCCTGGCAGCGCAGGCGCTACTGGCTGCCGACGCTGGATATGCCCGCAAGCCAGGTAGATGCCGGCCCGCTCCACCCGCTGCTGGGGCGGCGGCTGCCGGAACTGGCGTCCATGCCGGACCAGCACATCTGGGAAAACCGGATCAACGCAGCCTTTCGCCGGGTCATCAGGGAGCAAACAGGCGAGGACCATGATTTTGCACCCGCTGAAATATTTGACCAGATGGCCCTGGCCGCGGCCGCATCCGTTTTTGGAAACAACGCCCATACCATCCACCAGATGACCGTCATACAACCGCTCCCGCTGCAGGAAGAAGGCGAGCGCGAAGTACAGGTTTTCCTCAGCACCCAGGAGCAGAGGACGGCCGCTTTCAAGGTGTACAGCCGCAGCGGCGAGGGCGAGCCCTGGCAGGAGCACGCCAGCGCTGCGCTGACTGTCGGGCTGGCGCCGGAAGAATGGTTTTATGAGCTGGCATGGGTCCCCCAGCCTGCGCCTCAGGCAGAAGCAGACAAGCATAATGGTGCAGCAGGCCGCTGGTTGGTACTGGCCGATCACGGCGGCACAGGCCGCGCCCTGGCAGCAGAACTGGAAAAGCACGGCGGCACCAGCCAGTTGATCTACCCCTCACAGGAATGGGAACAGGCGCTTCAGGCTGGCATCAGTGCTGCTTCGCAGCCGCTGAAAGGCTGCATATACCTGTGGGGTCTGGATGCATTTGCCCATCCGTCCGACAGCCATTCCCTGAATTCTCTGCAGCAGATCACCATTCAGCCGGCATTGAAGGCTGCACAGGTGCTGATGAGCACGCAGGAAGGGCAGACACCGGCTCTGTGGCTGATCACCCGCGCGGCTGCCAGCATAGAACCGGCATCCTCAAACGCCGGCAGTCCGGACCCTGCGTCTCTGGTACAGACCCTCCTGTGGGGTTTCGGGCGCACGCTGGCACTGGAAAACCCGCAGGGATGGGGCGGGCTGGTGGATCTGGACCCCGACTTCAGTCCGCAAGACGCCGCACACAGACTGGCTGCCGAACTCTTCAGTTCAGACGGAGAGGATCAGATCGTTTACCGGGACGGTCAGCGCTATGTCGCCCGCCTGGTCCCGGCCCCGGCATCCGGCCGTGCGCTGAACCCGGTCACCATCCGGCCGGATGCGACTTACCTGATCACTGGTGGGCTCGGGAGCATCGGGCTCAGCCTTGCTGAGGCACTGGTAGCCAGAGGGGCGCGGCATCTGGTGCTGACCAGCCGCAGCGGACTGGAGGCAGGTAAAAATGAAGATCCACGCGCTGCGGCCGTCGAGAGGCTGCGGGCAAGTGGGGCAGACGTACAGGTGGTTCGAGCGGACAGCGCGGATCCGGCAGCGATGGAGCCGCTCTTTAACCATCTGCGCCGGTCTGACTACCCACTGCGGGGCATCTTCCACGCAGCGGGGGTCACAATCTCCAGGCTGGTGAAGGACCTCAGCCATCCGGAGCTGGAACAGGTATTGAAAGCGAAAGTGGAAGGCGCCTGGCTGCTGCACAACCTGTCCAGCGGTATGCCTCTGGACTTCTTCGTATTCTTCTCCTCTGGAGCCGGGTTGTGGGGCTCTCAGGGGTTTGCCGCCTATGCCGCCGCTAACCATTTCCTGGACGGGCTGGCACGGCAGCGGACCCGCGCCGGACTGCCCGGCCTGAGCATCAACTGGGGGTGGTGGTCTGGAGAAGGTATGGTGACCGCTGAAGTCGCTCGCCTGTTCTCTCAAGCCGGAGTACGGCAGATGCCCGCTGAACAGGCCCTGGACGCACTGTTCCACCTGATCCAGATCGGCGTTCCCCAGAAGGTGGTCGCCGATATCGACTGGCAGACCTTCAAAGCCCTCTATGAAGCCCGGCGTGCGCGCCCGCTGCTCGCCAGCCTGAATATTGAAAACGAAGCAGGCGCGGGCGCCCTCCCGCCGCAGGACGGGTTCCTGCAGGACCTGCTGTCGGCAGCACCCAGCCAGCGCCGTGAGATGCTGCTCAATCACCTGTGCCAGCAGGTGGCCGGGCTGCTGGGTTACGACTCCCCACAGAGAGTCGATATTCGCCAGGGCTTCTTCAAAATGGGTATGGATTCGCTCACCACAGTGCAGCTGCGCACGCGTCTGGAAGCCAGTCTGCAGCGCCCCTTACCACCCACTCTGGCGTTCGAATACCCGACAATCGCCGCTCTGAACGAATATCTGCTTGAACAGCTCTCCGCATCCACAGACCGTTCCAGTGGGAGTGCTCCCCAGGCGATCGAGCCGGCCCCGGTATCCGGCGACGGTGCATCCGCCGATGAAGAAGACCTTAAAAACCTTTCTGCAGATGAGCTCAGCGATTTGCTAGACGGCGAGCTCTCTCTCATTAACGATTTACTGAAAGGCAGTTGAGCGTATGAGCAGCCCAACCGGTACTCAGGATTACCCCGCGCGGCTGGCGGAAGCACTGCTGGCCCTGAAAAAGATGCGCGCCCGCCTGGAGGCCGTTGAACAGGCCAGCCGGGAACCCATCGCCGTGATCGGCATCGGCTGCCGCTTCCCTGGAGACGTCGACAGCCCACAGGCCTTCTGGCAGCTGCTCAGCCAGGGTATCGATGCAATCAGCGAGGTGCCCGCAGACCGCTGGGATCTCGACGAATACTATGACCCTGATCCGGAAGCGCCGGGGAAAATTTACACGCGCTACGGTGGTTTTATCCGCGATGCCGGGCATTTTGACCCGCATTTCTTCGGCATCTCGCCGCGTGAAGCGCGCAGCATGGATCCCCAGCAGCGGCTGCTCCTGGAAGTTGCCTGGGAAGCACTGGAGAACGCCGGCCAGTCGCCGGATAAGCTTTCAGGCAGTCAGACCGGTGTTTTTGTCGGCGTGACCTTCAACGATTATGTGCAGGTGCAGAGCCAGCTCAACTCGCCCGAGCGTTGGGGACCATACCGCATAACCGGCGGGCTGCTGAACAGCATCGCCGGGCGGGTATCTTATACGCTTGGCTTTCACGGCCCGGCGCTGGTGGTCGATACCGCCTGCTCTTCTTCCCTGGTGGCCGTGCACCTGGCCGTGCAGAGTCTGCTCAACGGCGATGCGGACATGGCGCTGGCGGCAGGCGTCAACCTGCTGCTCTCGCCCGATATCAGCATCAGCGCCTGCCGTTCGAACATGCTCGCTCCTGACGGACGCTGCAAGACCTTCGATGCGCGCGCTGACGGATTTATCCGCAGCGACGGCTGTGGTGTGCTGGTGTTGAAACGCCTGTCCGACGCGCTGGCTCACGGTGACCGGGTTCTGGCCGTTATCCGTGGAAGTGCATCCAATCACGACGGGTTCAGCAGTGGGTTCACCGTCCCCAGCCGCCAGGCCCAGGAGGCTGTCATCCGCCGGGCGCTCGAAAAAGCGCGCGTCACCCCGGACCTGATCGGCTATGTAGAAGCGCACGGCACCGGCACATCTCTGGGCGACCCGATCGAGGTGCGCGCGCTGGCGGGCGTGTTTGGTCCCGGCCGGCCGGCGGACCGGCCTCTGCTCCTGGGCTCTGTAAAAACGAATATGGGGCACTGCGAAGCCGCCGCCGGTGTGGCCGGCCTGATCAAAGTTGTCCTCTCGCTGTATCACCGCCAGATCCCGCCTCACCTGCACTTTCAATCCCCCAACCCGTTCATCCCCTGGGATGAAATGCCCCTGGAAGTTCCTACCCGCCTGATGCCCTGGGAGCCCATCGAAGGCCGCTGGCTTGCAGGCGTAAGCTCTTTCGGCGTCAGCGGCATCAATGCACATGTGATCGTCGAAGCAGCGCCGCAGGTCGATCCGCCACCGCAGGCTGAGGAGAACACCCTTCACGTCCTGAGCCTCTCCGCGAAAACCGAGCGGGCCCTGCAGGAATTAGCGGCAAGATACCGGTCGGTGCTTGAAAAATCCCAGGACCTGGAGCCAGCCGATATTTGCTTCACCGCCGGCGCTGGACGGGCTCACTTTACCCACCGCCTGGCCGTTACCGGGGAGACGCGCGACGAGCTCCTGCAGGGTCTGGCGGCCTGGAGCGAAGCGCGCCCGGCGTCAAATGTCTTCAGTGGACAGAATCTGGAACAGCAGCCGCCCAGGGTCGCTTTTCTATTCAGCGGTCACGGCGCACAGTACCCCGGCATGGGTTCCAGCCTGTACCGGTCACAGGCTGTCTTTCGCCAGGCAGTGGATGAATGTGCCCAGGCCTTCCAGCCCTACCTGGAAAAACCCCTGCTGGAGGTCATGTACCCGCAGACGGACGAGGTGCCGCCGGAATTTTCGGGGATGCAGTATACCCAGGCGGCGCTGTTTACGCTCGAGTACGCCCTGAGCCGCCTGTGGCGCTCCTGGGGCGTTGAGCCGGCTGCAGTTGCTGGCCACAGCATCGGAGAATATGCCGCCGCCTGCGCAGCAGGGATCCTGAACCTACCGGATGCGGTCAAACTGGTGGCCGCGCGTGGGCGGTTGATGGACAGCCTGCCTGAGGCAGGCGCTATGGCGGTGGTATTCGCCGCCGAAGAGCAGGTCGCGCAGATCCTGACAAAGGTGGAGGGCAAAATCTCCATCGCGGTGATCAATGGGCCCGACAATATCGTCATCTCCGGTGAACGCCAGGCGGTTGCCGCTGCCCGGGATATTCTGTCTGCAGAGGGTATCCGTTCACGTCTGCTGGACGTCGCCCAGGCTTCTCATTCGCCGCTGGTGGAGCCGGTCCTGGATGAGTTTGAACGCACAGCCGCAGGCATTTCCTACGGCCTCCCCCAGGTGGATTATGTCTCCTGCCTGACGGGTGACCGCATCAACGGGGATGCCGCCTCCAACCCTGGTTACTGGCGGCGCCATCTGCGCCAGACGGTGCGCTTCGCGGCCGCCGTACAACGGCTGCACGAACTGGGCTGCACGATCTTTATTGAAATTGGCCCGACGCCAACTTTGATCAGCCTGGGAAAGCGCTGCCTGCCGGAAGATGCAGGCCTGTGGCTGCCATCCATCAAAAAAGAGCGCGACGACCGGGAGCAGATCATGCTCAGCCTGGCCGGCCTGTATGCCCGGGGTGGCTCCATTGATTGGGAACGTGTATATGAGGGCCAGCCCAGGCAGCGAGTGGAACTGCCCACATATCCCTTCCAGCGCCAGCGCTACTGGGTGCAGGCCGGTCCGCACAGCAGCCGGAACCGGATAACGGGCAGCGCCCATCCTCTGGCCGGCCAGCGGCTGCCGACTGCCGGAAAGGAGATCATCTATGAATCTTTCATTTCCCTTGAAGCCATACCTTTCCTGGCGGATCATCATGTTCACGGAAATGCTGTCTTACCAGCAGCAGCATTTGTGGAGATGGCAGCCCGGGTCGTCCGAGAGGCGCTGCACCTGGAAAGGCAGCCGGTCCTGGAAGACATCGTCTTCCTGGAGCCGCTGGTAATTCCTGCCGAAGGCGAGCTGTGCCTGCAGTCTGTCGTAAGTACCCAGGCAGATGGTCAGATGCTGCTCGATATCTTCAGCCAGGCGGAGGAGCCGGTGAAATGGAAGCGTCACCTGAGCGCGCGTCTGGTCCTCACCACTGAACCAGATGCGCAGGGTGGCGCTTCCCTGGCTCACCTGCGGGAAAGCTGCCCCCGGGAAATCCCGGTGCCCGATTTTTACCAGGAACTGCAGGGACGCGGGCTGGTCTTTGGACCGGCGTTCCGGGGTCTGGCCAGGCTGTACACCAGCACCGATGAAGCCCTGGGAGAGGTCATCCGGCCGGCGTCGCTGCCAGCCGACAGTGGAACATATTTCCTGCACCCGGCGCTGTTCGACGCCGGGCTGCAGGCTGCCGCAGCCCTTCTCCCCGCCGGTGAGCAGGCCTATCTGCCCTTCGAAATGGGCAGGGTGCGGCTTTACCGGCCGCTGCCCGGCCATTTCTGGTCGCATGTGCGCCGGGTGAATGACAGCCAGGGCAGTTCTCTACGTGTGGATGTTCGCCTGCTGGATGAAAACGAGGCGGTGCTGGCTGAAATATCGGGGCTGACCCTGATGAAAGCCCGCTTCGAAGGCGGACCCACAGACCTGGATGACAGCCTGTACCAGGTGACGTGGAAACCTGTGCAGATCCTCTCCGAAGCGCAGCCGCCCGTCCACTGGAGCGCGGAGATCGCGGAGCATCTGCAGCAGAAGCTGGCAGAGATCAGCCGCGATCCGCAGTACAGCGTCTACCAGCAGCAGGCTGTGCCGCGCCTGGATGAACTGTGCGCGGCCCATATCCAGAACGCCCTGCTCGACCTGGGCTGGGATCTGCAGCCCGGTGATCAATTTACGCTGGAGCAAGTAGGTGACCGGCTGCAGGCAGACAGCCGGCACCGTAAACTGCTCAACCGGCTGCTGGAGATCCTGTGCGAGGATGGCCTGCTGCTGCGCCATGATTCCACCTGGGAGGTACGTCTACCGCTGCAGCGCCAGGATGCATCCGCACTGGCCGAAGTCCTGGTTCACGAACACCCGGATAGTGAGCCGGAAGTCGTCCTGGTGCAGCGCTTCGGCGAGCATCTGGCCCAGGGCCTGCGCGGCGCGGCCAATCCGCTGGACCTGCTCTTCCCGGGCGGGTCACTGGAGGATGCCAGCCGGCTCTACCGCGACGCACCTTTCACACGCGGTTTCAATCTGCTGGCCGGTGAGGTGGTTCAGGCGCTGCTGAAATCCAACGGCAGCGGACGCTCCCCACGCATCCTGGAGATTGGCGCCGGGACAGGGGGGACAACGGAACATGTTCTGGCAGCCCTGGGCGACGCCCCTGTGGACTACACGTTCACAGACATCTCGCTCCTGTTCCTCAATCAGGCGCAGCGCAGGTTCAGGGGCCGCTCCGGGATGCAGTTCAAAAAGCTCGATATTGAAATATCCCCTCAGGAACAGGGATTTGCAGCAGGACAGTACGACCTGGTCCTGGCATCCAACGTACTGCATGCCACCCGTGATTTACGCACAACCCTGCGGCATGTACACGAGCTGCTGGCGCCGCAAGGGATGCTGGTGCTGGTGGAAGGCATTCAAAAACAGCGCTTCGCCGACCTGATCGTGGGACTGACAGAGGGGTGGTGGCTCTTCAGCGACCTGGACCTGCGCCCCGATTACCCGCTTATCTCCGCCCAACAGTGGGTGGATCTGCTCGCCAGTGAAGGTTTTTCTCAGCCGCTGGCACTCTCCGGTAAGCAGGTGCTGTCCAACCAGGCTGTGCTGGTAGCGCAGGCGCCCGGAGCACCTGTCGAACTGCCGGCCGGCCGCTGGCTGATCTTTGGCGACCATGCAGGCCTGGGAGAAGAGCTGCACCGGCAGATACAGAACCGGGCAGGCACCGCCGTACTGGCGCTGGCCGGAGAATCCTACCAGTCAATCGACGAAAATACGTACAGCATTGACCCCTGTGCAGCGGAGGACTTCGCCCGCCTGCTTCAGGAAGCGGCTTCCGGAGAACTCTCCGGAGTGGTGTATCTGTGGGGGCTGGATCACAGCGAGCCGTCCCTTTTCCAGGAAAGGGCGGCGGGCGGACTGCTGCACCTCACTCAGGCGCTGGCCCGCAGTGGACGGCAGCTGCCTCAGGGGCTGTGGCTGATCACGCCGGGAGTACATGCCATCCCCTCTGCTGGTGGCCGGCTGGGAGCAGCTCCCGATGCCGCCACCCTGTGGGGTCTGGGAAAAGTGATCTCTCAGGAGCACCCTGAGCTGAACCCTCGCCTGCTGGATCTGGATCCCGCCGCTCCTGTCGGCGATCAGGCGGCGAGCCTGGCTGCTGCCCTCCTGGGGAGCAGCAGCGAAGACCAGCTTGCCCTGCGCAGCGGGCACTGGTTTGCCCCTCGCCTGGAGAGGCTGCAGCGCGACAACAGCCCTGCGCAGCTGGAAAAAACACTGCCGGCAGCCTACCGGATCGCGCCTTCAGAACGCGGCGCGCTGGAGGAGCTGACCTTCGAGCCCCTGAACCGCAGCGCTCCCGGCCCTAGAGAAGTGGAGATCCAGGTGCAGGCCAGCGGGCTGGGCTTTCGCGATGTGCTCATCGCGCTGGACATGTACCCCGGTGAGCGCACCTTGGGCAGTGAATGCAGCGGCGTGATCAGCGCTGTCGGGCCGGGTGTGACCGGCCTGCAGCCCGGCGATGAAGTGTTCGCCATGGCGCCCGGGTGCTTCGCTTCTCATGTCGTCACCCCAGCCGCCTTTGTCTGCCGTAAGCCGGCACATTTGAGCATGGCTGAAGCCGCGGCGCTGCCCTCAGCCTTTCTGACCGCCATCTACGCCCTCCAGCACCTGGGAAAGCTGCAGGCCGGAGAACGGGTGCTCATTCACGCCGCGGCCGGCGGTGTCGGTCAGGCTGCGCTGCAGATTGCCCTAAATGCGGGGGCCGAGGTGTTTGCCACTGCCGGATCCCCACAGAAGCGAGCCCTGTTGAAATCGCTCGGCGCGCACCATGTATTCGATTCGCGCTCCCTCGATTTTGCCGGGCAGATCCTCGAGCTGACCGGCGGACAGGGTGTGGATCTGGTCCTCAATTCGCTTTCAGATGAATTTATAACCGCCAGCGTGGACGTGCTGGCGAAAAATGGGCGCTTTATCGAGATCGGTAAGCGCGGCATCTGGAGCACCGAGCGCTTTGCACAGGTCCGGCCAGAGGCCGTCTATCATGTGGTCGACCTGCTTCAGACCGCGCGCCAGGATCCGGAACAGATCGCGGTGATGTTCCAGGAACTGCTGGCTGCCCTGCAGGAAGGCAAGCTGCGCCCCCTGCCGCTGCGCATATTCCCGGTTAAGAACGCCCTGGAAGCATTCCGCACCATGGCGCAGGCCCGGCACACCGGCAAGCTTGTCCTGGTACACGACCCCGAGCTGGCACGCCCGCGCCTGCGCCCCGACGCCACTTACCTGATCACCGGTGGTATGGGCGGGCTGGGGCTGGAGGTCGCCCGCTGGCTGGTACAGCAGGGCGCCCGTCACCTGGTGCTGGCCGGCCGCAGCGCTCCCTCCCCTCAGGCGCAGGCCGTGATCCAGGAACTGGAGCAGGCCGGAGCTCACGTGCGCGCGGTTCAGGCGGACGCCGCATCAAAGGATGATCTGCGCCGCCTGGTGGCCGAAATTGAGGCCGGGCCAGCCCCGCTGCGAGGCGTCTTCCACGCTGCCGGCGCGCTTGACGACGGCGTGCTGGTTCAGCAGAACTGGTCGCGCTTCGCGCGCGTGTTCGCTCCCAAAGTGGACGGCGGCTGGAACCTGCACCAGGCCACCCTGCACCTGCCGCTGGACTTTTTCGTGATTTTCTCATCGGTGGTTTCCCTGCTGGGATCTCCCGGGCAGGGCAATCATGTGGCAGCCAGCGCCTACCTGGACGCCCTGGCCCATTACCGCCGTGCGCAGGGCCTGCCGGTGCTGTGCATCGATTGGGGACCGTGGGAGCGCGTTGGGGCAGCTGCGGGTGAAAAGCTCAGCGCACACCTGCAGGAGCGCGGCCTGAGGCACATGTCGCCCGAACAGGGGATCGAGCTGCTGGCCCGCCTGATGGGCTTTGACTCCTTCCCCGCCCCTGCCGCGGTGCAGGTCGGCGCAGTGCAGGTAGACTGGGAACAGTTCGCCCGGCAGTTCGAGCCACACCCGGCGCCTGCAGTTTTCTCGGATCTGATCGCCGAAGCGCGTACCCGGCAGGCGGCCCGGAGCTCACCGGACGGGCGCGGTACAGCCGGTCCTTCAACCGCCGAACCGGACTTGATGGAACAACTGCGCCTCGCCCCATCCAGCAAACGCACCAGCCTGATGCGCGCCTATGTGCACGAGAAGATCCTGAAAGTCCTGGACCTGGACCCTGCCTTTGTGCTCAACCCCAACCAGCCGCTGCTGGAGCTGGGCCTGGACTCGCTGATGGCCGTTGAACTGCGCAATTTACTGGCTTCGGGGCTGAAGTTGAGCAGCCCGCTGCCGGCCACACTGGTTTTTGATTACACCACGCCGGAAGCACTGGCGCAGTACCTGCTCAGGCAGGCATTTCCCGAATCAGATGGAAAAGCCGAAGAGCCGCAGGGGGATGATGCAGCCGGTGCCGCAGTGCAGGCACTGGACGACCTCACCGACGAGGAGGCTGAAGCGCTCCTGCTCGCCGAATTGAACGCCCTGAACCGGGACAAACAGGAAGGGTAACCTGCTGCTTATGACCACAATACCGACCGCTGGCCAGAGCAACGAAACGACTGAACTCTCGCCCGTCAAGCGCGCCCTGCTGGAAGTGCGCCAGATGCGCGCCCGTCTCGAAGCGTTTGAACAGGAACGCAAAGAGCCGATTGCCGTGATTGGCGTTGGCTGCCGCTTCCCGGGCGGCGTGCAAAATACGCAGGACCTCTGGCAGCTTCTCGTTAATGGTGTCGACGCAATCCGCGAGGTGCCACCCGAACGCTGGGATGTGGACGCGTTTTATGATTCCGACCCGCAGGCTGCGGGAAAAATGTACACGCGCTGGGGCGGTTTTCTGGACGGGATCGACCAGTTCGACCCGCAGTTTTTCAACCTCTCACCGCGTGAGGCAGAGGACCTGGATCCCCAGCAGCGGCTGCTGCTGGAGGTGACCTGGGAAGCCCTGGAAAACGCCGGGCAGGCCCCCGACCGGCTGGCGGGCAGCGCCACCGGAGTTTTCATCGGCATCTCTACCAACGATTACTTCCACCTGCTCAGCCAGAGCGAGCCCGAAGAAATCGGCGTCTACATGGTCACGGGCACCACACACAGCATCGCTTCGGGCCGCATTTCATACCTGCTCGGCCTGCAGGGACCGAGCATCTCGCTCGATACCGCCTGCTCATCTTCACTGACCGCCGTCCACCTGGCCGTTCAGAGCCTGCGCAGCGGAGAATGCCGGATGGCCATCGCCGGGGGCGTCAACATCATCCTGATGCCAGAAATGCTGATCAACTTCTCCCGGGCGCGCATGATCTCCCCGGACGGACGCTGCAAGACATTTGATGCCCGCGCGGATGGTTTTGTGCGCTCGGAAGGCTGCGGAATCGTGGTGCTCAAGCGCCTCTCCGACGCGCTGGCAAACCGCGACCCCATCCTGGCCGTGATCCGCGGCTCAGCCGCCAATCAGGACGGGCGCAGTACCGGCCTGACAGCCCCCAACGGTCTGGCTCAGGAGGCCGTTATCCGGGCTGCCCTGGCCAGCGGAGGGATCCAGCCCGCACAGGTTGCGTACGTTGAAACGCACGGCACCGGCACGGCCCTGGGCGACCCGATTGAAGTCCAGGCGCTGGCTGCCGTACTCGGCGAGGGCCGTTCTGCGCAGCACCGCCTGCAGATCGGGTCATTAAAGACCAATATGGGCCATATGGAATCGGCGGCAGGGATCGGCGGGCTGATCAAGGCCATTCTGGTGCTGCAGAACCGGGAGATACCGCCTCACCTGCACCTGAAAGAGCCCAACCCCTACATCCCCTGGGAGCGCCTGCCCATCGACGTGCCCACACGCCGCACGCCCCTGCAGCCCATCGACGGGCGCTACATTGCCGGGGTGAGTTCGTTCGGCTTCAGCGGCACGAACGTGCATGTCGTGCTTGAAGCGGCGCCCGAGCGCCAGGAGGAACCCCCGACCGTCGAGCGCTCGCTGCATCTGTTGACCCTCTCGGCCCGGCAGCCGGCCGCGCTGAACGACCTGGTCCGGCGATACGCTGCGCTGCTGCCGGCCAGCGCGCAGCGCTTCACCGATATTTGCTACACGGCGAACGCCGGGCGCGCTCATTACGAGCACCGTATGGCCGTGCTGGCCGCATCCTCGGCAGAAGCCGGAGAAAAACTTCAGGCCCTACTGGAAGGACGTGAGGTAGACGGGCTCATTAGCGGCCAGATCCAGGACAGCTACCAGCCGGAGGTGACCTTCCTCTTCACCGGCCACGGAGCCCAGTACCCGGGAATGGGGCGCGAGCTGTTCGACACCCACCCCGTTTTACGCCAGGCCCTGCAGGCGTGCGATGAGATCGCCAGCCCCGAGCTGGGCTGCTCACTCCTTTCGGTGCTCTACGACCCCGATCAAAGCGCCCTCCTGGAGCAGATGACCTTCGCCCAGCCGGCCCTGTTTGCTCTGGAGTATGCGCTTGCGAAGCTGTGGGAATCCTGGGGGATCAAGCCTTCCCTGGTGATGGGGCACAGCGTGGGCGAGTATGCGGCCGCCTGCATTGCTGGAGCATTCCCGCTCGAAGACGGCATGCGGCTGGTGCTGACTCGCGGTCGGCTGATGGATGCCCTCCCCGAAAAAGGGGAAATGGCTGCCGTATTCGCCGATGAGGAGACCGTCGCTGAAATCATCGCACCGTTTTCTGCCGCCGTCTCGATCGCGGTCATCAACGGACCGCACAACACGGTCATTTCCGGTTCCAGTGCCGCCGTGCAGCAGGCTGTTGAGGCGCTGCGGGCCCGGCGCATCCGCTCCCAGCGCCTGGCCGTCTCCCAGGCCGCCCACTCCCCGCTGCTGGACCCCATTCTGGATGAATTTGAGGCCACAGCGGCCGGCATTCGTTACGGCGAACTGCACACGGGGTTGGTCTCCTGCACAACCGGCGAACTGGTATCTGCAACAGACGTGCAGTCTGCAGCTTACTGGCGCCGCCACCTGCGCCAGCCGGTACGCTTCGCTCGCGCGATGCAAACTCTGTACGCACAGGGGCAGCGCATCTTTGTAGAAATTGGTCCAGAACCCGTGCTGCTGGCCCTGGGGCGCCGCGCACTGTCGGAAGAAGCGCAGGAGAGCACTGTCCTCTGGCTGCCCTCGCTGCGCAAGGGCTGGGGCGACACTCAGCAGATGCTCGAGAGCCTGGCAGAGCTGTACGTCCACGGGGTGAACGTGGACTGGGAGGGCTTCGACAGGCCTTATACCCGTCAAAGGGTAGCGCTGCCCACCTACCCCTGGCAGCGGCAGCGGTACTGGTCGGCGCAGGTGGAACGGGCACAAAAAGGCGCGCCGGCAGTCTCTCTCTGGGAGCGGGTTATTGCCGCCGGAAGGGGCCAGGAGGAAAGCGGGCCGCTCGACCTGGGCCTGCACACTTACCCGCAAAAATGGGACGATCTGGAGCGCATCAGTACTGCCTACATCCGTCGTGCGCTGCAGGAGCTGGGCGCCTTTTCCCAGGCCGGTGAAACCCACACGGCTGCCAGCCTGGTCTCTCAATACAGGATCCTTCCAGCTTACGAAAAGCTGATGCAGCGCTGGCTGGAGCGCCTGGCGCGCAGCGGCGTTCTGCGCCGGGAGGGGGATGCTTTCACCTGTCTGCAGCCCCTCAGCGGCCCGCTGCCACAGGCACTGGAAGCCGGAATCCCGGCCTCGCTGCAGGACCTCCCCTGGCTGGCAGATTATGTCAAGCGCTCGGGTGAGCGCCTTCCGGCGCTGCTCACCGGCTCCGAAAGCCCGCTGGAGATCCTCTTCCCGGGCGGCTCATTTGAAACCGCCAGATACCTGTATGAGAAATGGCCGCTGGTTGGCTACTTTAACGGGATCCTGCGGACCCTCGTCCAGGCGATCGTGGCACAGACGCCTGACCGGCGCCAGATCCGCGTCCTGGAGGCAGGCGCTGGCTCTGGGGGTACAACATCGGCTCTGCTGCCTGTGCTGCCGGTAGAGCGTACATCCTACCTGTTTACGGATGTATCCGAGCTGTTTTTAGAGCGGGCCAGGGATAAATTCCAGAGCTATCCCTTCCTGCGCTACGGCCTGCTCAACCTGGAGAAAGACCCACTGGAACAGGGGCTGACTCCTGGCAGCTTCGATTTGATCATCGCCGCCAACGTGCTGCACGCCACCCGCGACATTCCCCAGACGCTCGCCTTCCTGCGGGCACTGCTGGCACCCGGTGGGCTGCTGCTGGCGTTTGAAGTCACCGAGCCCCTGGCCTGGTACGACGTGACCACAGCGCTGATCGAGGGCTGGGAGCGCTTTGAGGACGGCCTGCGTCTCGATTCGCCTCTGCTGTCTGCGGATCAATGGCTGCAGGTCCTGCAGTCCGCCGGCTTCCAGAACAGCACGGTATTCCCGCAGCCTGGCGCCGCTGCGGAAATCCTGGGATGTCACATCCTGGCAGCCCAGACGCCGCTCTCCACAGACGGGCAGGCTGCCTTCCAGCACACCGCTGCCGGCGAGGCCCAGTTCACCACGGCGCCAGAGGGGAATGGTCGTCCGGCTCAGGACCAGCGTGAAGAGGAGCGCCGGGCATTCCTCACCGCCCTGCAGGAAGCATCTGTCGACGAGCGCCGCGAGATGCTCATCGATTATGTGCGCCAGCATCTGGTCCGCCTGCTGCGCATGCGCGACGGACAGCGCCCTAACCGCCGCCAGCGCCTGATGGACCTGGGCGTAGATTCGCTGATGGCCGTGGAATTGAAGAGCCGTCTGCAGACCGGCCTGGATCTGAAAACGCCGCTGCCTTCCACCCTGATCTTCGATTACCCGACCGTCGAAGCGGTGGCCGTTTTTCTTGAAAAAGCGCTGGTTGAGGCCGGTACCCTGGTGGAAGAGCGCACATCTGCGCCTCAACCTGAATCCGCACCTCAGCCTGAAGCGGTGGACGAAAGTATGCTGGACGATCTCTCAGCAGAAGAAATTGAAGAACTGCTGATGAAAAAACTGAAAGATCTCAAAGGATAACGGGATGGAACCTGCCTCCAGGGAATCAACCAGCCTGTCGGCATTGAAACAGGCTTACATCGCCATAGAAAAACTGCAGAAGCGTGTCGAAACGCTCGAAGGGGCTCAGCGTGAGCCCATCGCGGTGATTGGTATGGGCTGCCGTTTCCCCGGTGGCGTGAAGGATGCCGAAAGCTACTGGGAGCTGCTCAAGAACGGCGTGGACGCCATCCGCGAAGTCCCCCCTGACCGCTGGGACATCGACCGTTACTACGACCCCGACCCGGAGGCGCCGGGCAAAATGTCCACCCGCTGGGGTGGGTTCATCGAGGGAATAGACCGCTTCGATCCCCAGCTATTCGGAATTTCACCCCGCGAAGCCAACAGCCTCGACCCGCAGCAGCGCCTGCTGCTGGAAGTGGCCTGGGAGGCGCTGGAAAACGCCGGCCTGCCTCCCGACCGGCTCTCAGGCAGTTCGACCGGTGTGTTCGTGGGTATTGTCAACAGCGATTACGCCCAGCTGCAGCTTGCCGGAGGCGGCATCGCACGCATCGATACTTATTACGGCTCGGGCACAGGGCACAGCCTGGCCTCCGGCCGCCTTTCTTACGTCTTTGGTTTTCAGGGGCCGAGCATCTCGCTCGACACCGCCTGCTCCTCTTCCCTGGTCGCTGTGCATCTCGCCGTACAGAGCCTGCGGGCAGGCGAGTGCCGCATGGCACTGGCCGGTGGGGTGAACGCCATCATCACGCCCGAGGCCTCGATCGCCCTTTCCAAATACCATTTCATGGCTCCCGACGGGCGCTGCAAAGCGTTCGATGCCCGTGCCGACGGATTTGTTCGCGGCGAAGGCTGCGGCCTGGTAGTGCTCAAGCGGCTCAGCGATGCTCTGGCCGATGGCGATCCCATTCTGGGGCTGATTTTAGGCTCTGCTGTTGACCAGGATGGCGCCAGCAGCGGGCTGACCGCGCCGAACGGCCCTGCCCAGGAGAGTGTGGTCCGCCAGGCGCTCTCCAACGCCGGAGTGCAGCCGGGTGAAGTGGGTTATATCGAGGCCCACGGCACCGGCACATCCCTCGGAGATCCCATTGAGGTCCAGGCGCTGGGCAGTATCTTCAAAGAGTCGCACCAGCCCACACAGCCGGTGTATATCGGCTCGGTGAAATCAAATCTGGGGCATCTGGAATCGGCTGCCGGCATCGCCGGGCTGATCAAGGCTCTGCTGGTCCTGCAGCACGGTGAGATCCCGCCAAGCCTGCATTTCCAGACCCCCAACCCACACATCCCCTGGGAAAACCTGCCGCTGCGCGTGCCCACCACGGTAATCCCCTGGCGTCCCGCCGGACGACGGGTGGCTGGGGTGAGCTCTTTTGGCTTCAGCGGGACGAACGCCCATGTAGTGCTGGCCGGTCCGCCGGAGCGGGAGCCCGCCGCAGATGCTCCAGAGCGTCCTTTCCACCTGCTGACCCTCTCCGCCCAGAACCAGTCGGCACTCAAGGAGCTGGCCGGCCGCTACCAGGGTTACCTGGCCGCTCATCCGGAAATTTCTCTGGGGGATGTCAGCCGCACAACGCACCAGGGGCGGGCGCACCTGAGTCACCGCCTGGCAGTCATCGCACAGAGCGCGCAGCAGGCTGGCGAGCAGCTCAGGCGCTTCCAGGAATCCGCGCAGGAAGGGCCGCTGGCCGGTCCCGTACGCACGACAGACCGCCCCAAAATCGCCTTCCTGTTCACCGGGCAGGGCTCCCAGTATCCCGGCATGGGCCGCCAGCTTTATGATTTGTTCCCCGTTTTTCGCTCCGCTCTGGACCGCTGCGCCGCCCTGCTGCAGCCCTACCTGGAACGCCCGCTGCTTGCGGTCATGTTCGGCGAGGACCCGGAAGCGGCTGCATGCCTGGACAACACCGCATACACCCAGCCGGCTTTGTTCGCCCTGGAGTACGCACTGTGTGAATTGTGGCGCTCCTGGGGCATTACACCGGCGGCGGTGGCCGGGCACAGCGTTGGAGAATTCGCTGCCGCCTGTGCAGCCGGGGTGTTCAGCCTGGAGGACGGGCTGGCGTTCATCGCCCGGCGCGGGCAGCTGATCGCCTCGCTGCCCGCCGGGGGCGCGATGGCCGCTGTGTTTACTGGCCCGGAACAGGTGGAGAGCGTCCTGCAGCCCTACAGCGACCGGCTGAGCATTGCGGCGCTCAACGGCCCTGAGAACACGGTCATCTCCGGCGATGGGGAAGCCCTGCAGGAGGTGCTCGACAGCTTCAAAGCGCAGGGCATTTCGTTCCGGCGCCTGCCGGTATCGCACGCCTTCCACTCACCGTTGATGGATCCGGTCCTGGATGATTTCGCCCGTATTGCTTCCGGCATTCCCGCTCAGGCGCCGCGCCTGCCGCTGATCTCCAACCTGACCGGCCAGGCATTCAGCCGGACCGCTGCTCCAGAGCCTGCATACTGGGTCGATCATGTGCGCCGGCCGGTGCGCTTCAATGAGATGATGCACACGCTGAAACAGCTCGGCTGTGAGGTGTTTATTGAAATCGGCCCCGCGCCGGTACTCACCGGCATGGGACAGCGCTGTCTGCCGGAACACCTGGGGCCCTGGCTGCCATCTCTGCGCAAGGGGCAGCCTGATCTGCAGGTGATGCTGAACACCCTGGGCGCACTCTATGTGTACGGCGCCCCGGTTGACTGGGATGGTTTTCACCGCGACGAAGCGGCGCGCCCGCGCCTGTCGGGCCTGCCTAACTACCCGTTCCAGCGCAAACGCTACTGGATCCCGGCCGCCCCACGTCAGATGCAGTCAGCAGCCGTCGAAATGGCTGGCCCGCTCCTGGGCGCCCCTCTACGCTCCGCCCTGCAAACGCGCCAGTACGAACTCGTGTGCCAGGCGCAGGACTTTCCGTTCCTGCGCGACCATATCGTGAACGGCGAGGTGATTTTGCCCGCAGCTGCCTATTTCGAGCTGGCGCTGGAGGCCGCACTGGATTTCTTTGGCGCCGGGCAGCACGCCCTGGAAGATATCGTGCTCCTTAAGCCCATGCGCTTTACCGGGGATGAAACGCGCATTATTCAAACCATCCTGGAGCCCGAAGCGCAGGGCCAGGTTGAATTCAAAATCTTCAGCGCCCGCTCCGGTGAAGAACGAGACGGGTGGCAGCTCCATGTTACGGGAAAAATACTGGCAGGTGGCGCAAAGCCTGCTGCGCCGGCCCTGGACCCAGAATCGGTCTCAGCCGGTGCACAGGCAGTTGACCCTGATGAGCATTTCGCCGCCCTGAACCGGCGCGGTATCCAGCCCGGGGAGAGCCTGCAGGGGCTGCAGAAAATCTACCGCCGCACCGGTGAAGCGCTGGGCCTGATCGAACTGCCGGATGGCGCAGCAGGCGAGGCCTCATACCAGATCTCACCGGCGCTGCTTGACGCCTGCCTGCAGCTCGTGGAACAGGCCTTACCCGCGGACCAATCCCCTGGCCAGGCGTTCCTGCCCGCTGCGGTAGACCGCTGTGAGGTTTACAGCGCCCCCGGCCCACGCGCCTGGGGACGTGTGGTGCTCAGAGATCAAAAAGGAACAGGCACCCTGAGCGCAGATCTCTGGGTGCTGGAAGAAAGCGGCCGCGTCCATGTCCAAATCGAAGGACTGCATCTGCGGCGAGCCGCACAACTCACCCACAGTCTCGGGTCGGGTGACGATTTCGCAGACTGGATGGTGCACTTCGAATGGCGCCCGCAGGTAGAAAATGAACTGTCCCTACCGGCGCTGGCTGCCGCCGCTCAGGAAGCGTTTGCACCCCTCAGCGACCAGTTCGGTCTGCAGACTCACCACGCGGTCATCGCAGACCTGAACCGCATATGCCGCGCCTACATCCTGGCTGCTTTTGACCGGCTGGGTATGGACTGGAACGCGAAAAAAGGCTTCACGACCGAATCACTGGCCGGCCGTTTGGGTATCGCCAGCCGGCACAGGCGCCTGTTTGCCCGCCTGCTAGCTATCCTGTCCGAAGCAGGTTACCTGGAAAGCACAGACAATGGCTGGCGTGTACGTGAAGCGCCGGCACCGGAAGCGCTGCAGGCAGATGTACAGGGGTTGAAAGCCCGCTTCACGTCGCTCCCACCCCAGGTGGCTCTGGTCGAACACTGCGGCCCGGCTCTGGCCGGGGTACTGACCGGCGAAATCGATCCCCTGCAGCTGCTGTTCCCGGGCGGATCCACGGAAATTGTTGAACCGCTCTATCACGGGACGCCGGAAGCGGAGGTCTTCAACCAGCTTGTGGCCGCAGCGGTACAGGGTGTCCTTGAGCAGCGTGAAGCCCGGCAGGGGCTGCGCATCCTGGAGATCGGGGCCGGCACTGGCGGCACGGCGCGCGCCGTGCTGCCGCTCCTGCCGCAGCAGACGACGCATTATTACTTTACCGATATCTCACCAGCGTTCCTCTTGCAGGCGCGCGAGAAATTCAGCGCCTACGATTTTGTCACCTACCGACCACTGGACATCGAGCAGGACCCGCAGGCGCAGGGCTTCGAAGCGCACAGCTTTGACCTGATCATCGCCGCCAACGTTTTGCACGCCACCCGCGATCTGGGTATTACCCTGCAGCACGTGAACCAGCTTCTGGCCCCTGGCGGCCTGCTGCTGCTGCTGGAGCCCACCGCGCCAGACGCCTGGGTCGATCTGACCTTCGGGCTGACAGACGGCTGGTGGCGCTACAGCGATGAAGACCTGCGCCAGGCTTACCCGCTCCTCGCACCGCCGGCCTGGGTGGAACTGCTGGACAAAAGTGGTTTCAGCCCGGTACAGGTCGTGCCGGACGCATCGGACCACACCCATGAGGTGCTTATCCTGGCCCGGAAACAGGAGCGCACGGCTTCAGGAAACTGGCTGATTTTCGCCGACCGGGGTGGAGTCGGGCAGCAGGTCGCCGCTGAACTGCGCGCGATAGGGAATAACTGCCAGGTGGTATATGCGGACCACGCGGGATCCCGGGATGGAGAGAGCCTCTCCATCCCTGTGGACGATCCACAGGCTTACGTCCGCCTGGTGCAGGAGGCCGGCTCCCTGAGTGGAGTGATCCACCTGTGGAACCTGGATGCAGATCCTGCGGATGAGCCTGCCTCGCCGTCCAACGGTTCGCTGCTCCGCGACCTGCAGCCCGGAACGGGCAGCCTGCTGCACCTGGTGCAGGCCTTAGGCGCAGCCTCCAGCACCCCCCGCCTGTGGGTCGCTACCCGCAGCGCGCAGCCAGTAGAGCCCGGCGTCACCAGACGGTTGAGCCCGCTGCAGGCGCCGGTCTGGGGTCTGGGAAAGGTCATCCATCTCGAACACCCCGAGTACCGCTGCACCCTGGTCGACCTGGACCCGGAGAGCGAGGCTATTGTTCAGGCGCAGAACCTGGTGGACGCAGTTCGCAAAAACGATCCAGAAACGCTGCTGGCATACCGGGGCAGCCGCAGGTTTACGGCGCGCCTGACATCGCTGCCCCTCGCCGCCTCGCTGGATGACCCGCAACCGGTCCAGCTACAGACCGGCACCAGCGGCGTGCTGGACGACCTGCATCTGGTCCCTGCGCAGCGCCGCCCGCCGGCCGCCGGGGAAGTCGAGATCCGCGTACTGGCGACCGGCCTGAACTTCCGTGACGTGCTCAATGCCCTGTCGATGCGCGACGATCCCGATCCCCTGGGGAGCGAGTGCGCCGGCCGCATCACCGCTGTCGGCCCCGGCGTAGAAGGGTTCTCCGTGGGTGATGAGGTCATTGCCGTGGTGACCGGCGGCTTCGCCAGCTACGTGAACGTTCCGGCCCGGTTTGTCGCTCCTCTTCCGGCAGGCATCAGCTTCGCACAGGCGGCCACCCTGCCAATGACATTCATGACCGCCGCTTATGCGCTGCAGCGCAGTGCTCGCATCAGAGCAGGCCAGCGCGTGCTGATCCACGCTGCCGCCGGAGGTGTGGGGCAGGCCGCCGTGCAGATTGCCCTGCAGGCCGGGGCAGAGGTGTTCGCCACGGCTGGAAGCCCGGAAAAGCGCGACTTCCTGCGGGCCCAGGGCGTGCAGCATGTCTATAACTCGCGCTCCCTGGACTTTGCCCGGGCAATCATGGAACAGACGGGCGGGCAGGGAGTCGATATCGTGCTCAATTCTCTCGCCGGAGACTTCATCCCGGCCAGCGTATCGGTCCTGGCTGAGGATGGCTGCTTCCTGGAGATCGGCAAAAAAGAAATCTGGACGCAGGAGCAGTTCAGCGCTGCAAAACCGCATGCCGATTACCGGGTAATTGATCTGGCCACCCTGATGGCGAACGACCCGGATGCGGTGCAGGAGCTGTTCTTTGATGTACTTGGGCAGCTCGCGGACGGAAAGATCACCCCCCTGCCCCTGCACACCTTCCCCCTGGAGAAGATTTCCGAGGCCTTCCGTTTTATGTCCCAGGCCCGGCACATTGGCAAAATTGTACTCACGCAGGGAGATGAGGCCGCACACAGGCGCAGGCCGCGCTCTACGATCCTGCGACCGGACGCCGAAGGGACATACCTGATCACCGGCGGGCTTTCCGGCCTGGGGCTGCTGGTCGCCCAACGCATGGTGGCTTCCGGAGCGCGCTCCCTGGTGCTGGTCGGGCGCAGCGATCCCGGCCCTGCAGTGCAGACGGCCCTGGAAGAAATGCAGGCTGCCGGCGCTGAAGTGCGGGTGGCGCGCTGTGATATCTCCCAGCCGCAGCAGGTGCGTGCCCTTCTGGACGATATCAGGGCCAGTATGCCGCCGCTGCGCGGGGTTATCCACTCCGCCGGGGTCCTGGATGACGGCGCGCTGCTGCGCCAGTCCTGGGAACGCTTTGAAACCGTCCTGGCGCCAAAAGTGGACGGCGCCTGGCTGCTGCACACGCTCACTGCAGGGTCAGACCTGGACTTCTTCGTGCTCTTCTCCTCCACCGCGGCTCTGCTGGGCTCGCCCGGCCAGGGCAACCATGCCGCAGCCAATGCCTTCCTCGACGCCCTGGCCCATTACCGGCGGGCTCAAGGGCTTCCGGGGACGAGCATTAACTGGGGCGTATGGGCGGAAATTGGTTCGGCGGCTGAGCGCAGCGTGGCTGAACGGGTCGAAGGTCAGGGCATTGGCGTCATTTTGCCCGAGCAGGGCCTGCATATTCTGGAAAAAATCGTCGCAGACGGAGTGGTCCAGGCTGGTGTGCTGCCGGCCGATTGGGCGCAGTATCTGCGCAGCTATCCGAATGGTTCTCCGCCGGCCTGGCTTTCTGAAATGGGTGTGAGAGCGAACCGCGCCTCCACTGGCCGGCAGCCCCGGTCTCATCCGGAGGCCGGTCCACGACCGGAACGCGAGCAGTCCTTCCGCCAGCGCCTGCAGGCGGCCCCGGCCCACCGGAAGTACGAACTGCTGCAGGCCTTCGTCAGCGAACAGGCGGTGCATGTACTCGGGATGGACTCGCCGGATGAACTGGACCTGGGGAAGCCGCTGAATGAAATGGGCCTGGATTCTCTCATGGCCGTCGAACTGCGCAACCGGCTGGGGAAGGGTCTGCAGCTTGAGCGCCCCTTGCCCGCCACCCTGGTGTTCGACTACCCAACAGTGAAGGCGATAACCGATTATCTGGCCGGCCTGGTGCTCACACCGGAGCAGCCGCAGCCCCAACCGGTTGAAACAGTGCAGGAAGGCGGGGATGATCTGATCGCCGCCATTGAAAACATGTCTGAAGAAGAAATTGAACGCTTATTTATGGATCAAATGCGGGGTCAATCATGAACGATTTCCTGGAGCGCATCAGCAGCCTGGATCCTAAACGACTGGCGCTGCTGGCCGCACAGCTGCAGCAAAGGCTGGAAACCCTGGAAGGGCAGAAAAGCGAGCCAATCGCCATTATCGGTATGGGCTGCCGCTTCCCGGGCGGTGCGGATTCGCCGCAGGCTTTCTGGGATCTCCTGCGAAACGGGGTGGATGCCATCCGTGAGACGCCGCCGGAAAAATGGGATAACCAGGTCCTGTATGACCCCGATCCTGAGGCACCCGGACGGATCTCCACACGCTGGGGTGGTTTCCTGGACAACCTGGACCAGTTCGACCCGACCTTTTTCGGCATCTCTCCCCGCGAAGCTGCCAACCTGGACCCCCAGCAGCGTCTCCTGCTTGAGGTTACATGGGAAGCGCTGGAAAACGCCGGGCACTCTCCCGAAAAGTTGATGGGCAGCCAGACCGGGGTATTCGTGGGAATCTCCGGAAGCGATTACTTACAGCTTCTGGTGAACGCCGGACAGGCAAATATCGATGCTTATATGGCGTCGGGGAACGCCCACAGCATTGCCTCCGGCCGGCTTTCCTATTTCCTGGGGACGACCGGGCCCAGCCTGTCCATCGATACTGCCTGCTCTTCTTCGCTGGTCGCCATTCATACGGCGGTGCAAAGCCTGCGCAATGGCGAATGTGATCTGGCCCTGGCCGGCGGGGTGAACGTAATCCTGGCACCGGAGACCAGCATTGCCCTCTCCAAATCACAGATGCTGGCCGCCGACGGGCGCTGCAAAACTTTTGACGCCCGCGCCGACGGCTTCGTACGCGGCGAAGGCTGCGGGATGATCGTGCTCAAGCGCCTGTCCGACGCCCTGCAGAACGGCGACCGGATCCTGGCCGTGATCCGCGGTACAGCGGTCAACCAGGATGGGCGCAGCAATGGGCTCACCGCGCCGAACGGCCCTTCACAGGAAGCCGTTATCCGGGCTGCGCTGCGAAACGCCGGCGTGCAGCCGGAACAGATTTCGTACGTCGAAACCCACGGCACCGGCACATCCCTGGGCGACCCGATTGAAGTGCAGGCCCTGGGCTCTGTTCTGTGCCAGAAGCGCAGCACCCCGCTGATGCTGGGCTCGGTAAAAACCAACGTGGGACACCTGGAATCGGCCGCGGGCGTCGCCGGGCTGATTAAAACCGTCCTGGCCCTGCAGCACGGCGAGATTCCACCTCACCTGCACCTGCAGGAGCGCAATCCTTACATCCCCTGGGAGGATTATCCGGCGATCGAGATCCCCACGCGGCTCACCTCCTGGGAGGTACCCGGCGGGAAACGTCTGGCTGGCGTTAGCTCCTTTGGGTTCAGCGGCACCAACGCCCATGTGATCCTGGAGGAAGCGCCGCAGATTGAGAAAACACCGGATGCTGACGAACCGCTTTACCAGATTTTGCCTCTGTCGGCGCGCAGCGAAACAGCCCTGAAGGAACTGGCAGAGCGCTATCAACATCACCTGACCCAATCGGATGACGCGCTGGCCGATATCAACTTCACAGCCAGCACCGGGCGGGCTCACTTTCACTACCGCCTGGCCGCAGTGGCCAGCAGCAAAGGGGACCTGGCTGAAAAACTTGCCGCTTTCGTGCGGGGAGAAAAATCGGCCGGGCTGCACAGCGGCAGAGCCGGCAGCCGGCCGCCCAAAGTGGCCTTCCTGTTCACCGGTCAGGGTGCGCAGTACTCCGGCATGGGCCGCCAGTTATATGAAACCCAGCCCGTCTTCCGCGCCGCGCTGGATCGCTGTGCGGAGCTGCTGCAGCCGCACCTCGACCGGCCGCTGGCAGATCTGCTGTTCGATGATCGTGAAGCCGACCGCCTCAACGAAACCCTGTACACCCAGCCTGCCCTGTTCGCGATCGAGTACGCTCTCGCTGAGCTGTGGAAGTCCTGGGGAATCGTTCCATCGGCAGTCATGGGGCACAGCATCGGTGAATTTGCGGCCGCCTGCGCAGCCGGAGTGTTCAGCCTGGAGGCGGCCGTAGAACTGGTAGCGGCGCGCGGCCGGTTGATGAACAGCCTGCCCGCCGGAGGCCGCATGGCGGCCGTATTCGCTAGCGCAGAACAGCTCGCTCCCCACCTGCAGTCCTATGCCGGACGGCTTTCGATTGCCGCACTGAACGGCCCTCAGAACACCGTGATCTCCGGCGAAGGCGCTGCCCTGGAGCAGCTGGTCGCCGGTCTGGAGCGGCTGGGCATCCGTGCCCGCTACCTGACCGTCTCACACGCATTCCATTCACCATTGATGGACCCCATTCTGCCGGCCTTTGAACAGGTGGCTGCCGGGGTCAAGCTTCAGGATCCACAGGTTGAGATCATCTCCAACCTGACCGGCCTGCCGGCAGCCCCGGGCGAGATGACGCGGCCCGATTATTGGAGCCGGCACATCCGCCAGCCCGTACAATTTGCCGCCTCTATTCAGATGCTCTACGAGCAGGGGTACCGGGTATTCGTGGAAATCGGTCCGCAGCCCATCCTTCTGGGTATGGGCCGGAACTGCCTGCCCGAGACGGACTGCACCTGGCTGCCTTCTCTGCGCTCCGGACAGGACGACCAGCGCCAGCTGCTGGACAGCCTCGCCGCGCTGTACACCCTGGGTGTGGAGATCGACTGGGAAGGCTTTTACCGCCCACAAGCCGCTCAGCGGCGGCGGGTGGCGCTCCCCACCTACCCCTTCCAGCGCGAAAGATACTGGTTTACACCCGGCGCAGCGGCCCAATTTACAGCCGGCGCATTCGTGGAGCATGCGAGCGAACACCCGCTGCTCGGCTGGCGCCTGCGGGCAGCTGCGGTGCAGGAGACCATTTACGAAAACCAGATCAGCCCGGAATCGCATCCTTTCCTGAACGATCATCTTATCCAGGGCGAAGGGCTGTTCCCCTCCCCGGGATACATTGAAATGGCCTGCGCGGCTGCGCGCCGGGAGGATCCATCCGGCTCCTTCGCCCTTACCGACCTGCTCATCCAGGAGCCGCTGCTCCTGCAAACCGGCCAGCAGCGCATTGTCCAGCTGGTGCTCAAGCCAGAACAGGGCGGTCATTCTTTCGGTGTATACAGCCGGCAGGGCCGCGACTGGCATCTGCACAGCAGCGGAAAGATCATCCCCCTGAATTCGGGGACTTCGAAAGCCCCGGAAAAGCTGGAAGCCATCCGCGCGCGCTGCAGCGAGGAAATGGAAGCTGCAGCAGTATACGACCGCCTGCGCGCGCTGGGGCTGGAGTTCGGACCGGCCTTCCAGGGGCTTACCCGGGTCTTCCGCCGCGATGGCGAGGCGCTGGGACGCGTGATCACACCGCAGGTGATCGAACAGGAAGCGCAGGCCTGTGATGCACTGCATCCAGCCGTGCTGGATGCCTGTCTGCACCTGATGGTCGCCGCTCTGCCAGATGCTGCCCGCGGTCTGGAACATCCCTTCCTGCTGATCGGCGTGGACCGCCTGGTCTTCCACCGCCGGCCAGAGGCGGCGTTCTGGAGCCATATCCAGATTACATCCGGAGATACCCTTTCCAACCCGAACGGTAAAGAGGTTTTCACGGCGAGCATGAACCTTTATGACGATGCCGGAGACCTGCTGGCTGAGTTTAGCGGTATGCAGATGAAGCGTGCCGTCCCAGGAGCGCTGTCGCGCTTCGGACTGCAGTCCCTGCGCGAGCTTCTTTATGATGTGCGCTGGGAGGCACAGAGCGGTGAAGAGAAACCGGCGCTCGCCCTGCCGCTGGAGCAGGTTCGCTCCCAGACCCAGCCAGAAATCATCGCTCTGGGTGAAGAATTCAGGATTGACCAGTACGACACGGCTCTGCCCGAACTTGACCGTGTTTGCGCCGGTTTTATCGTCCGGGCGTTCGAGAAGCTGGGATTCCAACTGCTGCCCGAGCGGCGCTTTTCTACCGGCGAGGCACAGGAGGCCATGAAAATTGCACCTCGCTTCCGCCGTTTGCTGGAAAGGATGCTGCAGATTCTGGCCGAGGACGGCGTCCTGGAACGCGCAGACACGGACTGGGTGGTGCGCCGCACACCGGATTATCCGGATCCGGTTGAAAGTGCACAGGATTTACTCGCCCGCTATCCCGATTTAGAGGGCGAGCTAAAGATGACCCTGCGCTGCGCGCAGTCTCTGGACGGCGTGCTGCGCGAGCAGGTGGATCCCCTGCAGCTTCTCTTCCCCGGCGGCTCCCTGGAAGACAGTGAAAAGCTGTACCAGGAATCGCCTTCGGCGCGCTTCTATAACACTCTGCTGGCGCGAGCGATCTCCACCCTGGTGGCAGACCTGCCCCCCGGCCGGAAGCTGCGTGTCCTGGAGGTCGGCGCCGGCACCGGTGGGACGACCGCCCACGTGCTCCCCGCGCTGCCGCCCGATCGCTGTGAGTACGTGTTCACCGATATTTCACCGCTGTTCACTGCTCGTGCGCGCGAGAAATTCAGCGCCTTCCCCTTCGTCGAATACCGCATCCTGGATACTTCCAGAGACCCTGCCGCACAGGGCCTGGAGGGGAGGCAGTTCGACCTGATCATCGCGGCCAACGTGCTGCACGCCACCCCATCCATCCGCGAATCGCTCGCCAACGTTCAGCGGCTGCTGGCGCCCGGCGGGCTGCTGGCCCTGCTGGAGGCCACCCGGCCGCAGCGTTTCGGCGACCTCACTGTGGGTCTGACCGACGGCTGGTGGGCCTTCAGCGACTACGATCTACGCCCCGATTATGCCCTGCTCACGCAGGTGCGCTGGCAGCAGGTGCTGGAGGAGAGCGGATTCACAGAAGTCACTTTCTTCCCCGGCGAAGGCGAACCGCTGCTGTTCGACCAGCAGGCCCTGATCCTCAGCCGGAACCCTCGCCAGGCACGTAAGACAGCCCACACGGGATCCTGGTTGATCCTGCAGGACGGGCAGGGCCTGGGCCAGGAGCTGTCCGCTGCGCTGGAAGCGGAGGGGGCACGCTGCTGGGCGGCTGTTCCAGGGAACAGCTTCGCTGTCACCGGGCCGCGTCTCTTCACACTCAACCCGGCTGAGCCGCAGGATTTCAAACAGGCCCTCGCCCATATGCAGGCGGAAAGCAAGGATCTGCAGGGTGTGATCTTCCTGTGGGCCCTGGATGCGCTGCAGGAGCCGGGCCTGAGCACGGCCGCCCTGGAAGAAAGCCAGCTCACCATAACCGGGGGTTTACTGCACCTGGTTCAGGCGCTGGAAGGGACGGCCTGGGCTGAACTGCCCTCCCTGTTGGTGGTCACCCGGGGAGCGCAGGCGGTGGCAGATGATGAACAGACCGCGGCCGGGGAAACACTCCACCCACTGCAGGCTCCTGTCTGGGGCCTGGGACATGTGATCGCCCTGGAGCACCCGGAGCTGCGCTGCGTACGCATTGACCTGGATCCCGAAAAGCCGGCTGCAGAACAGTGTGCTGACCTGGCCGCAGAGATCTGGCGAACACCGTCTGCCGAAGACCAGATCGCTTTCCGTGCCGGCATGCGCCGTGTACGCCGCCTTGCACATACACCCATCCAGGATCACACCGGCCAGCCCTTCCCGCTGCATCCCGATGCCAGCTACCTGATCACCGGCGGCCTGGGCGGACTGGGGCTCGAGGTGGCACGCTGGATGGCCGAACGCGGCGCCGGACACCTGGTTCTGCTGGGCCGCCGTGCGCCCTCGCCCACTGCCCAGGAAGCCATCCGCAGGATCGAACAGGCCGGCGCACGGGTGATCACCCTGCAGGCCGACGTTTCGAATCTGGATCAACTGGCTGGTGCGCTGCAGGAAATCGAAAGCAGTCTGCCCCCGCTGAGGGGTGTGATCCACGCCGCCGGCGTGCTCGACGATGGGGTGCTGCTGCAGCAGAACTGGGAACGCTTCCGGTATGTGATGGCGCCCAAAGTTACCGGCGCCTGGAACCTGCACTGCCTGACGCAGGACAGAACGCTGGACTTCATGATCTTTTTCTCCTCTGGCGCATCCCTGGTCGGTTCTGCCGGGCAGGGCAACCATGCCGCGGCGAACGCTTTCCTGGATATGCTGGCGTACTATCGCACCGCCCAGGGCCTGCCGACGATCAGCATCAACTGGGGGGCCTGGGCTGAGATCGGCGCAGCAGCCGAGCGCAAGATGGAAGCAGGCACTTTCTCCCCGCAGGAAGGTCTGCAGGCCCTCGAATGGGGTTTCCACCGTGATGAGCACGGTCTCCCCCGGCGTATCCAGTATGCCGTGCTCTCCATTGACCTGGAGCGCTTCCAGGGCCAGCACCCACCCCTGTACGCAAACCTGCAGCGCCGGGAACGCCAGGTGAAAAAACCCGAACGGGGAGCGCAGAAAACGCACGAACCCGGTTTTCTGGAGCAGCTGCAGGCTACCCCTGCACGGCAGCGCAGTAACTTCTTAACTGCCCGGGTACGTGAGCTCTGCAGCCAGGTGCTGGGGATCAGCCCGGCGGCGAAGATCGATCCGTTCCTGCCGCTGAGCGATTACGGGCTGGATTCCCTGATGGCTGTCGACCTGCGCAACCGCCTGGGGAACCTGATCGAGCAGACGCTTCCCGCCACGCTGCTTTTTGAATACCCGACGGTAAAGGAACTGTCCGATTTCATCGCCGGCAGGCTGCCCGGTTTTGCTGCACCGGAAGAGCAGGCGCCAGCCCAGGTAAAACAGGCGGCCGGTGCAGATGAAAGCCCATCCAGCATAGATGATCTTTCAGAAGATGAGATTGCCGCCCTGCTGGTGAAGAAACTATCGAGCATAAATGGGAGGACTCAATGAGCTCCGATGGTAAGTCCACCGATTACCAGTCGCTGTTGAAGCATGCTTATACCACGCTGGAAGAGATGCAGAGCCGGCTGCAAAAAATGGAAAACGCAAGCCGGGAACCCATCGCCGTTGTCGGCGTGGCATGCCGCTTCCCCAACGACGCAAACTCGCCTGAAGCCTTCTGGGATCTGCTCCTGAATGGCGTTGACGCGATCACGGAAGTGCCACCCGACCGGTGGGACGTGGACGCATATTACGATCCCGACCCCGACAAACCCGGAAAAACCTACACTCGCTGGGGATCTTTCCTGAAGAATGTGGATCTTTTCGACGCCGACTTTTTCCGCATCTCGCCGCGTGAAGCGGTTGGCATGGACCCCAAACAGCGCCTGCTGCTGGAGGTGGCCTGGGAAGCGCTCGAAAATGCCGGGCTGGCATCGAAGGATATCATCGGCAGCCTGACCGGGGTTTTCGTTGGGATCTCCTCCCACGATTACCTGTACATGCGGGCGCGAGCCAATGATCCGGCATCGCTGGACGCTTATTTCAGCACAGGCGTCTCCGAATCGGTGACCGCCGGCCGGATTTCTTACTTCATGGACCTGCGCGGCCCGAACCTGTCTCTCGATACCGCCTGCTCATCCTCCCTGGTCGCTGCCCATCTGGCCTGTCAGAGCCTGCGCCTGAGGGAATGCGACATGGCGCTGGCGGGAGGCGCCAACGTGCTGCTGACGCCGGAAGGTACGATCACCATCTCCCGTGCTCGCATGGTCTCCTTCGACGGCCGCTGCAAGACCTTTGATGCATCTGCCGATGGTTATGTGCGCGGCGAGGGCTGCGGGGTTGTGGTGCTCAAGCGCCTTTCCGACGCTCTGGCAAACGGAGACCGGGTGCTGGCAGTGATCCTGGGTTCTGCGGCTAACCAGGATGGGCGCAGCAACGGCCTCACCGCTCCAAACGGCCTGTCACAGGAAGCGGTCATCCGTGCTGCGCTGGAGAACGCCGGCGTTCGACCGGGAGAAGTGGGCTATGTAGAAGCCCACGGGACCGGTACTTCTCTGGGAGACCCGATCGAGCTGCGCGCCCTCCAGGCCGTATACGGACGGGAGCACACCAAAGAATCGCCTCTGTACGTCGGTTCGGTGAAGACAAATATCGGGCATACCGAAGGCGCCGCGGGCGTGGCCGGGTTGATCAAACTGGTGCTCAGCCTGCATAACAAAGTGATCCCCCCACACCTGCACTTCCGCGAGCCCAACCCGCTGTTTCCCTGGGAACAATCGGCGATCGAGGTCCCTACGACGCCGGTCGAATGGGAGGTGCCAGCCGGTTCACGCCGCATCGGCGGCCTGAGCTCCTTCGGCTTCAGCGGCACTAACGTACACATGATCGTCGCCGAAGCGCCCCAGCCGGAACCGGTGGTGATCGAAAACGAACGTCCATACCACCTGCTGGTGCTTTCGGCTAAGAAAGAATCCGCTCTGAAAGATCTGGCCAGGGCTTACAGCACCTTCCTGCCATCTCACCCGGATCTTTCCTTTGCGGACATATGCTTTACCGCCGGTGCAGGACGAACGCATTTCGCCGAGCGGCTGGCGCTGACAGCGCGCAGTTCCGAAGAGGCCCAGGCGCTGCTGGAAAGCTGGCTGTCCGGGGACACACCCTCTGGCCTGCTGCGCGGGACCGCTTTCAGCGAGTCTGCGCCCGAAGCCGCCTTCCTGTTCACCGGTCAGGGTTCGCAGTACACCGGTATGGGGCGCCAGCTTTACGAATCACAGCCTGTTTTCCGCAAGACGCTGGAGCAGTGCGATGAGATCCTGCGCCCCCTGCTGGGACGCCCGCTGCTGGACGTTCTTTACCCGCAGGACGAGGCCAGTGCGGCATGGATCGACCAGACGGCTTACACCCAGCCGGCGCTGTTTGCCGTTGAATATGCCCTGGCGCAGCTCTGGGCATCCTGGGGCATCGAGCCGGGAGTGGTGATGGGACACAGTGTTGGCGAATATGTGGCCGCCTGCCTGGCAGGCATTTTCAGCCTGGAGGACGGGCTGCGCCTCATTGCCGCCCGCGGCCGGCTGATGCAGTCGCTGCCCGCCGGTGGAGCCATGGCCGCCGTGTTCAGCACCGAGGAAATCGTGCGGGAGGCCGTTGCTCCCTTCCAGGATGTGATCTCCATCGCCGCGATCAACGGCCCGGAGAACATCGTTATCTCGGGCGACGGGCAGACCGTACAGAAGGTGCTGAACGGCCTGGCGGAAAAGGGGATCCGCTCCAAACAGCTGGTCGTCTCCCACGCCTTCCATTCGCCGCTTATGGATCCGATCCTGGAGGATTTCGCTGCCATCGCAGCCTCGATCACGTACCACGAACCCCAGATCCCGCTGATTTCCAATGTGACCGGCCGCCTGGTCACCGGAAGCGAGATGTCGAATCCGGAATACTGGCAGCAGCATCTGCGCGCGCCTGTTCAATTCGACCGCTCGATGAAAGCCCTGTATGAGCACGGATACCGCCTGTTCCTGGAGATCGGCCCCCAGCCGACCCTGCTGGGAATGGGACGCCGCTGCCTGCCGGACAGCGAAGGGATCTGGCTGCCCTCCCTGCGCTCCGGCCGGGATGACTGGCAGCAGATGCTCGAGAGCCTTGCAGGGCTTTACACCGCTGGCATGGAAATTGACTGGGCATCTTTCGACCGGGATTACCCCCGCCGGCGCGTGCCCCTGCCCACGTATCCATTCCAGCGTGAGCGCTTCTGGCTGAACCTGGCCGTAAAACCCGGCCGCGCCTCCCGGGCTCGCGAGCAGAGCGTACACACCCTGCTGGACCGGCGCCTGCGCTCCCCGCTGATCAACGGTACCCTGTATGAATCTGAATTTTCGGTCAGCGACCCGGCCTACTTAACCGATCACCGCTTCTTTGGAACCCCGCTGTTCCCTGCGACCGGTTACCTGGAGATGGCCCTGGCGGCCGCTGTCGATGCCTTTGGCGCCAGCAGCCTGGCCCTCGAAGAGGTCAGCATCCAGGAAGCCCTGGTGCTGCCGGAAGACAAAACCACCACCGTGCAGGTGGCCATCTCACCCCTGGCGGGCGGGCAGGCCGATTTCCAGATTTTCAGCCTGGAAGAGAATGCCGGCGATGCCTGGAAGCTGCATACGAGCGGCAAAATCCGCCTCGACACAGGCGGCGAACAGGAGCAGCGCCTGAACCTGGATGAAATCCGCAGCCGCTGCACGCAGGCCGTAGACCCGGCTGCATACTACCAGCAGATCACCGAACTGGGTGCCGAATATGGCCCCACCTTCCGGGGCGTGGTTGAGCTGTGGCGCGGCGATGGAGAAGCGCTGGGCCGTCTGCTGCTGCCTGAGCAGGTCCGAACCAGTGCGGGCGATTACTTCATCCACCCGGCCCTGCTCGACGCGGCCATGCAAATTTTGGGCGCAGCCTTCCCACAGGGTGATGATGAGCAGGCTACTTCCAATGTGTATGTTCCTGTAGGTTTCGAACAGTACCGCTTATTCCAGCCCGGGCAGGAAGGGGCCTGGGCACAGGCTGTGCTGCGCGGCGCCCTCCCGGGAGACGCTTTCACTGCAGATCTGGTCCTCTTGAATGAAAGCGGCGAACCGGTTTCCCGCATCAGCGGCCTGCAGATACGCAAAGTCCGCCGCGCCGATATCTGGCGCATGGTACAGCGGCGCTTTGACGAGTGGCTGTACGCAGTGGAGTGGCAGCCGAAGCAGCCTGTGCAGCTCGACAGCCAGCCGGACCTCAGTGGAAAGTGGCTGCTGTTCACTCCCCCGGGAGAAACGGACAGCCGCCTGGCGCAGGCCGTTCATGAAGCCGGAGGGAAGTGCATCACCGTCCAGCCCGGGAATGAATACCGCTCTACCGGACCCGATTCCTGGCAGATCAACCCCGACTGCAGCGAAGATTTCCAGCGCCTGCTGGCTGAGGTATTCGGCGACAGCCTGGCAGATTACCGCGGCACCTGCTATCTATGGAGCCTGGAGGACAGTGGTTCGCCTGAGCTGGATAAGATCACCACGGAGCTGGAGCGCAGCGGGAAAGGCTTTCTCCATCTGATCCAGGCGCTAAGCGCCCGCTTTGAAAAAGAACTACCTCCGGATGGAGCCCGCCTCTGGCTGGTGACGCGCGGAGCTCAGCCGGTCAACAATACGGCTGTTAACCTGTCCCAGTCTCCGCTGTGGGGGCTGGCCAGCACCGCCGCTGCAGAACATCCGGAACTGCGCTGCACTCGCCTGGATCTGGATCTGCTGGCGGCCCCTGAGCACGCACAACTCGTAGTACGCGAACTGGCGCAGGCCGGCGATGAGGATATGATCGCCTGGCGCGGGCCGGAGCGCTACGTGGCGCGCTTTGTTCACCTGTCCCGCAAGGGGACACGCGTGGAACCCCCTGCGAACGAACCCTTCGAACTCGACCTGCCTGAGCACGGCATCCTCGATAACATCCGCCTGCGCCCGATGACACGCCCCAGCCCGGGGCCTGGTGAAGTGGAAGTGCGGGTGCGGGCAACCGGCCTGAATTTCCGCGATGTGCTCAACGCGCTGGGGAT